>Ga0213824_1001055_pt1 | contig 17430 bp, 18 predicted proteins | sample MC6MC0906MG_FD_179892 | JGI IMG/M metagenome (GOLD analysis project Ga0213824, IMG submission 179892) | Enriched soil aggregate microbial communities from Iowa State University, Ames, United States - MC6-MC0906-MG | ecosystem: Environmental > Terrestrial > Soil > Unclassified | place: USA: Iowa...
AAGTTTTCTTTCCATCAATACTAATATCGAAATCCTTATTTCTCTGGCCATTTTCATCCATGTAGAAAAGACCTACATATTGATTTGCAGCCATCTGCCCATTATCAAAGAAATAATATCGTTTTCCTGCTACGTTTTTATAGCCGGAAGAAGCCATTTCACCCTTTGTGGAAAACCAGTACCAGCTTCCGTTTGTCCCCTGATACCAGCCCTTTTGGGCAGTGCCGTCTTCATTATAATAATGCCACTTCTCTTCATCGTCGTTGTAACACCAGCCAAGCTGCAGTTCACCCGTTTCAGAAAAGCAGTAGTCCATTCCGCCGATTCTTGTCCAATCAGAAGCCATGTACCCCTCATTGTCAAAGTAATACCAATAACCGTTAATCTCTTCCCAACGGTATTTCTTGAATTCTCCTGCGGCATTGACATATTTCCAGCCGCCTGAGTCTTGCTGCCACTGCCAGTCCGATACTATTGTCTGCTGGTTTTCGCCCTCTCCCTGTATCTTCTCTTCCGCTGCCATGGAAGTCATCATGCTTCCCATGATGAGAATGATACTTGCCGCCGCTATCCATCGTTTCCTCAAGAGTTATGCACTCCTTCCAGGCCTTCCATATTTTATAATATATTACTATATTTTCATAGAAAAGTACAGGTTTCAAATTTAAAGTTTTTATTAACAATGAAAAGCTCTCCTTCCTATTTTCTCATTTATAGGCTATAATTATAAAAAAATTAACAGAAAGGGAGGTGATACTTGTGAAATGGAAGCGTATTCTGGCTATGACCGGAGTAGTACTCATTCTCTCCATGTATGTGATAGCTATCATATCCGCCTTTTCCCATAATCCGGAAGCAAAAAACTGGCTGATGGCCGCTATTTTCTCTTCTGTCATCATCCCCATCTTTGTCTATGCCGCTCAGCTTGTCGCCCGAGTAATCAGGCCGAATAAAGATGAACCGGATACAGCCGGCAAAAAAAACGAAGCATAAGTTAATGAAAACAGGAAGCGCATACACTCTTTTAGCAATCCTCCAATAAGGATATTTACAATACGCTTACCAGGAATAGTAAATAACTTTACTGGAGAATTTGCTTTATGCGTAAATGGAACCATATTCGCAACCGCAATTCTCAACCACAATTCTCAACCATAATTCTCAATCGACTTGAATCGCAATCTGAATGATGTAATCTGAAGGATCCTCTGCTGCTAAATAACTAAGAATCTCTTGCTCATAAGCATCGCCGATTATGCTCAGACGATTTTCTTTTATATAGTTTACTAAAGCCACATAGGACTTTGGCAGCATATCATATCCGCCTTTATGATTTATAACCGCGTATTTGCCTTTAGGTTTTACATGCACCTTTTCCCCTTTTTGCTTTTTTAATAATTTATTAAAAAAGAACTCCGGCTTATGATAGATCCCCCGTTCCACATGATCTTTGCCGATAATAATGCCGGACGGGTAGGTGTACTCGATATGGTGATCTGCACAATAGTCAAAATGTTCCCCCATATTTTTCACGTCTTCTTTTTCAATCCCATCCGGAGATAAAGCCACCGTAATCAAATATTCCTCCTCAAATTCCTGTATAAACGGAACATCACAAACTACCTGCAGTGCATTTTTTGTCATATCATAGATCGTCTGCAGCAATCGTTCCATCCGCTCAATCTTTTTTTGCTCTAAAGCTAACTGTTTTTTCTTCTGCTTCAAAACAGAAAGGAACCGGGTGGGACTTTTATGATCCAAATATTCTTTTATCTCACTTAACGGAGTTCCTGCTTCCTGTAAGGTAACAATAATATCAAAAGTGGAAAATTGCTTCAAAGAATAAAATCGGTACCCTTTCTCATTCACGTATTCTGGTTTTAAAATGCCGATATCATCATAATGAAACAGCGTATGTTTGGACACTCCGCAGGCTTTTGCAAATTCACTGGTCGTTAGATATTGATTTTTTGACACTTTTTTATTCCTCCTATTGACTATCGGGTTACCCGATACCTTATAATGTCATGATGCAGGGAGATTGTCAATGATATTCTTTCCTGAGTGAAATAATATGAAATGGTTCAAAATAATGAGATAATCTTGAAGGGAATGGTTTTGTATGGAAACAAACAGAATAAAAGTAAAAAGTGAATTTGCTCCTTTAAAAAAAGTGGTTCTAACCCAATCCGAATTTATCTTTCCGGCCCGGGATGAAAACTTTAAAGATGATGCATTTCTTTCAAAGGAAAGCTTAAGCCTGCTTGATGGCGTTGATACTGCAGCAAAGAACTATAAAGAGGTTTTCCCTGAGCGCCAAAGAAAATGGGAAATCGAACGGGAAAACTTAAAAAAGGTCCTTGAGAAATATGGAGTGGAAGTTGTACGTCCGCGATTGCTGACAGACTACGAAAAAGAATCCGGCAGAGAGTTCGGCTCCTGTAATTTCTTTGTACGTGATCCTTTCTTTACGGTTGGTCCCTCCATTATTGAAGGATCGTTACGTTTCTTCCATCGTAGAAATGAAGTTCTGCCAATCAGAGATATTCTTGTTAATGAAGCTTACAGCACGGGAGCCTTCTATGTTTCTGTGCCAAGACCTGATAGTTCAGAAGGTATTGATGCCGAGCAGGGTCCTTTTTTGGAAGGCGGAGATGTTTTGGTTTTAGATAAAACGGTTTTCGTGGGGAATTCTGGGTTAGCCTCTAATCATAATGGTTATCTATGGCTTCAATCATTTTTATCCCATTTTGGCTATGAAGTGGTTGAGGTTCCGTTAAAGCAGGATGTTCTGCATTTGGATTGTGCTTTAAGCCTTGTAAGAGACGGACTGATGATTATTTGTGAGGAGGCCCTTATAAATGGAATTCCTAAAGCCCTAAAGGATTGGGATAAAATCTCTGTCCCTTATAAAGATATCGCCTATTTGGCGGTGAATGGACTTCCGGTCAATGAGTCTACGTATATTTTAGATCCTCAATTCGAATATATTGCGGAGCAGTTAAAGACGAGAGGTATAACTGTGGAGTATATTGATTTTGAAATATCCAGGAGCTTGGGAGGTTCCTTTCGATGCAGTACACAGCCGCTTGTGAGGGTATAGTGACTGAAAACTCTTTTACGGATATAACCAGGTATTTTGCTGAAATGACTTGAATTTGGAAAGAGAATTGACTATAATAGAAATATAAAAGAAAGCACCCACTCCAAAAGTGGATGCTCTAAAGGTTAATGCTTAAATGTCCTTACGACACCGCCTACCCTGTTGGCAGACAGGATGGGCATTTTTATTTTCTCTTGTTTCTCTTATCTAGAAAGGCAAGAAACGCTACAATCAAGCTACCAAAAGATATTAACAAAGCTAATATCTCGATGAAAATCGTAATGACTTCATATGCTGTCGTGAGTGCTTTCCTGAATTTATTTTATCATAAGAACTGATGTTCTTCAAACATAAAATATATATATTTGTACGATTTTTCCACTATGACAAGTTAAATCTTTCTGCTCTAATGCCATCGCCATAATTTTTATTGAATAAATATAAGCAGAGACAGTAGAATATTAATCCTACTGCTCTGCTTAAAATAGTTATTATTTTTTTGATAATCATTTACGAAAAATAATCTCGTCCCTTCCCGGCCCATTGGAAACCATGGATATGGGCGTTTCGATTTCTTTCTCTATGAATTCAATATAATTCCTGCAGTTCTCCGGAAGATCCTCGTAATTCTTAATTCCCCTGATCTCACACTTCCAGCCTGGAAGGCTTTTATATACTGGTTTTGCTCTGTTCAGCTCTACAGTTGTAGGGAAATCTCTGGTAACCTTTCCGTCGATCTCATAGCCCACACATACTTGAAGTTCGTCAAGATATCCCAGCACATCAAGAACGGTGAGGGCAACCTCTGTAGACCCCTGAATCCGGCATCCGTACCTGGATGCAACAGCGTCAAACCAGCCCATACGTCTTGGCCGTCCGGTAGTTGCGCCGTATTCGCCGCCGTCTCCACCACGCCTTCTCAACTCATCTGCCTCATCTCCGAATAGTTCGCTGACAAATGCACCGGCCCCAACGGCACTGGAATAAGCTTTTACCACTGTGGTAATGTTCTTAATCTCATAGGGTGGAATGCCCGCACCAATGGCACCGTAGGCAGCAAGTGTTGAGGAAGATGTAACCATAGGATAAATACCATGGTCAGGATCCTTTAGAGAGCCCAGCTGGCCTTCCAAAAGAATGTTCTTACCCGCTTTGATGGCCTCATGAAGGTATTTGGACACATCACATACATATGGCTTCACCATCTCACGGTATTCTAAGAGAGTCTCAAACAGTTCCTGGGGGTCCATGGCCGGCTTGTGATAGAGATGCTCCATTAAAACATTCTTTGTTTCACAAACCCGGTCAACCTTTTCCTTTAAAGATTCTTCGTCAAAAAGCTCGCTGACCTGGAATCCGATCTTTGCATATTTATCTGAATAAAATGGAGCAATCCCTGATTTCGTGGAACCAAATGACTTTTTGCCAAGGCGTTCCTCCTCATACTGGTCAAACAGAATGTGATATGGCATCAGGATCTGGGCACGGTCTGAAACCAGAATGTCAGGCTTCGGAACACCCTTGCTTACGAGATCCTCAATTTCCTTTACCAGGAACGGAATATTTAGTGCCACACCATTGCCAATGACGCTGGTAGTATGATTATAGAATACGCCTGAGGGCAGAAGGTGAAGTGCGAATTTTCCATAGTTGTTGATGATCGTGTGTCCGGCATTGCTGCCTCCCTGATAGCGGATGATGATATCCGATTCCTTTGCCAGCATATCCGTGATCTTACCTTTTCCTTCGTCGCCCCAATTGGCGCCTACGATTGCTCTTACCATATGATTGCTCCTCCTTCGAGTGAAAAATGCCATTTACCTACTTATGATAACGCATAACTGCGCATAAGTAAAATTAATATTATTTATATTTTACATAAGTTTAAATTATATCATCTGTCATCAGCTGTAAAAGGCGCTTCCCTGCCGGAGATACGGGTGTTTTGACGTCAGTGACAATGGTAAAATGGCGTTTGGGCATTTCTTCCCGGAACTTAAGCTCCACAAGATTCCCTTTTTCCAACTCCATCTGCGCAAATCCCGACATCACACAGCCTATTCCAAGATTCCGCATGGCGAACTGAACGATCATGTCACTGGTGGAAAGCTCAAACTCCGGCTCTACCACAATCCCATGGCCTGCTAGATATTCATCCATAAACGTTCTTGTACTGGTATTCTTTTCAAGAAATATGCAAGGCAGTTCTTTCAAGATATCGTAATCCAGCTCTTGATCCTTTAAGTAACGGAACTTATCCCCCGCTACAAACACGTTCTTTATTTCCTTTACATCGGTCCGCATGACCTCGCTCTTTGCCTCAAAGGGAGTGCTGACTACTCCGAAATCAATGTTACCGTCGTATAAATACCGAAGCGTCTCAGGTGTAGGCCCATTGGAAACGATTACCTTGATACCAGGATACAGCTCATGGAACTTCTCTAAATAGGGCAATAAATAAAACTGAAGCGTCATATCACTGGCTCCGATCCGCACTTCGCCCGTATCCAGATCTTTTAGCCTGTTTAACATACTTTCTCCATGCCAGATGTTTTCTAAACCTGTTTTTACATATCCGTAAAAAAATTCCCCCTCCCGGGTCAGACGAACCCCTTTGGAAGTCCGCAGAAAAAGCTGGCTGTCCAGAGCCTTTTCCAGCTGCCTTACCGCCTGGCTCACGGCAGGCTGGGATATACACAGCTTCTCTGCCGCCAGAGTGATGCTTTTAAGCTGGGCCACATAATAAAACACTTTGTAATATTCCAAATTACTGCTCATGACTTCCTCCTAATGTGAAAAATCAAAAAAACAAAGGCAGACATCCCATAATCTCTGATGTCTGCCTGCAAGCCTCTATACGTTAATCTCTGCCTTCAGCCCGAGAAGTTCCCTATTTTCTTCAAGAAGAGGCTTAACCACCTCTTCCAGATAAGCAGTCACCTGAGCCGGAGCACATCCGACATATCTTTGGGGATCCATGCTTTTCTTTAAATCCTCCAAAGAAAGGTTGAAGGAGGGATCTGCTGCGATCAGTTCCAGCAGATTGTTGTCAAGGCCATTGACCTTTACATTCCGGCCTGCCTCCATAGACAGTTCCCTGATCCGTTCGTGAAGCTCCTGCCTGTCCCCGCCGGCCTTTACCGCATCCATCATGATGTTTTCCGTAGCCATAAAGGGTAGCTCTGCCATCATGTGCTTCTCTATTACCTTAGGATATACCACAAGGCCATCCACAACATTCAGATAAAGATCCAGAATTCCATCAACTGCTAAAAATCCTTCCGGAATGCTTAATCTTTTATTTGCGGAATCATCAAGCGTTCTCTCAAACCACTGGGTAGAAGAAACCAGCATAGGGTTCATTACATCTGCCATCACATAATTGGACAGGGAAGCCATTCGTTCGCTTCTCATCGGATTGCGCTTGTAAGCCATAGCGGAAGAACCGATCTGACTCTTTTCAAAAGGCTCTTCTACTTCCTTTAAATGCTGCAAGAGACGGATATCATTGGAAAATTTATGGGTGCTCTGGGCAATGCCTGCCAACACATTGACCACTCGGCTGTCCACCTTTCTTGAATAGGTCTGGCCGGAAACCGGATAGCAGCCGGCATATCCCAGTTTTTCTGCAATCATGGAATCCGCCCTTCTCACCTTATCCATATCGCCGTCAAACAGCTCCAGGAAGCTGGCCTGTGTTCCTGTGGTACCCTTAGAGCCAAGAAGCCTTATAGAACCAAGGATATAGTCCAGATCTTCTAAATCCATGGTCAGATCATGAAGCCAGAGCGTGGCTCTTTTACCAACGGTCGTGGGCTGAGCCGGCTGGAAATGAGTGAAAGCCAGAGTAGGCAGGTCCTTATACGCGTCAGCAAACCGGGCCAGTTCATCAATCACATTCATGAGTTTTCTGCGGACCAGCTTTAACGCTTCTGTCATAACGATTAAATCGGTATTGTCCCCTACATAACAGGAGGTAGCTCCCAGATGGATAATTCCTTTTGCCTTTGGGCACTGAACGCCATATGCATACACATGAGACATGACATCATGACGGACTTCTTTTTCCCTCTGGATGGCCACATCATAATTAATATCATCCTGATGGGCTTTTAATTCCTCTATCTGCTCTTCTGTAATAAGAAGCCCCAGTTCCTTTTCTACCTCTGCCAGGGCAACCCACAGCTTTCTCCATGTTTTAAATTTCCTGTCCGGTGAAAAGATATACTGCATCTCCTTACTTGCATAGCGCTCAGACAGCGGGCTTTGGTATCTATCTGTCATGGTTCTTATTTTCCTCCTTGGGCTTCATTTACATTCATAGTAACATATTTTTTATTTGATGGGAAGAGAAACCGGGGCCCCTCCGGCTGGATAAACTTACTCAGCCCGGCGGTCCCCGTCTCTCATAATATCCATTTTTACTCCATGTATTCTCCCCGGATGTCTTCCTTGGGCGGTTCAATGGGATAATCTCCGCTAAAGCATGCGGTACAGATCGGAAGTCCTTCTGCCATTTCATTCAACCGTTCAATCTTTAAATAAGACAGGGAATCCGCTCCCAAAAGATCCCGGATTTCTTCAATAGTCCTGTTATGTGCCATCAACTGATCTTCGTTAGGTATATCGGTTCCGAAATAACAGGGATGGAGAAATGGCGGGGAACTGATCCGGACGTGGACCTCTTTTGCCCCTGACTCCCGAAGCATGTTGACAATAAGGGCACTGGTGGTTCCACGGACGATGGAATCATCGATCATGATAACCCGTTTCCCCATAACAGCTTCCTTTAATACGTTCAGCTTGATTCTGACTGAAGATTCCCGGTTGCTCTGCTTCGGCTTAATAAATGTCCTGCCAACATAGGAATTCTTTACAAAAGCAGTCCCATAAGGGATTCCGGACTGAAGGGAATATCCCAAAGCAGCGGCATTGCCCGATTCCGGCACTCCGACCACAAGATCCGCTTCCACCGGAGAATCCATGGCTAACGCACGGCCGGCACACATCCTGGAATGGTAGACACTGACACCGTCAAACACGCTGTCCGGTCTGGCAAAATAAATATATTCAAAAATACATCTGGCTTCCTTTGATTTATCCGTGGGGCATAGACTTGTATCGGAGGAGATTCCCTCCTTTGTAATGGTCACGACTTCTCCGGGGCGAACGTCACGGACAAACTCTGCACCAAGGGTATCAAGAGCGCAGCTTTCCGATACCAGGATATAGGCATTATCACGTTTTCCAATGCACAAAGGCTTAAATCCAAGGATCCCTGGCTCCGATGATCTTACGGGGACTCATAATGACAAGGGAATAAGCCCCTTTCAGTTTTTTCATGGCATTTGCTACAGCAGCCTCAACGGTAGCGGCTTTCACCCTCTCCCTTGCAATGTGGTAGGCGATCACCTCTGAATCAATCGTAGTCTGGAAAATGGCCCCGTTATACTCAAGCTCACGTCTTAAATCCGGCGCATTGACCAAGTTGCCGTTATGAGCCATGGCCAAAGTTCCTTTCAGATAATTGAGTACAAGCGGTTGGGCATTCTCCCTTGTGCTGCTGCCTGCAGTAGAATAACGAACATGACCCACGCCGATGTCGCCGCGGAGGCCTTCTAAAATTTCCGGTGTAAAGACCTCATTGCATAACCCCATCCCCTTATGAGCGCTTACCTTTGCCCTGGAGCTGCCGGTATCGCTGACTGCGATTCCACAGCTCTCCTGGCCTCTGTGCTGCAATGCAAGCAATCCATAATAGATGGTGGAAGCAACGTCTCCGCCGTCAAAATCGTACATTCCGAATACGCCGCATTCCTCATGCAGCTCATCCTCAAAATTGAAATCCAATTCGTTATTCATTTGATGTCTATCCTCTCTGTGCTGTTTACCGGATGCCAAGACGGCGGAACACTTCTTCGTATGCGTCCTCCACGCCTCCTAAATCCCTGCGGAAACGATCCTTGTCCAGCTTTTCATGGGTATCCTTATCCCATAGTCTGCATGTATCAGGAGAAATCTCGTCAGCCAGAATAACCTGTCCATGATAACGGCCGAATTCAATCTTAAAGTCGATCAGATCAATGTTTAAACCGTCAAAATATTCTTTCAGCACTTCATTTACTTTAAAGGCATATTCCGTAATCTTGTCGATCTCTTCCTGGGTGGCCAGATTAAGGGCCAATGCATAGTAGTTGTTGATGAACGGGTCGCCCAGATCATCATTTTTATAACTGAATTCAAGAGTCGGACAGGAGAATTTCACGCCTTCTTCCATCCCCATCTTCTTGGCAAAGCTTCCTGCGGAATAGTTTCTGATTATCACCTCAAGGGGAATGATCTCCACTTTCTTCGCTGCAGTCTCTCGGTCGCTCAACTCTTCCACCAGATGAGTCGGAACGCCTTTGGCTTCCAGCTTTTTGAAAATAAAGTTGGTCATCCGGTTGTTGACCGCGCCTTTACCCACAATGGTGCCTTTTTTAAGGCCATTAAATGCTGTGGCATCGTCTTTGTATGAAACAACCAATACATCCGGATTCTCCGTTGTATAAACCTTTTTCGCTTTTCCCTCATACAGCAATTCTCTTTTTTCCACGTTATCCACCTGTCCTTTACTGAATTAATTTATAAGTTTTTCAAATAAAACTACGGTGTTTCAGTAGAAATTATAATACAGTAAAATTAGGATTGCAACTGGTTTTATTATTATAAATACTTATGACCCTTTTATGTTTTTGTTTCTCAATCAGGGCCTTGAAGGATTACCCGCTCTACTTTTTGCCAGAATTTCACTCTGCCTTCCTTCCATTCAACAGTAATCCCCTGTTCATTTATCTCCCCGGTTTTCCTGCCCCAAAAGGCTTCAACCAATCGTTCTTCTTTCGCTTCCGCTTCTCTGCGGACAGGCAGGAATTCATGGGCATTACTTATAATTGTTTCTCCATACGGCAGGAAAAATACCGCCGCTTCCAAAAGGATCAGAAGCAGCAAACCTTTTCTAAGAGAGATTATAAGGCCTTCCTTGTGAGGAATGGCTTTCTTTAGACTTCTCCACGGCTTTTTCCTTTTATTATTATACCGCTGATATTTAAAATAATCAAATTTCCTTTTCATGGACGTTTTGCCTTTCTGCCGGGAAGGCTCCTGTTATTATGGCATAGTCTCTGAATATTCGGCCAGAATATGGTCTTTCTGATTAATAAAATAGAACTGTTTATAAAATGCAATAAGATATGTTTCGACAATATTATATCTTATAATAAAAAAAGCTTCAAGCATAGATTTTTGCCTGAAGCTTTTTTATTACAAAATTTCTTTTTATTATGGTGCTTTTGTGGCTCCTGAAGTAGGTTGGCCATTGCTTTCCCCTGTAATCTTATCAACCCCTTTTTCTACATCATTAACAACACCATTAATGACACCAGTACTTTCATTTGCAGCACCTGTGCCTGTTGTTTCAGTCATAGTAGTTGTTTCAGTCGTAGATTTGGTTGTTGTTGCTGCAGTTGTCTGGGTTGTTGCACCTGTTGTCCCTGTTCCTCCGGTGTTCTTTTTTGTAGTTCCGCAGGCAGTCAGACACATTACTGTCATAATGACAATAAGGGTAATTGCTAAAGGTTTTATTCTTTTCATAATACATTCTCCTTTCATTTTCTACGATTAGTATGTGTAAAGAGAGAACGAATTATGGTGGAAGATATTGGAAATTTTATGATTTTATAACATCTTTCATGCTATATAGACCCGGAGCTTTCCCTGCCAGGAATTTTGCTGCAGAAACAGCGCCTTTTGCAAAAATCGCCTTGGAATATGCAGTATGGTGGAAGGTAATAATCTCATCCGTTCCGGCAAAAATCACATCATGCTCTCCGACAATGGTTCCTCCCCTGACAGACTGGATCCCGATCTCCTTTTTGTCTCTGGCCTTTCTGACCTGGCTTCTGTCATAAACATAATGATATTCCTGATCCATGGCCTCATTAATGGAATCCGCCAGTGCAAGAGCCGTTCCGCTTGGGGAATCAAGTTTTTTATTGTGGTGCTTTTCCAGTATTTCAATGTCAAATCCTGCGGCCGCAAGGACCTGGGTCGCCTCTTTTACCAGCTTCATAAGAAGATTGACGCCGAGAGACATATTGGCGGACCTAAGGACTGCAACATGCCTTGAAGCATCCTCCAGCTTTTTTATCTGGTCGTCTGAAAGTCCGGTGGTACATACTACCACAGGTATTTTTTTCTTTACGCTATAATCAAGAAGGCTATCCATTGCTTTAGAGGAGGTAAAATCCACGATCACATCCGCCTCTTCCCTGCAGGCTTCCAGTGACGGAAATACCGGATACGGATTCTGCCTGGTATCATTGGGGTCGATGCCCGCAACGATGGTTATATTTGTTTCTTCTGCTGCAATCTGAGATACCACTTGACCCATGGCTCCGTTACAGCCGTGCATTATCATCCTAATCATGCTATCCTCTTTTCTTCCATAAGTATATGGTTTGCCGATTACAAAATTCCATACTCTTTCATGGCTTGTCTTAAGCGCTCCTGATTCTTAGGTTCCATCTCAGTAAGCGGCAAACGCATAGGGCCTGCAGCCTTTCCCATAAGGTTTAAGGCAGCCTTAACCGGTATTGGATTGACCTCACAGAACAAGGCATTGATGAGAGGAATGGCGGCAAGCTGAAGTGCTGCGCTTCGTTTTACATCTCCCTTAAAATAAGACTCACAGATTTCATGGGTCTGGGAAGGCGCAATGTTGGAAAGAACGGAAATAACTCCTTTTCCTCCCAGGGACAGCATGGGAACGATCTGATCGTCATTGCCGGAATATAAATCCACACGGCCATCCGTAAGATTCATAAGATCCGCGATAGCTGAAAAATTGCCGCTGGCCTCCTTTACCCCAACTATGTTAGGGACATGTAAGCATAAATCCGCTATGGTCTCAGCTGCTATGGTTACCCCGGTTCTTGCCGGGATATTATATAGAAGAATGGGAATCCTCACCTTATCAGCGACCGCTTTAAAGTGAGCCTTCAGTCCATTCTGAGTTGCCTTATTATAGTAAGGAGATACGAGAAGAAGCCCGTCAGCACCATGTTTTTCCGCCTCTTCAGACAGGTAAACAGCCGTCTCCGTACAATTGGAACCAGTTCCTGCAATCACAGGGATCCGCTTTTTCGTTACCTGGCACACGAATTTAATTACGTCCAAATGTTCCTCATGAGTCATGGTGGACGCCTCGCCTGTTGTACCGCATGCGATGATAGAGTCCGTTCCCAAAGCAATCTGTTCTTCTACCAGTTCCTCCAGCTTCTCATAGTTAACATCTCTGTTTTCCTTAAATGGTGTGATAAGCGCTACACCTGCGCCTTCATAAATTGCCATGATATCTTCCTCCTGATTCTTTTTCATCATACTCAGTAAACGTTTTTTCGCAGCGGAGCATTTTCCATTCACCGGACATAAACTTCCATAAATTAAAAACAGAGCTGACAACAGGGTCAGCTCTTAAAGTTTAGAATCTGGTAATCTCATCCTTCTTTAAGTAGCTCCCCATCCAAAAGGATGACAGTCATATGGCTCTTAACCATATGCCCAGAACAAGCATGCTCAGGCCATACCGTTCTTCGGCGTCTCTTCCTTCCCCCTGCCCTCATCTGTACCTGATACATCGGACAGGGTACTTATAAGCAACGCAACCTCTACTCTAATATGTATGTTACCATACTATCATCATTATTTTGTGTTGTCAACTTTAACATGGTTGATTTCCAGAATACTGTCTACATAAGGTTCCATTTCCTTTTGAAATACCTTACCGGTTAATATGACTTCCATCTCATCAACTTTGGACTGAAGCAGCTTTGCCAGTTCCTCTGCTTCTATGATCTTCTGGTCCAGAAGTCCTAGGATTTCATCCAGGATCAGCATGTCGCATTCTCCTGTTGATACAACCTTTCTGGCGAAATTCAGACCGTTGCGGATATTCATCCGCTCCTCTTCCTGCTGTTCTTTGGAAAGGCTTTCAAAAAAACAATCGGACTTTTCAAACCGGAATATTTTCATCTCAGGTTCTAAGCGTTTCATAATATCAAAAGAATCCCGGCCGGGGCAGCCCTTTAAAAACTGTATCATGATCACAGTTTTATTCTTTGTCAGAGCTCCGATTCCCATACCCATTGCAGCCGCGGTCTTTCCTTTTCCTTCCCCGCATATAACCTGTATTGCACCTTTATTCATCCTTAAGCACCTCATAACAGCTAAAAAGCAATTATTTACATATAATTTAGAACCTGATTATAGTATCATAAATTTAATATTTTTGCAAGTTTTCTTACTGTTTCCTTAATATTCCCCAGCGTAAAGGCATGCCTTTTAAGTGTTTAACATATTTATAAATAACAGATTTTACTCCGCACATTCCAGTTTGCTGACTGAAACCTCATAAGCCACTCTTTTTTCACACTCTGTTTCCGTTAATTTTTTGGTGTATTCCCTGCTCTGAACTCTTCCCCATACTTTTACTCTTGTTCCTACTGTGAAACCGGAAGCATATCTGGCGTTTCTTCCCCATGCGATGCAGGGTATGTAATCTGATTTTCCATATGGGCGGTTAACTGCAAGGAGCAGATCTGCAATTTCCCTTCCCAAAGGTGTTTTTCTGTAAATGGGGGCTTTGCATATGTATCCATCCAGAAAAATTTGATTGGTCTTTGTGTAATCCGTAAACTCTTCTATAAAATGAACTTCTCTCACAAAAACAGAAAGTACCAGTCGGTTTTTTGTTCCTTCATGACGATTATAGGAACGGAACTGACCAATGGCTTCCACCGTTAAGCCTGAGTAATCTCCTTCCACGTCGATAAGACGTTCTGAAATCATGAGCGGTATGATATCTGCCTGTTCACTAAGACGATTTACCGCAACATCCACCATATAGAATCCTTCTCCAAATACTTCATGGCTGAAGGTGAAGCCGGAGACGATCTCTCCGATGACGCTCACTTTGTTGTTTTCAATCATTTTTTCTGACATTGTATTTCCCCTCTTCTTTCACTTATTTGCTAATATGCTTCACAGCTAATATTAAATTTATGTGAGAGAATGCTCTAAAATGATAGAAAACAATCCAAAAATATCGACAGATCAGGGCAGAATGCGCCGGAAAATAAAAGAAGATACTGCTTCTTTGCCGAATTTTCGGCTAACGGAGGCAGTATCTTCCTTTAAATTACAAATTACGTCAATTACTTTTTATTATTAGATGACCTTTTTCTTAAGGTAGGGTCTAAAATTTTCTTTCTGATTCGAAGATTTGAAGGGGTGATTTCTAAAAGTTCGTCGGTATCAATAAAGTCAAGACACTGTTCCAGACTCATATCCCTTGGAGGAGTCAGCTTAAGAGCCTCATCTGCACTGGAAGAACGGGTATTGGTCAGTTTTTTCGTCTTGCATACATTGATTTCGATGTCTTCTGCCTTTGGATTCTGTCCGATAACCATACCGGAATAAACCTTTACTCCAGGTCCGATAAACAGACTTCCTCTTTCCTGGGCGCTAAACAAGCCGTAGGTAATGGATTCTCCTGGCTCATAAGCGATCAGGGATCCTGTCTTACGGTAGGATAACTCTCCCTTAAAGGTCGCATAGCCGTCAAATGACGTATTCATGATTCCGTTTCCTTTTGTATCCGTCATGAATTCTCCACGGTAACCGATCAGACCTCTGGAAGGAATAGCAAATTCCAGTCTTGTATAGCCTCCATTGGCAGGACTCATGCCCTGAAGCTCTCCCTTACGGCTTGTAAGCTTCTGAATAACGGCTCCTGTAAATTCCTCAGGTACGTCAACATAGGCGATCTCCATGGGTTCCATCTTGTGGTTTCTTTCGTCAAAATGGTACAGAACCTCAGCCTTGCTGACAGCAAATTCAAAGCCTTCTCTTCTCATGTTCTCGATCAAAACAGACAGATGAAGCTCCCCACGGCCGGAAACTTTAAAGCAGTCCGGAGAATCGGTCTCTTCCACCCGAAGGCTGACATCTGTATTCAATTCCCTGAATAAACGCTCTCTGATATGACGGGAAGTAATGTATTTTCCTTCTTGTCCGGCAAGAGGGCTGTCATTTACCATGAAATTCATGGCGATGGTAGGCTCTGAAATCTTCTGGAACGGAATCGCCTCCGGCTTTTCCGTAGCGCAAAGGGTATCACCGATGTGGATATCCGCAATTCCGGAAATGGCAACAATGGCACCGATGGTAGCTTCCTGAACCTCTACCTTATTAAGGCCTTCGTATTCATATAGCTTTCCAACTTTAACCTTGCGGAATTTATCTGGGTCATGATGGTTTACGATCACACACTCCTGGTTCACTCTGATCCTGCCGTTATCCACCTTGCCCACACCGATACGTCCAACGTATTCATTGTAGTCAATGGTACTGATAAGCAGCTGGGTAGATGCATCCGGATCGCCTTCCGGAGCAGGTATATGTTCAATAATTGTCGTAAACAGGGGAGCCATATCGGTTTCCTGATCATCAAGGGTCTTTTTAGCAAATCCGGACTTAGCGGAAGCATAGACAAATGGACAGTCAAGCTGCTCTTCGCTGGCATCAAGATCCATGAGAAGCTCCAATACTTCTTCCTCTACCTCCATAGGTCTTGCCTCCGGGCGGTCAATCTTATTGATGCAGGTTACGACTGACAGTCCAAGCTCCAGTGCTTTCCGAAGCACGAATTTTGTCTGAGGCATAACTCCTTCATAAGCATCCACAACCAGGATAACGCCGTCTACCATCTTTAAAACACGCTCCACTTCGCCGCCGAAATCCGCATGTCCAGGAGTATCAATGATGTTGATCTTGGTTCCGTTGTAATGAACGGCCGTATTTTTGGATAAAATGGTGATTCCCCGCTCTCTCTCAATATCATTGGAATCCATTACACGCTCTACGACTTCCTGATTCTCACGGAAAATGCCGCTTTGCTTCAGCAGGGCGTCTACCAGTGTTGTTTTACCATGATCGACGTGGGCAATAATTGCCACATTTCTTACGTCTTCTCTTTTCATCTTCATAAATGTACTCTTCTTTCTCTTCTTTAAACAAAGAATGTACCCCGCCCTCCCAGAGGATATACCGGCCAAAGTACATTTTTATAATACAGGCAATCCTGTTCCCATATCATAAAAAACTAAGGACCAATTCTGCCCTTAGTTTCATTTACATTATCACGATTATCCAGTATATCATCCTATATTTCATATTGCAAGATTTTTTCTTCTTTTTTCGACAGTTTCTTTTAACCATCCTTTTTTATCCTGGAAACAAAACAACCTCTTTATTAAAAATGCCATAGTAGACCTCGCCTGTCGGGAGGAGCCCTGCTCTCCCGCCTGTCACCTCTGTAATATCAGCACGAAGCTTATCTAAGGCCGCATCAGGAACCAGTACAGTAAGCTCGACACGGTCCGTATATTCGATTCCAAGAGTCGTGATTTCACTTTGTCCCAAAAGATACTGAATCTTTCCAATTCCGTTATAATCCGTGGTAACAGAAAGCTTCACAGCCGGTTCCACGGTTAAAGTCGTACAGGCTTTCAGTCCTTCCTGTACTGCCTTTGAATAAGCTCTTACCAGGCCTCCTGTTCCAAGAAGAGTTCCTCCAAAGTACCGGGTCACCACTGCGCAGAGGTTTACAAGCTTTTCTCCTTCCAGAACATCCATCATGGGTTTTCCCGCAGTCTGGCCGGGCTCTCCATCATCACTTAAGCGCTTTTCCTCCCCGCCCCTCCCTATAATCCAGGCGTAGCAGTTATGTCTTGCATCCCAATACCTTTTTCGTGTTTCCTCTATAAATGCCAGCGCTTCTGCCTCTGTTTCCACAGGTTTTAAATTAGCAATGAACCGGGATTTTTTCTCTGTAATTTCCCCCGTACCACCCTGATACAGAATCCTGTAAGACTTTCTCATAAACTTCCTCATTTCCTCTTTTTAACCAACCACCTCCATTATACCCAAAAGTACAGGCCCAGGCAAGCTTTCATGTATAATTTGGCCGATTATCTCCAAAAATGGTAGGTGTTGAATTGCACGACAATTTTTGGTATAATGTACCGGTAACGCCTTGCAGGCATACCTTTTTGCCCAAAATACATGGGCAGTAAAGTGGAAACACCCTGGGGGTATACCTGTATGCCCAAAATACATGGGCAGTAAAGTGGAAAGGAGATTTCCTATGAATTACGGCAAACAATCAACAGAGAAAAAGATCCGATCTGCCAATTCAAAAGCAAGGAAATATACCACAAAGGTCTTTC
>Ga0213824_1001057_pt1 | contig 17422 bp, 17 predicted proteins | sample MC6MC0906MG_FD_179892 | JGI IMG/M metagenome (GOLD analysis project Ga0213824, IMG submission 179892) | Enriched soil aggregate microbial communities from Iowa State University, Ames, United States - MC6-MC0906-MG | ecosystem: Environmental > Terrestrial > Soil > Unclassified | place: USA: Iowa...
CGGCGAAGCCATCACCGACTTCAACATGATCGAGGATGGCGACAAGGTCATGGTCTGCCTGTCCGGCGGCAAGGACAGCTACACCATGCTCGACGTTCTGTTGCACCTGCAGAAGGTGGCACCGATCCAGTTCGAGATCGTTGCGGTGAACATGGACCAGAAACAGCCGGGCTTCCCCGAGCATGTGCTGCCGGCCTACCTCAAGGAACTGGGTGTCGAGTACCACATCGTCGAGAAGGACACCTACTCGGTGGTCAAGGAACTGGTACCCGAGGGCAAGACCACCTGCTCGCTGTGCTCGCGCTTGCGCCGTGGCACCCTGTACACCTTCGCCGATGAAATCGGCGCGACCAAGATGGCCCTGGGGCACCACCGCGACGACATCGTCGAAACCTTCTTCCTCAACATGTTCTTCAACGGCGCGCTCAAGGGCATGCCGCCCAAGCTGCGTGCCGACGACGGCCGCAACGTGGTGATCCGCCCACTGGCCTACTGCAGCGAGAAGGACATCCAGGCCTACTCGGACATGAAGGAATTCCCGATCATCCCGTGCAACCTCTGTGGCTCGCAGGAAAACCTGCAGCGCCAGGTGGTCAAGGACATGCTGGTGGAGTGGGAGCGCAAGCACCCAGGCCGTACCGAAAGCATCTTCCGTGCGTTGCAGAACGTTGCCCCGTCGCAACTGGCCGACCGCAACCTGTTTGATTTCACCAGCCTGAAGATCGACGAAAGCGCCACCCCGCGCTTCCTCGACGTGCTGAACATCTGAGCCCATGCGCGATTACCAGTGGCTGCATGAGTTCTGCCTGAACCGCTTCGGCTCGGCCCAGGCCCTCGAGGCCTTCCTGCCGCAGCCGCGCACGCCGGCGCAGTTGCGCGACATCAGCGCTGACCGCTACCTGTCGACCCTGGCCCTGCGCGTGTTCCGCGCCGGGCTCAAGCACAGCCTGGTGGACGCCAAATGGCCGGCGTTCGAGCAGGTGTTCTTCGGCTTCGACCCGGAGAAAGTCGTGCTGATGGGCGCCGAGCACTTGGAGCGGTTGATGCAGGACGAGCGCATCATCCGCCACTTGGGCAAGCTCAAGAGCGTGCCGCGCAATGCGCAGATGATCCTGGATGTGACGAAGGCGCAGGGCAGTTTTGGCGCGTTCATCGCCGACTGGCCGGTGACCGATATCGTCGGGCTGTGGAAGTACCTGGCCAAGCATGGCAACCAGCTCGGCGGGCTGTCGGCGCCGCGCTTCCTGCGCATGGTCGGCAAGGACACGTTCATCCCCACCGACGACATGGCCGCCGCGCTGATCGCCCAGAAGGTGATCGACAAGCAGCCGACCAGCCAGCGCGACCTGGCGCTGGTGCAGCAGGCGTTCAACCAGTGGCATGCCGAGAGCGGGCGGCCACTGTGCCAGTTGTCGGTGATGCTGGCGCATACCGTCAACCATTGAATTCGGCAGTGCTTCCTTCGCGGGCTTGCCCGCGAAGACATCAACTCCCTTCGCCCGCCATGCGCCGTTCATGCTGGAACTTCCAGCGCACGTACAGCAGTGCACTGACGAACAAGCCAAGGCTCACCAGCACCTCAATCCAGCCAAACACCGCCCGCGCCGGGTCGAACGCCGCCAGCACGCCCTTGATGAAGTAGATATTCACTACAAAGCAGGTCCAGGCATGCGCCCGGGCGCTGCCCAGCAGCATGCCTGGCAGCAGCAACAGCAGCGGCACCAGCTCGATCGCCAGGATCACCTCGACCCGCGCCCCATGCAGGTTGGCGAACCACACATTGTTCACCACCAGCAACGCCATCAGGCCGAAGAACAGTGCCAGGCTCAACGCCCGCGTCAGGCGCAGGCGCGGTGCCAGCCATTCCACCGGCGGCAACACCTTGGGCTGCTTAGCCACGCGCAGTCTCCAGGGCTTTGGCGGTGCTTGCCAGGCGTTGGCCCAGGGCGCGGCACAGGGTGATTTCGTGTGGGTCGAGCTCACGCTTGCCGTCGGCGCCGGCATGGTGGCTGGCGCCGTAAGGCGTGCCGCCGCCGCGGGTTTCGAGCAGGGCCGATTCGCTGTACGGCAAGCCCATCACCAGCATGCCGTGGTGCATCAACGGCAGCATCATCGACAGCAGGGTGGTTTCCTGGCCACCGTGCAGGCTCGCGGTGGAGGTGAACACCCCCGCCGGTTTGCCGACCAGCTCGCCGCCCAGCCACAGGCTGCTGGTGCCGTCGAGGAAGTACTTGAGCGGCGCGGCCATGTTGCCGAAGCGGGTCGGGCTGCCCAGCACCAGGCCGGCGCAGTGGCGCAGGTCGTCCAGGGTGGCATACAGCGCGCCGCTGGCCGGGATGTCCGGGGCCACGGCTTCGCATTCGGTGGAAATCGCCGGCACCGTGCGCAGGCGTGCTTCCATGCCGGCCAGTTCGATGCCGCGGGCAATATGCCGGGCCATTTCGCTGGTCGAGCCGTGGCGGCTGTAATACAGCACCAGGATGTAAGGCGCGCTCACGGCAGGATCTCCAGCACCTTCTCCGGTGGCCGACCGATCACCGCTTTGTCACCGGCCACCAGGATCGGCCGCTCGATCAGCTTGGGGTGTTGGGCCATGGCGTCGATCAGTTGCGCGTCGCTCAGGGCCGGGTTGGCCAGGGCGAGTGCCTTGTATTCATCTTCGCCAGTGCGCAGCAACTGGCGCGGGGCGATGCCCAGCTTGCCGAGCAGGGCCTTGAGGGCAGGGGCGTCGGGCGGGGTTTCCAGGTAACGCACGATGGTCGGCGCCAGGCCGCGTGCTTCGAGCAGTTCCAGCGCGCCGCGGGATTTCGAGCAGCGCGGGTTATGATAGAGCGTCAGGTCAGTCATGTCGGGTCGCATCCAGCTGGGTGTGGCGGCTATTCTAACCGTAGCGACTGACCCCTTTGCTTGAAAACTTGATAAGGATTGACCCATGGCAAGGCGTTTGGCAGCAGTACTGGCCATCACCGCGAGCCTGTTGCTCGGTGGTTGCGGTGCCGACTACGGCGTGGACCAACACGGCAACACGGTGAAGGCCGAACAGATCGACGGGCACTGGCTGGTGCTCAATTACTGGGCCGAATGGTGCGGCCCGTGCCGTACCGAGGTACCGGAACTGAATACGGCGGCCAAGCAGTGGTCGGCCGACGGTATCAAGGTGGTCGGGGTGAACTTCGATGGCTTGCAGGGGCAGGAGCTGAAACAGGCTGCCGACACCCTGGGCATCGGCTTCACCGTGCTGGCCCAGGACCCGGCCGAGCGTTATGACCTGCCTCGCAGCGAGGCGCTGCCGGTGACCTACATCATCGACGACAAGGGCAAGGTGCGCGAGCAACTGATGGGTGAGCAGACCCTGGAAGGGTTGCAGGCCAAGATCAAGGCGCTCAAGGGCGCTTGATACTGTCGGGGCCGCATGGCGGCCCCAATGGTCTTCAGCCTTCCTCAGGCCAGAAGCGCAGCGGCTTGCCTTCAGTCGGCCAGAAGCGCATCTGCTCGATGGGCGACACGTCCCAGCGTTGCACCGTCTCCAGCGCCTGCAAGAAGCGTTTTTCCTGCTCCATCAAGGCCGGTGCACACAGCTTGCGGGTCTTGCCGACCTTGCCGAAGCTCAGGCGCTCGCCGTCCAGCGTGTAGGGTGCAAACCAATGGTTGCAGCCGGCATTGCCGTAGGCGCGGCCGTCGCTGGCCAGGGTCAGGGTCAGGTGGCTGTAGTCGATCAGCGGGCGTTCGCCGATCCATTCCAGCACATAGCTGCGCTCCTGCTGCAGCTTTGACGGTTCGGCGGCGCAGCCGAGCAGGCCGGTGGCAATCAGCACGCCGGTCAGCAGATTCTTCACGCGGCGCTCCCTTGGCATTGCGGGCACACGTGCTTGTCGCCACGGCTGGCCCAGCCCAGCTCGGCGATGCGCGCGGTAGCGGCCGGCTGGCGGGCTTTCTTGCCCAGCTTGGCGTCCACGGCGAACTCGAAGTCCAGCACCGCGTCGCAGCTGTCGCATTCGGCCTGCCAGTTGAGGATTTCCAGCTCGTTGAACAGCGGGCCACTGGCCACGGCCACCCACTGGCCGCGCGGGTTGATCAGGTGGCGCACGCTCTCCACGCTCAGGCGCATGGACAAGTCCTTGCTGCCTTTGAGGGTCACCAGCAGGGTGTCGCCTTTGTGCATCGAGCCACCGTTGCCGGTCACCTGGTAGCGGCCCGGCACCAGTGCACGGCACTCGATCAGGGTGTGTTGCGGGTTGAAAAGGGTGTAGCGGAAATCGTGCTCGACCATGGGTCCTCCAGAAATGCCGCGTATCCTAGCATCAACCCGTGACCAGATTCTGCGGTTTGCCCGCCGCCCAGCGGATGATGTTGTCCAGCGTGGTGGTGGCAATGGCATCCAGTGCCTCGCGGGTGAGGAACGCCTGGTGCGCGGTGACGATCACGTTGGGGAAGGTCAGCAGCCGCGCCAGTACATCGTCCTGCAGCGGTAGGTCGGAGCGGTCCTCGAAAAACAGCTGTGCTTCTTCTTCATACACATCCAGGCCCAGGTAGCCGAGCTGGCCGCTTTTCAGCGCGTCGATCAGTGCCGGGGTATCGACCAGCGCGCCGCGGCCGGTGTTGATCAACATGGCACCGGGTTGCAGCTGGGCCAGGCTCTGCGCATTGATCAGGTGTTTGCTTTGCTCGGTCAGCGGGCAGTGCAGGCTGATGATCCGCGCCTCGCGCAGCAGTTCGGGCAGCGTCAGGTAGCGTGCACCCAGCGCCAGCAGCTCAGGGTTGGGGTAGGGGTCGTAGGCCAGTAACTGGCAGCCGAAACCGGCCATGATCCGGGCGAAGGCCACACCGATCTGGCCGGTGCCGACTACGCCGACGGTCTTGCCATGCAGGTCGAAGCCGGTCAGGCCATGCAGGGTGAAGTCGCCCTCGCGGGTGCGGTTGTAGGCGCGGTGCAGGCGCCGGTTGAGGGCGAGGATCAGCGCCACGGCATGCTCGGCCACGGCATGCGGCGAATAGGCCGGCACGCGCACCACCGCCAGGCCCAGGCGCTGGGCGGCGGCCAGGTCGACATGGTTGTAGCCGGCCGAGCGCAGCGCGATCAGCCGTGTGCCGCCAGTGACCAGGCGCTGCAGCACCTGGGCGTCGAGCTCATCGTTGATGAACGCGCAGACCACCTCGAAGCCCTGGGCCAGGGCGGCGGTGTCGAGGGTCAGGCGGGCAGACTGGAAGTGCAGCTCCAGGGGGCTGGCGTGGGCGGCCGGGGTGAAGCTTTCCTGGTCGTAGTGCTGGCAGCTGAACAACAGGGCGCGCATGGTCGGGCTTCCTTTGCGGTGGTTGGGGGATTGTAGCCACCTGGCCGGACAGGGGTGTTGATCTGCACCGGCCTCATCGCCGGCTTGCCGACGATGAGGCCATGAAAGTCAGGCGCTTTGCCGCGCCTGCTCCGCCAGCCGGGCGATCGCCCCGTCGAGTTCGTCCAGCGCCTGCTGGGCATGTGGGTGATCCTGCTTGAGCAAGGTCTCGCTGCGCTGGCAGGCCGCGCGTAATTGCGGCACCCCGCAATAGCGCGACGCACCGTTCAAACGGTGCACCTGCTCGATCAGCGTCGAGCGGTCGCCGGCTTCCCGTGCCGCAAAGATTGCCTCGCGGTCGCTCTCCAGCGACGCCAGCAACATCGTCAGCATGTCCGCCGCCAGGTCCGGTTTGCCCGCCGCCAGGCGCAGACCTTCCTCAGGGTCGAGCACTGGCAGCTCCTGGCCCTCGGCCTGCTCTTCGTCCAGCCGTTCCAGCGGCCCGGCGCCAAGGCTCAGGCCAGTCCACTTCATCACCACCTGGGCCAGCTGGCGCTCGCTGATCGGCTTGGTCAGGTAGTCGTCCATGCCGCTGTGCAGCAGGGCGCGCTTCTCGTTGGCCATGGCATGCGCGGTAAGGGCGACGATCGGCAGCGGGCTGCCGCTCTGGGTGTTTTCCCACAGGCGGATCTGCTCGGTGCAGGCACGGCCGTCCATGCCCGGCATCTGCACGTCCATCAGCACCAGGTCGAAAGGCTCGCTCTGTACCGACTGCAGTGCGGCGTAGCCGTTGTCGACCGCCAGCACTTCGGCGCCGAGGTCTTCCAGCAGGGTCTGCACCAGCAGCAGGTTGGCGGCATTGTCATCGACGCAGAGGATTTTTGGCTGGCGCTGGCCGCGTTTGCCCGGCGCCGGTTCGCCCAGCGGGCGGCGCGGTTGCAGCAGCTCCAGCAGCAGCCGGCGCAGCTTGCGCGTGCAGGTTGGCTTGGACAGCAGTTGGCCATGGCCATTGGGCAGGTAAGGGTGGTACAGCGCCTGCTCGGTGGTCGGGCACAGTACCACGCACTGGCAGTGGTAGCGCTCGAGTTGCTGGTGGTACTGGCCAAGCTGTTCGGGCGTGAGGTTGCCCAGGTTGGCACCGAGCACGGCGAACTCGAACGGCATACCGGCCTGGAAACCGGCCTGCACACCTTGCAGCAGCTGCTCAAAGGAGGCGAACAGGCTGACGCTCAGGCCGCAGTCCTCAAGCTGATGTTCAAGGGCCTGGCGGGCCAGTTCGTGGCTATCGACGATGGCTGCGCGGCGGCCCAGCAGCGGCTGTGGCTGCTGTTGGTCGATATCGTCGTGCGCCTTGGGCAGGCTCAGGCTGATCCAGAACTGCGACCCCTCGCCCGGGGTGCTGTCGACACCGATCTCACCGCCCATCTGCTCGATCAGGCGCTTGGAAATCACCAGGCCCAGGCCGGTACCGCCCGGCTGGCGGGCCAGCGAATTGTCGGCCTGGCTGAAGGCCTGGAACAGCGTGCGCACATCCTGGGGCGAGAGGCCGATACCGGTGTCCTGCACGCTGATGCGCAGCTGCGCGCTGTCTTCCTGCTCGTCTTCGAGCATCGCGCGCACGACAATGGTGCCTTCGCGGGTGAACTTGATGGCGTTGCTCACCAGGTTGGTGAGGATCTGCTTGAGCCGCAACGGGTCGCCGATCAGCGCTGACGGCGTGTCGCGGTAGATCAGGCTGAGCAATTCGAGCTGCTTGGCGTGGGCGGCGGGGGCGAGGATGGTCAGGGTGTCCTGTACCAGGTCGCGCAGGTTGAACGGGATACTGTCGAGCACCAGCTTGCCGGCCTCGATCTTTGAGAAGTCGAGGATCTCATTGATGATCCCCAGCAGGTTGTCGGCAGATTTTTCGATGGTGCTCAGGTAATCCAGCTGGCGCGGAGTCAACTCGCTTTTCTGCAGCAGGTGGGTAAAGCCGAGGATACCGTTGAGCGGGGTGCGGATCTCGTGGCTCATGTTGGCCAGGAATTCCGATTTGATCCGGCTGGCCTCCAGGGCTTCCTTGCGCGCCATGTCCAGCTCGATGTTCTGGATCTCGATGGTTTCGAGGTTTTGGCGCACGTCCTCGGTGGCCTGGTCGATGCTGTGCTGCAGTTCTTCGTGGGCGCTGTGCAGGGTTTCGGCCATGCGGTTGATGCCGCGGGCCAGTTCGTCCAGTTCGTGGCTGCCCATGGCCGGAAGGCGCTCATCGAGGTGGCCGTCCTTCAGCTGGTTGACCGCGTGCTTGATGCGCGCGATCGGGTCGTTGATGGTGCGGCTCATGCGCATTGCCAGCAGGCCACTGAGCACCAGGCAGCCGAGGATCAGCAGCACGCTGGTGAACAGGTTGCGGTAGCCACGCAGTAGCGTGCCGTCGTGCGACAGCTCGATTTCGACCCAGCCCAGCAGGCGTTCGGCCTCGGCCGGCACGGCATCGGTGGCCAGGTCGCGGTGGTGGCCGAACACCGGCATCAGGTAACGGGTGGCGTCATTGCCCGTGCGCTGCAGCAGCTGGGTGCCGGTGCCGCCGCTAGGCGCCTGGTTGATCATGCTGGGGCCGGCATGGGCCACGCGGCTACGGTCCGGGGCGAGAAAGGCCACGGCGCGCACATCGGCCTGCTCCAGGGTTTGCGCGGCAATCCGCTCCAGCTGCGCCGGGGCCTGGCGGGCCAGTGCGGGCGCGGCCAGCGGTGCCAGTTGCTCGGCAATCATCTTGCCGCGTTGCAGTAACTGGGTGCGCAACTGGTCTTGCTGCAACCAGGTGAAGTAGCTGCCCAGCACCAGAGCCATCAAGCTGGCAGGCAACAGCGCCAGCAGCAGCACCCGGCTTCTGATTCCCAAACGATCGAGCACACTCGCCTCCTGTGATGTGCCTGGACGCCGTCACCGAGGTGGCGGACCAAAGCGGAAAGTTACTCCGCCTGCCTGCCTAATGCACCCTTTTATAGCGGTTTTCACCCGTGCGTCGCGGCGTTGGTCGTTGGGCGGTTGCCTGGAGCGTGAGCATGCTCAATAATCACGTAACTGAGAATGCATGGCAGTTGCCAATGAATCCCGTAGCTATTAACACATCCAGTATCCTCGCCATCGAGGACGACCCGGTCCTGGGCGCCTACCTGCACGAAGAGCTGCAGCGCGGCGGCTTCCAGGTGACCTGGTGCCGCAATGGCCTTGAAGGTCTGGAAACCGCCGGCCGGCAGGCCTTCGACGTGGTGCTGATGGATATCCTGCTGCCTGGGCTCAATGGCCTGGATGCCTTGGCCCAGTTGCGCCTGCGCAGCGCCACGCCGGTCATCCTGATGTCGGCATTGGGCGCCGAGGCCGACCGCATCAGCGGCTTTCAGCGCGGTGCCGACGACTACTTGCCCAAGCCGTTCAGCATGGTCGAGCTGCAGGTGCGTATCGAAGCCATCCTGCGCCGCGTCGCCCTTGAACGTCGTCATCAGCCGCCCGCGGATGTCGCCAGCGGCGAGCTGCGCTTCGACGATGCCCTGTGCGATGTCAGCCTTGGCGGCCTGCAGGCAGGCTTGACCCCCAGCGAATACCGCCTGTTCGACATTCTCAACCGCAACGTCGACGAGGTGCTGAGCAAGCCCTTCCTTTATCAGCAGGTGCTGCAGCGTGGCTACTCGCGGCATGACCGCAGCCTGGACATGCACGTCAGCCAGATCCGCCGCAAGCTCAAGGGCATCGGCTACCAGGAGCGGCAAATCCGCACCGTATGGGGCAAGGGCTACGTGCTCAGCGTCGGCGAGGCGGAGTAGGCCATGCTCGATCGCCGTTCACTGTTCTGGAAGCTGTCCATCCTGCTGGTGGGCTTCTGCCTGCTGATGATCGGCCTCAGCTACACCTGGGGCCGTCACGTGGAAACCCAGAACGCCTTTCTCGACGAGCCTGCCCGCCAGGTGTTGCGCGGTTACGCCAGCGAGGCCGAGCAGGCCTGGCAAAGGGGGGGGCGAGCGGAGCTGGACCGCTGGGTTGCGGCCATGCGCCAGCGTGAGCATGGCTGGGTGGGTGTGCTCGACACCAGCCTGCGTCCCCTCGACAGTGCCACGCTCGGCCCTGAAATCATGCAGCGGCTCACCCGCCTGCGTGGCGTCGACTGGCCCATGAGCCAGCGCAGCATCGACCAGCCCTGGTTGCGCATACCGTTTCCGGGCGCGCCGCAGCAGGGCATGCTGGTGATCGAGCTGCCGCAACGTTTCAACCCGGGCCAGCACCGCGTGCTGTGGCGGGTGGTGACCAACGGCATCATCCCCGGCCTGTTCACCTTGCTGCTGTGCGTGGGCCTGTACCGCATGCTGATCGTGCCGCTCAACCAACTGCGCGAGCAGGCCAATGCCTGGCGCGCCGACCAGCTTTCGGCGCGGCTGGATTCACGCACCATCGCCCGCCATGACGAACTGGGTGAACTGGCCCGCGCCTTCGACCAGATGGCCGAGCGGCTGCAGGGTACGGTGGCTATGCAGCAACAGTTGCTGCGCGACTTGTCCCACGAGATGCGCACACCGCTCAGCCGCCTGCGTGTGGCCTGCGACGGTGAAACCGACCTGCAGCGCTTGCGCGAGCGGCTGGGCCGCGAGGTGGACTGCATGCAGCAGTTGGTCGAGAACACCCTGCAGCTTGCCTGGCAGGATGCCGAGCGTGCGCCGATGAACCTGGAACCGATCCAGGTGCAGGCGTTGTGGGACCTGCTGGCCGAAGATGCCCGTTATGAAAGTGGCTGGTCGCCCGCGCGGCTGCGCTGCGAGCTGCCTGCCGACTGCTGGGTGCAGGGTAACCTCAATTACCTGGCCCAGGCTGTGGAGAACATGCTGCGCAATGCCATCCGCCATTCGCCGGAAGACGGCCTAGTGCGGCTGACTGGGCAGCGCGAGGGTAGCTATTGGCGCCTGTGGTTGGAAGACGAGGGCGGCGGTGTGGCCGAAGAGGACCTGGAGCGGATTTTCGCGCCCTTTTCTCGGCTCGATGGCTCGCGGCCCGGGGATGGCGGTTTTGGTTTGGGCCTGAGCATCGCCCGCAGTGCGATCCAGCGCCAGGGCGGAACGTTGTGGGCCGAAAACGGCAAGCGTGGGTTGCGGTTGTGCATGCGTTTGCCGGTCCATCTACCCATTCCCTCGCAGGCAATCCCGAAGCTCCAGGCAGCATCGATATAGCGTGTGGCTATATCGACCGCAGATTGCGTGATATGGCCGCGAAGGGTTTGCCGGTATGATAGGCGCCCCTGCCGTCCGGATTGTGAAATACGCCATGACCTTGCAGTACCCAACCATCGCCGATTGCGTCGGCAATACGCCCCTGGTTCGCCTGCAGCGCATCGCTGGCGAAACCAGCAATACCCTCCTGCTCAAGCTCGAAGGTAACAATCCGGCAGGCTCCGTGAAGGACCGCCCGGCGCTGTCGATGATCACCCGCGCCGAATTGCGCAACGACATCAAGCCCGGCGACACCCTGATCGAGGCCACTTCCGGCAATACCGGCATCGCCCTGGCCATGGCAGCGGCGATCAAGGGCTACAAGATGATCCTGATCATGCCCGACAACTCCACCGCCGAACGCAAGGCGGCAATGACCGCCTATGGCGCCGAGCTGATCCTGGTGAGCAAGGAAGAGGGCATGGAAGGCGCCCGCGACCTGGCTGAAAAACTGCAGGCCGAAGGCCGTGGCCTGGTCCTCGACCAGTTCGCCAACGGCGATAACCCGATTGCCCATTACAACAGCACCGGCCCGGAAATCTGGCAGCAGACCCAGGGCAGCATCACCCACTTCGTCAGCTCCATGGGCACCACCGGCACCATCATGGGCTGCTCGCAGTACCTCAAGGAGCAGAACTCTGCAGTGCAGATCGTCGGCCTGCAGCCGATGGAAGGCTCGGCCATTCCAGGCATCCGCCGCTGGCCCGAGGAATACCTGCCGAAGATTTTCGACGCCACCCGCGTCGACCGCGTGATGGATATGTCCCAGCAGGAAGCTGAGGACACCACCCGCCGCCTTGCCCGTGAAGAGGGCATTTTCTGCGGCGTGTCTTCCGGTGGTGCGGTGGCAGCCATGCTGCGCCTGTCCCAGGAAGTGGAAAACGCGGTAATGGTCGCGATCATTTGCGACCGTGGCGACCGTTACCTGTCCACCGGCCTGTTCGACCCGAGCTAAATGTCCAAGAAAAAAACCAATAGCGGCCTGCGCTTCCAGCCGGCCGGCGGCAACCGTACGGCCCAGGTCCCCGTGGGCAAGAAGCAGCGCCTGGATATCGAGCGCCTGGCCGGTGACGGCCGTGGCATTGCCTTCCATGACGGGCGCACCTGGTTCGTCAGCGGCGCCCTGGCCGGTGAAGCGGTCGAGGCGCGCGTGCTCAATGCCCGCGGCAAGGTGGTCGAGGCGCGGCTGGAGCGTGTCCTGCAGGCCAGCCCCGAGCGGCGTGAGGCGCCGTGCCGCTATTACCAGCGCTGCGGTGGCTGCAACCTTCAGCACCTGCCCCATGACGGCCAGCTGGCGCTCAAGCAGCGCACGCTGGCCGAACAGCTGCAGCGGGTTGCCGGTGTGCAGCCCGAGGAGTGGGCGCCGCCCTTGAGCGGGCCGGAGTTCGGCTACCGGCGCCGGGCGCGGGTGGCCGTGCGTTGGGATGTCAAGGCACGCCGGCTGGACGTAGGCTTGCGTGCCGAGGCAAGCCAGGAAATTGTCGCTATTGATGACTGCGCCGTGCTGGTACAGCCTTTGCAATCTATTCTTCGGCACTTACCGACGGTGTTGCGCTCGCTGAGCAAACCCCAGGCTATCGGCCATGTAGAACTCTTCAGCGGTACCGCCGAAGCATTGCTGGTGCGTCACATGGCGCCGCTGCCGGCCGACGACCTGGCGCGTTTGCAGGCTTTCTGCGACGAGGCCAAGGCGCAGCTCTGGCTGCAAGGTGAGGGCGAGCCGGCGCCGGTGCAAGCCGACGCCAAGCTGGGCTTTGTCTTGCAGCCCTGGCAGCTGGAGCTGGCCTGGCGCCCGGGCGATTTTGTCCAGGTCAATGCCCAGGTCAACACGGCCATGATCGAGCAGGCCCTGGCCTGGCTCGCACCGCAGGCCGACGAGCGTGTGCTGGACCTGTTCTGCGGCCTGGGCAACTTCGCCCTGCCGCTGGCTCGCCAGGCGCGTGAAGTGGTGGCGGTGGAGGGGGTGCAGGCCATGGTCGATCGGGCTGCAGCCAATGCCCGGAACAACGAAGTGCATAATGCACAGTTTTTTCAGGCCGATTTATCGCAGCCTTTGGCGGGCGCCGGATGGGCCGCCGAGGGCTTTTCTGCGGTACTCTTGGATCCACCGCGCGACGGTGCGTTCGAGGTGGTGCAAGGCATCGCACGCCTCAAGGCCAAACGGCTGGTCTACGTATCGTGCAACCCGGCCACGCTGGCGCGAGACGCCCAGGTGCTGGTCGGCCAAGGGTACCGGTTAAAAAGGGCCGGGATTCTCGACATGTTTCCTCAGACGGCGCATGTCGAAGCCATGGCGTTATTCGAAGCGGGCTAGCGAACTGGCCCCTTGGTGCGGTTTCCATGGACTGGAAACCACACGGTGATAGCCAGCGCACCCGCGAGGTGCGCTGTATGGAAAGGTAAAGCAAAGATGGTACAGGTGAGAGTGCACCAGCCGGTCAACACCGACGGCAGTATCAATCTCGAAGCATGGCTGGATCACGTGGTGAGCGTGGACTCGGCATTGGATCGCGTGGCACTCAAAGAGGCCTGCGAGTTCGCTCAGGAAATCGAGAAAAAGGGCAACCCGGCCAAGCATTCCTGGGCCGACGGTACGTCCAGCTTCCAGGCTGGCCTGGAAATCGCCGAAATCCTCGCCGACCTGAAGCTCGACCAGGATTCCCTGGTGGCGGCGGTCATCTACCGCTCGGTGCGTGAAGGCAAGGTGACCCTGGCCGAGGTCGGCCAGCGTTTTGGCCCGGTGGTGTCCAAGCTGATCGACGGCGTGTTGCGCATGGCTGCCATCAGCGCCAGCCTCAGCCCCCGTCAGTCGCTGGTGCTGGGCTCGCAGGCGCAGGTCGAGAACCTGCGCAAGATGCTCGTGGCGATGGTTGACGATGTGCGCGTGGCATTGATCAAGCTGGCCGAGCGGACCTGCGCGATCCGCGCGGTGAAGTCTGCCGATGACGAGAAACGCCTGCGCGTGGCGCGCGAGGTGTTCGACATTTATGCGCCGCTGGCCCACCGCCTGGGTATCGGCCATATCAAGTGGGAACTGGAGGACCTGTCCTTCCGTTACCTCGAACCCGATCAGTACAAGCAGATCGCCAAGCTTTTGCACGAGCGCCGGTTGGACCGCGAGCGGTTCATCAGCGACGTGATGAACCAGTTGCAGAACGAACTGCTGGCCACCGGCGTCAATGCCGACATCAGCGGCCGGGCCAAGCACATCTATTCGATCTGGCGCAAAATGCAGCGCAAAGGCCTTGAATTCAGCCAGATCTACGACGTGCGCGCGGTGCGCGTGCTGGTACCGGAAGTGCGCGACTGCTACACCGCGCTGGGTATCGTGCACACCCTCTGGCGGCACATCCCGAAAGAATTTGACGACTACATCGCCAACCCCAAGGAGAACGGCTACCGCTCGCTGCACACTGCGGTGATCGGCCCCGAGGGCAAGGTGCTGGAAGTGCAGATCCGCACCCACGGCATGCACGAGGAAGCCGAACTCGGCGTCTGCGCCCACTGGCGCTACAAGGGCACCGACGTCAAGCAAAGCTCCAACCACTACGAAGAGAAGATCTCCTGGCTGCGCCAGGTACTCGAATGGCATGAGGAGCTGGGCGATATCGGCGGGCTGGCCGAGCAATTGCGAGTCGACATCGAGCCGGACCGGGTGTATGTGTTCACCCCCGACGGCCATGCCATCGATCTGCCCAAGGGTTCCACACCGCTGGACTTCGCCTACCGCGTGCACACCGAGATCGGCCACAACTGCCGTGGTGCCAAGATCAACGGGCGCATCGTGCCGCTCAACTACAGCCTGCAGACCGGCGAGCAGGTGGAGATCATCACCAGCAAGCACGGCAGCCCGAGCCGTGACTGGCTGAACTCCAACCTGGGCTACGTCACCACCTCGCGGGCGCGAGCCAAGATCGTCCACTGGTTCAAGTTGCAGGCGCGTGACCAGAACGTCGCCGCCGGCAAGACCCTGCTCGAGCGCGAACTGAGCCGTCTGGGCCTGCCACAGGTGGACTTCGAACGCCTGGCCGAGAAGACCAACGTCAAGACCGCCGAGGACATGTTCGCCTCGCTGGGGGCCGGTGACCTGCGCCTGGCGCACCTGGTCAACGCTGCCCAGCAGTTGCTCGAACCCGATCGTATCGAGCAGATCGAACTGGTACCGCGCAAGCCCACCGGCACGCGCACCGGCAAGCGGGGCGACATCCAGATCCAGGGCGTCGGCAACCTGCTCACGCAGATGGCCGGCTGCTGCCAGCCGCTGCCGGGCGATGCCATCGTCGGCTACATCACCCAGGGCCGCGGCGTGAGCATTCACCGCCAGGACTGCGCCTCGGTGCTGCAGCTGTCCGGCCGTGAGCCGGAGCGGATGATCCAGGTCAGCTGGGGGCCGATCCCGGTGCAGACCTACCCGGTCGACATCGTCATCCGTGCCTACGACCGCCCAGGCTTGCTGCGTGACGTGTCGCAGGTGCTGCTGAACGAGAAGATCAACGTACTGGCGGTCAACACCCGCTCGAACAAGGAAGACAACACCGCGCTGATGTCGCTGACCATCGAGATTCCAGGCCTGGATGCGCTGGGGCGCTTGCTGGGGAGGATTTCGCAGTTGCCAAACATCATCGAGACACGGCGTAATCGTACCCCTTGAGACCGCGGCGCTTGCATCGCGGATGAGTCGGCGCCTGCAGGAACAGCGCAATGCCTGCAGCGGCGGATTCATCCGCGAAGCGGATACCACCGAAGGACCTGCCAGAATGACCTACACCCTCGAAGACCTGCTGCACCTCATGGCCCGCCTGCGCGACCCGCAATACGGCTGCCCGTGGGACCTCAAGCAGAACTACGCGAGCATCGTCCCGCACACGATCGAGGAAGCCTACGAAGTGGCCGACACCATCGAGCGCGGCGATTTCGAGCACCTGCAGGGCGAGCTCGGCGACCTGTTGTTCCAGGTGGTCTATTACAGCCAGCTGGCCCGCGAGGAGGGGCGTTTCGAGTTTGATGGGGTGGTCGATGCCATCACCCGCAAGCTGATCCGCCGGCACCCGCATGTTTTTCCCACCGGCGAGTTGTACGCGCCGCTGGATACTCCCAGCCTGAGCGAGGCCCAGGTCAAGTCGCGCTGGGAAGAGATCAAGGCGGAAGAACGCGCCGAGAAAAGCGAACCCGAACAGCTGTCGCTGCTGGATGATGTGCCAACGGCATTGCCGGCGCTGTCGCGTGCGGCCAAACTGCAGAAACGAGCGGCTACGGTCGGTTTCGACTGGCCCGAGGCCCTGCCGGTGCTGGACAAGGTGCGCGAAGAGCTCGACGAAGTGCTGCAGGCCATGGCCGACGGCGATGCCGATGCCCTCGAGGATGAAATCGGCGACTTGCTGTTCGCCACCGTCAACCTGGCGCGCCACCTCAAGCACGACCCGGAAAACGCCCTGCGCCGCGCCAACCGCAAGTTCGAACGGCGTTTCCGCTTCATCGAACAGGCATTGCGCGGCAGCGGTCGGCCCATTGAAGAGTGTAACCTTGACGAACTGGACGCCCTTTGGGGGGAAGCCAAGCGTCAGGAAAAGAACCTGCCCAGCTGCGGCTGAGTGGCTGCATAAGTGAGTGAACATCCATGAGTCTTTCCCTTCGCGATCAATTGCTCAAGGCCGGTCTGGTCAACCAGAAACAGGTTTCCCAGACCAACAAGGCCGAGAAAAAACAGAAACGCCTGGAACACAAGGGCCAGGTCGAGGTAGACGACACCCAGCAGCGCCTGGCCAAGGAAGCCATGGCCGAGAAGGCCAAGCGTGACCAGGAGCTGAACCGTCAGCAGCAGGAAAAGGCCGAGCAGAAAGCCCGCGCCGCGCAGATCAAGCAGTTGATCGAAGCGACCCGCCTGCCCAAGCTCACCACCGAGGACTACTTCAACTTCGTCGATGACAAGAAGGTCAAGCGCCTGGCCGTCAACGCCCTGATGCGCAGCAAGCTGAGCAATGGCGCGCTGGCCATCGTGTCGCATGCCGGGGGCTATGAAGTGATCCCGCGCGAGGCGGCGGTGAAGATTCAGGAGCGCGACCCGCATCGCATCCTGCTGCTCAACACCCATGTCGAGGAAGCGGACGAAGATGACCCGTACGCGGCCTACAAGATCCCTGATGATCTGATGTGGTAAACAGCAAAAACCCCGCCTAGGCGGGGTTTCTTTTTAAAGATGGGGTCATTGCGTGGTGCGTTGGCTTTCCAGGTCTTCAAGCTCTACCCGGTACTGGTGGGCTTCGTGTTCATTGTGGAACATCCCCACCAATTGGCCCTGCTGGTGCACATCCCAGATCCGCACGCCAGCGGCCAGGCCTTCGTGGGACATTTTCGATTCGTCGCGTTCGGTTACTTGGACTGTCATCGGTAAACTCCACTGCTAGGTTGGTTGCGACATTGTGTCGCACACCTCCTTTATAGAGTTTGATAGCAGGCTAAGTAAATAAAACGGCCATGAAACAAGTTTCATGTTGGCCAAGGTTGGCCAGCTGTGGGAGCGGCCTTGTGTCGCGAAAGGGGCGCACAGCGCCCCCAGGTTCTCGAGTGTTGCTGCAGGATCGCTGGGGCCGCTACGCAGCCTTTTCGCGACGCAAGGCCGCTCACAACTTGCAGATCAGTTGCCTTTCACCGGCTTGCCGTCGACCGTGCCATCCTGCAGCACGATCACGTATTCCTTGCCATCGGTCTCAACCTGACGCAGTTGCACCAGCAGGTAGTCCCACTGCTTTGCGAACCACAGCTCGGTGATGCGCTTGCTTTGGCTCGGGTCGCGCACGCGCTCGACCTTCACCGCATCGACCTGGCCGGTCTTGGTGGTGACTTTTTCGGTGCCGAGCACACGGAAGTCGTAGGTGTCGATCTCGTCACCGTCGACCACCTGGTAGGTCATGCTCTTCTTGC
>Ga0213824_1001058_pt1 | contig 17398 bp, 10 predicted proteins | sample MC6MC0906MG_FD_179892 | JGI IMG/M metagenome (GOLD analysis project Ga0213824, IMG submission 179892) | Enriched soil aggregate microbial communities from Iowa State University, Ames, United States - MC6-MC0906-MG | ecosystem: Environmental > Terrestrial > Soil > Unclassified | place: USA: Iowa...
ACCATGGATCCTGGTGGGAATCCTTCCGATTTACCTTCTTCGGTGGCGGATCAATGTTTTAAGCCTTGGGGAAGATGAAGCGAGAAGCATGGGAATCAATGCCAGGAAGCTCCGCTTTATTATTGTGGTCAGCGCAACTTTAATCACCTCAGCCGCAGTTTCTGTAAGCGGGCATATAGGCTGGGTAGGACTTGTAATCCCTCATTTTGCCAGAATGCTGGTAGGCAGCGATTACCGAAGGCTGTTGCCGGCCTCTCTGCTTATGGGTGGCAGCTTTCTGTTGATCGTGGATAATTTTGCAAGGCTTTTGGCTACCAGTGAGATCCCCATTGGCATCTTGACTGCATTTGTTGGCGCTCCGTTCTTTTTATATCTTATTTTGCGGGAAGGTAACCGGTTATAGAGGAGGAGAGAGATGGAGCTGACAGTAAAGAATCTGGAATTTGGTTATCACTGTTTTCCAGTATTAAAAGGGATCAATTTTTCATTTAACAAGGGAGAACTGGTCTGTGTCCTTGGAAAAAACGGTGCAGGAAAGAGCACGCTTTTTCGATGCATGTTAGGTCTGTTAAAGGGGTACCACGGGGAGATTCTGATCGATGGAATGGAACGCCGGCATTTTTCCGAACGGGAATTGGCTGGTAGGATCGCCTATATACCTCAGAACCACGATACAGCATTCTCTTTTTCGGTTCTGGATATGGTGCTAATGGGAACAACAGCCTCCCTGCCCCGCTTTGCAGGTCCGGGACAGAAAGAAAAGGACAGGGCATTGAATGCATTGAAGCTATTAAAGATTGACAGTCTAAAGGACCGTATATTTGGGCAGATCAGCGGTGGAGAACAGCAGCTTGTGCTGATTGCAAGGGCCATTGCCCAGGAGGCAAAAATCCTGATTATGGATGAACCCTGTTCCAGCTTGGATTACGGCAACCAGATCCGGGTTATGGAGGAACTGCGGGCCTTGTCACAAAAGGGGTATTTAATTGTGCAGTCCACCCATAATCCGGAGCATGTCTTTTATTTTGCCCATAAAGCACTGGTAATGTCAGATGGAAAGATAACGGCTTTTGGTGAGCCGGATAAGATCTTGACGAAAGAGCTTTTGGAAAGCGTATACCAGGTGCCCATTGAGATCTATGAAGACCGGAAAAGCGGAAAAAAAGTGTGTATGCCTGGAGGAAGATAATGAGTATGTGGGAAATGTATGACCGTCTGATAGAACCAATACCAGATGACGTAAAGATAGAAGATTATTTTGTAGGAATCCAGTGGACTTCAGTGACAGTCTGCGGATATACCGGTGCGGCAGCAACAAACCCGCTTCAGACCATTAGGAGGACTGAAAAAAACATATTGGACATGTCATGGAAAGAAGCCGCAGGGCTGATAAAATCATGGAATTTTACAGAGGCCAGCATAGGTGCCGCAGCGGTTAATGCCTATTATAATCAGCCGGACCGGATCAGTAAGTTAGAAAAGGAAGGTACAATCAGGCAGCGATCGAAGGAAGATGCTTTTATGGCCTACCGTGAGGATATCAAAGGAAAAAAAGTTGCGACCATCGGACATTTCTGTTTTGCAGAGGAATATTTGAAAGAAGCAAAATCCTGCGTGGTTCTGGAACGCAATCCAATGGATGGGGATTATCCGGACAGTGCCTGTGAATATATACTTTCAGACAGAGATTATGTTTTTATCACTGGATTTACCCTGGTTAATAAAACCCTTCCAAGACTGTTAGAGCTGTCACGGAATGCAAAAGTAATATTAGTGGGACCAAGTGTCGCTCTTGCCCCAGTACTTTTTGACTTTGGCGTGTGGGAACTGGCAGGGACTCTTATTACGGATAAAAAACTTACAGAGGAATTAGTGAAAAAAGGAGAGCACAAGGCGGTAATCCGTACTGGTTTGCCGGTAAGGCTTTCTAAATAAATAAATTTAAGCCGCAAAAGCGGCGGAATAGGGGGATTTTATGAAAAAAACAAGAAGAGGTCTGGTACTTGCTGCGTTCCTTGCTGTGGCAGTACTGGCAAATGGCTGTCAAAAAGGAAGCGGTCAGGAAATTCCAGACAGTCTGGCAGAGTCAACTGCAGCTGGAATAGCGGAAACTCAGGCAGAAACAGAAAAAGCGGGCGAATCAGGGGCGCAGTCGGATAGCAGAGTGTTCACGGATTCAGCAGGGAGAGAAGTTACACTGCCAAAGGAAATTAATAAGATTGCTCCTTCCGGTCCTTTGGCACAGATCGTGCTTTATACCTTTTGTCCGGATAAGCTGTCCGGACTTGCTTCTGATTTTTCAGAAGGTGCAAAGCAGTATATTGACGAAAAATATTGGTCACTTCCGAAATTCGGCCAGTTTTATGGGAAGAATGCAAATCTTAACATGGAGGCTCTCATTGCGGAAAGTCCGGATGTGATCATTGATATCGGAGAAGCGAAAAAAACCGTAAAAGAGGATATGGATTCCCTTCAGGAACAACTAAATATGCCGGTCATCTTTATAGAGGCAGATTTAGATACCATGAGTTCTGCTTATGAAAAGCTGGGAGAACTTACCGGAGACACTGATCAGGCAAAGAAACTGGCGGACTATTGCAATATCACACTGAAAAGGTCTGAAACAGCCAGGGAGCAGCTTGCTGAAAAGAAATCGGTTTATTTCGCTATTGGAGATGACGGACTTCACACCAATGCAGAAGGTTCCATCCATGCCAGGGTCATCGAACAGATCGGTGCGGAAAATGCAGCTAAAGTTGAAATGGTATCAAGCGGCGGCGGAAGCGAAGTATCCTTTGAACAGCTTCTTCTGTGGCAGCCGGATATTATCATTGCGGATTCCGAGGCCCTGTACCAAACCATAACAACGGATAAAGTCTGGGGGGAATTACATGCAGTGAAAGAGGGGAAAGTTTATCAGATACCTTCTGTTCCATATAGCTTTATGAGCAGTCCGCCTTCTGTTAACCGGATGATCGGGATTTTGTGGCTGGGCAATCTTGTATATCCCGAACAGTATAACATTGATATCAAACAAGAGGTAAAGGATTTCTACGAACTATTTTATCATGTGACTCTTGATGATACACAGGTAGAAAAAATCATAAAATAAAACATACCCCCGGATTGGAATCTGGCTTATATACCAGCTCCATGTCCGGGGGCAATTCTTTTATAATTACTGCTGTTGGTTTTTGTTTCTATTATAATTAATCAGGCAGCCTGCTTTTACGATTTCCCGTTCTTCCGGGGTCATATCAGCAATGTGCAGTTCTATTTCATGAATCGGATTTCCTTCTTCGTTTTTCACTACGTAAGCTGGAATGTGGTTCATATCTCCGTCAAGAGCTATGCGGATTCCAGGTACATAGATGAAATCCCCCACCTCAAAATCCGGCTCTGCATCAAGAAGGAAGGGAAGCATTCCCCAGTTCATAACATTGGAGCGGTATCGTTTGGTCGCATATTCTTTTGCAATATTGGCAAGGCCGCCCAGCACTCGCTGGCAGCTGGCTGCCTGTTCACGGGCAGAGCCATCACCCGGCTTTACTGCGTAAATCATACTTCCAATCTCTGTTTCCCCTACATTCAATTCCGGCTGGTTTAAATAAGCAGCCAGGGCCTTAAATGCAGATTCAAGTGACCGGTCAGCCTCTAAGGGAGAAGTGCCGGCTTTTCTTGTCTGCTCCAGCGCATTTACTTTCTTTGAGCGTTCCACATATTCCGGATCCCGGCGGGACAAGGTAAATTCCGCAAGTCCGAGAGGGTTGGAGCGGTAGGAAGAGGTTTCTCCGGAAGGAATCAGTTCATCAGTGGTAGTGACCGGATCCATGATCTTTGAGCATACCCGTAACATGATATTTTCCGTCAGAGCACTCATAGCCGGCCAGTCCTTGATATTTGGACCGTAAATCAGGGGAACTTCAGGCTGAGCCTTTCCGAATCCCTGATACACCCGTCTCTCATAGGAAGATGGATCAAATTCATAGGCAGGAACTTTGTAATCCTCTCCATAGCCTTCCGCAGATGTAAGATAGCCGCCGTTTGCCGCTGTAGCAGCAATGGATCTGGCATCCATGAGGGCGACACAGGAAATCTGTCCGCTGCCTGGTTTGGAACCTTCCCGGTTGGGGAAGTTTCTTGTGGTGTGGCGGATGCTTAAGGAATTGTTGGAAGGGGTGTCCCCTGCGCCAAAGCATGGGCCGCAGAAGGCCGTCCGGACGGTTGCTCCGGCAGACATCAGTTCTGAGATGGCTCCCTTTTTCACCAGATCCATATAAACCGGCTGGGAAGAAGGATATACCGATAAATTAAAGATGTCATTTCCGCAGTTTTTACCGGTCAGAATATGGGCCGCAGCCATAACATTGGAGTAGTTTCCACCGGCACAGCCTGCGATCACTCCCTGCTGAACCATCAGTTTTCCATTAACGATCTTATCTGTTAAGGAAAGGTTTGCTTTGGAACTGCCCACAATGCGTTCTGCTTCCTTTTCAACAGTGCGGAGAATGTCTCCAAGGTTATTATTTAATTCCTCGATCTCATAGGTATTGCTTGGGTGGAAGGGCAGTGCGATCATAGGCTTAATGGTGCTTAAGTCCACATAAACCACTCCATCGTAGTAAGCCACTTCTTCGGGATTTAATTCTTTGTAAGCATCTCCCCGGCCATGTAGGTCCAGATAGGCTTTTGTGTCCTCATCGGTTCTCCAGATAGAGGAAAGGCAGGTGGTTTCCGTTGTCATAACGTCCACGCCGTTTCGATAGTCCGTATCCATAGAGGACACACCGGGTCCTACGAATTCCATGATCTTGTTCTTAACATAGCCGCTTTTAAAGACCGCTCCGATAATGGCCAGGGCCACATCGTGAGGGCCAACGGATGGAGCAGGACTTCCCGTAAGATAAATGGCCACAACGCCGGGATAAGCCACATCATAGGTGTCACAAAGAAGCTGCTTTACCAGTTCCCCGCCGCCTTCTCCTATGGCCATGGTTCCCAGGGCTCCATATCGGGTATGGCTGTCAGAGCCGAGGATCATGCGTCCGCAGCCGGCCATCATTTCCCGCATGTACTGATGGATGACAGCAATATGAGGCGGAACAAAAATCCCGCCGTATTTTTTAGCAGCGGAAAGTCCGAATACGTGATCATCCTCGTTAATGGTACCGCCAACTGCACATAAAGAGTTATGACAGTTGGTCATAATGTATGGAATAGGAAATTCTTTAAGCCCTGATGCACGGGCAGTCTGGATAATTCCTACAAATGTAATGTCGTGGGAGGCCATGGAGTCAAAACGGAGCTTCAAATGATCCATATGATCCGAAGTGTTGTGATTCTTTAAAATGGAATAGGCGATGGTACCTTTTTTTGCCTCAGCCTTATCTGGAGCCTTTCCTGTAAGGGCAGCAACTTTTTCTGCTACCTGATCCGGAACCAGTTCCGTTCCATGTACAAGATAAGCTCCGCCGTCATACAATTTCACCATATGCTATCGTTCCTCTCTTTTTTTGTAGGATATAGTTTCTCCTACGTATTTTGTCGCCGGACGCATGATTCTTCCGTCGTACAGCTTGTTTTCGATATTGTGTGCCAGCCAGCCTGCCATACGAGAGCAGACAAACAAAGGCGTATACATATCTTCCGGTATCTGTAACATATTATAAGCGAAACCACTGTAGAAGTCTACATTGTTTGACAGGGTTTTTCCGTTGCCGGCCAGGTATGCTTTGGCAACCTTTTCAAATTTTGTAAGGAATTCATATTCATCTTCCCTGTTTTTCTGTTTGGCAAGTTTTTCACAACAAGCCTTTAATAAATCCGCTCTTGGATCGGATACTGTATAAACCGCATGGCCAAGTCCGTATACAAGGCCGGAATTATCATAGAAGTCCTTAGCAAGGATCTTCTGGATCACTCCCTTCATCTGGGCTTCGGTTGCCTTTAGACCGATTTCCTTTTCAATGGCCTTGATCATTTCACTGCAGCATATATTGGCACCGCCGTGCTTTGGCCCCTTTAAGGAGCCGATGGAAGCGGAGATAGCTGAATAAATATCGGTTCCTGTGGAAGATATGACTACATTGGTAAAGGTGGAGTTGTTTCCGCCGCCATGGTCTGCGTGGATCATCAGCATCACATCTAATAGGTTTGCTTCCTGCTCGGTAAAGTTCCCATCCCGTCGCAGCATGTAGAGAATGTTCTCTGCTACAGAATATTCCGGCTTTGGATAATGAATAATCAGGCTGTCTCTTTCATAATAATGAACCTTGCTCTGGTACGCGTAGACGGAAAGAGAAGGAAGTTTTGCCAGGATGTTGATCCCCTTTAAAAGTGTCTCATATGGATCCACATTATCTGGTTCCTCATCATAATCGTAGAGAGCCAGAATGCTCTGCTGAAGGCTGTTCATCAGATTGCGGGAAGGGGTGCGAAGCATATTCTTTTCCAAAAATTCATCAGGGAGATGGTAGTTCCGGCTAAGGGTGGATGTGAATTCTCTCAATTCCTTTTTAGAGGGAAGATACCCGAAAAGGAGTAAAAATGAAGTCTCCTCAAAACCATAGCGTTCCTGATTTTTTCCATTTACCAGATCGCCGATTTCAATTCCCCGGTAATAGAGCTTGCCAGGAACGTTGACCTTTTTTCCGTCTTCGATTTCATAGCCTACTACGTCAGATACGCGGGTTAAGCCTACCCGGACTCCGGTGCCGTCTTCGTTGCGGAGGCCTTTTTTTACATTGTGTTCCTTAAATAAATTGTTTGGAATATCCGTGTAATTAGAGGATTTACCAAAGGTCTGAGCGATAAAAAAGTTGTTCATGAGGCGATCTCTCCTTTTTTTAAGTTTAGCCACAGCCAGAAAGTCAGGCACCTGTTTATAGAAAAGCAGCGCAAAGGATCACTCCGACGCTGCCTTCATTGGCAAAAATGTGACTTCATTTATGTTGTTTGGTAGTTTACCATGTGGAAGTATCAAAGTCAACAACTTGTTATAATCACAATCAAAATATTGTGATTGAGTAAGGTTGAAGACTGGCTTTGATAGGAAGGCAGAAAATCCTGTTTTAAGTTTTACAAGCATATTTTTATGGTTTTCTCCACATCATATGGAAATACCCCATGAATATTCCATTACGTCACGGAAAGCGGGGCAACTACAAAATTTACAGTAAAACAGGAGGTTTATAAGGTGAGAGAGTATCAGGATAAGAACGGGAAGAATGAAGAATCAGAGGAAAAAAAGAATAGGCCTGCCGGCAATGAGCGCAAGGAAAACCTTGATGAAAAGAAAACAGAAAAGGATATAGAACAAAAAGAGGATGAAAAGCTGGAAGAATATGGCCAAATGACCCTTGATGACAATGCCAACAAGCGGAAAATCCATCTGATCTCCATTATCGGAGAGGTGGAGGGCCATGAAAATTTATCCGGCAACAGCAAGGCCACTAAATACGATCACATCCTCCCTAAACTGGCCGAGATTGAAGATGATGATTCCGTGGAAGGACTTTTGGTTCTTTTAAATACCTCCGGCGGCGACGTGGATGCAGGTCTCGCAATAGCGGAAATGATCGCTTCCTTAAGCATCCCAACCGTATCTTTGGTTCTTGGAGGAAGCCATTCCATTGGAGTTCCATTAGCAGTTTGCACAGATTATTCCTTTATCGTACCTACTGGAACCATGATGGTACATCCCGTAAGAATGACAGGAATGGTGATTGGTGCCTCCCAGACTTATGAGTATTTTGAAATGATACAGGACCGGATCCTAAGCTTTGTTTCCAGCCACGCAAAGATTGCCTACGATCAGTTAAAACGTCTTATGCTGAATACGGAAATGCTCACCAGAGACTTAGGAACCGTGCTGGTTGGCGAGGAAACGGTAAAAGAAGGCCTGATTAATGAAGTGGGCGGAATCAAGGATGCTTTAAAAAAATTATATGAACTGATGGAAACTGCTTCCCGTTAATCGTTGCAATTCTTCCGATTTTTTTGTATACTGTTACCAACGGTATAGAAGGGGGAAGTATTGTGCCTGAGACAACGAAGAAACGTACAACAGCAAAAAAAGGAAAAAACGGGAGAACAAGAAATACCGCCGCCAAAAAAAATGTGATTTTACCGGAACCGGAATTTATCCATTCAGAAGTCGTGATCATTATGTCATTTTTGGCTGCGGCCATTCTGTTTTTTAGCAACTTTCATTTATGCGGCGTGGTCGGGGATTTTCTGCGAAGCGTACAGTTAGGTATCTTCGGAAGTGTGGGATATGTTGCGCCTGTGCTGCTGTTTGCAGGAACAGCGTTTTACATCTCCAACCAGGGAAATCCCAGGGCTGCTTTTAAACTAGCGTCTTTTATTCTGGCGCTGGTTTCTTTGTGTGGATTTTTACAGCTCCTTTTTGGAGCAAAGGCCGGCGAGGGAATAGGACTTGCCGACATTTATTTTGAAGCTTCCGTAAGCGGAAGAGGAGGCGGTATTATAGGCGGCCTTCTTGCGGGAGGACTTGCCTCCATCATCGGCGTTGTGGGAGCCTATCTGGTGATCGGTGTCCTTCTTGTCATATCTGCAGTTTGCATTACGGAAAAATCATTTGTAGATATTGTGAAAAAGGGAAGCGGAAAAGCATACCGCCATGCCAGGGAAAATATGGACATGCACATGGAAGTCCATGCAATGCGGCAGGAAGCCCGTAAACAGCTTTTGGAAGAGAAAAAGCTTCGGGGAGTCAATTTAGAGGCCACGAAACTGGAGGAAGCCCGGGAAGAAAGTTATGTGGAAGAACCGATTGAAGAAGTTCCTGACAGCCTTGCAGATGATATTATGGTCCAGGCAGACCGGCTGTCTGCCGTTACTGCTGTGGATGAAAACGAAACCAATCCTGCCGATATTTTCCGGGGCAGTTTTTCACCTGTACCGGAAGATGACGAGGATACGGTTCCCTTTGATCCGGATATGGAAGGAACATCGTTTGCTGAGACGCTGGAAGAACCTTCCATATATATGAAGAAAGAGGTCAAGACCTTAAAGGAATTGGAGTTTGTGGAAGAGGAGTTCTATCCCGAGGAAGGAAATGATACCTTTACCATTCCGGAGGAGCCAAAACAGGTGGTTACTGCTTCCGGCAAGGTAATAGAAACGGATACAGAAGCTCTACAGAAAAAGCTGGAAAAGAAACGGGAAGAGACAGCAAAGGAAGATGGGTTAAGTGTCAGTCTTGAAATCAAGCAAAAACAGGAGATTGTGAAAAAGGAATATAAGTACCCGCCTCTCTCCCTGCTTAAAAAAGGAAAATCGGCGGTCTTTTCCGACCGGGAATACAAGGATACTGCCATCAAGCTTCAGCGGACTTTACAAAACTTCGGTGTTGGGGTTACTGTTACCAATATCAGCTGCGGACCCTCCGTAACCAGGTATGAACTTCATCCTGAGCAAGGAGTAAAGGTCAGTAAGATCGTGAGTCTGGCAGATGATATCAAATTGAGCCTGGCGGCTGCTGATATCCGAATAGAAGCACCCATACCAGGAAAATCTGCGGTGGGCATTGAGGTACCCAATAAAGAAAATCAAATGGTATACTTACGGGATATTCTGGAAGCAGACAGTTTTCAGAAACATTCCTCCAAGATTGCGTTTGCGGTGGGCAAAGACATCGGCGGCCAGGTGGTTGTCACTGACATTGCAAAGATGCCCCACCTGTTAATTGCCGGAGCTACTGGTTCCGGTAAGTCCGTCTGCATTAACACCTTGATTATGAGTATTATTTTTAAGGCAGACCCTGAGGATGTGAAACTGATCATGGTGGATCCCAAGGTGGTGGAATTAAGTGTTTATAATGGAATTCCCCATTTGCTGCTTCCTGTAGTCACTGACCCCAAAAAGGCTTCCGGAGCCCTAAACTGGGCGGTGGCGGAGATGACGGACCGTTATAATAAGTTCGCCCAGTATAATGTCAGGGAAATTAAGGGATATAATGAAAAGGTTGAGAGTATAAAAGATATTGAGGATGAGGATAAGCCTAAAAAGATGCCTCAGATTGTCATCATTATCGACGAGCTTGCGGATCTGATGATGGTAGCTCCCGGAGAAGTGGAAGATTCCATCTGCCGTCTGGCCCAGCTTGCCAGAGCTGCGGGCATTCATCTTGTCATTGCTACTCAGCGTCCGTCGGTAAATGTCATAACAGGTCTGATTAAAGCCAATGTTCCATCCAGGGTAGCCTTTGCGGTTTCTTCCGGCGTGGATTCCAGGACCATTATTGATATGAACGGTGCGGAAAAGCTTCTTGGAAAAGGTGATATGCTCTTTTATCCAGCAGGATACCCAAAACCGCTGCGTGTTCAGGGCGCCTTTGTATCGGATTCTGAAGTCTCTAAGGTGGTGGAATTCTTAACAGAACAGGGGATGACCGCAGATTACAACCCGGAAGTAGAAAGCATGATTGCTTCCACTCCAACAGGCGGAGAGATAAAGGGCGGCGGAAATGACAGGGATGAATATTTTGTCCAGGCCGGAAAATTTATCATAGAAAAGGATAAGGCTTCCATTGGAATGCTGCAGAGAATGTTTAAGATTGGCTTTAACCGGGCTGCCCGGATCATGGATCAGCTTGCAGAAGCCGGTGTGGTAGGAGAAGAGGAAGGAACCAAACCCCGTAAGGTACTAATGAGCCTGGAGGAATTCGATGAAATACTTTCCCAGGGTTATTAATGATAGAACTGTGTTACTTACATAGAAGGAGGATTGGAGAATGAAAACAGATATCGAAATCGCACAAGAGGCAAGAATGTATCCGATTAAAGACGTAGCTGTATCCTACGGGATCGGTGAGGATGAGCTGGAACTTTACGGAAAGTATAAGGCAAAGCTTACGGATGAATTATGGGAGCGGGTAAAAGACCGCCCCGATGGCAAACTGGTTCTGGTAACCGCCATCAATCCTACTCCGGCAGGAGAAGGGAAGACCACGACTACGGTAGGTCTTGGGCAGGCCTTGGGGAAATTGGATAAAAAGGCGATTATCGCCCTCAGAGAACCCTCCCTCGGACCATGCTTTGGCATAAAAGGCGGTGCGGCAGGCGGCGGATATGCCCAGGTTGTGCCTATGGAAGACTTAAATCTTCATTTTACCGGTGATTTCCATGCCATAACCTCTGCCAATAACCTGCTTGCAGCTCTGTTGGATAATCACATTCATCAGGGGAATGCGCTTGGAATCGATACCCGCCAGATTCTCTGGAAACGCTGCCTGGATATGAATGACCGTGCTCTCAGAAACATTGTGGTAGGTCTTGGTTCCAAAGCAGAAGGATTTGTGAGAGAGGATCACTTTGTAATCACGGTTGCATCGGAAATCATGGCGATTCTTTGCCTTGCAAATGATATGGAAGATTTAAAAGAACGGCTGGGAAGAATCATTGTGGCATATAATTATGCTGGGGAGCCTGTGACTGCCGCCCAGTTAAATGCAGTGGGGGCTATGGCTGCTTTGTTAAAGGATGCGTTAAAGCCCAACCTGATACAAACTCTGGAGCATACCGGAGCCATCGTTCACGGCGGACCTTTTGCAAACATCGCTCATGGCTGTAACAGTGTGCGTGCAACTAAAACAGCCTTAAAGCTGGCTGATGTTGTCGTGACAGAGGCAGGGTTTGGCGCGGATTTAGGCGCGGAAAAGTTCCTGGACATCAAATGCAGGAAAGCCGGATTAAAGCCCGATGCCATTGTGCTGGTTGCAACCGTAAGAGCCTTAAAATACAACGGCGGAGTGCCTAAGGATCAGTTAAAGGAAGAAAACCTGGCAGCCCTTGAAAAAGGGATTGTTAATCTGGAAAAGCACATTGAAAATATGATGAAATACGGCGTTCCGGTCATTGTCACCTTAAATTCCTTTATCACAGACACAGAGGCAGAACACCAGTTTGTCAAAGAGTTTTGTGAGGAGAGAGGCTGTGAGTTTGCCTTATCCCAGGTATGGGAAAAAGGCGGAGAGGGCGGCATAGAGCTGGCAGAAAAAGTTCTTTATACCCTGGAACATAAAGAAAGTAATTTTGCACCCATTTATCCAGATGAAATGGGGTTGGAAAATAAGATTGCCACAATTGCAAGAGAAATCTATGGCGCAGCTGGAGTGACCTATGCTCCGGCAGCGTTAAAAGCCATAAGAAAGTTTGAAGAAATGGGCTTTGGCAGCCTTCCTGTGTGTATGGCAAAGACACAATATTCCTTATCCGATGACCAGGCAAAGCTTGGGAGACCGGAAGGCTTTGACATTAACGTAAGAGATGCTTATGTATCTGCCGGAGCTGGATTTGTGGTCATTTTAACCGGAGCCATTATGACCATGCCAGGTCTTCCAAAGAAGCCGGCCGCAGATAATATTGACGTAAATGAAGATGGAGTAATCACCGGATTATTCTGATTTGGAGGTTTTAATGAAGTTTAGAGAATGGCTAAAAGACTTAAAATATGAAGTATTGCAGGGTAGCCTGGACGTGGAGGCAGAGGATGTCATTTATGACTCCCGAAAGGCCCGAAAGGGAGTTGTATTTGTCTGCATGAAGGGAACGAGAACGGACTCCCATGAATTCATCCCTGAGGTGGTGAATGCCGGGGTGGAGATCCTTGTAGTGGAGCAAAGGATAAAAGTTCCGGATGGCGTAACTGCCATTCTCGTAGATCATGCAAGAGAGGCGCTGGCTTTGCTTTCAGCTGCCAGGTTTGACTATCCGGCGGAAAAGATGGTGACCATCGGAGTGACCGGAACCAAGGGAAAAACCACAACCACGCACATGATCAAGACAATTCTGGAAGCCTGTGGGAAAAAAGTGGGAATGATCGGAACCACAGGGATTGTCATCGGCCAGGATGTAACGCCTACGATGAATACAACTCCAGAGTCCTATGAACTTCATCTTGCCTTTATCCGTATGGTGGAGGCCGGCTGCGAATATATGGTGATGGAGGTTTCCTCCCAGGCCTTTAAGATGCACCGGGTCGATGGGATCTGTTTTGATTACGGGCTGTTTACCAATATTTCTCCTGATCATATCGGACCGGATGAGCACCAGGATTTTGAGGAATATCTTTTTTACAAATCCAGGATTTTTTGCTGCTCTAAAGTGGGCATCATGAACGGCGATGACGAGCACTGGGAAGAAGTGGTAAAGGACGCCTCCTGCAAACTCTATTCTTTCTCTATGGATAAAGATGGAACGGACTTTAAAGCAGAAGACATACGATACATCGCCCAACCGGATTTTGTTGGACTGGAATTTGACATCAAAGGGACTTGTGAGCTTTCTGTCCGGGTGAATATTCCGGGACGCTTTAACGTTGCCAATGCATTGGCTGCGGTCAGTGTTTTAAGCTTTTTAGACCTTCCGAAAGAGAGTATCTGCCATGGGCTGGAGTATTTAAATGTAAACGGACGTATGGAAATCGTATATGCCTCTGAGAAATGTACGGTAATCGTAGATTATGCCCATAATGCGGTCAGTATGGAAAGCCTGCTTTCAACTTTAAGGGATTACCATCCAAAGCGCCTTGTCTGCGTCTTCGGCTGCGGCGGGAACCGTTCTAAGGACCGGCGTATCACCATGGGTGACAGTGCGGGACGCCTGGCAGATTTTACGATTATCACTGCGGACAATTCCAGATACGAAAAAACGGAAGATATCATTGCAGATATTCGTGGAAGCCTTGAAAAAACCGGAGGAAAATACATAGAAATCCCGGACCGCAGGGAAGCGATCCGCTACAGCATCATTCATGCTGAACCGGGCGACATGATTGCCATTATAGGAAAAGGACATGAGGATTACCAGGAGATAAACGGAGTCCGTCATCATTTTTCAGACCGGGAAGAGGTCTTAAAAGTGGTGGATGCCCAGCTTTCAAAGGATGTTTAAAAGGAAGGCACAACGATAAATAAAATGCCGGAAGCCGTAGGAAGATGCGGCTTTCGGCATTTCCACGGTAGATGGAATGGAGGAAGCTATGGTTAATATGACAGTAAAAGAAATACTTTCAGCCACAGGAGGAAGGCTTCTTTGCGGAAACGAGGATACAGTTTTAGAGCACATCAGTATTGACTCCAGATCTATGAAGGGGAATGATCTGTTTGTCCCTATTATAGGAGAAAAGCAAGATGCTCACCGTTTTATCGGGCAGGCATTTGACAATGGGGCAACGGCGACGCTTACCAGCGAACATGACGCCATGGACTTGGACCAACCCTGGATCCGGGTAGAGGATACAAAAAAGGCTCTTCAGGACATTGGGAGCTATTACAGGGACTGTTTAAAACTTCCCCTTGTGGGAATTACGGGAAGCGTAGGAAAGACCACTACTAGAGAAATGGTCGCTTGCGCCCTGTCTGCCCGTTATTCTGTTTATAAAACCCCTGGAAACCATAACAGCCAGGTGGGAGTGCCCATTACCTTATCGGAGATCTCGGCCGAGGATGAAATCGGAGTCATTGAACTGGGAATGAGTGAGCCGGGAGAATTGACCGTCATTGCCAAGATCGCAAAAATCCAGATGGCTGTGATTACCAACATCGGAGTAACCCATATCGAGCAGTTAGGATCCCAGGAAAATATTTACAGAGAAAAGATGTCCATCCAGGATGGCCTGATGGAAGGCGGAATCCTGTTTTTAAATGGGGATGACCCGCTTTTAAAAACAACAAAGGCCAAGGAAGGCTGTAAGACCATCTATTACGGAACAGGAGAAAACTGTGATTATAGGGCCTTGGATGTCCATATAGAGGAGGGCTTTCCGGCCTTTACTGCAGCTTTCGGCCAGAAGAGGGTTCCGATACGCCTGGCAGTAATGGGAAGCCATAACGTGTTAAATGCAATGGTGTCTCTTGCAGTGGCTTCTGAGTGCGGCATTCCTATGGAAGAAGCCGCTAAATGTCTTCAGGATTTCACAGGTTTTAAAAACCGGCAGCAGATCTATCATGTGGCGGGAATGACCATTATCGATGATACCTATAACGCCAGCCCGGTGTCTATGAAAGCAGGATTGGAGGTTTTGGGTTCTATAACAAAGGCGGAACGAAGGATCGCTGTATTGGCCGATATGAAAGAACTGGGAGAAAAGTCCCCGGAATATCACTATGAAATCGGAGAATACATTGCAGAACATCCGGTATATGAGTTGGTGACTTTAGGAGAAATGGCAGGGGAGATCGCCAGAGCGGTGAAGGAACACGCTCCTCATATCTTGGTTAAAGAATTTATGGAGCCGGAGCTTCTGGTAACTTACTTAAATAAGGAATTAAAGGAAGGGGACTGTGTGCTGTTTAAGGGCTCAAACAGCATGAACCTTGGTCCTGTAGCGGAGAAATTTTACCGGCCTTGACAGCCTTCTGGAGCTCATGCAGCATAAGGCGGGGCATACCTTTATGCCCAAAAGGCGTGGGCAGAAAAGAGGATTACAATGACGGAACGATATGCCCGGATTATTATTGATATTTCCCATGAAAAAGTTGACAGAACCTTTGATTACCGGATTCCGGCCGGGCTTTTTGATGAAGTGGCTGTGGGGTCTCTGGTTTTGATTCCTTTTGGAAAAGGAAATTCCATGCGGAAAGGGTATGTGGTCGGCATTGCCGCCCATGCGGATTATGATCCGGATAAAATTAAGGATATTGCAGGGATCGTAACGGATGGTGTTTCAGCGGAATCCCTGCTTATTTCCCTGGCATGGTGGCTGAAAGAACGGTATGGTTCCACCATGAACCAGGCATTAAAAACAGTGCTTCCGGTAAAGCAAAAGGTTAAGCCGAAGGAAAAAAAGGTACTTAAAAGTCTTTTAGATCCTTCCCAGCTTATCAATGCTTTAGAGGAAGCGGAAAAAAAGAAATATAAGGCCAGGGTACGCCTCTTCCAGGCATTAATGGAAAATCCTGTCATTCCATACGAAATTGCGGTCAACCAGATGAACCTTTCTGCGGCCACTTTAAAGCCGGTTATAGAAAAAGGATACGTAAGTCTTGATCGTGAAGAGGTCTACAGAAATCCTGTTAAAACAGAGGCAAAAGAAAGAAACAAAGTGGTTTTAAATAGGGAGCAGCAGGCCATCGTAGACAGCTTTTGCCTGGATTATTCCCAAGCGATAAGAAATACCTATTTGATCCACGGCATTACGGGAAGTGGAAAAACGGAAGTTTATATGGAATTGATCCAAAGAGTCATAGAAGATGGAAAACAGGTGATCGTGCTCATTCCTGAGATTGCTCTGACCTATCAAACAGTCCTGCGGTTCTATGGAAGATTTGGGAACCGGGTGTCCATCATCAATTCAAGATTGTCGGCAGGAGAACGGTATGACCAGTTTGAACGGGCAAGAAACGGAGATATTGATATTATGATCGGTCCCCGTTCAGCCCTGTTTACCCCCTTTTCCCGTCTTGGACTGATTCTCATAGACGAAGAGCATGAGGGAGCTTACAAAAGTGAGGTATCCCCAAGATACCATGCCAGAGAGGTGGCTGAGAAAAGGGCCTCCATGCAGGGAGCATCTTTGGTTTTAGGCTCAGCGACCCCATCCCTGGAAGCTTATACAAAAGCCCTTCTGGGGGAATACAGGCTTTTTCGCCTGACGGAACGGGCCAAAAAAAACAGCCGTCTGGCGGCGGTTTCTGTGGTGGATTTAAGGCAGGAGTTAAAAGAAGGCAATAAATCCATTTTCAGCAGGAACTTACAGGCCCTGATCCAGGAACGGCTGGAGAAGCGGGAACAGGTCATGCTGTTTATCAATAGGCGCGGCTATGCAAATTTTGTTTCCTGCCGATCCTGCGGCGAAGCCATTCGCTGCCCTCACTGTGACGTGACTTTAACACTTCATAATAACAGCCGCCTTGTTTGTCATTATTGCGGTTATTCTATCCCCATGCCGGACCGCTGTCCTGCATGCAGTTCTCCTTACATTGCCAATTTCGGAGTGGGAACCCAGAAGATTGAGCAAATGACAAAAAAGATGTTTCCAGCTTCCAGAGTCTTACGAATGGATCTGGATACAACCTCAAAAAAGGGAGGACATGAGGAGATACTCACCGCCTTTTCGGAGGGAGAGGCTGACATCCTAATTGGCACCCAGATGATCGTAAAGGGGCACGATTTCCCCAATGTGACCTTGGTAGGAGTACTGGCGGCAGACTTGTCTTTGAATACCCCGGACTACCGCTCTGCAGAGAGGACCTTCCAGCTCTTGACCCAGGCGGCAGGAAGAGCCGGGCGTGATTCTCGAAACGGTGATGTGGTCATTCAGACCTATAGTCCGGAGCATTACAGCATTGTGACCGCTGCAAATCAGGATTATGAGGCGTTTTACCAACAGGAAATGGCTTATCGGCGCCTGATGAAATACCCTCCGGCAAGCG
>Ga0213824_1001059_pt1 | contig 17364 bp, 19 predicted proteins | sample MC6MC0906MG_FD_179892 | JGI IMG/M metagenome (GOLD analysis project Ga0213824, IMG submission 179892) | Enriched soil aggregate microbial communities from Iowa State University, Ames, United States - MC6-MC0906-MG | ecosystem: Environmental > Terrestrial > Soil > Unclassified | place: USA: Iowa...
TTAACAATACTATTTTAATGGTCCGACTCATTCCATATCCCCCTTTTCTTTCAAACTATGAAGTTAATTATATATATAAGTTTTTATCAACTAGAACTGTATAACTTGTAACATTATACTTTTCAAAGGTTAAAATCAGGTTAAAAAAATAGATATTATTGCTCCTACCAAATCAATGCCCCATTTCAAACAAAATCCTAGTCTTTTTGAGCTTAAACACTTGATTGGATCTTCCTTCTACAGGAAAATCTATTTTTTCAAATAAAATCATCTTCCCACTTAGAGTGAAAAAAGTATTAATAACCTTTCTTCATCTTGTATAATTCACCTTCATTTTGTGCATATATGGTAGTAACAAGGGAGGTCATGATATTGAAAAAGTTAGTTTATATGTTTTTACTTGCTACACTATTATTATCAGCGTGTGGAAAAAATACAGCACCTAAGGAAACGGCGGTTGATAGCAATACTTCAATTGAAGATATAGTGAATGCGACTGTCAAAAGTAAATTTACAGTAGAAGATACAAAGGGAATTGTTACAATTTCCATTCAAGATGCTGATGTAAAACAGGGCTCAAAAAGTCAAATGTTAAAGGACTCTGCGAAGATATTTGCTGAGCTATCAAAATTAAAAAGTGTTAAAACACCAGCAATTATTTGGTCTGCTCCGTTAACAGAACCAGGCGGCGTTGAAGATATGACCGAAGTATTAAATATATATTTTAACGAGGAAGATTTTAGAAAGGTCAATTGGGCGAACTATTCCCAACTTGATTTAGAATCGATTGCTTCTCACTATCATCAAAATGAAGCTTTAGGGCAATAAACAGCTTTCCGCAAAGAGGATACCCTACCATGTATAATGAAGGGTATCTTTTTTATTTATTTAACATACATACTAATGGCCTCAGATAGGAGTAATTGCTTTATCTTATAATGGGTTGCCTGCCAAACACCCTTCCCCTTTTGCAAAATTAAAAGCTGGGGGGATTCATGCTTCACCTTAAGTTCCTTCTCGATCATTTTTGATATCTCTCTATCTTTTTGCACAATGACTATATACTTTGGCAGGCTAGTTTCCAGTGCTTTAAACTCTTTTAATGCCGAAATGCTACTAAAGCAAGTCAGGCTGTATTTTAACACTAGGCAGGGTGTATGCCTCGATAGCTGTAAAACCTCTCTCCACTCTTCTGTTGTCCTTATTCGCTCCATGCTGAAACCTCCATATTATTGTTTTACTTCATTATATACCATAATGGGTATTCGCAGCATTTCCATAAAAAAACGAGCCTACAATGAATGTAAAAGCTCGTGCCATTACTAATTTAATTAGATTCCTTCTGTATTCATCAAAACTAGGCACCAGCCATCGGGATCTTCAATTGTGATTCCTTTCTCAGCCCAATATGGATTTTCTGGCTCTACTTCTGGATATCCCATTTGCATTAAACGATTCGCTATTTGTTGTATTGTTTCAATACTTGGTATATAGAGAACAAGTAGATTATCCTTGGTTGGTGCTGGACATGGACTACCCTCTATATGCTCCGTAAATTCTAAATGATAAGCAGCATTCGGAAGGCCAATCATTATCCCATTGTAGCCTCTGTGTCCCGAAAATGAGCCGATTTTTTCTAAACCCACTCCATGACAATAAAATCGTTCTATTTCCTTTAATTTATCAGTGGGTCTTGCCATGCGGACCTGTGCTACCTGTAATTCTTTTGACCATTGCTGTAACATTTACTTTTCTCCTTTTTTAATCATTGTATAATGAAAAAGGAGAGCTGCAGAACCGTCATAAGACTGAAAATTTCCCCATATTCATGCTCGTTCCAAGTAATGGTGGATTTAAACTTCATATACCGTATCCACTACAGCTAATGGATTTACTTTCCTTAAATAATACTTCTCTGCTGACCAATATCTACTTTTATACTTATGAAGTCGTGTTATAAAATCACCTATATACACATCTCGTTGTAATACTCTTTCCTCTCTGATAGATGGTGGTGTTTTTGGTGGTCCAAAGCAGCTTCAGGAAAATGCGGATTTACAACGCTAAGAAATATACACGATTTTATGCACACTATAAGGTAAGCCATAACCGTGTATATATTGATGTATCAAGTGTTTGCGCTTCTTGAATAAAAAGCTGTATAAATAATGGTCATAGGAAAAGCCATTAAACGTTGATGTAACAACATTTGTGGCTTTTTGATGTGTTTCCAAACTTTTATTTGGGAACGTTTATTGAATTTATAATGTATATAGTATTTATTATTCAAGAATAGACATTACAGTAATACTTCAGACAATTAATACAAAAGTACCTGTTTTTTTAGCACATTTGAAGCCAACAGTTATCCGAAGTGATTATGAAAACACCAAACAACAAGAAACATACTCACTATCCCCCAAGCAGTGGTACTCCATATCCACCAAATTACGGATTTAGCTTTTGATGAATTTTTCTCGTCTTCCATAGTTGCTTTTATAAAAGCGACCTTACTTTCCATATCTTTTTTCATAGAAGTGAGAACAACAAATCCAATTATTATGAAACCAATAGTTATCCAAAGTAATAGGTCCACCTTTACACTCCCTTTATATAATTGAATTTTACCGTAATTTATTATAGTAATTAGATTCTACAAAGATAACAATAAACCTTGTGTTAATTCAAGCCTGAAACTTAAAGTTTCCAAAGCGTCGTTTGGTAATCTTTCATAAAAAGTTGTTATTCAACAATCTGGCCCGATTGCTGATGTTGCTTTGAAATAAGGTTTGATCATAAAAATCCCACAAACCAGCATTTTACAATAAATAAAAAGAATCCATTGAAAAAAGATTGATCAAAATGGATTCTTTCCTTGTGAAGTATTGTTCAATTTTTATAAAAATGTTTGATTTTTTTCTTCTGTTGATCTTCAACAAACATGCGCTCTTCAATAGAATAAAAGACTAGATTCTATAGAGATGCTTATTAAGATAAGGTACTAACCTTTTTAAAGTTAGTACCACATCCTTTTCTATCCCTACAAGAGCTTTTAAGTTTTTCGACATTTCCGCAATAGCGCTATGTTCGGGCAAAAACTAAAAGCGCAAGCTGTATCAATACTCCCATTATAGATATTTCACTACAATTAACAATGTGATGTTAACGGGAACATAAAGTTACCCTTCAGCAACGACTCTTTCGTTAAGACGAATAAAGCATCATCATCATTTGGCATAATGGTTGCTGTCATGCCCTCTATTGAAAAACCAGGTGTGAAATTAAATATCACTTTTTTCGTTGTTTCATTCACAATGCTTGCTAATACAGCTTCAACATCTGGTTCATTTAACGAAATGATATCGAATATATGCAGAGTATCTTCTTCTTCCTCCATTAGCACAATCGTTTCTAAATCTTCCACATAGAAAATGGCTTCATAAAATACTAATGTGAAATAAAACATTAATAAACTTTCATTATTCTCAACATCTAAAATCATTGCGTTTACATGGCGATTTTTCGCAAACTTTTCAATTAATGCAAGATCATTTTCAATAGTAAGCTGTTTTACTTTCGCATCTATACTCCTTTGAATTGAACTTTTTGCTAGGTCTAAGCTAAATTCGCTTTCATGAAGACGTGTAAAGCCAAACTTCGGGTAAAAATCCAATACTGTATCATTCGCAAAAAGATACATGAAATCATAAGTATTTTCATATTCTTTCATAATATGCTGCATTAATTGCTTAGCTAAACCTTTATTGCGATAATTCTCATCAGTCATTACTGTACCAATTTGAATTCCTTTATACATTTTACCATCAATAATTATTGACATTTTATTAACTGAAGCATTTGAGATAACCTTACCTTCATCAACAAATGAATACGGTATATATTTGTCATTCCAATACCCTCTGTTGTACCAGCCTCGAAAATCTAATTCAAATGTTTTCATTGCTAAGGCATTAAAACTCTCCTTCAAACTTTCATTATTTCGATAATCATTTACTAATTCATATTTTTCCATCTAAATTCCCTCCAATTTTTGTTTCAATTACTTTGGTACATTACATGTATTTATGGGAATTATCACCTCCTAAAAACAGAAAAAGACTTTATGAGAATAATAAACTCATAAAGTCTTTTTATACGCAAAAAATAAAATTAACCAAACTAAAGCTAGTGCTTGCCTTTTGTTAGATTACATAAATTTATTTATATGCTTATATGGATTAGACATTATATCGCTTCTCTTAGTTATCGCAAAAGGGCATCACAAATAAACCTATAATAAAATTATAGAACAGCCCTTCTATTAAATTCATTGGAATTTAATTTGCGATAATAAGTTTTAGCATAAAAGTCTAATCTCCCTTCTGTTTTTAAGAATAAAGATATAATACCACCTGTTTAGATTTTTTTCTACCTTTTTATTTCATGAATTTTTTTATTAGTATCAATACTCCACCGGTTTGGCTAAAAAATAACAAAGGGGTAAAGTTTTACAACTTTTTTATAAACGTCGCGACTTTATTTTAAACATCGCATCTTTTTTATAAACATCGTGACTTTATTTCAAAGTCACACCTGTAGAGGTGGGAGTCTTCTGCTGAATGAAGATAAAGATAAAATAACCAGCTCTAAAAAAGAACTGGTTACACTGATTATAATGCAATACTGAATGAAGCAGCTGTTTTTTCCTTTACTTCATCGATAGTGACACCTTCTGCTAATTCGATAAGCTGCATGCCATCCGTTGTAAAGTCGAAAACAGCGAGATCTGTAATTAATCGATGCACTACACCCTTGCCTGTCAACGGAAGCTCACATTGCTTTTTAATTTTAGATTCTCCATTTTTATTAACATGCTCCATTATAACGATAACCCTTTTCGCACCGACAACAAGATCCATAGCGCCTCCCATGCCCTTGACCATTTTCCCAGGAATCATCCAGTTAGCAAGGTCACCTGTCTCAGATACTTCCATACCACCTAAAATAGCAAGATCAATATGCCCTCCACGAATCATCGCAAAAGACTCCGCACTATCAAAGAAAGAGGCACCTGGTACAACTGTCACCGTTTCCTTTCCAGCATTTATTAAATCCGGATCAACCGCTTCCTCCGTTGGATAAGGTCCAATTCCAAGTAGACCGTTTTCTGATTGTAAAAGCACATCATAATCGGCAGGAATGGCATTGGCAACAAGTGTTGGCATACCAATACCTAAATTAACATTCATCCCATTTTGTATTTCTTTCACAGCCCTATTGACGATTCTTTGTCTTGTATCAGCCATTAAGCTTCCCCCTTCTTCACCGTCAAACGCTCAATACGCTTCTCGTAATTTTCCCCTAATAAAACGCGCTGCACAAACACACCAGGTGTATGAATATGATCCGGATCTAATTCGCCTACTTCAACGATTTCCTCTACCTCTGCTATCGTAATTTTCCCTGCCATCGCAGCTAATGGATTAAAGTTACGGGATGTTTTCCTAAACACTAAATTTCCTAGCTTGTCTGCCTTCCATGCTTTGACAAGTGCAAAATCAGCAGTAATTCCTTTTTCTAAGATATACTCCTTGCCATCAAAAACCTTTACTTCTTTTCCTTCAGCAATTGGCGTCCCTACTCCAGTAGCGGTGTAAAAGCCAGGAATTCCAGCCCCGCCAGCTCGCAAACGTTCAGCTAATGTGCCTTGTGGTGTTAATTCTACTTCTAGTTCACCACTTAAAAATTGCTGTTCAAAAATTTTATTTTCACCTACATAGGAGGCAATCATTTTGTTTATTTGTTTATTTGCCAGTAAAAGCCCCAAGCCCCAATCATCAACACCACAGTTATTACTGACAACTGTTAAGTCCTGTATTCCCTTTTGCACTAAAGCTGCAATAGATTTTTCAGGAATACCACATAGCCCGAAGCCTCCAACTGCTAATGTATCCCCATCTTTTATATCTGCTACGGCTTCCTCAAACGAACTCCACACTTTCCCATTCCCCATAATCGAAACCCCCTTAAATTGCTCGTTTATTAAGAAAAATTCTACCCTAATGTCATTTTATAAGTAAAGGAATTAATTAGAATATTACTTATTCCTAAAATGCATAAATCATTTTTTATTTCCCCCTTCACTACTAATACTATTTAGTAATTGCTTCAATGCAAAAGATTGATATGTATTCTTCTTTGTAATAACTCCTAAACGCCATGGCATATCAAAATCTTTTAAAGGTATAATTTTTACGTTTTTATTTGTTTGCTTAGCTGCGATTGAATAGGGTAAAAGTGTAATACCTAAATTTGAGGATACAAGCTCTACAATTAAATCCCATTGTGAGCTTTTATAGCCGATGATTGGTGTAAATCCAACAGTCTTACATGTATTAATGACGTAATCATGTAGTGTAAATTCCTCCGTAAAGATAATAAATGTCTCATTTTTTAAACCCTCTAATTGAATATAGTCTTGCCGTGCTAGTGGATGAGAATCATTAATAAATACAAAAAATTGATCTTCTACAAAGGGTTGGACAGAAAATTTCCGTTCGTCCGTAGGCAATACGACAATTCCTATATCGACCTCGCCATTTTCTACGAGTGTGCCAATCATTTTAGCCCCACGTTCCACAAGTTCTAGATGTACCTTTGGATATTGCATATGAAATTTTCTTGCGATTTCTGGGAAAAATAATGTGCCAATCAATGGTGGAATGCCTAATTTAATTGCACCTGTCTTAATGTTCAATAAATCATCCAATAAAATATGTAAATCCAGTACAGAGCGCATTATTTTTTGACCCTGTTTATAGACAATACTTCCTGCGTCTGTTAATTTAACATGGCGTGTAGAACGGTTTAACAATTCTACTCGCAGGGTTTCCTCCAATTTTTTTATGCTTTTGCTTAAAGAAGGCTGTGAAACAAAGGATTCACTTGCAGCCTTTGTAAAACTCCCATGTTCAACAACCGCCATAAATGCTTTTAAATCTCTTAATTCCATATTGTAAGCTCCCTATTTATTCCAATTTATTATAAAAAAATTGCTGTATCCCCTTTTTAATAATAAATTCTCTCTTTACTCCACAAATCCTTTATATAAGGCTTCCTTATACGAAGGAGGAGAAGTATTGCAAACGGAAGAAGCCATTTGGAATAAACGTTAAAAAGGAAATCCTAAAAATAGTTTGCTTCTCACGTTACGTTAGCTTTTACAATAAGGATAACATGTAATAGGGAGGTAAAATAATGTACACTCAATATTCAATTGGAGAATTTGCCAAAAAAACAGGCATGACCATTCGAACTTTGCATTATTACGATGAAATCGATTTATTAAAGCCGTCCTTTATTTCTACAACTGGCAGAAGATTTTACTCAGATGAAAATATTATACAGCTGCAAAAAATTGTATCCTTGAAATTCTTAGGCTATCCATTGGAAAAAATCCATGCATTAATCCATTTAAAAGAATGGGATTTAAAAGAGTCACTTGAATTTCAAAAACAAGAAATGCTCCAAAAAAAGGAACAACTTCAGCAAGTCATTCGAGCCTTAGATCATGCCTTATATATGATGGAGGAGCAAGGCACTATGAACGCAAATATCTTTATGATGCTTATTCATAATATGCATAAGGAGGAGGAACAAAAAGAATGGCTGTCCAATTATTTTCCAAAAGAGATGGTTGAGAACATGTTTAAAGTTCCTGAGGAAAAGCTTAAGGAGCTAAATCTGGAAATGGCTGAGCTTTTTAGTCAGTTGAAGGCAGCATATGGTCAGGATCCAGCTAATCCAAACGTTCAGGCACTATTGAAGCAGTATTTTGATCTATCTCTTGAGTTATATCCTGATGCAATTGAACTTGTGGAAAATGTAAAAGATGAAGATATTGAACTTGAACAGGATACACAGCTCTTCCCCTCGCCCCTATCGCCTGAGGAAGAGATATGGCTTGGTCAGGCTATGCAAATATATTGGAAAGACAAGGGTATTAATCTTCACGAATAGATGATTAAAATATTAAAAAGGTCGATTTGCATCACATATTTTGTAGCAAATCGACCTTTTCTTTATATTCAATGAGATTTTTCCAATGCTAGTTTAATACCAAAGCCAATTAAAATAATGCCAGTTAGCCCTTCGATGACAGCCTTTGTAGTTGGCTTTTTCATAAATGTGCTGATTTTATCCAACAAGTAAACATAGAACACAAACCAAATACCTATTAAAGCAGTGTATATTAGCCCCATTATAAGAAACGGCATGAATGTACCGCTCGTGCCATCTACAAATTGAGGCAAAAATGTTAGGAAAAATACAGCCACCTTAGGATTAGTAACATTTGTTAGAAAACCTTGCTTAAAGCAAGATTGCTGTGCGAATTTATGATCAATTTGCGTTTCATCTTGAACTACAGGAGATTGCGTGCGGATTGTCCGTAAAGTCCATAATGTTTTGACACCTAAATAGCATAAATACACCGCCCCGACATACTTCAAAACGGAAAATACATAGGCGGACTTCACAATAATGGCGGACAATCCAATCACCGCTGCAAAAGTATGGATTAATAATCCGCAACAGGAACCAAGTAAAGTTTGTAAGCCCCCCTTTCTACTTACGGTAAGTGTATTTTTCGTGGCAATTGCCGTATCTGGACCTGGTAATATAATTAATAAAATACACATTATTAAAAAGACCGATATGTTCACCATTTCAAGCCCTCCTCTTTCGTCTGAAAATTATAAAAATAATTCTACCATAAGGACAATATTATAGAAAAGGTCATTTTATCGTGAAATTAAATCCACCTTTCCCCATTTCTCTATTGTAAAGTAAAAGGATATGCACTTATTATTTCACAAACAACGGTACGCTTTGAAAATAGTGATCATTTACATGAGAAATTTAAAATAGGGGAGATGGATTGAACTAGTATTCATTATTGAAAAGTGCGTATCATATTTAAAAGACAGTATCTCACAAATCAATTGACATACAACCATAAGGTGTTATATATTCATAACACCTTATGGTTATATTTTAAAAAGGAGTTATAGGAAATGACTGAAAATCTAGAAAATATTGTGAAGGTAATTAAACTTAATGCACCGATTGAAAAGGTGTGGGAGTCAGTTACAGATGCTGAAAAGATAGCTACGTGGCTGATGCCAAATGATTTTAAGCCAATTGAAGGGCATGAGTTTACGATTCAATCTCCATTTGGTCCTTCACCATGTAAAGTGGAGCAAGTGAATGCTCCCAATTTTGTACGTTTCGCTTGGGATACAGATGGCTGGTTTGTTACGTTTGAGCTAAAAGAACTTGGTGAGCAAACAGAATTTACGTTAACACACGGTGGCTGGAAAGAAGCATCACATATTATTCCGAAAGCGAATATACCTACTGAAGCTGTTCGTAAAAATATGGATGGTGGCTGGACAATGATTGTTAATCAAAAATTAAAGGAAACTGTGGAATCACAATGACGCAGCCTGCAGTAAAATATGATGTATTTCAAGCAATTGCTGATCCGACAAGACGTCATATCCTACAGCTGCTAGCCTTACGTAATAAACCAATCTCATTAATTGCTGAAAATTTTGCGATCAGTCGTACTGCTGTTGTTAAGCATTTAACTATTTTAGAGCAAGCGGAGCTAGTATCGTCTCAGAAAAAGGGTCGGGAAAAAATATATACATTGCATGTTGAAAGGCTGAAGGAACTAGAGGTTTGGTTACAGTACTTTGATTTATTCTGGGATAATAAATTAGCACAGCTCCAAAGCATGGTGGAAGAAGAATAAAGTAGCAAGGAGCTGTCTCCTCTATTTAGACAGCTCCTGCTCAATATAGATAAAATAACCCACCATTAATGATTTCTATTTTAATTTTTGTCTCATATTGTTCCTCTAACGCTTTCTTTTCAATAGCATAGCATTCTGGCTTGTCATCAATATCCTCGTAAAAATAATCTAATACACGTTGATCACGCTGCCATCTCTTTTTTGCTTCTGAAGCCCATGAATGGTCATCTTGTTCTATGATCGCTTCAATGGCTGCATCTAGTCTTTGCAATGCTCGAATTGGCTTAATAATATGTTGCACATGAAAAACATTATCTCCTGGAGCTGTATCTAGCGCCGTTTTACATAAGGCTTCTTGAAAATTCTTTTTAATAACCCCTGTTAAGAGATTTATGCCAAAGGAGTAGAGCATTTCCTTAGTTCGATCACAGCAATAAGATACTTTATAATTTATGCCTAACCACGGTGTTAAGATAGCCTGCCCGATTGTCGGATCAACTTCCTCATACATCTCCACATAAGCTCCTAGCTCTCTAGTTGCTTGAAAAACTTGATTGAGTCTTGGAGAACCGAAATGAATGACCTCACCATATAGGTTCGCAGAAGATGTTGTTTGATTTGTGATAAATGTTATTTGTGCAGGATTTGGCTCACTATTTGTCGCCTCTATATATTGCCAATAAAAAGGTCTGTTCATAATTTTTTTATCAATATCTATTGTTAATTGGACAGTAAGATAATGACGATCTTCACTCAAAATTGTGCAATCATTTTCGGTAAAAAACTCTCGTAAGTAACTATGAACTTGCTGTGGATACATAGCTTTTCCTCCTACATCAAACAGATTCTTTAAAGTTTGTTAAAATGGCATCTAAGTCACCTACTACCTTTTCAAAAACATCAATTTTCGTATGCAATAATGCTAAGATATTTTCTTCAATCGTATTTTCGATAGCAAGATTATAAATATGCACATCATGCTCCTGACCTAAACGATGGACCCGGCCAATACGTTGCTCTAATTTCATAGGATTCCATGGTAAATCGTAGTTAATGACATGATGACAGAATTGCAGGTTTATCCCCTCACTACCTGCCTCTGTTGCAATAAGAACCTGCGCTCTTTCTTTAAATAAATGCTTCATATAATCACGTTTACTTTTATTAAATTTTCCATTAAATAGTACGCTCGTGATTCCCTTAGAATGTAAATACCACTGCAAATACAGCTGCGAAGCTCTATATTCTGTAAAGATAATCACTTTCCCCTGTGCTTGTTCAATAATTTCTAGAGCTTTTTCTGCCTTCGTATTTACTTCTAAAGCCATCAATTTTGCCAGAATACCTTCAATTTTTGATGACTCCGAGTGGTCTTCAAGCATTTTCGATAACGTTAACGCTGTTGCCTCTTTACTACTACACATTTCTTTCTGTAACGTAATTTTAGTGAACGAACCAGTATTTTGAAGCGTTCCGAGCAAATCATATACTTCCTTCTCTTCCTTCGTAAATTGGATGGGCACAATTTGAACTTGACGTTGTGTCCATTCGATGCCAGTGTCTTCCCGCCTATTTCTCACCATCACCTGATTCACCAATTCTTTTAAGTAATCATCATGCTCTAAATCATGCTTACTAGCTGAGAAGGCAGATTGGAATGTTTCATAGCTGCCTAGATGACCAGGCTTTAATAATGAAATAAGATAATATAATTCAAAAACATCGTTTTGAATGGGTGTAGCCGTTAATAATAGACAAAACTTTTTCTTTAAGCTTTGTACAAATTCATATATTTGCGTTTTATGATTTTTTAATTTATGTGCCTCGTCAATAATGATCATGTCATAATCCTGCTCATATATGCGCTCTCTGTGTGGGCTCTTCTTCGCCGTATCCATACTCATAATAAGCACATCGTAGCGTTCTATTGGACAATTTTTTTTATAGGCGATAGCTGGAATATGAAACTTACTATTTAACTCTTCCACCCATTGATTAATAAGAGAGGCTGGAGCTAATATAAGTGCTCTTTTGACAAGTCCCCGAATAAGATATTCCTTTAAAATCAAACCTGCTTCAATTGTTTTACCAAGTCCCACCTCATCACCTAGAATCGCTTTCCCATTCATGCGTTCAATCACTGTTTTAGCAGCTTCTAATTGGTGTGTCAGTGGCTTCAAATTGGGTAAATATTTTGTTGCCTGTAATCCCGTAAATTCAGGAATCAATTTCATTTTCACAATGTCATAATTCATCTTATATAATGTCCAGTTATCCCATTTTTCAAGATGATTTAATCGATTGATGAAGCCATCTTCCCATTTGAACGACCTCTCGATTTTCATAACCATCACCTCATACCATTTTTTCTAACTTAGTTTGTCCAAAAAAGTAAAAGCTATGTTTTTTTATGCAAAAAACATCTGACGAAAATTAATTCTCATCAGATGCTTGTTATTTCATATACATACGAAATTCAGTAGGTGATAAACCTGTGACCTTTTTAAAGACACGACTAAAATAAAAATAATCTGTGTACCCCACCTTTTCCGATATTTCTGATAGTGATAAATCTGAGGTTCTTAATAAAAGCTTGGATTTTTGAATCCGTAAATCTGTTAAATAGGTTGTTGGACTAACACCCATTCTTTTTTCAAATACGTATGTAAGCTTTCGGCGCTCTATATTAAAGTGATTAGCAATATCAAGCACAGTCATATTATTTGCATAGTTTTCCTGCATATACTCAATAATAGACGACATCTTTTCTTTTTTATCTTGATAGTCCAATAATTTTATTGATAATACAATTTCCTCTAAAATATTTAAGAAAAGAGCCTTCGATTGAAGAAAGGACAGGTTACTACGCATAAAATAATTTTGTATTAATTGCTGTAGCATACTCAATAGCTTCATATTATCGCCAATTTTAAACGTAAAATGTTCGTTATAAAGAGGATACATCGCCCTTACCTCATCTGGTAGCTTAAAATGAATAACTGCGTACTCTTGTTTTGCATTATTAGTAACAATACGCTCAATAGGCAAATTAGGACCAGCATGAATAATATGTCCCTTTTCTAAAACATAAACTGTACCATCAATTCTTACTTTAAATTCACCATTTATCGAGAACATCAATCCTCCTGCATGACTCATTGTCTTATATTTTGTGAGCACTGTTTCAGATGATATTTTCTCTGTTATGACATCGATAAATGTTAATGGTGCCATTGTATATAAATGAATAACCTCTTGCATCTCCACTGCTGATTTATCCTTTCTATTGTAAGTTGAAAAAATAAAAAGGAACACTAAATAGCCATTAGTGCTCCGAAGATCATAGTAATGATGTATGCTCGCCTACTTTTAAAATAAAACATTATCGTTTTAAGCTTTCCTTTAAGAGCAAACGATTACGTTGTTTGAAAATATCATTATGCGAGGAAACAATACCACCCTCTGAAGCATCTGGTTGAATGTATTTTTTCGCACTATTTACCGCATGAAGGGCGTCATGGAAAGTTGCTGCAATTAAATGAATTTTACCATCATGCTGCAAAATATCTCCAGCCGCATATAGACCAGGAATAGTGGATTCACTATGAATCGTTCCAGCAATAAAATAATCATTTTTTCGCTCAATGTCTAATGGACTATTATCCAACAACTCTTTATCTCTTACATAGCCGTGACTAATGACAACTTCATCAACAGGAACTTCAGTTACTTGCCCTGTTTCATAATTTGTTAGAGAAACAGCTTTAATCATGCCTTCTTCATCGTCTGCAATAAGCTTCGTAATTTCTGAATTAAAATGACATTCTATTGTGCTATTTAATAGCTCAGTAATTTGAGCCTCATGTGCAGAAAGCGTGTCCTTGCGATACGTTAAATATACTTTAGAGGCAACTTCCATTAATTCCAGTGCCCAATCTACTGCCGTATTGCCACCGCCTGAAATAATAACAGCCTTATCCTTAAATTTTTCATAGGATTTAATCGTATAATTTAAATTAGATATCTCAAATCGCTCAGCACCCTCGATCTCTATTCGTTGAGGGTTTAAAATGCCGCCACCGATAGCGACTATTACTGTCTTTGAATAATGAATATTGCCAGATTCGGCAGTAATGATGAAATTTCCCTCTTCATTTTTTGAAATGGTAGTTACTTTCTCATTTGTGTAAACAGAAGGATTAAAGGTCATTGCCTGTTCGATTAATTGTTCAATTAACTGTCCTCCTGTAATTGGTGTTACACCGCCAACGTCCCAAATCATTTTTTCTGGATAGACATGAATTTTTCCACCAAGCTGAGGCTGTGATTCGATAAGCTTTGTTTTCATCTCACGTAAGCCACTGTAAAATGCTGAATATAAACCTGCTGGACCACCGCCAATTATAGTTACATCAAATAATTCTTGTTCTAACAATTACGTACACCCTTTCCTTTGTGTCACAACACATTTCAATAAATGAAATATGCTAACTTATTTACACTTACTATCTATTTTCAGTTTCTTTAATGGATACATGCATCCTTTGCCAAATTCTCTAAAGATGCTATATCTATTCTCTATATTACTCATTATACGATAATGATAATCATTATCAAATAAAATGATAACAAATCTTTATTTTAGAGTACATGTATTTTTTGCTAATCTTTTTATATTTTTTTGTTCATCAGTCGTAAAAAATCCATAATTAAAGTTTTATCCATTGTCTGATGTGATTAAATAAAAAAATAGTATGCTAATGATCGGCATACTACTTTGGACTTTTTATTTATTCTTTTTTAAATTGTTTATAATTCACTAGACTTTAAAATGCTAGTTATTTAAGAAAGGCAACCGCTCTTACTGGTGAGGCTGTTGCATTTTTTAATTTAAGTGGTAATGCCATAAAAGTAAAATGTTCATGTAAAGGTAGATGTTCAAGATTTACTAGGTTTTCTACTATATATATAGGTACACTTAACAGCTTTAAATGTACCTCACGTTTCATATTGTCATGTACATCAATATTGGCTAAATCCAGACCAATACATTTCACCTGCTTCTCTAGCAACCAATCACCTGCACAGGTTGCGAATGCATGCTCTGCAAAAAAGTCTCCCTCTCCCCATTTTTCAGTTCGAGTACGCACAATGACAATATCATCGGGATTTACAGAAATCCCCTGTGTTTCTTCTGCATGTTTTAACAACTCAGCTGTTACTGGCTCATATGGTTTTTTACTAGATGATACATCTAACAAGACAGCTTCACCAAATGTCCTGGTTAAGTCCATTTCAGCGGTAGACTCACCGTTTCTAATAAAGTGTATCGGTGCATCAATATGTGTTCCACTATGGTCTGACATACGTAAAAAGCGTGATTCGAAGCCCTCACATGGTTCAATATAACGATGACCAGAGTTTTCAAAGGTAGATTCCTCTTGAATAGCAATTGGTGGGTGAGATGTGTATGAAACTAAGCCGTCATATATTTCTAAAGTTAAATCAACAATCTTCATCTATATCTCCTCCTTAAACTCAATAACGACTTTGCCGCTTACTTTATTTAACGCACTTTCAAAGCCCTGTATGCTGTCTTTAAACGGCACTGTACAAGCGATCAATTGTTGGAAAGGGAAGTTTGGATTTGCTGCCATCTGCAATATAGCTTCATAATTCTCCTGTGTAATGCCATAGCTTCCTTTAATCATAATCTCACCACGTACAATTTGATCCATTGGCACAGAGAACTCAACTGAATTAATACCTACGAGTACAAGTTGTCCACCTCGCTTGAGTAAACGGATTGCCTCAGTAGGGATAGTTGGGTGACCTGAGCAATCAATAATCGCATCATAACCAGAAAACATATCATCGATTAAATCTTTTGAAGAGGTAAACGTTGCTTGTACCCCTATATTTTTTGCTAATTGTAGACGGCTTTGATCCTCTAGTACGCCTAACATATGAACTTTTTTGTTCCCTGATCCAACTAATATAGCTGCTACACCTAACCCTATCGGTCCTGGTCCAACTACCAGTACTGATTTCTTCTCAAACTCTGGAATCTTTAGCACTGCGGTATAACTTACTACTAATGCTTCTGAGATTGCCGCCACCTGATCGGATACTGCATCATCTATAACAATAATGTTATGGCTATCTACTACCATATATTCTGCCATACCGCCATCTTCACGGAATCCATAACGCAATGCCTCAGAAGGTGTTTTTACAAATTTATAGTCATTAAAATCGCAACAATTCGTGTCACCGTTCTTACAAAAATCACAAACACCACAGCTTTTATAAGGATTAACAACTACTCTTTTATTTAAGAGAGAAGGATTTACATCATCACCTATTTTCATAACCACTCCTGTGACTTCATGTCCTAGTATTAATGGATAATTGACCCAGTCATATCCACCGTGGCCATCGTACATATGAAGATCACTACCACATACTCCAACCGCATTTACCTTTAATAAACACTCATTGTGTTTTAATTCAGGAACTTTATATGTTTTAAATTGAACATCTTTTTTCTGTGATGTACATTTTACTAATGCTTGATATTCCATCTTTCAGGTCAACTCCCATTCTACTTTTAACATCGACACAACGGCTACTACTGAATTAGCTTAATTATATCCCTCAATGTCTTTTCCTTTTTTGCTAAGTATTGTTGTTTATCAATGGATGACCAATTATAAAAACCCTGCTCTGTTTTCATACCTAATTGTTTCGCATTAATTTTATCTTGATGGATTGTCAAAGGTTTTGTCCCATTCTCCAATGTTGGGTAAACGTAATTGACAATAGCATAATGTGTATCTAATCCGTTAATGTCTCGTTGTTCGAGTGGTCCCGTATCTGCTAGGCGAACACCTAAGCTCATTTTAGCGATAAAATCTAACTCCTCCGCAGAAACGATTCCCCTCTCAACTAATGACATTGCCTCTCGTGCAAGTGCACTTTGTAAACGGTTCGCTACAAAACCTTCAATTTCTCGTTTTAGTAGTACAGGTTTTTTCTTAGTACTTTGTAAAAACAGCATCATATCGTTTGCTATTTCCTTTGATGTATAAGGGCTAGGAATGACCTCTACTAAAGGCGTAATATGAGCTGGCGAAAAGAAATGTGTTCCTATCAAGCGCTCTTTATGCACCATTTTTTCAGCAACATCACTAATAAGATAACTCGATGTATTGGTACAAAACGTTATATCTTTTGAAAAGAATAAATCTAATTGTTCGAATAAAGTTTGTTTGACCTGTAAATTTTCTATAATTGCTTCTATGACATAATTTAAGCCCTCTATTTTTTCAAGTTGATGCAGAAAAGTAATGTTTTGCAATTCAGGCTGTTCTTTTAACTGTTGCAATCTTTCTACATCTGGCTCAAATAGGAATACGCTTACATTATTTTGTTCTAAATATTTCGCGACTGCAGAGCCCATAAAGCCCCCACCAATGATTAGAACTCGTTTCATGGTTAAATCCCCTTTTTAAGCTTTTCTATCGGTATCATTCCAAATGGCTTTT
>Ga0213824_1001064_pt1 | contig 17299 bp, 17 predicted proteins | sample MC6MC0906MG_FD_179892 | JGI IMG/M metagenome (GOLD analysis project Ga0213824, IMG submission 179892) | Enriched soil aggregate microbial communities from Iowa State University, Ames, United States - MC6-MC0906-MG | ecosystem: Environmental > Terrestrial > Soil > Unclassified | place: USA: Iowa...
AAAATTACTAATTGCTAAAATGGTAGAACATGCTACTATAGGAATGAAGAGGTAGAAAGAGAGTAGGGAGGCACATTTGATGAAGTCTATTAATTTGCAAGATACGTTCTTGAACCATCTACGTAAAAACAGTGTATTTGTAACTGTGTTTCTATTAAACGGCTTTCAATTAAAAGGAACTGTAAAATCTTATGATAATTTTACAGTATTGTTAATTGATGCTGAAAGTAAGCAACATCTTATTTACAAACACGCTATTTCTACATTCGTTCCTGTAAAGCAAGTAGATTTTTTAGAAACAGAGCAATAAAAGCGTGTAAATACGATATGAAAACAGTTAGTGTTCATGACACTAGCTGTTTTTTTGCCTTCGGGCTATAATGTAATAGGAAATTGATATTTTGGAGGACAAAATTTTATGAAATCAATGGATACAACGCAATTATTAGAACTATTAGATGCAAATGAAGATCTTTACATTATTGATGTTCGTGAGGATGATGAGGTAGCGCAAGGTATGATTCCTGGTGCTCAGCATATAGCACTTGGAACAATTCCAGAGCGCCTAGAGGAATTAAATGCGACGAAGCCATATATTATTGTTTGCAAGGCTGGCGGTCGTTCAGCAAATGCTTGCTCATACTTAGAAGCTCAGGGCTTTGATGTGACAAACCTTGAAGGCGGCATGCTTGCTTATGATGGCGAGTTAGAATTTAAATAACATTGATTTTGAAGCCTTCGCGTTAGTATGCGAGGGCTTTTATTTTGTCGAATACAAGTGGAAATTTGTGTTTTGATGGGGAGGTTGCTGAATTGAGGGAAATATGTGCAGGATTAATTAGTATTTATGCTAGATAGAAGGCTGCTTGTGCTTGATAGCAAGAGAAAAATACATGATTGAACGCAATTCAGTCTAACTGATATGATAAGTACAAGAAAGGTGGTGATAAATTGCAAACAATCCAGCGAAAAAAGCCCCATAAATTATTAAAGCTTGAAGCAATATTACGAAGACTCCCAAAAACATCCCCAAATTATCCGTATTTTCAAGAGCTACATCGAAAATTGAGTGCAGGTTTTCAAGGTGAGCTCCGAGTTGATCGACTTTTGCAAGAAATGAACTTCACTTTCCCCTATCATATATTCCATGATTATTGTTTTGTCAATGATTCAGGTTTTACACATCAAATCGATACGCTATTCGTGACACCACATTTTCTATGCTTAATCGAAATTAAAAATATTTTAGGACGACTTGACTTTGATGATGTAAAGAGACAATGCATTCGAACAACTTTGGATGGAAAAATAGACAGTATTATCTATCCAGTGGACCAACTATTTCGACATCAGTGTTATTTTCAAATATTGTTAAAGCAACTAAATATAGAACTTCCAATTGTGAAAGTGATAGTAATTGCAAATCAATCTACCGTAATTGGTCAATTAAGTAAGGAGTGTCCAATTATGCATAGTGTAGGTTTACCTTATTTCTTAAGACAACAGCAGCAATATTTTGACCAACATTCTTTAGCAACCAGTGATTTTCGAAGGTTGCTAAACCATTTAACAATTATACGTCAAGATAAATTATGGGAACAGAAATTAACGAAAGATGAGTGGAGATCTGGGGTTCTATGTCCAATGTGTACCTATGAGAAGAGAATGTTTTATAGACATGGCTCCTGGTTTTGTCGAAGCTGTGGTGTAGAAAATAATGAGGCATTTCTACAATCATTACAGGATTACCGTCTTTTACGGGACAGCTATATTACCACAAACACCTTATGCCAAGAATTCAATATACCAAGCAAGTATATTGCCTACCGTATTGTAAAAGCATTGAAGTTTGAAAAGACAGGCAATAATCGCTATAGCCATTATAAAAAATTTCGGAGTACTAGAAAGTTACACGATGAAAACGGTCTTCATCGTATGGCTTAATAAATACATAAAAACTACCAATGAGAAAAATGATGTAAAAAGCAGCTATTTTTTGTGTTTATTTAAAAAATAGCTGCTTTTTAATTTTTTGCATTTTTAAAAATAATCAGAATTATGTATATTTTTGTTGTAATTAAACGAAGGAGGAATGGATATGCAAAGTACTGGTAGAGTGAGAATCCCTGAGGGAAAGAAAGTTGCCGTAAACATTGGTGTAGACTTTGATGCAGCATCTGTATGGTATGGCACGTTTGGGCGAACATCTCCAGCCTATTTAGCACGAGGTGAGTTTGGAGCTGAGGTTGGTGTGCCGAGATTATTGAATTTATTTGAGAAATATAATATTACAACAACATTTTGTATTCCAGGACATACGATAGACACACACACGGAGACTGTTAAAAACATTATTAAAGCTGGACATGAAATTTGCCATCACGGCTATGCACATGAAAACCCAACAGATATGAGTTATGAGCAAGAGGAATCTATTATTTTAAAGGGGTTAGAGGCTTTAAAACGAGTTGGAGTTGAACCGGTGGGCTATCGTTCACCAGCATGGGATTACAGCCCAAATACATTAAAGCTATTAGAAAAATATAATTTTAAATATGATAGTAGTTTAATGGGGAATGATTTACATCCATATCGTCCAAGAGAAGTAAATGTCGATTTTGACAATGGCAACACTTTTGGTCCCCCAAGTCACGTTATTGAAATTCCAGTTTCATGGTATTTAGATGATTTTCCAACCCAAGAATATGTGATTGGAGGGGGAGAGGGTCTTCGCTCAAACACAGAAGTATATGAGCGCTGGAAATCTATTTTCGATTATGCAGTCGATCAATTAGAGGGTTCCTGCTATATTTTAACCGTTCATCCTCAAACAATAGGACGAGCACATAATATTCAAATGCTGGAAAAGCTAATTCAATATATGGAGGAGAAGGGAGCTTGGTTCACAACACTTGAAAATATTTGTTCGGCATATGAGGAAAACGCTAATTAAATGATAGTACAAAAAAGGAGGAAATATATCCATGCAAGTAAAGGTTTCGAATGTTCAATTCAAATTTGAAAGCTATTCATCCTTTGAGGATTTTGCCAATACGGTGCAACGTATTTTTAAAGATGTTCCTTTAGATAGTGATTATATTTTATTCCCGGAGCTAGTCACGATTGGTCTACTGACAACCTATGGGAACTATCACACATTTACAAGTCAAGATAATAGTAAGCTTGCTAATTTTTTAAATGATTATATTGAGCTGTTTAATACGTTATCTAAAGCTAGAAATCAAGTAATTATTGCTGGCTCCACGCTTGAGCAGGAAGGACCGCATATCTATAATACAGCTTATATTTTTGATGGAAAAGGTAATTATGTTAAGCATAGAAAAACGCATATTTTCCCAGCGGAATCGGATTGGGATACAAAAGAAGGCGATATCCTTGAAACATTTGATATTGGACCAGTAAGGATTGGTGTAGCTATTTGCTATGAAATTGAAATTCCTGAAATAGCGACAATTTATAGTAGACAAGGAGCGGATATCATTTTCTGTCCTTCCTATACATTTACTGAACATGGTTTTTGGCGTGTTCGTCATTGTGCAGAAGCAAGGTGTATTGAAAATCAGTTATACGTTATTCATTCTCCTATTATTGGGGAGGTGGATGGCGTTATCGAAACTGGTTTTGGCAATTCTGCCAATTTATCGCCATGTGAGCTTCCATGGACATCCAACGGAATAATGGAAGAATGTACTACAAGCGATTTTGAGGTTATTACCTCTATACTAGAGATAGACACGTTATATGACAAAAGAAAAAGTGGTGTAGCTACTACTTTCCATGATAGAAAACGAAGAAATGATGTATATCAAAAATATAATATGTAAGAGGTGTATGACATGAAGAAATGGTTAACAGTTTGTTTGTTAGTTTTCGCTGTTCTTTTGGCAGCATGTAGTAGTACGGATGATTCAGGCAGCTCGGATGACAAGCAATCCTCTGATGATCAGAAAACGTTGGCCTTTTTCTCTGCAGGTGCCAGCAATAATTATTTACAAACAGGCATTAAAGAAGCTGAAAAAGTAGCAAAAGAATACGGTTGGAAAATAGAAATATTTGATGGCGGCTTTGATCCGCTTAAACAGCTTAACCAGCTTCAAAATGCAGTAGCACAAAAAAAGTTTGACGCTTTTTTAATAGAAGCAGTGGATGGCAATCAGCTATGTGATATGGTTCAAAGCTCAGTTCTTCCAGCGAATATTGCCGTTTCAGCCATTAATATTGAATTGTGCGGAGCAGTGGATGATGCTGCTGAGGGAACACTTACGTTTGTAGGTGGACAAGGTGTTAATGTTTATCAAGATATTTACAAGGATATTGTTGCAAACAATCCAGATGGCGGGAAAATTGCCATTATTGGTGGTCCATCCACTGGTACACCCTATTTAAACAATATAAAAGGCATGGAGCTTGAAATGGCCAATAATGACAAATGGCAAATCATTGGCCCATATTCAACGGATTACACGGCGAATCAAGCGTTCCAAGTAACACAAAACGCATTGCAGGCTCATCCTGATTTGAAGGTGATTTTTTCAAACTATTCAGGAATGTCAGCAGGGGTTGTAGAGGCTGTGAATGCTGCAGGTAAAAAAGGAAAAGTAAAAATTTATGATTTTGGCGGGGACGAGTGGTCCTTTGAAGCAGTCCGAAATGGTGATATTGAACAAACAGTTATCATGCTTCCAAAAGAAGAGGTACAAAAAGGAATGGAAGCGATTAAAAATCATTTTGAAGGGAAGGATTATCAATCCTTTTATGATTTAACACAAGAGGAAATTTTACCAGGCACACCCTATGTAAATAAAAATAATATCGCAGATTTTGAGACAAAAGGGTTACCAGAATATTAGATTGAACCATTATAAAAATATAGGGCAAGTTCACGGGTCCTTTTCAATTACCTCGTGTGCTTGCTTTATCAGGAGGGGAGTGATTCTATGACAAAGGCAGCACCCATCATCAACATCACTAATTTATCAAAAAAATATGGTGAATTTTTTGCTAATCAAAGCATTCATATAACAATATTAAAAGGTCACTGCCACGCATTTATTGGGCAAAATGGCTCAGGTAAATCAACACTTATTGGCATGCTTTCAGGCAGAATTAAGCCTACAGAAGGCAATATTTTTATTGACCAAAATGAATTACATTATGGCGATCCTCATAGCTCTAGAGAGGCTGGCATTGCAACAATATTTCAGGAATTAACCATCATACCGAATATGACTGCCTTAGATAATGTATTTCTTGGCTTTAAGGAAGGTAAGTCTATTTTGGTCAATCGAAAAAAACGGTTAGAACGATTTTATGAATTGAGCAAACTATTAAATACCCGTATTTCACCGAATTCTTATGCAATTGATTTATCTGTAGCCGATCAGCAGATTCTTGAAATAATGAGATGTTTAAATTTAGATTCCAAAATATTAATTTTGGATGAGCCTACATCCTCCTTAGCACAGAATGAGAGGGAGGCTTTATTAGAGGCTTTAATGGAATTGAAAAAAAGAGGAATCACGATCCTTTATGTTAGTCATCATCTAGATGAAATCATGAAAATCTGTGATTCGTTTACAGTATTAAAGAATGGTGTAGTTACGGAGCATAGCAGCATAGAGGGATGGACAAAGCAAAAAATTGTCCATGCTATGCTTGGTGAGGAAATCGACAGCGATTTTAAAGAAATTTTAGTGCAGGAGTATCCTACTCAAATTCCTTCAGAGGAGATTGTATTAGAGGTTGAAAATTTGGAGAGCTTCCACTTTTTAAAAAATATATCCTTTACGTTAAAGCGGGGAGAAATTTTAGGCTTAGGTGGATTAGTGGGCTCGGGCAGAAGCGCAATTGCTAACACGCTTTATGGTCTAGGAGAAAATTGTAAAGGGACACTTAAAATACAAGGAGAGTTAGTTAAAATCCCTTCCACACCTAGACAAGCAATTGGAAATGGGATTGTATTAGCTCCAGAGGACCGGAAAAAAACAGGACTTCATTTAGGCTTTGAGGTACATGAAAACATTAATCTAATTGATTTAAAGCGTATTGGTTCCTATGGTTTTTTATCTACTAAAAAATCAAAAAAACTTGCTCAACAATATATACAGGAGTTTAAGCTAACACGGCCGATTAACTCCATTGTTAAAAATTTATCGGGAGGAAATCAGCAGAAGGTTTTACTGTCGAAGGTTACGAGTGTTAATCCTAAGGTATTAATAGTAGATGAACCTACTAGAGGGATTGATGTTGGCGTTAAGTTAGATGTGTTACGTAAATTAAAGGAGTTAGCGATGCAAGGTATGAGTATCATTATTATTTCCTCAGAGCTAGAAGAGGTGGTTGCTGTCAGCAATCGTGTACTTGTTATTTCTAAAGGAGAAATTGTTAGTGAGCTAAAGGGCAAGGACATTAGTGTCAATAAAATCATTGAATCAACGTTTTTGGAAGGGAGTCACCAGACATGATGAATAAACTATCTGAAGAGCAGAAATTGACTTCTTCCGGAAATAAAAGTCTGAATTTTATGAATATTAAAAATTTAGGATTTAGGTATGGCGTAGTTTTCGCATTTGTTGTGCTAATTATTATTTCCTCAATTGTTTACAATGGGTTTTTAAATCCTACTAATATATTAAATATGCTAAGTCAATTAGCGATTATTGGCATAATGGCTGCTGGAATGACCTATGTGATGATCACTGGCGGTTTAGATATGTCTATCGGAGGATTATACGCTGCAACGGCTGTCGTTGCTGCAAGCTTAGTAGATAGCACATCTATTTTTGTAGCAGTGCTTGTCGGTTTATCAGTTGGCCTCATTGCAGGTTTGTTAAATGGTGTTTTAATCACTTATTTAAAGGTACCTCCTTTTGTAGCAACCCTGGGTACAGGCTCTATTTTCACTGGCTTTGCATTAGTATATTCGAAGGCACAGCCATTTTTTGTGAAGGACCCAGCCTATAAATTTTTCGGTTCTCATTATATCGGACCAATTCCCGTTTCTGTCATTATTCTAGCTGTTATTTTTATTACGCTAGGGACAATTCTCTCTTACACGCTATATGGAAAGGCACTATATGCAGTAGGAGGTAACAGTGAGGCTAGTAGATTAGCAGGATTAAAGACAAATCGACTAATCATTAGCACCTATATCATCTGTGGTCTATGTGCATCCATGAGCGGTATCATTTTATCTTCCCGACTTGCACAGGGTCAGGCAAATATAGGAGAATCAATTGTTTTAGATGTAATAGCTGCTGTCGTTATTGGTGGTACCTCACTTTCAGGTGGACAGGGTGCAATTTGGCGAACATTTATTGGCGGAAGTATTTTAATTATGATTTCAAATGTATTTGATAGTCTTTCCATCAGTACGTATTGGCAATCCATTTTTAAAGGCGCCATTATTATTGTCGCTGTTATGATTGATTTTTATGGTCGTTCGAAGATTCAGAAATAGAGAGGATGAATAAAATGCGCTTACACAATAAAGTAGCAATTATTACAGGTGCGGGAAATGGACAAGGGCTGGCAGAGGCTGAATTGTTTTTACAAGAGGGAGCGAAGGTTGTTGCCACAGATATTAATGGAGAGGCATTAGAGCTTTTGAAGAAGCGGCACACGGGAAATGATAATCTTTTCGTGCATAAACATGATGTATCCTCTGAGACAGAGTGGGATATCGTTATCCAAAAGACCATCCAATTGTTTGGACGCTTAGATGTTTTAGTGAATAATGCGGGCATTCCTTCTCGAAGCTCAGTGATACATGAGGATTTAGAGGGCTGGAATAAGGTTATGAACATTAATGCGACAGGTACTTTTTTAGGCGTTCGAAAATGCGCAGAGCACATGATGAAGCAGCAGGCAGGAAGTATTATTAATATCTCTTCTGTCTATGGAATTATCGGCGAAAAAGGCTATGTTTCCTATCATGCCTCAAAGGGAGCTGTCAGAAGCTTAACAAAGGCAGCGGCAATGGATTTAGCAGAATACAATATCCGCGTGAATTCTGTGCATCCTGGCATGATTGAAACGGAAATGACACGAGATCTTTTTGAGAATAGCGAAAAAGCGAAATGGATGAAGGAAGTAACGCCATTGCCATTGCTCGGAAAACCTCAAGATGTAGCCTATGGTGTTTTATATTTAGCGAGTGATGAAGCAAATTTTGTGACAGGCAGTGAGCTAGTTATTGACGGTGGTTGGATTGCGAAATAAAGATTATTGATGGAGGTATTTATGACAAAGCGTATTCTAATTACGGGAGCTACTGCTGGTATTGGCAGAGCCACTCTCGAAAAATTTTATCAGGAGGGCTTTCATATCCTCGCATGTGATATTAATGTAGAGGAAGGCAGCAAGTTAAGTAATATTTATGGTGCTCAAGTTGATTTTATAGAATTAGATGTTACAAATGAAAATAAGTGGAAATCATTACAAAGATATATACATGACAAAGACTTTCAAATTGATGTATTGTTTAATAACGCTGGGATATTTGTCATGAATGATATAGCTACAACAACAGAGAAAGAATATCAGGCTATGTTTGATATTAATGTTAAGGGCAGCTTTTTAGCTTTAAAATATATAGCACCTATTATGTATAAACAAGAAAATGGCTCGATTATTAATGCATCTTCCAATGCTACCTTTTTTGGTGCAAAAGGTCTGGGGATATACGGAGCAACTAAAGGTGCCATACGAACACTTACAAAAAACGCCGCAATGGAATTTGCACCTTATGTAAGAGTGAATTCCATTCATCCTGGATATATTCAAACACAAATGATTGAGTATGCAGCGCAAAAATCAAATAAGACGCCACAAGATCAGGCAAAGTATGTACCATTAAAAAGATTAGGACGTCCAGAGGAAATCGCCTCATTAGTCTATTATTTAGGAAGCGAGGAAGCATCCTATATTACGGGTAGTGAAATGGTCATTGATGGTGGTGTATCTAGCGGCCAATCTATCTGGGAAGAGGAACATTGCTAAGAAACTAGAAAGGGTGAGAATAATGTATTTATCGTTAAAATATAAATATCTTATTCTTACCCTCATTGTATTTATTTTGCCCTATTTTATAATGACTGTTATTTATATAAATAATGTTGGTGAATATCAAAAGAAGCTACTAATAGAAACACGACTAGAGGTCTTGAAAAAAATTCATTATTTTAATTCGTCTTTTGAGAATAATCAAGCAAGCACAAAGGTATACCATGAAGTGTTAAATTCAATTTGGGGCAGCTACTCTGATTTTCTGTTATTAACAGAGCAGAAGGATATTAAATTCAGCACGAATTCCCATATATCAGAGCATAAGGAGTATTTTCGTAAATTAGAGCCCCAGAAAAACAATTACTATAAAATTGATTATTTGAATGTAGAACGAATTCTGATGTATTCATTTGATCCTTTTAATAATTGTTACTATGTTGTTATTGCTACGTCCGATTCCATTTTTAAAGAGCTGAATAATAAAAAGGAGGATTTAACGGCTTTTGCAATTGCCTCCACTTTATTGCTAACCATTATTACTTTTTTATATTCCAATAAAATTAGTACGACTCTGCAAATGCTTATTGAGCGTATTACCTCTTATAGAAAAGCAGTTTATCATATTGAAGATAAAGAGAAGAAGCCTGCTTGGATTAATGATGAGTTGGATATCGCCAATCAAGAATTAAATCAGACAATTGCTTATATGGTAGAAAAGGAAAAAGACTATGTTCGAGAAAATTATGAAGCGCAATTAAATAATTTACAAAGCCAAATTAATCCGCATTTTCTTTACAATACCTTAGACAATATTAATCAATTAGCCATGATTCATGAGGTTGAGGAAATCTCTACATTAAGCGTTGGGCTAGCAAAGCTTTTTAGATATAATACGGGCAATAGTGAAAAGGAAACAACAATTGAAAAAGAGCTAGAGATTATTGAAGAATACATTAATATTATGAAAATCAGAGTTTCTTATTTAGTATTTGATATTCAGATAGAAGATAATGATTTATTACAAAATGCTATTTTAAAATTTACACTACAGCCAATTGTAGAAAATATTTTTAAGCATAGTTATAGCCATAAAGGATCTATATCAATAAATATCGGAATTTATCGAAGAAAGAATGATGTTGTAATTGATATTTATAACAATAGCGAATATAAGGACATTGCTCAAATAGCGATGCTAAATGACAAAATAAATGAAGAAAATCATGAGGGCAGCATTGGATTGAAAAATGTAAATAGGCGATTAAAGATAAAATATGGGGAAGCATATGGTGTTACAGTTCTAGTTAACGAACAAAAATACTTTGTGTCGAGAATTCTATTACCATATAAGAAATAATGTCTTCTAATGGTGAGGTGAGCTCTATGAATATATTTATAGTAGAGGATGAGAACTTTATTAGAGAGGGACTAAGCTTTTTTATCAACAGAAATTTTACTGAGTCCCTACATGTCTTTTCTTATGCAACCGGGGAAGACATGTTGCTGGCAGCTAAAGATATTTCACCTGACATCCTTTTATCGGATATTAATTTACCTGGTATAAGTGGAATAGAGGCTGTTCGGGAGCTAAAAAAGTTTCATCAATTTAAGGTGATTTTTTTATCTGGCTATGATGACTTTCAATATTTGCAAAGTGCTATTCAAATTGGGGCAGAGGATTACATTTTAAAGCCGATTGATTATAAAAATCTAAAGCTAAAGCTATCACAAACGATGGAAGCATTGAGTATGAAGAGACAAGTAGATTATTCCATCAAATATAATCAATTATTAAATTTAATATTGGCCTTTGATCAACAAATGACGGATAGTAATATCTATTCATTTGAATACTTTGTTGTCAGCATCAATCAAACAAAAAATACAGGAATTCCACACGCTCATGAGCTATTTCATTTTAATATTTTTGGGGAGCATATTGAGATTATGAATACCGATTTTGTTTTGTCGTATAGTCAGGATCATCATATCGTTCTGCAAAGAAAAGACTTACATGATGTAAATCAAGCCGTGCTGGAATTACTGCTGAAGAAGCATCTAAATACAGGCGGTACTGTGCTAAATAAAAGAAAATCCATTTTTGATAATCAAATTTTTACGGATGAATTAAAATTACAAGAATTTATAGCGGTTTTACAAAATACAAACATCGATTTTCAGCAAAGATTAGAATTTATGATTACGTTCTTATTACAATATAGCATCCATTTCAATTGCTTTGAAACGTATAATAGTGCTCAAAAAATTATTAGTATCCACCATCAAATGATTAAAGAAGACAATCTATCAATAATAGTAAATAGCTATATCGAGCCACTCGTAGATAAAATACTTAATTTACATGGCAATAGGGATGATTTAGGTAAAAAAATAGTCGATTATATTTATACGCATTTTGATGATCCTCAGCTGGATTTAAATTATTTATCAGGCATATTTAACAAAAGCCAAGCAAATTTAAGTATATTAATTAAAAAAAGCATTGATAAAAATTTCATCCACCTGTTAAATGAGCTTAGAATTGATAAGGCAAAGCAGCTATTAGTTCATAGTAATAAAAGAAATAATGAAATTGCTTCTTTAGTAGGCTATAGTAATGAGGAGTATTTTAGTAAAGTATTTAAAAAATATGTTGGGATGACACCAGCCAAATATCGATCTATTTAAATAGCAAGTGGATTTTGGTAAAATAAGTATAGAATAATCGAGTTGAAAATAGAAAGGATGAGTAATATGTTCCAATCAATAGCACCTCCAACAATGTCTTTACAGTAGAGTCTACTGTTTAAGGCATTCCACACTAGCTTGCTCTTCTTTCAATAGATTCTACTGTATAGGCTAAAAACTATATAAGTAGAAAGTAGGAATCAGAAGTGAGCGGAAAATTTGCATTTGTTTTATCCATGATTATCTTTGGAGCTGTCGGTGTTTTTGCTAAATATATAAAGCTACCATCCAGTGAAATTGCCTTTTGGATGAGTGCCATTGGCTCTTGTTTTTTATTGGTAATTTTCATCGCTAAGAAAGAAAAAATTACGAAAGCATCCATTTTGCCTAATATATGGCCATTGCTGCTATCTAGTGTAGCGTTATGTGGAAATTGGATTTTTCTATTTCAAGCATACAAAGAAACAACCATTGCAAATGCAGCGCTTAGCTATTATTTTGCACCAGTTTTAGTGATTTGTTTATCACCAATTATATTAAAGGAAAAACTGTATCTAAGAAAAATTTTCTATGTCTGTGTGGCACTAGTTGGATTATTCTTTATTGTCCATAGCCAAGCTACAGGAGTAAACAATGGGCAGGATATTGGCATAGTGTATGGGCTCATTGCAGCATGTTTCTATACATTCGTAACATTTGTCAATAAGTATATTCGTGGAATTAAAGAGCCTGCTAACACAATTTTGCAACTTTCTTTAGCAGCGTTATTTCTAGCACTTTATCTTTATGGAACAACTGGATTCCAAATCATGCATATCGATATAAAATCCATTAGTTTACTTATAGCATTGGGCATTGTCCATGCTGGTATAGGCTTCTATCTTTTCTTTTTGGGAATGAGTCATTTAAAGGGGCAAAGTATAGCCATTTTAAGCTATATTGACCCACTAACGTCATTGGTGATCTCAACGATGATTATAGGAGAAAAAATGACTATGCTGCAAATAATAGGAGCTATTCTATTACTTGGTGCGACCTTTATTAGTGAAATAGATCAGAAAGAACTTTAAAGGTGTCATATTGACAGCAAGAAATCTTTACAGTAAATTAAAAGAAATTGCATAATAGCATTGGGTGCCCATTATGGGAGAATAGGGAATAAAGTGAAAGTCTTTAGCGGTCCCGCCACTGTAAAAAGGAGTTTCATAGAGTATGCCACTAGCATGGTGCTGGGAAGGTTCTATGAAATGTTGAAATTGAGCCAGGAGACCTGCCTAATTGCTTCGATTATATAGACGATGGAAAAGTCTGTAGTTTATTTGTAATGAATAAACTGCAGGCTTTTTATATTGTCTCGAAAAATAGAAAGGGGAATAGTTTCATGCAATTATTACAGCAAACGATTAAAAAAATTCAAAATGCGGATAGCCGTATGATGGAGAAAGCTAGGGAATATATAGACTCTCTGAGCAAGCCACCTGGAAGCTTGGGGAAATTGGAAAATCTTGCTGTACAGCTTGCTGGCATTACAGGAGAATTATTTCCTAAAATTGAGAGCAAGGCAATTATTGTCTGTGCAGCAGATCACGGTGTTTGTGAGGAGGATGTAACTTCCAATCCACAAAAGGTTACCTTTTTACAAACAATGAATTTTCCAAAAGGGCTAACGGGTGTTTGTGCAATCGCTAATATAACCAATGCCAAAATTGTAACGGTCGATGTTGGTGTAAAAGAAGATTTACCACTTGATGCTGGGGTCATTTTAAAGAAAATTAAATATGGAACAGACAATATGGCAAAGGGTCCAGCTATGTCAAGAGAGGAAGCTATTCAATCCATCGAAGTAGGTATTGAAGTCGCAACGAGCGAAATAAGAAATGGAGTCGATATTCTTGGAACTGGAGAAATGGGTATTGGGAATACTACACCAAGTGCGGCTATCCTATCCGTGATTCAAGCCTGTCATCCAAATGTAGTAACAGGAATGGGCGCAGGTGTTGGCGCAGGAGGAATTGCGCATAAGGTGGAGGTTATTCAAAATGCCATTGCATTAAACAAACCAAATCGCCACGATGCTATTGATATTCTTGCAAAAGTTGGTGGCTTAGAAATAGGTGCTATGGCTGGAATTGTACTTGCAGCTGCAGCAAATCGCAAACCTGTTGTTATTGATGGCTTTATTTCTACGATTGCTGCCCTCATTGCATTTGAGCTTGAGCCAAAAGTAAAAGACTACATCATTCCTTCACATGCTTCAGAAGAACCAGGTGCAAAAATAGCAGCCAAGTTGCTGGGGGTAGAACCAATGCTGCATATGAATATGCGTTTAGGAGAGGGCTCTGGTGCAGCTTTAGCCTTTCCAATTTTAGATGCAGCGTGCTCAATGATGAAAAACATGGCTACACTCGAGGAATCTGTAGTGCTAGTAGAATCGAATAAATAAAGAACTCTTTCTATATATGATGGATGAAAATATGCTTGAAGCATTTCTTTGCAGTAGCAATATGTATAATCAGCCCAAATTTGAACTATTTGGGCTGATTAATATCTATAAAATGGTTATGCTCGATTCAGCTTCCGTAAAGGCAAACGCCATTTCTTCATATAGGAAAGAATTCTTAGCACCGTAATTACACCAAATAATCCATATAAAAAGAGGTCGCATGTTAATACTTCTAGACCAATCAAGAGTCCTGCAAGAGCTGCCCAAACACCATAAATTTCATCACGTAATACGAGGGGCTTGCGTCTTGCTAATAGATCTCGAACAATCCCACCTCCTGAACCAGTTAAGACAGCAGCTACAATAACCGCACTAATTGGCATGTCGAGCTTTACAGCATAGAGGGCGCCTTGAATAGCGAATGCAGATAAGCCAATTGCATCTGTGAAGTTCCCCCAACGATGCCAATGCTGAATTAGATGATGTGGGAAAATAAAAAATATAGTAATCGCCGCAAGGGCAATTTGGAACATCATATCCTGTCCCCATAACGTTGTAACAGGCAGGCCAATAAGTAAGTTACGAATTGCTCCACCACCAAAGGCAGTGACAATGCCAAGTATATAAACACCGAATAAATCGTATTCTTCCTCCATGGCGATAATTGCCCCAGAAATAGCAAAGGCAATTGTTCCGATAATACTAAAAACCTCCCAAGCCATCCCTTTCACCCCTTCTGAAAAATAATGAACTTTGTCATTAAAGTTAAAAAATTCTATTAAATGTAACAGAATCTATGAATTTTGTAGTCAAAATATCGAAAATAATGATAGAAGTCCGCACATTAGCTTAGCGCATATTGCGACTAGAAACAATATGCAAGTTTTGCAGACACTACTACAAATTGTTAAGATGAGATAGGAATAAAGTGAAAACTTCAATTTATGGATATAGGTGTCCACAATTGAACAAATGTGAATGGAGAAGAATGAATGACTTTTACAACGAATTTAACAGAAGAAACGTTAGCATTAGCTACCAAAATAGAGGATAAGGTTCGCCCCTTTCATATGAAGGTAGACGATATGGCGTTCTTTAATCAACAAAAGGTGCTTGCAGCTTTTAGGAAGCATCAAGTGAGTGACTATCATTTACACCCTTCTAATGGATATGGGTATGATGATGAGGGGCGTGACAATTTAGAGCGTGTTTATGCAGAGGTTTTCGGAGCAGAGGCTGCCATCGTACGTCCACAGATTATTTCGGGAACACATGCCATTACGCTTAGTTTATTCGGAGTGCTGCGACCAGGTGATGAATTGCTGTATATTTCAGGGCAACCATACGATACATTACAATCTATTGTAGATGGGGGTGACAAGGATACTGGCTCATTAAAGGATTATAAAATCAGTTATCGTCATGTGGATTTAATGGCTAATCAAAAGATTGATTGGGACGGTGTAGCGGCTGCTATTACAGAGAATACAAAAATGATTGCTATTCAACGTTCAAAGGGCTATGCAACACGTCCATCCTTTACTATTGCAGAAATTGCTGATATGTGCGTGAAAGTCCGTGAATTAGCACCGCAGGCTATCATCTTTGTCGACAATTGCTATGGTGAATTTGTGGAGGCTCAGGAACCGACAGAGGTAGGGGCAGATTTAATGGCAGGCTCTCTGATTAAAAACCCAGGGGGAGGGTTGGCGAAAATTGGAGGCTATATTGCTGGTCGCGCTGATTTAGTTGAAAAATGTGCCTATCGTATGACGTCACCAGGTATTGGCGCTGAAGCTGGTGCAACATTAAATACGCTAGGCGATTTTTATCAGGGCTTTTTCTTAGCGCCACACGTTGTAGCACAAGCATTAAAAGGCGCAATTTTCACAGCTGCAATGCTAGAAGAGATCGGTATGTCTACGTCACCAAGCTACGATGTAAAACGGACTGATTTAATTCAATCTGTTTCATTCCAAACGGCTGAACAAATGATTGCCTTTTGTCGTGAAATTCAAGCGAACTCACCAATCAATGCCCATTACGCACCAGAGCCAGCCTATATGCCGGGCTATGAGGATGATGTTATAATGGCGGCTGGTACTTTTATTCAGGGATCGAGTATCGAGCTTACAGCAGACGGTCCTATTCGTCCACCGTACACAGCATTTATTCAAGGCGGCCTCACATATGAGCATGTAAAATTCGCCATTTGTAGCGCTGTTCAAAAAATTCAGAAATAGGTAAGTAAAAAATCAAAATGGTCAAGTGAATTTTAGTGAATATTACGTCAAAATGAAGGGATTTCGGTTCCAAGCTACTTTGTCGCTGACGCTTCGCTTTTGCGAGAACAAAGCTTCCTATGGGCAAGCGACGAGCCACTTCCTGTGCTAAAGGAACGAAGGTTAAGTACGTCACGTCCTGTGATAAGTTATCAGTTCGAAAGCGTAGCGGCAGCAACAAAGCCTTCGTGACCAACATCGTGTTGGCCTCAGTTTCTCATCCGTCTCTCTATCCCACAGGAGTCGAGTAGTCTTACACTCCAATCAACAATAGTGTGAAACTTTGTATATTTTCTTCATGTGACCATCATTTTTGTACAATAATAGTTAATACTAAGGCTTAGTTTTATTGTTCACTATATACCATAAATATGAGCAGTGGTTGATTGGAGTGTAGACTGAGTGACTCCTTGGGGATTAGCGTCACAGATGAGACCCTGGAGCGAGCAGATTAGGGGAACGAAGGCTAAAATCGTCACGTCCTGTGACAACGCCTTCGTGACCAACCTCCTGTTGCCCCAAGCGGCTCATCGGACGCCCCCAGGAAAGCACTCAGTCGGAACGGAGATCAACCTCACATTTTGAAAAAGGGCTATACTTTTTTATTTGTCACCTTGATTTCATTGACATAATAGTATTTCAACAACATGACACCTTTTAATAAAAGGGTGTATTCTCCATTTGTTCCTCTGTTGCAAACTCATAGTACATCGTTGTGACTCCGCTTACTTCATAGATCATGCCATGAACATAAAGCTTCTCACCATTTGTACCACTTAGACGAATAGAGAAGAGCGAATCCTCCTTTGCTACTCCCTTTATCGTAACACCCTCTGTTGAAAGCTCCGCATCGATGATT
>Ga0213824_1001067_pt1 | contig 17266 bp, 10 predicted proteins | sample MC6MC0906MG_FD_179892 | JGI IMG/M metagenome (GOLD analysis project Ga0213824, IMG submission 179892) | Enriched soil aggregate microbial communities from Iowa State University, Ames, United States - MC6-MC0906-MG | ecosystem: Environmental > Terrestrial > Soil > Unclassified | place: USA: Iowa...
ATATTGTCTATAATATTCAAGCTGGTGTAGAGACTCTAGATAATATGTTTAAGCGGAAGGATTTACCTAGCATCAACGGTGGAGAAAGAGATGTACTGGAACATTGGTACTTCGCTATCATGGCTTATAACGGTACTAAGCCAGTAAATAGTCCAATTGTCCAAGCAACTGGTCAAAGAAATGCAAATGCCTATCAAGAAAGAATTCTCCGAATTATTGAGAAATTGGAATTAATAGACTTAGCAGAGCTGCCTTTTACACGCGAACATTTTCAATATGACTCTAACAGCAGGGAAAATATTAAATTTTCAGCGATGAACTATCCTTTTGATTTACCATTAACAAAATCAAAGTATTTTTTTGAAACAAATCAAAAAGTTAGTGCAACAACTACTAATGTAAAATTTAGGACAAGACCTTCTATGGATAGTCCTTTTAGTACTTTACGTGAAGGCGAAATTGTTACCATTACGGGCCCTTTTAAATATGAAGAAGTATCAACGAAGAAAAACCATTTTGTTTGGTATCCTGTGAAAAGAAGTGACGGGACAAAGGGGTATGTAGCATCAAGTTATTTAAACTACTCAGCTTCAACACCAACGCCAACACCTCCAGTAACACCGCCCACAACGGGCAACGTTGATGTATCAAAGTTTGCTGATTACAATGCAAACCAATACTGGGCTGAGGATTTTAAGTGGGCTGTAAACATCGGTATCATCAGTGGAGACCCAAACGTGAAAAACCCATCAACAGGTAAGTACGAAAACTTACTTAAACCGTACACGAACTTAACGGAAAACCAAATGTTATCTATCCTATTTCGTTACTTCAAACCATCAGAACTAGCTTCAACGATAGCTAAAACTTCATGGTATGGAGACGTAAACTACCAACTGGCTACAAAATACTCTCTACCAGTCCTAGGTGCAAACACAGCATCCAAACAAGCCATTGCAGGGAAGGATATCACACGGGGTAACTTCGCTCGTATCTTAGCTTCAATGCATTATGGTAAGACTGTATCTCAGTCAGAAGCTATTAAATTCCTTCGTGATAATGGTTTAACAACTACTAAAACAAATGAAGAGTTTAAACCAAATGATTCTCTAGCAAGAGCGCACACAGTGGCATTCTTCCACCGTTACGAACAAATATTCAATAACTAAATTGCTACTTACAAGTGAAAAGGTAAAGCGCAGATTCAAGCATTAGAAAAAGAAGGAGCAACAAAAATCTATCAAGAGAAGTTTACAGGTACTAAAACTGATAGACCACAACTCAATGAGCTTTTAGAGGTGCTACAGGAAGGCGATACACTAATGGTTGCTAAGTTAGACCGTATTGCTCGTTCAGCTTCACAAGGAAGTGATTTGGTCAAAGGGCTAATAGAAAAGGGTGTTAGAGTAAATATCCTTAATATGGGTATCATGGATAACAGACCAACTTCAAAACTAATTCGTACTGTTTCCTTTGCTTTTGGCGAATCCCCCCTGGGACGTACAGTTTTATAACGTTATATCTAGAGGAATAAGCACTTTCGCTTATGATTCAATTTTACAGTACTCGGTCAGTCGAGTTTCTGTACCAATGAATTGTAGGTGAAGGTGCTTTTTCTTTGTCCAAAAAAAGGAGATATTTGATATCCATAGAACGAGTGAAGTGATTTATAAACATCATTTTTGCATCAAGCCGTTGTCCTCAATTCTGGCTTCATCATCATTCGGTGGAGCATTGTAGATCGTAGCTAATTCCAACGCTTCTTTTTTAATGCTATCTGTTTCTGACCGAGCACGTAGTTTTTTAAGTTCGTTATTCTTTTGCGGTGAAACAATTGCCTCGAATTTAGAGATGCGTTGTCATTCAATATATTCTCGACTAGCTTGAAGCTTCCTAGCCTTATTTAAGATATAGATTAAAGAATCAATGATATACATTTTGAAGGTGTAGGATTCCTAAAATAGTCTTCCGTATTTTAATATAGTTGTAAATCTAAGGGAATGTATGTATTATTTGATATGTATATATTATACTATTAATTATTTTTTTGTATACGATTCCGAAAATTACTAGTTCATTAGTTGCGTTATTTATTAAAGGTTCAAAATATTTATGCTGATTAAGGGTCTTTATTCCTTGTTTGTTATTTGTGTTCACGGACCAAAAGTAACGAATAGTATCTGGTTATAGCGTGTTTAATATATTTTGAAGTACTTTTTCTAAAATGGAGGCAAAAAGGAGCGATTAAGCAAAGGAAGATTCGACAATATGCAAATAGGAAGTGAGTAACATTACGTAGAAATAATTTTAAAAATAGCTTTAGGTAATCGTTATTTGCATCTTATTCGCCAAACTCTTTCAAAAGTTTACACGCATTTTCTCAGACACCGAGCAACGCACAGACCTACGTAAGAAATACCGTCGCAACAATCTCAATCACAATTCAAGTGGTAACTACTTTAGCAAACAATGTGACTCTACAAATAATTGCAGAGAATACAGTTTTAAAAAAACACTGGTACGACTGGAAATGAGAAAAGTTGGTATCCTGCCTTCAAAGACTTGCATAGGGTCCTAAATTGAATAATTGTCAGATTTTTTCACTAAAAATAATTATCAAAGTCTATATCAAATATTTTGATGGGAAGGGTGCATTGGATTAAATGAAAAATATGTTGAAAGTTTTTATTTTTTTTAATATTCTTGCATTTATGTTGTTTTTTGTATCTTATGAAAAAGCACAGGGAGCTTATTATGTTGCACCTGATGGGGATGACGAATCAGAAGGTACGTTTAGTTCGCCTTGGCAATCCATTCAACATGCTGTAAATCAGGCGGAATCTGGGGATGTTATAAACGTTCGAGAAGGGATTTACAAAGAGATGGTTATTATTTCAGAAAAAGAGGCTCTAAACGACCAATGGATCACAATCAAAAATTATCCGAATGAAAAACCGATAATTGATGCGGAAGGTTTAGACATTACGTCATCAAAACGTGCAGGAATTGAAATTATTGACTCTGAAGGTATTCGAATAAAGGGCTTTGAAATACGTAATCTGAAAGCAGATTCCCACGAGTCTTTTCCTGCAGGTATTTTAGTTCGGGGAAAGACTAAAAATATTGAACTAGTAGGAAATGACATTCATCATATTGCCAACTACTCAAGCAATGGGAACGCACATGGTATTCTTGTGTACGGTAATCAACCACAGCCGATTCAGAATATCAAAATTTTAAAAAATCTGTTGCATGATTTAACACTCGGTAGTAGTGAATCCTTAACGTTAAGTGGTAATGTTGAGCATTTCACAATCGATGAAAATATTGTTTCTCGCAATAATAATATTGGCATTGATATAGCGGGTCGTTACGGCGCTTGTACGAGCGATGGATGCACGGATTATGCTCGAGATGGTGTAGTTTCAAATAATATCGTTTCCTATATTTCTTCTGGTGAAAATCCTTCCTATGAAGGGTCTGCGTCTGCTCCAGGTATATATGTCGATGGCGGTCAAAACGTCGTTGTGAAAAACAATCATGTTAACAAAAATGACTATGGAATCTCGGTATCAAGTGAACAAGAGGGCTTTTCCTCCAAAAATATTACGATAAAAGAAAACTATATTGCCCAAAATACAAAGGCGGGTCTTGTCATAGGTGGTGCAAGTCTTGATAACGGTGGTACCGAGAATAGCTCCATTACAGATAATTTGTTCTTGTTTAACGATCGTTCTAAAAAAGGATATAGGGAAATTACGATTCAGCATCATACGCGCGGCAATGAATTTTTAGGCAATATTTATTATGTTTGCGGTTCTAAAGAGTACATCAATATCCCGGAAAAAGTAAGTGCTGATAATCGCTTCATGGATGAGTCGGTTTATCAACAGGCTTTCTGTAAAAAGTAAGATTGAGAGAGGGTTTTTATGAAGGTACTAATAACTGGTGGTTATGGTTTTATCGGTTCACATGTGGCGGATCGATTTTATAAGGAAGGTTACGAAGTGCATATTATTGATAATTTAGTAACGGGTAAAAAGGAAAATATTACTTTTAAGCATAAGTTTTACCACCTATCTATAGATGACCCAAAATGCCGAAAAGTATTTGCGGCTTATAACTTCGATATTGTCGTTCATTTAGCCGCCCAAGCAAGTGTTGCGACTTCGATGCATAATCCAACCTATGATGCACAGAGCAATATAGTTGGTCTTGTTCAAATGCTAAAATTCGCGACGGAATATAAGGTAAAGAAATTCATCTTTGCTTCTTCGGCTGCGGTGTATGGTGAGCAGTCTGAGCTCCCTATAACGGAGGGCGTGCATACAGATCCGATTTCACCTTATGGCTTGAGCAAGCTTATGGGGGAAAAATATTGTAACAATTGGGCAGCAAGTCAAGGGTTGTCGTCCATTTGTTTCCGTTTTTCGAATGTTTATGGTCCACGCCAAACGCATGAAGGAGAAGGTGGCGTCGTTTCTATTTTTTTGAATCGCCTTTTGACGAATCACAAGCTCTATATTCACGGGGACGGCAACCAAACAAGGGATTTTATTTATGTAGAAGACGTAGCATTTGCCATTTATCGAGCTTCACAAAGTACGCTTACAGGTATTTATAACTTGTCTACGAATACAGAGGCAAGTGTAAATGATCTAATTCACCATTACGAAAGTTTTCATGGAGCTGTTGAAACGGTTCAAGTGGCGTCACGCGAAGGAGACATTCAGCGCTCTGTTTTAAACAATGCGCGAATCATTCAAGATTTGGACTGGGCGCCGTTATATACGTTTGAAGAAGGACTCCAAAAAACATATGAATGGGGTGCTTCTAGTAAACCGGTGGAGCAAGCAGTTGTCAAAGAAAAGAAAGTTGTCCCTAATTGGTATACGAATATCAAGCCTTATTTAGAAAATTTTATATTATTCTTCGTTTTAAGTGTGATTGTAATGAGTGTGGATATCCCTATTTTCTCAGTTTTTGAGGTTGGTATTTTCTATATTATTACGCTCGGTGCGATTTATGGTAATAGACAAGCGTTCTTTGCTGTTTGTTTATCCATTAGTTTGTTGCTTGTTGATTACTTCCGTCAAGGACGAGAAATCGTTTCGTTGCTGTATGATACGACGTTCTTTTTCCAAATTGCCATCTTTTTATTTATTGGTTTAGTCGTTGGTTACTCTGTACAACGGAAAAATATTAAAATAGCGGAACAACAAGAAACACTTGATGATCTTCAAACGCGCCATGACTTTTTAGAAACAATTCATGAAGAACTACGCGACGTAAAAGATGAGCTGCAATTGCGCGTACTAAATAACGAGGATAGCTTTGGGAAAATTTATTCGATTACAAAAGAGCTGAATGAGGTCGAACCTGAAAAGATTTTTACGCATACGATAGAGGTTGTACAAAAGACGATGCGTTGTGAAAATGTCTCAATTTATTTATTAAACGAGGATCAAACATACCTTCGACTCGTAGCAAGTTCGTATTTACTGGGTGAAAAGCCGCGTACGAGCTCATTAAAAGTAGCGGATACACGCTATATCCAACAAATTATTAGCACTAAGACAATTTTTGCTAATCGAAACTTGCTCGCAAATGTGCCGGAAATGGCTGCACCAATATTCTATGATAATAAAATTAAAGCGATACTTACGATCAATGACTTACCATTCTCTAGCTTTTCGAATTATCATGAAAACTTATTTAAAGTCATTTCAGGTCTAATTGAAACATCATTAAACCGTGCTTTTGAGTATATACGCCTTACTGAGGAAAGTCGTTATATTGGTCAATCGATCATACTACAACCTGATGTATTCCATGAAATATTGAATAGTAAAATGCTGGCGAAAGAAAAATATAATATGCCTTATGCGCTGTTAAAAATCCAAGTAGATGCAGGTGTTTTACAGCAAGTAGCGGGAAAAGCGCACCAATTATTGAGGGAAACGGATTATATCGGTTATATAGAAGACAAACTTTTTGTTTTACTGTCAAATACAACAAAAGAGGATGTTTCTTTTATAGTAAATCGTTTTAACAATGCAGGAATTGAAACTGAGGATTATCATGGGGTGCTCGTATGACGAATATGACCGTAATGTTTATTTTTATCCTCTATATTGTCATTTCTGCTATTGTTTTATGGTTTTTTACACTCGGTAATTTTCAGGATTGGTTATTTAGATGTACGCTTGTTATTTTTTTACCAATTATCGGTTGGTTTATCCCGAGTGTTTGGCCGAAAAAAAAACTTAGAAATGAAGGCGAACAATTCGAAGACTATATGAATGCCCAAACAGATGATATCCCAATTGAGCTGCGTTCCTCAAAATTGGCTCTCGAAAGAGATCGTGAATTAGCAGTTGTTTCGATTGAAGAGGTTCTAATTATTAGTGATTTCACGACTCGTCGTCGCGTCATGTTGGATCTATTAAAACAAGATGCTATGAAGTATTTAGATATTTTACAAACGGCTGTTATGAATGATGATACTGAAACGTCTCATTATGCCGTAACCGCGGTAATAGAAGTAAAACGTGAACTATCCCTACTACTGCAAAAATTATCGGTGGAATTTAGTCAGAACCCACAGGATCCACATGTCGCACGTACGTACGTTCAAGTGATTAAGGAATATTTACGCAGTGGTTTTCTAGATAAGCAGTCCACTAAAAATTATCGTATGACCTATATTCAAGTCATACAAACAATCATTGAAAATAATCAGGAGACAGAAGAGTTATTCAACGAAAAAATAGATATGGAAATGACACTTGGCGAGCTACAGGCTGCAGAGCAAACGGCGCTCTTATTTAAAGAGCGCTATCCACTTTCTGAAAAGCCGTATTTACAATTGTTAGCCATTTATTGTGAATTAAAATCAGCTTCTAAATTTAGAACCGTATTAAACAATTTAAAAAATGCACCTATTACATTAACAAATGATGCGTTAGTAACGGTACGCTATTGGTCGACTGGAGTGAATAATACAGATGAAATGGTTTTGGAATAATCAAAAGTTTATCTTTGTCGCCGTACTACTTTTATTCTGTGGGGTGATTTTGCAAATAACAAGATCTCAGATGGTATTAAAAATGGTCGATAATGAAGACGTTTTGGAAATGAAGGATCTAGTCGTTTCGGCAAATATGAATAAAGAGAAAACGGATGATACGAACAATCCAGCGTATTGTATCGTATATGATGAATCATCCGTCGCTCTTAAAAATAATGCAGAAAAGACGCTTGAATATATGCAAAAAAGCACGCGGTCGTATGATGTAACAAAAGAGAAGGTAGATTACGATCGTTGTCCTACGATTATGTTAAGTACAGCGTATTTAAAAGACCTGGGGACAGTGGAGGACATTGAAAACTATGTGTCAGCTGGCGGAAGGTTGTTTATAATGCGTGTACTTGAAATGGATGCCCACTTCGATATTTTGTATCGTAAATTAGGCATTGTAGATTTTAATGACTTCGTTAAAACAAATGGTGTGCATATGGTATCGAATCTTTTAATTGGCACAACAGGGAGAACCTATTTTGAAGAATCATTAAATGATGATAGTTTAGCGGTTTCATTAAATAGCGATGCGACCATTTATATGGAAAGTACAACGAAAAATCCACTGCTGTGGAAAGCGGACTACGGGCAAGGGACGTTCATGGTATTTAATGGCGGTTTACTATTTGAAAAAACGTCGCGCGGACTAATTGCGGGCGCGGTTAGCTTAATGGAACCAGACTATGTATATCCAATATTTAATACAAAAGTCTTTTTCATAGATGACTTCCCATCCCCGATAGCAAAGGGGCGAAATGACCTCATTTATAAGGAATACAAGAAAGATCTTGCCTCCTTCTATCAATCGGTTTGGTGGCCAAATATGCTGAAATCCGCAGCAAATGAGGATATTCGATATACCGGCGCCATCATTGAGTCTTATTTAGATAATGTTAGACCACCATTCGATAATGTGGAGGACAAAGAATTTGTGTATTTAATTTCCTTTGGGCGAGAGTTGATTCAAAGTGGTGGGGAAATCGGCTTCCATGGTTACAATCACCAATCTCTTACGATGGATCAAACTATTTCTTCTTCGTTCGGTTATAACGCATGGGAAAGTAGCGAAGATATGGAGAAATCGATACAAGAGCTACAAAATTATACGAAACAAGCGTTTCCATCCTATAAAGCAACGACGTATGTTCCACCTTCCAATGTGTTATCAGAGGAAGGACGCCAAGCTTTAATCAACAGCTGGCCTGAATTAACGACGATATCATCCTTGTATGTGGAAGATATTACAAATAGGTCGTACATTCAAGAGTTCGAAGTCGCAGAGGACGGTATTATTGAAATGCCACGTATTTCATCTGGCTATGATCGCAATGCATCAGATGATTGGGCCATTGCCAATACGTTAACGAGCATTGGTGTATTTTCACACTTTGTTCATCCTGATGATGTTATTAGTACGGACCGATCTGGTGGTAGTTGGGCGGAAATGTATAACGAGTTCGATAGCTTTATGAAAGACATTCATCATACTTACCCGTGGCTCCGTGCAATGAACGCATCGGAAGCGGCGATGGCCATTGCTTCTACTTTGCAAACAACTAGTACGATAGAAAAAAGTAATAATATCGTGAAAGGGAGCATTGAAAATTATATGAATGAACAACATTTTATTTTACGAACAGATAAAAAAATTGGCAGTCTAGATAATTGTGAGGTTACTAAAATTGATGACGGTACTTATTTAATCAAGGCTTTAGCTGCTCAATTTGAAGTGACATTAAAGGAGTAAATGCATATGAGAATTTGTTTAATCGCAGAAGGCTCCTATCCTTATGTAACGGGTGGTGTTTCTAGCTGGATACATAGCTTGATGAATGCTATGCCAGAACATGAATTCATAATTTATGCTATTGCTGCTGAACGTAAGCAGCAAGGGCAATTTAAATATACATTGCCTCCAAACTTAATTGACGTGTACGAAATTTTTTTAGACGAGTATTTAAATGAAGAAGGAAAGTGGGGGAAACGCTATCATTTAACTGAAGTTCAAAGAAACAGTTTGATTTCATTAGTCGATGGGTCTAATAATGTGGATTGGGAAGCATTGTTTCTACTTATTCGGAGTGATAATTTCACAAATGTTGGGGAATTTTTATCGAGCAAAGATTATTATGAATTAGTGGAACATTTGGCAAAAACGAAGTATACACATGTTCCATATACAGAACTATTTTGGACTGTAGGCTCGATGATTTTACCTTTATTCATGTTAGTGCGAGACGACATTCCTAAGGCCGATATTTATCATACAGTTTCCACGGGCTATGCTGGAGTAGTAGGTGCCTTAGCGAAAGTTATTTATAATAAGCCACTCATCTTAACTGAACATGGGATCTATTCTCGAGAACGAGAAGAAGAAATTATTAAAGCCAATTGGGTAAAGGGTTATTTCAAAGATCTATGGATAAACTATTTTTACACATTATCTAATTCTATTTATTCATTAGCAGACGAAATTATTACATTATTCGGGCGGAATAAGGAGATTCAAATTGAACTCGGCTGTGACCCTGAACGCATACGAATCATACCAAATGGAATTGATATCAATGATTACAACCAAGTTGTTCGAACAGTCCAGGACGATATTATACGCATTGGCGCTATTGTGCGTCTTGTTCCAATTAAGGATATTAAGATGATGATTCAAGCATTTGCATTAGTGGAAAAACAATTGCCGCATGTTGAACTATTTATTATGGGACCTGCTGAGGAAAACGAGGAATACTATGAGGAATGTGTGCAGCTTGTGAAACTACTAAACATTGAAAAGATTACATTTACAGGAATGGTCAATATTAAAGAGTATTTAGGCAATCTTGATTTTCTATTACTGTCAAGTATTAGTGAAGGACAACCTTTAGCCATATTAGAAGGCTTTGCGTGTAGTAGGCCATTCATTTCAACAAATGTAGGGAGCTGTCGAGAATTAATCGAAGGCGGTCCGAATGATTTTTTCGGTCCTGCTGGATTTATCGTACCTGTCATGCACTATGAAGAGATGGCGAATTGCATCATAAAGCTCTGTTTAGATGAACCGCTACGCCTCGAGTTGGGGAGAAATGCTTTTAACCGTGTTGCGAGTAATTACACACGCGAAGCATTTATTACGAGTTACAAAGAAATATATAACGAGTTAGGGACGGTGATGTAAATGGCTGGAATCGGTTTTGAACTGCGCAAGTTGTATAGACAACAGGGGCTAGTTCAAAATATTAAAGCGTATAGCTATTCAACGATGACGACAGTCGGTCCTATGATTCTTTGTTTAATACTCGTATTCGCCCAGCAAATGATGATGCGTGAAAATAATAGTTCCTTTCTACAGAATGAATTATTTATAGCGACCATCGTCTATTCCTTCGTGTTTTCGGTCATCGTTACTTCCGGTTTGTCAATGCTCGTAACAAGATTCATCGCGGATAAAATTTATGAACGCAAATACGAGCAAATTATTACGGCATATTACGGGAGTTTAATTGTGATTGTACCGATTGGTGCCATTATTGCCGCGTTGTTTTTATGGGGCGTTAATGAGCAAATTGGCTATAAAGTTGTTGCGTATATATATTTTATTGAACTCATTGTCATCTGGATGCAAAATGTTTTCTTATCTGCATTAAAGGATTATAAACGCATATTCAGAGGGTTTGCAATTGCTATGTTACTTTCCGTCGTGACGAGCTATTTGCTGTTTAATTTAACGACGTGGGACCCAGTTATCATTGCGCTGCTCGGGATGAATATAGGGTTTGCAAGTATTATTATTTTGTCGTCCATCCATTTTGAACATGTTTTTCCGCGCAATGAGCAACGTGATTACTTTAAATTTTTGCGGACTTTAAAAACATATCCTGGAGCATTGTTTACGGGGTTATTCGTCTATTCTGGTGTTTATATTCACAATATTGTTTATTGGTTATTTGCGGACAATAACACTCAAGTTTCAGATCAGTTTTTACTTATGCCACTTTATGATGTATCGGTATTCTATGCGTATTTATCGGTTTTGCCGTCCTTAATATTCTTTGTTGTCATAATAGAAACTGATTTTTATGAGAAGTTTTTGAATTACTACAAAAATATTCTTGATGAGGGAACATATGAGAGTATCCAGCAAGCGAAACAGCGTATGCAAAAAGTAATTGTCCATAAAACAGGTTTCTTAGCAGAAATTCAATTGCTCTTTACAACATTATCAATCGCGCTCGGCATTTTATTTTTGCCGAAAATTGGATTCTCTATGGAACAAATAGATTTATTTATTGTTTTATCTATCGCGTACTTTTTCTTTATTATGATGTTTTTATTACTTCATATACTTATGTACTTTGATGATCGAAAAGGTATTTTAGTAATCAGCGCGAGCTTTGTCGTTTTGAATGCTATTTTAACGTATATCACAATGGTTTTAAACTTACACGGTATGGGGATGTTTATGGCGTCGTTTATCGGGCTTTGTCTTACATTTTTCCGCTTGCATTACATAGCAGAAAATATAGATTACTTTACCTTCTGTCCACAGCCATTAATGACGATCGGATCTAAAATGAAATTGGGTGAAACTTTGAAAAAAAAATCTTCAGCACTTACATTACTTTTATTACTAACATTAACTTTAGCCGGTTGTGTTGAAAAACCGACCAAGGATGATGCATCAAAGGATGTGGCGCAGACAACAGCACCATTGACTAACGACATTCAAATTGACGATAAAAGACTTTATGAACGAGATCAAGATGACTCTATCAAAACACTTTATGTGACGGTTTTACCAAATGAAAATAACCCTGAACTTGATTGGTACGGGTTAAATCGGATTTCAGAACGATATAGTGAAGAAAAATTAGATATTATCGTTGCAGAAGGTGAAGCAAATGGTGCCGGTCCAAAAGCCGACATGTTTGGGGCAAATGAAACAACAGCTAATGGTAAAATTAGCATCCGAGGAAACTCATCGCGTAATCAACCGCAAAAATCATATAAAATTAATTTAATGGAGAGCGCGGGCACTTGGAATGATCAAAGAACGATTAATTTAAATAAACATGTTTCAGATGGAAGTCGATTATTAAATAAATTAAGTTTTGATTTGATGGAACCAATACCGAACGTTTCAAGTTTGCGCACACAATTCGTTCATCTTTATGTGAAAGATACAACCGCTGGATCAACAAGCTATGTTGATTACGGGTTGTATACACATACCGAACAACCAAACAAACAATTCTTACGGAATCATCTTTATGACCCGAACGGCTATTTGTATAAAGTGACGTTTTTTGAATTTAACCGATATCCCGATCAAATACGTGCACATACAGATGAAAAATATGATAAAAAAGCTTTCGAATCCATTTTAGAAATTAAAGGACGGGAAGAGCATGATAAGTTAATTGCGATGCTAGATGATGTCAATGATTACAGTATACCGATTGATGAAGTCGTAGAACGTCATTTTGATGAAGAAAACCTCCTTACGTGGACAGCAATTAACATCTTAATGGACAATATGGATACAGACGCCAATAACTTCTATCTCTATTCACCTTTGAATTTGGACACATGGCTCATCTTACCTTGGGATTATGATGGTGGTTGGGAATTACAACGTAACGCAGAATCCATAAGACCGTATCAAGCGGGTATAAGCAATTTCTGGGGGAATCGTTTATTTAATCGTTATTTCCGAGTACAAGAAAATGTCGATAAATTAACAGCCAAAGTGGAAGAATTAAACGCAACGTATATTAATGAGACAACGGTAAAAAATCAATTAGATTTATATACACCTTTAGTAAAACCGTATGTCCAACGCTTTCCGGATAATCAATATTTACCTATTGTTAGTGAAAACTACGATCAAATAGTAGATAAGATCGTAGAAACACCTAAAAATTCTGTGAAGCGATATTATGACGACCTCGAAAAACCTAAGCCGTTCTATATGTATCAAGAAATTCCGATAGAAGGTAATGAACATGTCTTTGGCTGGGATATATCCTTTGATTTACAAGGGGATGATCTTTACTATGATGTAACAATTGCACGTGATCCTGAAATGCAGCAAGTGCTCTATTCAGAAAAGGGGTTGCGTTTGAATGAATATCGCGTACCAGAACTTGATAAAGGTGTTTATTATTGGGAAGTAACGGTAACTGACTCACAAGGAAATACACAAAATTCCTTCGAGCTATATATTGATGAAGACACAAAGATTAGTTACTATGGGATTTTACGATTTGAGGTGGAATAATGGAAATTGACAATAAAAATTTTCGTCACGAACTAAAATATTATATTACGTATTTTGAAATGATCGCGCTACGAAAAAAGGTTTCTAGCTTTCTATCTCTAGATAAGAATGCAACGAGTCCGGAAGGCTATAATATTCGTAGTTTGTACTTTGATGGGATTCATAACCATAGTATTTTCGATAAAAATGATGGGATTTTTGGACGTGAAAAATATCGAATTCGTATTTATAACGAAAATGATGCGATTATCAAATTGGAGAGAAAAAGTAAATACGGCGATTATATTAATAAAGAGTCTGCGCCATTAACTCGTTTGGAATATGATGCAATTTTACGTGGGGAATATGACTGCCTAAAAGGGCGGACTGATACACTCGTTCAAGATTTTTACCGGGCGCTAGAGTTCCGGCAGTTTCAACCGCGTGTAATTGTTGATTATACGCGTGAGGCCTATGTTTATGAGCCAGGGAATGTCCGCATTACCTTCGATAAAGAATTGCGTGCAGGCATTAGTGGCATCGACTTATTCGATAGAAATATTGTCTATCAAGAAATTCTTTACCCAGAACAAGTGATATTAGAAGTAAAATATGATGATTTTTTACCAGATGTCATTAGACAATTATTACAGCCAGAGCGCTTAACACGCTCTGCCATTTCAAAATATGTCCTTTGTCGAGAAAGAACTATCCAATATTTCAAATTATAATTACCAGGATACATTCTTTATCACATTGATGCTATTAAAGGAGCTCTTTTCATGAACGATTCATTAAATTTTGAAAACATCATTAAAAAAAGTGTACTTGATTCTTTTGCTAGTTTTTCTTATATAGAGATTATTATCGGCTTACTATGTTCGTTCGGTATAGGTATGTTTATTTATTGGGTGTATAAGCGCTGTTTCCGTGGTGTTGTATACAGCTATAACTATAATGTTTCATTCGTGTTGATGACGATGATTACAACGCTTATTATTATGACAATCAGCACAAATATCGTATTATCTCTAGGGATGGTAGGGGCACTAAGTATTGTTCGCTTCCGTACAGCTGTGAAAGATCCATTAGATATTGTGTATATGTTTTGGGCGATAGCAGCAGGTATTGCGATTGGTGCACAAATGTACCCTCTGGCGATTATAGGATCTCTTGCATTCGGCGCAACACTAGCTTGGTTATCGAAGAAAAAAGTACGTGGCGAAACGTATTTATTAATTCTCCAACATAATGAGGAAGCTGGAGACGAGGTGCGTAAAACATTGCAAAAATTAAACACGAAGCTAAAATCAAAAACAATACGCAATGCTTTTATTGAAATGACGGTAGAAATCCGCTTAGTAGATGATAATACGGCCTTTATGAATGTATTAAATAAAATTGAAGGTGTGCATTCTTGTTCACTTGTAAACTATACTGGTGATTATGCCCAGTAATTAGGTGAAGTATATTCAGGTCCAATGGGCCAACATTGTGGGTACTAGGTGTGAAAACGTAGAGGAGCACAGATGACTTCAGGAAAGCTGGATAGATCTGTGCTCTTATTTGAATTATAAATAGGAACACGGTTATAATGTGTATCCTAGATTTATCTAATTATTACTCGTTATTAACAATGAAAGTGAAGCAGAAGACATTTTATTATCTCTAGTATGCTATCGGAATGATAATATCTCGAATGCTTTGCCTGAGCTTATGGAGCGCGGCTTGTTTCATAATCCGATTGTTTTTAAAGATGCACCACAAGATATTCAAAATCAGCTTTTGGGGTGGCAAATGCAGCCGCCAAAAGGGCGAAGCAGTTGTATGTAACTCCTGAAACATACGCTCTTGATGGAGGATGGGAGCTTACCCCTGACGGAGAGAAGCGTGACCTAATTAACCATTTATGCAATGCAATCAGGCAAGCAGAACAACTGAATGATGATTTAAATGAAGTACATCATGCCCGTTTTCTTAGGATAAGCCCCAAACTACTCCTTCTTAACTTCTCTACAAATATATTAATTTCTAGGATCTACATAATCTGGATAATCAGAAATTATTGCATCTACCTTCATTTCGAATAGAAAGTCTGCAGCTTCTTGACTACGTACCGTCCATGATCCAATTTTCATACCATTAGAGTGAACTTGATCCACTAACTCTTTTGTCATAATTCCATAGCTTGGGTTAAACCAATCCGCATAGGTAGAAAATTCTTTTAAAGCATCCATAGTTGTATGTGCACGATTAGAAGTTAATACACCAATTTGAACTTGAGGAAGAAGCTGATTCATTTTTTTCATTGACTCAAAGTTAAAAGATTGAATGATGATTTTTTTATTTTGTGGTTTATCGAGATTTCGTTCTTTTATTAAATCTGCCACTTGTTGTTCAATACCAGGGTAATACTCAGGAGCTTTTAATTCTATTAAAATTCCAACCTTCCCATGGTAACGATCAAGAATCTCTTCAAATGTTGGAATTTGTTCGCCTGTAAATTGTTCCCCTTTCCAACTACCTGCATCAAGACTTTTAAGCTGTTCAAGTGTTAAATCCCCTACTTTTCCTGTTCCATCTGTTGTACGATCTACTGTTGTATCATGAATCGATACTAATTCCCCATCTTTACTTCTTTGAACGTCTATTTCAATATAATCGGCTTTCATATCAACTGCTAAATCATAAGCAGCAATCGTATTTTCAGGTGCATAACCTGCTGCACCACGGTGTGCTACATTTTCTACCTGTTTTCTTTCGCCTACTGTTGGTTTTTCTGCAAACGCTTGATTGAACGGGGTGAATAACAATGATAATGCCACCCCTGCACTTATTAATAATTTTTTACTCATTTTCTCCATCTCCTATCTTAAAATATGTATTCAACTATATTTTAGAAAAGGGATGTTGAACTAGTATGTAGATATATTTAAAGTTTAATAAAGACTGTGTAAACAAAAATTCGATCTTTTCTCTTAGATTTTTTTACAAAGCTACTAATGTAATTAATAGAATAGATATACTCTACTACTCTCAATGCATAACAAAATTTCTTGTTCACGATTAAAAGCATTTTCAACCAAATTCAAATCATAAAACTACTTTGAAAAACAGGTTTTTAACGTTACCTGTAATTCATATATATAGAGTAAAAGCTAATAGGAGTAGAAATCATTGGACAAACAAAATAGCAGATATAGATGGGTTGTATTTGTTTCTGTATTATTTACTTATTTGTTAATGGCGAGTCAACGAACCGCCCCAGGATTGATTACAGACCAATTGATGCGAGATTTTAATGTAACAGCATCAACGATTGGGTTATTGACGAGTATACAATTTTTTGTATACACGAGTTTGCAAATTCCGATGGGGATTTTAGCTGATCGATTTGGGCCAAATTTTTTTCTTATTATTGGTGCTACTTTTACAGGTTTAGGTACTATTATTTATAGTCTAAGTACACATGAATTCGTCCTGTTTTTTGCCAGAATACTAACTGGGGTAGGGGATGCGACCATATGGGTTAATATGGTGCTAATTTTGGCCCAATGGTTTCAACCAAAGGAATTTGTTCGATTAATTGGACTGGCGGGCATGACAGGAAGTCTTGGTTTCTTATTGGCGACAGTACCTTACTCCACGTGGATACTTTTATTTGGTTGGAGGGTAACATTTTTCTCTGTAGGACTACTATTATGTTTATGTGGTTTTCTCCTTTATTTTGTACTTGTAAAAAAAACAAAACAAATTTTGGGGGATGAGCAAGTAGTTGATACAGCAGAAGTGCAACGTGAAAAAACATCAGTTTTACTACGAAGAATATTTTCAAATCCACAAGCGTGGGCTCTATTCTTTTGCCATTTTGGGGTAGTCGGCGGTTATGTAGGGTTTATCAGTTCGTGGGCAGTACCATATGGGATGAATGT
>Ga0213824_1001073_pt1 | contig 17227 bp, 37 predicted proteins | sample MC6MC0906MG_FD_179892 | JGI IMG/M metagenome (GOLD analysis project Ga0213824, IMG submission 179892) | Enriched soil aggregate microbial communities from Iowa State University, Ames, United States - MC6-MC0906-MG | ecosystem: Environmental > Terrestrial > Soil > Unclassified | place: USA: Iowa...
ACGCGAGCCGCTCAAGGCCCTGGTCTCGCTGATCGACTGGATGGCCAGCAAGGGCGTCAAGGTGCAGATGCGCCGGCCGGTGATAGGCGGCCAGGTGATGGATGAACTGGTGATGACCTCGGACCAGGACCGGGTATTGTCAGTGTCGCTACTGGAACAGCCCATCGGGCCAGAGCCGGACGCCGAAAACTTCAAGCGCTACGCCGACTTCAAGAGCCTGGAAACTTTCCGCAAGTTCGTTGCCGGTTTTTTCATGCGTGAGCGCTAGACACCGGACAGTACGTGCTCCGCTGCAGGAGCGGCCTTTGTGTCGCGACTGGGGCGCAACGCGGCCCCAAGACCGCAGGCTATTGACTCAGTCCAGGCATTCCCTGGCAGCCTGGCGCAATTTGTCCCCAGACAGGAAGCTGCCCTTGTAGAAGGTCGCGCGGCTGCCATCGCGAGAGTCAACCACGTCCAGCACATCGTCACTTGCCACTGCACTGGATGCCGTTAGCCGGTAGCCGTGGGCTATCGACTTCTGGGTAGCCTGGGGGGCCAAAACCTGCCACTTAGGCAACACACAGGCGGCGTACGCCTGCGGCGTTTTTTGGGTCAGCTTGCTGGCAGTAGGTTTGCCAGGCGTTGCGCAGCCGGCAAGACTGGCAACTAACGCAGACGCGATGAAGATACGAAAAGTAGACATTTGCAATTGGCCGTCAGGAATACGCTGCATTCTAACGAGGGTAGCCTCGGGTTTCTAATCAACCAAGGTCTTGCTGCTGAATTTTCGTGCACCTGACACAGCAACAACGCGCCCGTGACAACACAACCACATCACGGCTTGTTTACGGGAGCCCGGAACGGCAATTAATTGTTTGCACCCAGGGAACGAATTCATTCTGCCCCGCTTCTGATCAACATCAGGCAACGGCATCACCGGCCGGCTTTGCTCAGGAGAACCCTATGCTCTGGTGGCTGGAAATACTCGCTCAATATGCAACTTCCACCGGCCTGGCCGTGCTTTGTATTTTCGTGTTCTGGGCGTATGGCCTGGCATTCGGCAGGGCCTACATGAAGCTCCTCTCGGGCCTGCTGGCCGCCATGCTGCTAATGATCGCCGCATGCCCGCACGGTGTGGACTTTGCACTGGGTAAACACTTGGCGCATGGAGATACCAGTGCGCTGCTGCTGTTTATCGCAGATGCAACAGGCGTAATCACAGCGGTGGTGGTGGCCTCGTTTTTCTTCAGCCCCGGGCGGTTGCAGGACGAAGCCTGAGCGGGACCCCTGGGGAGCACCTGATATTTCTGCCAGTAGCATTGGCGGCTGAACGTTGAGAAAGTGAAACTGCCAATGGGGCATCACACCGCAACCCGGCCAGGAAATACACACCATGCAAAAGCACGCCAACAACACGCGCTTCTTCTATCAGAATGGCAAACTCGTCACTGTCAAAACCAATGAACAGGGCCGTAGCATCTTCCGCTCCTCGGATGTGCCGCTTGCCGAGCAACAATCAGACGGCACCCACCTCAGCGGACTGCTGGTGACCGACGACAAGGGTTCGGTATTACAGGTGCAGGAAAAAAGCTGAGGCCCTCGGGCCGTACCGGCGCCACCGCAAGGATCGCCGCCTTCCACAAATCTGTTGCGTTGCACCCCGCCCTGAGGCGATGCTCATGGCACCGTTGACGCCACAGACCAGGAAGGCCTTTAGCACCATGGAAACGCTTCACAGCATCAAGTCAGATCTGGTCAGAACAGCCGATCATCTGGAAAAGCTCAGCCAGGCCATGAGTGGCCACGCCAGGTTCATGGAGGCAAGAGCCACTTTGCAGAGTGCGATCGACGTGACGGCGCACATCAGGTCCATCAATGTGGTTGCGGACGAGTTGCGCTCTGTCGCCGCGAAAATCGACGACGACATTGACGGTGCTTGCTGATAAGCGAATCGGCACGTCAGGTGCCCGGCCAGCTCTTCAGCTGAACTTGAGCTTCACCACTTTGCTCAGCGCCCAACCACTGAAGACGTAGAACGCGTCCAGGTAGAAGCGCCCCGCATAGTTGGGCAGTGGCGAGTGATTCAACAGCACATCCGGGTCAGGCGCCGGTGGAAACAGGGCATAAAAGCCGCTAGGCAGCACCGCCAGGGCCAGCAATAACAGGTAAGTCGAGGCTTGCACAAGGGTGCGCCGACTGCCGAAGCTGGCCGACCATTTCAGCCCGTAGAACGCAACCAGGCCGGCAACAGGTAACACCCAGAAATGCGTCGGGATCCCAATGAACATTTCGGCGACAACGCTTCTTGCTTCCACCCACTGTTCTCCATCCAAATGCGTGAATTATCACGGGCAAGGCAGGCGAATGCAAAACAAGCGCTGCTCAAGCCAGTTCTTGAAATTTGCCGGTGAACCTGCATACAGCGCGTTGGGCGGATATCATGCTGACGTCCCCAAACACAAAAAACCCGCTTTCGATGGCGGGCTTTTAGTGTAGGGAGGTCAGTGCATCATGCTTTTGAACACATCAACGCGGCATCCAGCAACCGGCCATGGTCGTACCAGGCATCGCGTTGATAGGCTGTGAACTGGTGCTGGCCGGCTGTGCTGCGCAACTCCACAAGGCCCTCTGCCTTGCTGGGGTCGGTGCTTTCGATGAACAGTCTGACCGAGTTATCGCCATCGACCTCGTAGGTTTTCACATGCCCTGGCAGTTCGCCCTTCACGCATCCCAGATACGCGGGTGCGCTTTTCGCGGTGGTGCCAGAGGTATAGTCATGGCCGTCACGCACGTCAGGGGTTTGTGCGCAACCTGCCGTGAACAATGTGGCGAAGGCGGACACGAGTAATGCGCCTGCTAACGATATTGAGCTCTTCACGCGACACGCTCCTGCTGCCCCATCTAGAACGTAGGAAAGTGTTGCCAGTAGCACGCCATTTTTTAGTTTTCGTGAGCCCATGTTACTGCTCAATAACAACCGTGCCCTATGTTTGTTTGCTATATGGGTCAAGGCTGCATTCAGGGCGCAGTGAAAGTTCTCTTCTGATGAGCATAAGCAACCGCAAGTGGCCCCAACTCCGAGTATTCCCAAGCCCACTATCGGGGTCAGGCGATGGCGTTCAAAAACACCAAGGTTGCCACCAGGTCCAGGACCAGCACAGCAGTCACAACGAAAACCATGTAATAACGGTCATCCTGAGTCATTTCGGCGCTCTCCGCGGGTCAATGTCTCAGGGTCACAGCAATTATCGTTCCATCACCGAAGCCCCTCCAATGGCTGCCGCTACGCTCATGCATGGCGGCCCTCTACGACGCCTTGACCTGGCACACCCCGTGGGCTTTGTTCTTGCCGGTGTACGAGACGTCGGGCAAACCGTCGGGGTTGATCGACAGTGACACAGTCACCCCGCTGCCCTTGGCTTCAAAGTAGTTGTCGTTGAACTTCTTCAGCTTGCCTTCTTTGCCATTGATGTAGATCGGCCCGCCCTTGTCGGCATGCACCTCGATATTTCCGGGGCACGTTGCGTTCACCAGCGGAATACCGGCGTGGGCAGCGCCCGAAGCTACCAGCAAAGCAGCCAGCAATAGTCGTTTCATCTCACGCTCCTCGAGTGGTTTGACAGCCAGCATAGCCTCCGGCGGCTACTGAACCGGCTCTATAGCCCCTCTTTCTCTATTTCGAAGCGGCGAAAAGGTCGGCAGCAGGAGCGCCTTCGGCAGCGATGTGGCGCGCCCGAGCCACTCCCCAGGCAAGCGCCCTGGTCATCGACTCGCCTGGCCGAGAATTGAATGCCTCCTCAAATAACGCCATCCCTGACCGAGCATAAACCCCCAGGAACATCTGCGCTCCACCCGTTCGGGACAGCCTGGCCCGCACATCGATGCGGGTGCCGTCACTCAGTGTTTCTTCATGACTTTGGTGGTGCAGTGTCGGGTCAGCCCAAGCCCAGTAAACGTGGCCCCTCATTCGCATAAGCTCTCCTTCACCGCCAGTGGGTGATTGGTGCAACCAGGATGGGCAGACCCCTTCATTTGTAATTAGGCCTATCCAACTAGCTTGACCACCAGGCGCGAGCAAAAGCTCCATTTTTTTACCCCTCGCCCTCGACCCACTGCCGCGACATGGCGGCAAAGGCGAAGCCAGGCAAGGGGGGCGGTGACCGAAACACCGTTCCTGTTCCGTGCTTCGACGAACGTCGGGTGCGTGAAACAGGCCTGCGGTTCCCCTGAACAGCGGGTGCCTGTGCCGAATGAATTGGGGATCAGGCGTCGCCCCCCATACAACTGCCGTCACACCTATGCGACAATACGCTCAATGTCCGGCCTCAACCCCGCATTTATCGCCCAACAGCTCGGGCATAGCGTGCAGATGCTCTTATCGACTTATGCGCGCTGGATTAACTCGTCCAACGACTGGCGGAGCCTGAAAAGCTCCAGATTGGTCCGAAATTGGTCCGTAGCTGCGAAGAAGCCACGTAAGTTATTGATAGGTAAGCTCCTTGATCTCCACCGCTAACATCACCATGCGATTATTTTCGCGGTTTTGAGCGGTGTAGAGTGCAGTGTTTCCGGGGGTTTCAGCCTCTCAAGAACGCACAAAAACGCATGCATTGGCCCAAGAATTGGCCCAAGAATGGCTCCCAGTTCCGAGGCCCAGGCCGATCCGTTTCCCGGATTTGCAATCCGATAGAAGAATTGCCGCCTCGCGCGGGCTTGGCGTGAGAATCAGTTCCAAAACGAAGCAAATTTTTGCCGAGCTGTAAGCCTTATCCTACAAGAGTCTGGGTTTCAGTTTTGGAACCAATTTTTGTTGTCTTGAAGGGTAATTTTAGGCGGCTAGGCTGGAAGAATTCAGCCGATCAGGGCGCACTGTTCACTCGAAAAAAAGGCCCCAAAAGGGGCCTTCAAGGTATAGCCGGCAAATCGGCCTTACGACGCTTAGCGATTACTGCCCGGTGACTTTGTCGTAAATCCAGCTCACGACATTCCACATCCCCCAGGCGACCAACAGAGCGACGATGACAACGACAGCGGTGATTTCACTCATCTTTAGTTACCGGTCTAAGAACGGCCAAAATTAGCCGAACGACTTCTTGTTAGGAAGCTAAGCATATGATTTCAGAAAATAAATCTTTCGTCCACGCTATGTACTTCGTTCAGTTGCTGGTCGTTCTTGTAGCGAACGGAGTCCCTTCCAGAATTATCATCGATAACGGCTGAGCGGTTGTTCACCACTTGCTCCATTACTCAGACATACTCCACAGACGTTTTTTGCGTTTTGACGAGTTCTGCAATGCGGAGAAAGCCCGTATTTACGGGCCCTCCAGCCCTCCCCGTAACACTCCATCCCCCTCCCGAACACAGCCATTGGTACAGAAATTGGTACGAGCCGGCTGTACGCCCATCCAGCAGATTCCAGTAATGCAGCAGTAGCGTGAGAATCGAACCTCAGGCCGCGCCGTAAGCGGCCTCCGCATCCGACCCGTCAAATACGGTTCGGCCAGTTTCAGCGACTTTCACCCAGCAAAACCAAGAAGCTTAAGCCCAGTTTTAGACAGCGCTCTATCCCTTTCCTGGCGTCCCGCCGACAACGATCCTTTCTCGATCGTGCTCAATCCACCCCTCATATTCGAAAAGGCCAAGGTGCCAAGCCTCCTCGTGCTCGAGCAGCGCCCACGCCCTTGCAGCTTCCGCCAGCTCCAGCATGTCGACCAGGTTATCGTCGCCAACCTCTCGACGACGATGGGCGGCATAGGCCATCTCGCCGAGCACAGCAGCGCGCCCATCGGGATCTGTAACCAAGGCGAATCGGTCGTTCAGCTCATCCAACCAAGCTTTCGGTACCCCATTCATCATTCTGCCCTGCACCACCAGGACTGCGCGTAGAGCACGCCGTCGACCTCCTCCACCCCGTTGAGGTTTATGCCGAGCTGGGCCATGCCGTTGACCGTGGCATCGTGAAGACGCGGAATGATGTCCGGCCCAGGCGACGGGTTGAACACCCAGGCCTGTGTCGATACCCGGCCAAGCGGCTCGCTGTGGTGATCCCCGATGTGGATGTCGGCACGCAGAGGCGTGATCTTCCCAAGCTGATTTGAGGCGATGGCCACGCCATTCACGCGGCGGCGGACGATGAGGAAGTACATAGGGCACCGACACTGTGTGCATACACAGTATCGTATAGGCGGGCCCGGGCAATTGCCGATCAGCGGATCAGTGAAGAGGGGGCAGTTCCTTGCCCCGAGCCCTGGCCACAGCGCGAAGCTGGTAGTCGGAGACCGCCTAGAATAGCGACTCGGCGAGAAGGCGTAGGCGCTCGACCTCTTCTGGGGGTGCCCCTCTATCCTGCGCCTGGTGATACTCCCACATGGCGTCGATGGCCTGCTGAATCAGCGGCTCGCCGGCCTCGACCATTCCAATGAAGGTGCGCTTGTCCACCTGATTGCTCCGGTCCGTATCGAAACCCTACCTAACCAATGAAAAACTCTGCGCCAACGTCGGTTAGTCTGATGCCTCGATGCTCACGGGCCCGGCGCGCAAACTGAATTTCTTTTTCTTCAAAGCAATCAGAGTCACGCCAGCAATCGCGGTGACAGCAACGGCTGCTGTTACGGGATGGCGCAACGCTTGCGCTACGGAGGACGCCGATTTGGCGCCCGCTACTACAACTGGAGCAGCCGCCGAAACGATTGAAGGGAGACTCATCGTGATTCCTCACCGGTTAATGATTTCATTATGATAGTACAGAGAGTCGCCACCGAGTCTACATTCATGGTCCCATGCAGCATCTAACGTCGCGAGGAAGTGAATCAGTACTATAACGTCAACAGCAGGCGCCCACCGCTGACTCTAGCTGCTTTTCATAGCCGATCCACTGCCGAGGCTCAGCCAACAGCGTCGTATCCTCAATGAGGATATTGAGCCGTTCGATTGCCTGGGCGGGTAAAGTTCTCAGCGCTTCCAACGCCTTAACCAGGCCTTTGGCGCGGGCCTGAGCGTTAAGGCAACTGCTAGCTGTACTAGAAATACCGATTTCGGTAATCCGCTTGCGAAGTAGCCCGTGAATCTGCAGGGGCATAGTGATTCCTGGCAGAAACTCTCCATGCTCCGCTTTGTCACCATAACCCATACTGTCGCTCCTCAATTTAATGGTGGTCAGGCGAATCAATGGACGGGGTCCTCACGTCCCCGGATAGCCTCAGTCGGTATTCAATCAACGCTTTGTAGAGCTCATCAGCAAGTAACCGGAGGCGCTTCACTCCTCCCCGGGCGCGCCTCCATCTCTGGCGTCTCGGTGCGCCTTGATAGCCTCAAGAGCCACTCGCATCCGCGGCTCGCCCAACTTTGCGGCTTCACCGACAGGGTTATTCATGGCAGCCACCAATCATTTGATCAGGGCATTATAGGTCGCCTCGCAGAGCTGACCGGCTATTCGTGCTTGGTCATAAGCTTTCGCCCGTTCTCCCGCTCGAGCATCAGCCCGTGCGAGCAGGTCGGAGAGCACCATGGCGGCGCGGGTGCCCCGCCCCAGCGACGTTCGCCGATGCAAATTGGGACAGGGTTGCCGCTAGCTGTGCCGAAGGCGTACGACGGCAGGTTCTCGGGCGCTGCGCTTTGGGAGAAGCCCTTTGCCTGGGGACTTAGCATCTGGATGACACCGCCCAAGGCGAGTGATGCGCCGAGAGACTGCCCCCACCCCTGCATCCCAGGAACGAAAAAAGACGCGACGAAGATTACGGTTCCAATGATCGTCTGAAGAAGACCTCCGCGCTTGCTCCCGCCAATCACGGGAACAATGCGGATCTCTTTGGTGCCACGGAGCCCAAGGTCATCGGCGCCTACGTTTTTTCGGTTGCGGAATACGGCGAAGCGGACTCCCAGGACATCAAGCCGTCTGATTTCCTCCACGAAGCCGGGAAGAGTAACGCGCAACGCTTTGAACGCCTCCCACCCCTCTCCACTATCCAGCTGGCGGCGATGCTCACGGCCAAATTTCTGAGCCAGCGAGCCGGAAAGCTTGATCGTTGTCATCTGCGCATAATGCGCAACCGTTGCAGCCATACTTTCCTCCGGGCAATAAAAAACCGCCCGAAGGCGGTTGATAGGTGGTGCTACATCAAAGGCACGATTTTACTGCACCCTCTATCGCGGAACGCCCAACACCTGGCATCCACGGAACCCGCTGATAAAACACAACCGAGCTACCTGTGCCCGTCTTAGAGACCTCAAGCAATTCGTCTGTCAGGTTCATTGCACCAATGACTAGACGGTAGCCATTCTGAGTCTCTGACATGGTCGCTTCAGATCGAGCATCCTGCCATTGAGGGAATACACATAGCACGTACTCCTTTGGCGATTTCTTGGTAACAGCTTTGGTCGTTGGAGAATTGCCTTTCAGGTCGCTCGGCGACACGCACCCCGCCAGCAGCGCCAGCCCCATAGCACCGATCAGAATTCGCATGTGATCCCCTATTTCCGGTAGAAACGCTTGAACATGGTCTTGTGGGCATACCGGCGCCTACAGAACCTCGTGCAAGCCAAGGCCAGCCCTCCGAAGACGATCCCGAACACCGCCCAGAGGACTGTCGAATTGTCGGTGATGTAGAGGTGAAAGACCTTGGCGGCATACCAGCCCGCGATCAGGCAGAGGATCCCTAGGAAGGCAGTAATGCCACGAGGCGTGCCGTACTCGATCTCGGCTTGGCAACCTCGGCATACACGAGCGCCCCACGGCACTTCGGTAATGCAGTGAGGGCAGGTAACGGTGTGATTGGATGCCACGGTCTCATTCCTTGAATGGTGGATAGGCCGGGCAGTTTACGGGAAATCGAAATTCGCGACAGCAGATGCAAAAAGCCCTGCGCGGGGCTGGGCCCGCCGGCTTATCAGGAGAGCTCCAAGCCCAGGCGCTCTTTTAGCAACTGCTTACCATAAGCCTTGCCGAGCTCCAAGAGCATAGCAAGGCCGGCCACACCTGCCTTTTCGGCTCCCTCCTTCGTTCTCCGCCATACTTCAGGGTCACGAACGGTGTCGAGAAACTCGTGCCCTTTGTAAGTCAATCGCTTCGGTTGCCATTCGAAATGATTTATCCCGCCAAGACTTATCCCCGAAAGAAGCCCTGCCTCATCCAGCAACATAACGTGGTAGGAGACCTCTTTGGCTGCCCGCCCTGCGATAGCTAACTCCATCCAGCCATGCGCTTCGTCATGAGCCTCAACTGCAAGCAAAATCTCCCGCACCAGTTCCTTATCGAGCTTCATAAGGTATCCCTCCCTTGAAACCAGCGACTGTAGCAGCCGAACTGGCCGGGCATCCAGCGTGGATGGAAAGCCAGTAACCCGCTTGCCAGCAGCCGTAGTAGCGTTGTGCCTCCAAAAAACCGCCCCGGTCCGTTGCCAGAAAGCCCATGGACTGGATAGCGTTTCTTGTAGCGCAATCAGTTAAGGATATCGAATGGCCACAAAACTTGTTCAACTCAACCTGTCCCTCGCGCCCAAGGCGATAGTAGGGCTCGGGAATGGGACCAGCGCGAACCTGATGGTTGAAGTAGACCTCTTGGGCAAGCCGATCGGTGATTTTTTCGATCAAGGAAATTGAGGAGCTCGCACGAGCTGAACTCAAACGGGTCGCTGCAACTGACTGACTTTCTCATCTAAGGCAGCAATGCGGGCGGTTAATATCGCCTCATATGCTAGCCGCAAGGGTCACCTGTCCAGACGACTCATCCACAATCGCAAAGCGCTGCGCGTAGGCCAGGATCTCAGCAGTTTCTCCATTACTGCCCAGCGCAAGCCCCGCCATCACGCGGCGCCCGTCGGCAATCGTTTCAGCCTTGATCGTGGTCATGGCGGAAACGCGCCCATCTACGCCGGCAATAGTCTCGGAGACCTGCTGCACCGAGGCGCTCACGGCCTGTACCGAGCCTTCTACGCCGCCGACTTGCGACTGGACCGTGTCCACCCGCTTGCCCATGGCAACGCCATCCTCGATCCGGGCCGACTGCTCGGTCCAGACACCAACCAGGCTGCCGGTGGCGCCGGCCAAGCCGGTGCTGCCGCCCTCCAGTTCCGGGTTGACCTGAACGTACAGCCCATCCAAGCGGCTGGCCTGCGCGGTGATCGCCGTCCCTTGCTGGTTCACCGTGGTGTTCAGTTGGCTGATGGCCGTGGCCTGACCAGTCACCGCCCGCGCGGAAGGGCCCGCTACGAACGGCGAATCCACAACCCATGTTGACGCGCCACTGAGCAGTAGGCATACAGCTCGAAGTCATAGATCTCGCCGCCCGCAACAGAGATTTGCGTAGTCACCGCATTCTCGGGAGGCCGGACGTTGAGGGCGCTTTGAAAGCCCAGATAGTTGTTGCCGGTGGACGTTGCCACGGGCCACTTCACCACCCGGGGCGACAGCGCCCCAGATGGCACTGAGGCGTCATTGCGCGCCAGCACGGCGAACGCTGGAGAACCAGAGAACACCGGGCCATCTGCGAATGCCGGGTTGAACAGCAGGTTTTCAGCCGACAGAACACCAACCGATGCCTTGATGTTGGTGATCTCGCTTCCTTGCGCCGTGATTGTCGATCCCTGCTGGGTGACCGTGTCCATCGAAGCGCTTGGGCATCACGCGCTGTTCAGGATCGCGCGCCACGAAATAGAAGGTCATCGAGCTGTGGCGCGGACTGAATCGCTGCGGCTTTCAGCCAGGAAGCGAACAGGCCAGCACCTGCGGGCGATATGCGGCTGGGCAGATGCCACGTACAGCCAAATGATCGAGGCTTTGATTCACGGCATCCTCGCACTTGGCTGCCTGCACGCGACGAAGTTTCTCTCCCCGCCGCGGCATGAAATCAGCATCTCTCCCAGGCAGGCCCTGGCATTCGACCGGAAGAGCATGCTGCTGATTCAGCAGGACCCGGGGGATGAGGTCATCTATCCGTAGCGGAAGAAAACAAGAGCTGCCACCAGTAAAAAACCGACGAGAACAACGCCGGCGACAATTTTTTCTAAGTCCTCTTTGTCAGCCGCGTCCTGTGCCGCCTTTTTCTGCATGTATACCATCTTGCCTGCCATGACTCGCCTCGGGTTCTTGAGTTCGTCAGGCTTGCTTGAACGCCCCATCGCTCCTCCTAAATCCGGCCCCATGCCGGGCAGTCGTAATACTCCATCCAAAACCAAATTGCCACCATGCCGCTAGGCGGCGCCGGAGGAACAACCATGCCCATTCGCCACGCAGTGATGCACTTTATCGACAAGAAGCCGGACGGCAGCCCAGCGGTCCTGCACATGGCAAGCGCCAGCGTGCCGGAAAGCGGCGCCATCGAAAACTTGGTGCACGACGTCAACGACGGCTACAACACCAAGACCGGCAAGGCCTGGGGCTTTTTCCACGGCGAATCCGGCGCCTTCCCGCTCAGCGGATGGCTGGCGAAGGTCGTCAGCGGGGATATGCAGCTCATCGACTTCACACGCCCCGCAGTTGAGCACCTGGCGAGTCTCATGGAAGAGTCAAACCTGGCCGTCGGCGGCCATGTTCTGTTCGCGCTGTACCAGCAAGGCATGACCGACTACCTGACTATCGCCATTCTACGCCAGGCCGAAACGATCTCGGTTGCGGATGACCTCACCGTGTCGGTGTCGCGAAACCTGGACACCAGCGCCCTGCACTTCGCCGTCCGGATCAACCTGAGCGAGTGGAAGCACAACCCGGCATCGCGTCAGTACATCTCGTTCATCAAGAGCAAGAACGGTCGCAAGGCTTCCGACTATTTCCGCGACTTCATCGGCTGCCAGGAAGGCGTGGACGGCCCGGGCGAAACCCGCACCCTACTCAAGGCGTTCAGCGACTTCATTGGGCGTGAGGATCTGCCTGGGGAAGCGGCCCGCGAGAAGACCAACACACTGGTCGAGTACGCCACCACCCAGACCAAGCTGGGCGAGCCGGTGACCCTGCAGGAACTGTCTGAACTGCTTGACGAGGACCGCCCACAGAACTTCGCTGAGTTCATCCGCAACGCTGACTACGGGTTGTCTGCCGAGATTCCCGCGGATAAGCGGACGATCAACCAGTTCCGCCGCTTCACTGGCCGCGCCGAAGGGTTGTCGATCAGCTTCGAGGCACATCTATTGGGCAGCAAGATCGAGTTCGACCAGGAGGCCGGCACGCTCATCATCAAGGGCGTGCCTACTCAGCTTGCTGACCAGATCAAACGCTCGACTGCTGACTGATACCCCCGCGCCACCACTTGTTTGGTTTTACCCGGTGTGGCGCGGAAGCTTGAACTGACCTGCCAGCGGGGATTGCTGCAGGTCACAACGGATTAATCGCGCTCGCCAGTAGCGATAAACCGCAGGCGCTGCAGCTCATCGTATGCAGCTGTTTTTTGCTCGGTACCGCTAGGGCCATGGCTGCCCATGACCGAACCGCCAGCAGTCTTAAACACAGCACCTGCTGGCTGCCCCGTACGGATCCCGTTTTCCTTAATCAGCGCAATAACCAGATGCTCCAGCGCGGCAATCCTTGTTTCTTGGTCCATCGTCGACTCCAGGTAACCCCGGCACCATTGCCGGTCCACCGTAACACCTCATCTCTTCCCGAACTTACACCACCTGTCGCCCTTTTTTCGCGGAGGGCGGCGCATGCATGGAGAAAGCCATGAACGACGAACAACGCCACCAGGAATGGATCACTCAGCGCAAAGCCGAAGAGGCCAAGCGCCGCGAGCGTTCCGCCGAGTGCTTGAAGGGCCACGAATACACCGTCCTGGCTGACACCGATCAGCTGACGGTATGGCGCTGCAAGGCCCCTGGCACCAGCTGTTACGCCTTCGACATCATGATCACCCGCTTCGGCATCGCCATCGTCGGCGACATCAACGGCCTGACTTTCAACGTCGGCCTTACCTACGGCATCGAGTTCCTGGCCGGGAACGACATCGGCTACTACATCCATTCGAAGCTCGAAGAGCACTGCCGCGAGCGCGAGTTCGATGAGGAAGCTTTCCGCGCGGCACTTGTAACCGGCGTGTGCAGCCAGATCTGCGAGAACACCCATGACGACGAGATTACGCCGACCTGCCCGAGTGGATGCGGAATGACGGCGGTAGCGGTGAAGCAGGCCGATGGGATGAGTTGCGAAGCCTGGTCAAGGATCGGCTCGCAGCAATCGAATACGGCGAAGACGAGCGCGAATTCTGGGATTCCCTGAATGATCGCCTGTACGAAGCCCATCACGTCGAATGCGTCGAACAGGCCAGCATGCTCATGAGCGAGCACCACGAAGTGCTTTGATGCCCCGTCAGGGCTTGAAACCTTTATCTGGGGTCTTTGGAGGCGGGATGTCCCAGAGCTTGTCGCTGGAATCCTGCTGTGCTTTTGGTTTTTGCTCGTCCTCTGCTTTGAAACAGCCACGGAGTGACAGCGCAGTAACGGCGACAAGCATGGCGCTGATGATGATGCGTTTCATGAGGTTCCTTCCTGTGAAATGGCCGGGCGTTATATCAAGCATCCCCACCCTCCGCAAAACGTGGCGCCGTGCCATCAGCCAGCGCCTTCCCCTATTCAACGAGACAGCCTCCCCGGCTTAACCCTCTTTCGGATAAGGAACCCACAAAGTGCAGGCCGATGCGGACTGTGCAATCAACCAATCATGGTTACGAGCATTGATCGGTCTTTGCATGTCCTCGGAGACTTTCAGTGCAGTCGTATAGGACACCACTACCTCTCCTTCGTAGGGCATTGTCTTTCCGAGAGCAGGGTTTGCCTCAAGCGCCTTGAATGCCCCCAGTAGGAGATCTGGCTGCTTAGTCACATCAGAAGTCATTTCAATCACAGAAACTGCGAGAAACGCCGCGTTTGAGCAGCGATCAATCTTTTCTCGCTGCGCCTTATTGCTTTCAGTCGCATTCACCGAAGTGACGAATGACATTGAAATCCATGCAGCAGCTATCGCGTAGCGCATTGAAGAGCCTCGAATGAAATCGAGGCGAATGAAACACCATCCCAAACCAAATTGCCACCATGCCGACATCAGCACGGAGGGCGGCGCATGCCTGGAGAAAGCCATGAGCTACTTCTACAAGACCGAATCGCCAAAGGTCCTGGCCGCGGTACGCGCCTGGGACGAGAAGAAGGCCGCATGGAACGCTCAGCGCGAGAAGCTGGGCCAGGCCTTCGCCGCCGATGCTTCGCCGATGTACAGCGGCTCCCGCAACTATGTCGGCGGCATCAGGCTAAGCGCCAGCCGCGACCTGGATGTGCACTGGTGCCGCCCTGACGAATACGGCTACCGCTCGCTGCGCCGGGCGCCCGAACATACCAAGGGCACGGACAAAGAGGTGCGTGCGGCCGAGAAGGCTGAGCAGCAGCGCCTGGAAGACCTGTGGAAAGCACATTGTCCGGACGATATCGACCGCGACGAAATGTGGGAGGCCATCGGCGTCGAGCGGGGCGGCATTTGGCTCAGTGGCGGGGTGTGCTTCACCTATGGCGATACCGTGTACCTGTACCTGGGCAGCAAGGCCGCTGACGGCGATGTCGACGGCCTGGTTGAGATCGTCAGCAGCGAGTACGAAACAGCCCGCCAGCGCGTGCTCAACGCGCGAAAAGCCGCCTGACCCTCTGGCGCAGCAGCTGGCTTCAGTCGACTGGGCGAGCGTCAACACAAGTTGCCACGCTTTCGACAATCGCCGTGAAGCTACCGGTGAAGGTGTGCCGCAGCTCTCGCGGCATGTCGTAGGAAAAGTGGATCAGCCAGGAACCGTCGCCCAATAGCACAGCCTCCTGACGGTACTTATCAACCTGATCCTCATCAATTCCGAGAACTGCTGCGACTTCCTGGTTTGTTGGCTCGCGGTCCATCGGGGATTCAACTCGCTGATCTGGCATCACAACCAATAGACTAAACGACATCAAATTGCCACTAATGAGCACTTCCCCGGCGAGGGCGGCGGTTGCAAGGAGCCCCCATGGCCAAGTTCTACTATCAGATCAAGGGACGCCGCCCCGCGACAAGCGCATATGGCGATGCTGAATGGGCCTGGCCACCAGTATTTAGCGGAATGGTTGAGGCGCCCGACCGCAAGGCGGCGAAGGCCGTTGTCGAGGAGCAATACGAGCGCCAGTTTCCATCGCGCGTGCTTCGCAAGGACATGGACGCGCACGAGTATCTACTGCCCGCTGCCTCTCGCCGATCCGGCCTGACCCTCCGGCGCTGCCCGCCAGCGACTAATCTGCTCCGGCATTGGCCTATCTGATCTCAGTTCCGTTTATCGTCATCCGTTGGAGGGCTGTACATCCCTCTATCCTCGCTGAGTCGGTGAAAAGGCGACCGCTTCAGCCGAGGGATTGCGAAATGGTAAACAATCAACAGCGTTGCCCATGCAGCAAGGCAGAAAATCGAACGCTCGCTTGTGCTCAATGACAGGGCGAAAGAGATTGCCACTATCGCAAACATGATGCTGACGAAGAAGAATCCAGTCGCCAGGGCATTGACGAGGAAATTAAGCCTGTGCCAACGATTTGGGATCAGTTCGAGGGGGCCTGTGGCGATCAGAGCAATTCCAAACGGCACAGAATAGCTGATCAACGACGCAGATGGCTTTCCCAGCCAAAGAAACGCTATCCAAATCGCGAGCCCTATGAATGATGCCGTTCGGGTCTTCATCGCGGCAGCTCCTGATCTTGGCGATCTTCCTCGATCTCGCAACCCCATTACCACCATCCTTGTTTGGTGAGCGGCGAAGCATATCACTCGGGCGCTGCCCGCCAGCGCCTTCTCCACAAACGAAAACGCCGCCTTGTGTCGGCGGCGTCAACGGGAAGGTTGAGTCAGGGCTTGAAGCCTTCACTCTTGCTGCGGTCAGTTGGGCCGCCCATATCCCAGAAATCTTTGGAGTGCTGATCCTTTTCCTTCTCCTGGATCTCTGCTTCGGACTCCCAGCAACCGCCGAGAGAAAGAGCAGTGATAGCGACCAGGATCGCGCCAACGATTGTGCGTTTCATGAGGTTCCTTCCTGTGAAATGGCCGTGCGTTATACCAAAGTTCCACCCCTCTCGCAAAACGTGGCGTCGTGCCATCAGCCAGCGCCTTCCCCTATTCAACGATGACGCCTCCCCGGCGAAGTGCGCAGGTATTACTATTTCCGCAACATGTGTCGTTCCAACTCCAAGTCAGCGTCACGTGTTTTAAGGAGAAACAGCTCTCTGACATCCCCTTCGAAATCCAACAAACCCTCCGCAGCGAGATCCATTCTAAAATTTTGAATGTACTGCTCTGCTTTGAGTCGAGTAGTAGGAGCGGTCGAAGGGTCAGCCCAAATTAGGAACTGTTTACTGCAGGCGACACACATCAAGAAAAGATCAATAAATGAATCGTACTTTATTGTAAATTCACCATCCCAAACAGCTTTAGCTTCTAGAAGGACAACACGCAGATCGGCAAGGGCGACATCGTAAGCCTCTACCCTAGCACTCATCGCTTGTCGCATCTGTTCCAGCAAACCTTCAGAGATCCTGGAAGCACCGAATGGAACTTCTCTGATCGTAAAGGCCGCGTCAACCCACGCTGAGACCGCTTTCTCTTTTACAGTTAAAGCAATTCTTGAAACTCTTCTAGCCAACTCCAAATCAGCTTGACCACGAGCTTGTAGGCGCCATGTATTTATACCTTTCCAAGCCACATAGACAGCGCCAACCGTTGCCGTTCTTTGAGTTTTGCTTCTTTACTGGAGTCCGCCCTGGCGAAGCAATGGGCCTGAAGTGGGAAGGACATCGACCTTGATCAGCGCTCCGCGACGGTTCGCCGGATCATCGTCAACCGTGCGCCCCAGGAACGCACGAAAACCAAGCATCATCGGGTGGTCCTGTTAAACGAGCGAGCACTGAACGCCATCAACCAGGCCCAGCGAATGGCTACTCTTCGTCGCATGGCGTCCAAGTCGGCCCACCCTACTAGCCCCTTCGTGTTCCAACCTAGCAAAGGTGGGCTGTGGATTAACGAGCCAAGTGTTACAATCCGCCACTTCAAATCGGCGCTGAAGGCGCTGAACATCCGTGAACGCCGTCAGTACGACACCCGCCACACCTACGCAACCATGTGCCTGATGTCTGGGATGAACCCCGCGTTCATCGCGAGCCAGCTTGGCCACAGCGTCGAGATGTTGCTCTCTACCTACGCGAAATGGATCAGCTCCTCCTCGGACTGGAGGGAGCTGGAGAAGCTGCCGCCCCGAGTCGAATTGGCCCAAAATTGG
>Ga0213824_1001076_pt1 | contig 17220 bp, 15 predicted proteins | sample MC6MC0906MG_FD_179892 | JGI IMG/M metagenome (GOLD analysis project Ga0213824, IMG submission 179892) | Enriched soil aggregate microbial communities from Iowa State University, Ames, United States - MC6-MC0906-MG | ecosystem: Environmental > Terrestrial > Soil > Unclassified | place: USA: Iowa...
GGGTGGTACTGTTTCCGTAACCCTTGTTTAAAGGCTCCCGCTCTTCCACGGGCGAGTTATCGATGCCAAGGGCATAGTCATGGATCAGCAGGGCATACTTTTCTCCCAGCAGGGGTTTTAAGTGGTTTACGTTGCAGGCTGCCAGCTCCCCTATGGTGTGGATTCCCACACTTTCTAACTTTTTTTGGGCGGAATGGCCCACAAAAAACAGCTCCTGAATGGGAAGGGGCCACATTTTTAAAGGTATTTCATGGGCAAACAGAGTGTGGCAGAGATTGGGCTTTTTAAAATCCGAGGCCATTTTAGCCAGGAGCTTATTAGGGGCTATGCCGACATTCACCGTAAACTTCAGCTCCCGCCAGATCCTTTCCCGTATCTGATTTGCTACCTCCAGAGGAGAGCCGAAGAGGTGGATGGTGGAGGTCATATCAAGAAAGGCCTCGTCGATGCTGAATTTTTCAAAGTCAGGAGTGTAATCAGACAAAAGCTCCATCATCTTCCTGGATTTCTCAAGGTATACTTCAAACCGGGCCGGAACAACGGTAAGGGTTGGGCACTTTCGCAGAGCCTGGCTGATGGGTTCTCCGGTTATGATTCCATAAGCTTTTGCAGGTGTGGATTTTGCCAGAACGATTCCATGCCTTAAAGAGGCATCGCCGCCTACTGCCGATGGAATGGTACGTAAATCCAGGGCGCCTGGGTCAGCTTCCAGCCGGCTGACAGATTCCCAGCTTAAAAATGCAGAATTCACGTCTATGTGAAAAATTAAGGGCTCCGGTACCATATCCGTCCCTCCTTTGGCGTCATTTATTTCATATTTCCTTCTATTCTTATTATACCGAAAATACGTTCGGAAAGTAAAGGGGAATAATTAAAAAAACAATGGAATAGGATAAAATAAATCCATGGGGGAGGCTCTTTCATGAGGCATGCCATAGGAATACTGCTGGCAGCAGCGTTTGTCTTTCTTATAGGGACAGGGGCTGCTGCGGTCTGGCTGACGGGAAAAGAGGCCGTTAATGAAAATGCGAAAGTCACAGAGGAAAAAGAAGAGAAAAACACACCGATTCAGACAAAGGATGAGCTGAATCTTTATGCCCAATCAGCAGTTTTGATGGATGCTTCTACCGGCCGCGTGTTATATGGGAAAAATGAAGATTTGGTCCGGCCCATGGCCAGTACCACGAAAATCATGACTTGCATCCTTGCCTTGGAGCGCGGGACGCTTTCTGACACAGTAACTGCCAGCCAGAATGCAGCTTCCCAGCCTAAGGTTCATTTGGGGGTTTATAAGGGAGAGACGTTTCAGTTAAAGGATCTGCTTTACAGCCTGATGCTGGAATCCCATAATGATGCCGCTATGATGATTGCAGAGCACATAGGTGGAAGCCAGGAGGGATTTGCTGCGATGATGAACCAGAAGGCCAGGGATTTAGGATGCAGCGATACCTATTTTATTACACCCAATGGGCTTGATGCCAAAGAAGAAAAGGATGGACAGGTGAAGATACATTCCACAACAGCAGCGGATTTAGCCAGGATCATGAATTATTGCATTGGCCAGTCGCCGAAGAAGGAGGAATTCCTTGATATTACGGCAACGAGAAGCTATGCCTTTGCTGATCTGGAAGGAAAACGTTTCTTTTCCTGCAATAACCACAATACTCTTCTGGCCATGATGGACGGGGCGTTTTCAGGAAAGACAGGATTTACCGGAGGAGCCGGTTATTCTTATGTGGGAGCTGTCCAAGATGAGGGGAGAGTCTATACCATCGCCCTTTTAGGCTGCGGCTGGCCGCCTCATAAGGCTTATAAATGGTCGGACGCAAGAAAGCTGTTCCAATACGGGATGGATCGCTTCCATTACAGGAACGTATATAAAGATGTCAACCTTCCTGATATTCCAGTAATTGAGGGGATTCCTTCTTCCGGACGCTTAGATGAACCGGTCCTGGTATCCTGCAGCATAGGCGGGGAGGAAGAAAAGAGCATTAACCTCCTTCTGGCGGATGAGGAAGAGGTCACGGTACAGACAGAGATCCCCAAAGAATTAAATGCTCCGGTACGTAAGGGGCAGACGGTGGGTACTGTCATTTACCGCTTAAACGGAGAGGTCGTAAAAAGCTATCCGGTATATCTGACGGCCGGAGCAGAACGCCTGACAACGGTCTGGTGCATAAAAAATATTTTCCATAGATACTTATCCATGCCGGGAGTTATGGGAATTATCCCTAATACATAAAAAGAATGAGGCAAAAGGAAACGTCGTCGTTTCCTTTTGCCTCATTCTGTTATTTATCAGCGGTAAGTCTGATTACATTCCGGTTTAAAGGAGATACTGATATTTCATGTAGGTAAGGAATTCATAGCAGATAGGCAGAAAATTAATTGTATAAACCATTGGTACATGGTATATTAAGATTGTTTCTTTATACGAAGAAGGGAAATTACAAAAGTATGGATATGAAAAAAATCGCAACGGTACTTGCGGGCAATACCATATATGCATTGGCTGTATCCCTGTTTATTCTGCCGGGGGGACTGATTACAGGAGGAACGACCGGGCTTGCTTTGGTGGCCTATCACCAATTTGGTATTCCTGTAGCTGCCTTTATCGGAGTCTTTAATGTTATCATGTTTGTGGCAGGAGCCTTCTTTTTGGGAAAACAGTTTGCATTTACTACTTTAATCAGTACTTTTTATTATCCGTTTATATTGGGAATCTTTGAAAATCTGTTCGGTCATGCTGCAATCACCAATGACCGGATGCTGGCCACTGTTTTTTCAGGACTTTTGATCGGCGTGGGAATCGGTATGGTGATACGGGCCGGTGCTTCCACCGGAGGAATGGATATTCCCCCGCTGATCCTTAATAAAAAATGGAATCTATCCGTGTCCATGACCATGTCGGTGTTTGACTGCCTGATTCTGCTTGCACAGATGCTGTTTTCCAATAAGGAGCAGATCCTTTACGGAATCCTGCTGGTACTTTCCTATACCACGGTTCTTGATAAGGTGCTTTTGATCGGCCGCAACCAGATGCAGGTAAAAATCATAAGTGAAAAGTATGAGGAGATCAGCCAGGCGATCCAATCCCGGATGGACAGGGGAACCACACTGCTTGCCAGTGAAGGAGGGTATTTAAGAAAGGCTTCCTTTACGGTTCTTACCGTAATATCAGGGAGACAGCTTTCAAAGGTCAATGAACTGGTTATGGGGATCGATCCCAATGCGTTTATGATCATTAACCAGGTCAATGAGGTGCGGGGGAGGGGATTTACCCTTCATAAAGAATATAAATAGTGGATAAAGAACAGACGAGAATCTTACGGAAAGATGACTAAGGTTTACGGTTTTTGAAACCCTATTGACTTATCAGTCTGGCAGGTGCTAAACTGTACCCGGATTAGAAGAATGGACGCAGGGAGGGACCAGGAAAATGCTGAAAAAGAAAATTAGTTTATTTTGTTTTGCCGTTGTTTTTGCTGTGTTGTTGACAGCTGGCTGCGGTAGGAAGCAAGCTGCAGATTTGGGCGGTGCTCCTTCGGAAGCGGCAAAAACAGAGACTGCGGCCGTCAGGATGGAGAAATCCGGGACAGAACTTGGAGATGAGGAGACAGTTCCGGAAGAGAATATGGACCAGTCAGGGCCGGGAATAGAGGCTGTGAAGAATGATGAAAGCACTGGGGCGGGAAAAAAGGTGGAGGCGTTTGCCGAAAAGATTCAGGAAGCGGTAGGAGACCGGGATTTAGAAGCATTTGCGAACCTGTTGTTTTACCCCTGTATTTTTGTAACAGCTGACGAGGAGACGATCACCCTTAAAAACCAGGAAGATTTATTTAAGCAGAACCCTGATATGGTATTTGGTGATGATCTGATGGTAGCGGTTGCCAATGTGGATACGGTTTCCTTAAAGATGACGGATAAAGGCGTAGCCATGGGGGAAGGAAACTCAAAAATTATCTTTCAGGAAAAATCAGACGGAAGCCTCGGAATAGTAGAAATCAGGGAATGAGACATACCCTTAACAGGGAGTAAAGAGGATAAGGCAGAATGGAAGAGAATGTGACATTAGAAGAGATGCTTTCATTCCGGGAAAAGAAAGTATTTATGCAGGAAGATCTTCATAAAAAGCATGAGGATGTCACGATTGTGGCTCTTGGGATGAACATTCCCGGTCCAAGGAAAACCTCTCCCAGAATCCTTCAGGCATTTTCTGCAGGGGGAGAAGAACTTAACCGGCTGTTTTTGGAACATGGGCTGGCTGTGATGGAAGAGACCGTGGTAAAAGAGAAGGCCGGCTTTCTGAAACTCTATGCGGTGAAAAGCCAGGACCCCCTTTTTGTGAAAAAGATAACAATCCAAATGGAAGAAACCCATCCACTTGGAAGGCTGTTTGATATCGACGTATACGATGAGGCTGGAAACGGGATCGGCAGGGCGGAATTGGGATCCCCTGTGCGCAGATGCCTGATATGTGAAAAGGATGCAAAGCTATGCGGTCGAAGCCGGAGCCATTCGGTAGAGGAGCTTTACGGACGTGTTGAGAGTATCATAGATTCATGGTTAAAAGAAAGGGGCAGATGAGAATCTGCCCCTTTCTTAATAAATTTTAAGAATCCTTTTTTCCCTGGTTAAGATTCTCCCTTTAAAATGAAGGTATAGAAAATAAAAGGGAGGCTTTAAGCAAAATGGAAATTAAAAAACCAGCCATGGCCGGTACATTGGAGTCAAGCGACTGTCAGGTGACTGTTGAGCCAGGTGATGGTAAAATCGATTTTGTGCTGGAAAGCGCAGTCATAAACCAGTATGGCAACAGAATCCGGAAGGTAATCATGGAGACCCTTAAGAATCTGGACATTGACAATGTGAGAATCACAGTTGTTGATAAGGGGGCACTGGACTGCACCATTAAGGCGCGGGTAGAAGGTGCGGTATCCCGTTCCACGGACCAGTTTGAAAATATTCTTTGGGGAGGCAGAAGGAAATCATGAATCCGAATAAGAAACGTCTCAGAAGAACTATGATGTTTTTAAATGCCCAAAAACCGGGCCTCATTAAGGATCCGTATATTTATAAACCGGATTCCATAATGCTGGATTTAGAAGATGCGGTCGCAGAAAATCAGAAGGATGCAGCCAGGTTTTCCCTTTATCATGCATTGCAGGAGATCGATTACAGGGGCTGCGAGCGGGTAGTCCGGATCAATGGCTTGGATACTCCTTATTGGAAGGAAGACATCCGCTGTGCAGTTGCAGGCGGCTGTGATGCGATTCGTATTCCGAAAACAGAAAGGCCTGAGGATATAAAAGCGGTGGAGGCAGAGATCCAGATTGCAGAAGAGGATTTCGGCATTCCGCAGGGAAGGACCCTCATTATGGCTGCCATAGAATCTGCAAGAGGTGTGGTGAAGGCGCTTGATGTCTGTGAGGCTTCCGATAGGCTGTTTGGAATCGCACTTTCCGGCGGGGACTATACCAAGGACTTACAGACCTATATTACAGGAACCGGAGTTGAACTGATGGGAGCCAGGCAGAACTTAATCATTGCGGCCAGGGCAGCAAAGATCCAGTGCTTTGATACGGTTTATACGGACCTTAATGATATGGAAGGCTTCCGGCGGGATGTGGAAACCATTCATTTGATGGGATTTGATGGAAAATCCATTATCAATCCACGCCAGATCCCGATTGTCCATGATATCTTTACACCGGCACAGAAGAATATCATCTTTGCAGAAAAGGTGGTTATGGAAATCGAGGACAAAAGGGAAAAGGGAATCGGAGTATTTATCGTAGACGGAAAAATGATCGACATTGCGTTCTATGACGGAGCCAAGAGAACCATAGAGCTTGCCAAGGCCTCTGGCGTATACAAAGGAGGATTGTAAGATGATTAATGCAGTAGGGAGAGATATTCCGGAAGAAATCTTAAAAATCACAGGAAAAGAACCTTTTATGGGAATTCATCACTTTGATGGATCTGTGTATAAAAAAGATGGTCCGTATACAAAATGCGTGATCAATTCAGAGGGCAGTAAGATGGTGGACAGCATTCACGATTGCCTCGTGAAATGCGGGATCCGGGATGGCATGACCCTGGGCTTTCATCATCATTTCAGAGAAGGCGACTATGTAGTAAACATGGTGATGGAAGAAATCCACAACATGGGAATCAAGGATATCACCATCTGTGCAAGCTCTCTTGGAAAAGCCCATGATAAACTGGTGGAATACATTGAGGATGGGACCATTACCGGGATTCAGTCCTCCGGCGTCAGAGGAAAGATCGGCAGGGCCATATCAGAAGGAAAATTAAAAGGCCTGGCCATTATGCGTTCTCATGGCGGAAGAGTCCGTGCCATTGAAACCGGAGAGGTGAGGATCGATATCGCATTTATCGGTGCGCCAACCTGTGATGACTATGGGAACTGCCGGGGGATCGGCGGAAAATCTGATTGCGGCGTTCTCTCTTATTCCATGGTGGATGCAGATTATGCGGATAAGGTGGTTGCAATCACGGATTGCCTGGTTCCTTTTCCAAACTTCCCGGCCCATATTTCCATGACAAAAGTAGATTATGTGGTGGTGGTTGATGAAATCGGAAATCCGGAAAAGATTGCTACCGGAGCCGCAAAACCTACCACAGATATGCGCAAACTCATGATGGCTGATTACTGTACCGAATTTGTGGTGAATACCCCGTATTTTAAAGATGGATTTTCTTACCAGACCGGAGTAGGCGGAGCTTCCATCGCCTCCACCATTTCTCTTGCAAAGATCATGAAGGAGAGAAATGTGCGTATGCGCTTCGGTGTGGGAGGACTGACAAAACCCATGTGCGACTTATTGGAGAATGGTCAGGTGGATGCCCTGTTAGATACCCAGGATTTTGATCTGGATGCAGTGGAATCCGTCATCAATCCCAAGCATTTCCGTATCAGTGCAGGAGAATATGCCGACCCCTTTAACAAGGGAGCCGTTGTAAACAAACTGGATTTTGTGATCCTGGCAGCCTTAGAAGTGGATGTGAATTTCAACTGCAATGTAGTGGTTGGTTCTGACGGCATGATTACCGGTGCTCAAGGAGGACATCCGGACACTGCAGCAGGAGCAAAATGTACCATAGTGATTACTCCCCTGCTTCAGGGAAGGATTCCAGCTGTCTGCACAGATGTAACAACGGTTACAACTCCGGGCGAATCCATTGATGTAGTGATCACGGATTATGGAATTGCAATCAATCCCAATAGGCAGGATCTGATCCAGTGTATGAAAGATGTGGATCTTCCGTTTAAGACCATTGAGGATCTTCGGGATATCGCATATTCCATTACAGGAAAGCCGGAAAAGGTGCAGTTTGATGATAAGGTAGTAGGAATCATCGAGAGCCGGGATGGCACCGTTATGGATGTGGTGCGTAAGATCAAGGAGTTTCAGTTTACAGGAGAATAAACAATGAATGGCAGTTCTTGTGTGAAACCGAATGAGTCACTTAATAAGGCAGCTTTCCACATCGGAAACATGGCTTACCAGGCTATGCTTGAGGAGGTTTATACGACTCCCAAGCCTGGCCTGGTTGATCTGTATTCCCCAGGTGCTCATAAAGATATGGATGTCAACTCCTTTGAGAAGAGTGCCAAAGCCTTACAGCCGTATTTTGTTTCCATGACTATGGAAGGCATGAGACTTCCCCACATGCCAAGGCAGCTGTTTGAGCGCATCCGCCGGATCGGTCAGTCTGCAGAAACAGCTATGTATCAGGCTACGGCAGGGGTAAATACTCATAAGGGCCTGATCTTTCACCTGGGAATTTTAAGTGCAGCCGCCGGGGCATGCACGAAGGCGTATGGAGCAGTTACCACAGAGAGCCTGTTGGAAATGGAGCAGGCCATGGTAAGGGAAACCCTTGTAAAAGATTTGGAAGAGATGGGGGAGTTTACCAGTAACGGAGAAAAAAACTTAAGACAATACGGGCTTACCGGTGCAAGGGGAGAGGCCATAAGCGGCTATGCTTCCGTACGCAGGATCGCCCTTCCTGTCATGACAAAAGGTCTTAGGGAGGGACGGGACTGGAACCGGATCAAGCTGGAAACTTTGTTTACGCTCATGAGCCGTGTGGAAGACTCCAACATCATTGCAAGGCATAATCCGTCCGTCCTTTTGAAGGTTCAGTCCATTGCCGGGAATTTCCTGTGTGCCGGCGGGGCCTATGGGGAGAAAAGCATGGAGACACTGAAACAAATGGATGCAGATTTTATAAAGGGAAATATAAGTGCCGGAGGATGTGCAGATCTTCTGGCTGTTGCAATTTTCATGAATAATCTGGCAGAAGAACCGGTAAAGGGGAGGATTCTATGGAATTCATTAAGCTGGAAGGAAGACCGTTTAAAGGAAAAGAACTGGAACTGTTAAAGGATTTTTTAAAACGGAATGATCTGGATTATGATCAGGGGATCGAATACAGCGTATGTCTGCTTGACGAGAATTACCAGATCCGGGCCGCCGGTTCGGCGGAGCAGAATGTTTTAAAATGCATTGCAGTTGATGAAAGTGTACGGGGGACCGGCTTAACCGGATCGATCATCTCATATCTGACCCAGTATGAATTTGAGAATGGCAGATCCCATATTCTTATGTACACAAAGCCGGATAACAGGGATATGTTTGAGGATCTTGGATTTTATACGGTTCTTATGACCGATGATGTCCTTTTTATGGAGAATAGGAAAAACGGGTTTGAAGAGTTTATAAACCGCCTGATCTCAGAGTCTCCGGATGAGGCTTTTAAACCAGGCGTGGTCATCGGCTCCATCGTTGCTAACTGCAATCCATTTACTTATGGACACCGGTATCTGGTAGAACAGGCCTTAACCTGCTGTGACTATGTCCATGTACTGGTATTAGCCGATAACAGAAGCAGTTTTGGAGCAGAGGAACGCTTTTTTATGGTACAGGAAGGACTAAAAGATCTTCCCCGGGCAATCGTTCATCAGGTATCTGATTTTGTCATATCTGCAGCCACCTTTCCAACCTATTTTATAAAGGAAAAGATCCGCGGAGAAATGGCCGGCTGCCGGTTGGACTTAGAGCTTTTTGGCAGGCGCATTGCCCCGGCCCTTCGAATAACAACCCGCTTCGTGGGAACGGAACCGGTATGCGTAGTAACCGGACATTACAATGAAGAAATGAAAAAAATCCTTCCCCAGTATGGGATTGCTGTGACGGAAATTGAGAGGAAGCGTTCCGAGGGAGGAGCAATCAGCGCATCTGAGGTCCGGAAATGGTATGAAAAGGGAGACTTTGAAGGGATTAAGGGCCTGGTTCCTGAAACCACACTGGAATACCTTAAAAAGAAAAAAAAAGGCCAGAGGCCTAAGGGTTAAACCGGTATCCAAGACCTCTGACAGTTACGATATGGGCCGGCTTTTGCCGGTCTTCTTCGATTTTACCACGCAGACGATTGATATACACCATAATGGCGTTATCATCTACAGCAACGCTATTTCCCCATACATGATCATAAATCATGTCTTTTGTAAATACCTGACCTGGATGTTTTAAAAACAGCAGCATCAGACTGCTCTCTTTGGAAGAAAGAACAATCTCTTCTCCATTTTTATAAAACCGCATAGTGGAAGTATTGTAAGTGAAAGATCCGCATTCCAGAATATCCGAGCTGTACAGCACCTGATTCTTGTTGCGGCGGATCAGCGCCTTTACCTTGGCCCCCAGCACTATGGGACGGAATGGCTTGGTTATGTAATCATCTGCACCAACAGAAAGGCCGTAAAGAGAATCATAATCCTCGTTTCTTCCGCTTACGATCATAACCGGAGTCTGAATACCCTGGCTGCGCAGCCGCTTGATGACCTCAAAGCCTTCCATATCACCAAGCATTACATCCATGAGGATCATATCGTAAGTGTGGTTTTTCAGTTGATTCAGTGCGGTAAGCCCGCTGTCTGCTACGTTGGTTTCCAGATCATTGCTGTGCATGACTTTCTCTAATAACTTACAAACCGCCGGATCGTCATCCACAATTAATACTTTATCAGACATAGCTTCCCCCTAAGTAAAATTGTGTAAAGATTAAGATTGTGTTAAAATTATTATAATAGTAACCCGGAGACAAGTCAATGAGGAACAGGAAAATAGAGGATGATTTCATGAGTAAAATAAAGGAAAGTAAAAGATATGGGACGGTTTTCATATTTTGTGCCATGGTCTCCGTGCTGCTGATTTTCTGTTGTCTTGTTTTCAGTATCTGGGAGGAATATAAAGAAACGATTATAAATAATCAAAAGAAACAGATGCTTTTGACAACCCAGAGCATGGGAGAAAATTTAAAAGTTTTTATTGAAGGATATCAATCGGATTTAAACGCCCTTTGCGACATAGAAAAGGAGAATTATAAAAAGACAGGCAGGGAGGACTGGAGTATACTCCGGAGTTATGTAACGAATCACAGCCGGTTTGTTTATGATGTTATACTGGAGAATGAAAACGGAAAATTATTAAGAAGTGTTTATGGATATGGAGTTGCGTCGACCTATTCTGTCACAGAGATCAGTCAGGAGGTCAGCTTTCGGCAATGTAAACTGGAAAACGGGGAAATGTATTTGGTCTTAAAGAAAGTTCTTCGTGACGGCAGATCTTTATCCGTTGTCTTAAATGAGAAAAACTATTACAATTCCCTGGTTTCTAATATTCGTCTGGGAACCAACGGGTATGTGGTAATAAAGGATTCAAAAGGGATTATCCTGATTCATCCTCAGGAGAGCCAGTGGGGGATCAATGTGATTTCAGGCCGGCAGGAGATGTTTCCGAACAAAGATTTAACCAGTCTGCAGAAGATGATAGAAAATCAAAACAGAGGAGAGGCAGGAGTTTCCGAGTATTATTCCTACTGGTGGCAAGACCCGGGAGTTCCGGAAGTAAAAAAGGTCAGCGCCTATTCCCCCGCCATCATAGGAAACGGCTTTCTGGTAGTCAGTGCGGTGATTGACTACAATGATATTTATATCCCGGTTGCAGCCGGATTTTTCAAGCTGGGCCTGGTCTTTTTTGGAATTGTCTCCGTGCTCCTTGGAATGGTGCTTTATATCGGGGATTTACGGGTCCAGAAGAAAAAGGATACGGAAGAGATCGCCTATCTCTTGGAGCTTAATAAAATTTTAGAGGAAATGCATCAGAGTGAAGAAACCATCGCCCATCAGCAGAGGCTTCAGATCATGGGAACGATGACCGGAGGCATTGCCCATGAATTTAACAACTTGCTGACACCGATCATGGGATATGCCGAATTGCTGATGATTGAACTTCCGGAGGGAGAGGAAAACTATGACAGTGCATCGGAGATTTATGAAGCTTCCGGAAAGGCAAAAGAGATTATCCAGCAGATTTCATCCTTAAGCCGGAAAAATATGGAGACTGCCTTTAAAAACATAAACGCTGCAAAGGTGCTTGGACGTGCCATAAAAATGGTAAGCTCCGTGTGTCCTGCCCATGTGCATCTGGAAAAAGAAATTGCCTTATCTGATGAATGCTTTTTGGGTAACGAAACCCAGATGAATCAGGTCATATTAAATATCTGTGTGAATGCGATCCATGCGATCGGTCACAGGGAAGGAACCATAACCATAAACGGAAACAGGGTAAGTTCGGAGGAATTAAAGCAGTACAAGCTTTCTTCTGTTTCAGAAGAGTGGAACTATTACCTGCGGATTGATATTGCAGACGACGGGGAAGGCATGAGTGAAGAGGTGCTAAAGCAGATTTTTGATCCGTTTTTCACGACAAAGAAAAATGGGACCGGAACAGGCCTGGGCCTTTCTCTGGTTGAGCAGATTGTTCATTCTCACAAAGGATATGTTTTTGCGGAAAGCAAACTGGGAGAAGGCAGTGTCTTTCATGTTTTCCTTCCTGTAAATGAACAGAAAGAACAGGAAGAGCAGCAGGAAACAGAGGAGGAAAGCGGGGATCGCTTAAGACTCCTGGTCATCGACGATAATCCAAAGGTATTACGGCTTCTGGAAAAGAATTTCGGCAGGCTTCATGTGCCTTTGACGGCCTGCATGGATTTTGAGGAGGCAAGGAAAGCCTTGAAGGAGCAGGAAGTCGATGCCATTGTAACAGAACATGATATTGCCGGGAAAAGCGGTACGGATTTCTTCATGTCCCTTCAGGGTCAGTACCCGGATATAATCCGGATCATTATGGCGGACCGGGTGACGAGAGAAATCCTGGAAGCCAAGAAGCGGAAAATAATTGATGAATACATCGGCAAACCGGTTTCCGACTCCGCTATTTTAAAAGCAGTAAAGAACTGTAAGGAAAGAGTGTAAAAAAAAGCCTAATCTTAACAACTTTTAATTTTTCTCTTAAAGAAATGAAAGGGAGAAGGAGGAAGGGTGTAAGGTTAGGCCTTTATACTGTTCCTATAAATAAAAAGTATAGAGGAGGAAGAAAACATGAATGAGACAATGCTTGCATTATTAGGTTTTGCAACCATTATCATGATCATTGTTTTGTTGCTGAGGAATGTTACTGTTCCGGCACTGGCATTTATCGGTGTATCTACCGTAAGTGCGCTGATTCTGGTTTTGACCGGAACCTTCACAGTCAGTGAAGTTGGAAAATTTATTTCTAAGGGGGTATCAGGGGTACACTCAACCGCTGCGCTGTTTATATTTTCCGTGTTGTTTTTCGGAATTATGACTGATGCGGGAATGTTTGACCGCATCATCGATGCGCTTATGAAAAAAGTGGGGAACAATGTAGTAGGTGTGGCTTTTATGACCAGTATCATCGCCATAATCGGCCATTTGGATGGAGGCGGAGCTTCTACGTTCTTAATTACCATTCCAGCCATGCTGCCAGTTTATAAGAAATTAAAAATGCGTCCAACAACGCTGCTTTTAATATGTGTTACCTCTATGGGTGTTATGAACCTGCTTCCATGGGGCGGCCCGACTATGCGTGCGGCTTCCGTACTGGAGATCGAAGCCAATGTCCTTTGGATGAAGCTTTTGCCGATGCAGGCGGTTGGTATTGTAGTTGCTCTGTTTACTGCTTTCTTCTGGGGATTTGTTGAGAAGAAGAGGGGGGCAGGAATCAATAGCACTCTTGTTATTGATGATTACGATGACTTGGAAGAAAGTGCTGCTACCGCTGATATAGGGGAACTGGCAAGACCAAAGCTGTTTGCTTTCAATGTGCTTCTGACATTAGTAGTTATTATCGCCCTTGTTTTTATGCCATTGCCGTCATATTTTATTTTCATGATTGGATGTGTTGCGGCACTTTTAGTAAACTATCCTGGTGCAAAGCTTCAAAATAAGATCATTAAGTCTCACGCTGGTCCTGGCCTTATGATGGCATCTACCATTTTGGCAGCCGGTGTATTTCTTGGAGTACTGGAAGAAAGTGAGATCATGAACCACATGGCAAATGCACTGGCTGCATTTATCCCACAGTCCATGGGTCATTTCCTGCCGCTTATCATCGGAGTGCTGTCCGTACCGCTGACATTATTGTTCTGTACGGATTCCTATTTCTACGGTCTGCTTCCGGTATTGATTAGTATAGGAAACAAATTTGGTGTAGATCCTGCCCATATTGCGATCACCATGGTGGTCTGCCGAAACTGCGCAACGTTCATTAGCCCTGTTGTACCGGCCACATTCCTGGGAATCGGCCTTGCAGGAGTTGAGATCAAAGATCATATTAAGACCTGCTTCCTGTGGATATGGGGAGTGAGTATCGTTTGCCTGGTTGCAGGCCTTTTGCTTGGCGTACTGACTATTTAACCGCATCAAGTAGCGAAGCGGATTGCGAATATCCAATTGACTAGACTCCTAAAATAAAATCCTAAAATAAAATCCTAAAATAAAATTCAAATGGGAAAGACGCCGGAATTTGATTCCGGCATCTTTCTTTCCTATGTAAGGGTCAGGATACCTGATCCAGCCTGCCACAGTCAATATCCATTACAAAGCCCTGAACCGCTACATCGGAAGGCATGAGAGGATGGTCTTTAATCAGGGAAACGGATTTTTGAACGGCGGTTTCTGTGTTGTCAAAACCCTGAAACCAGGATTCAAAGTCCAATCCCTCCTCTTTCAGCCTTCGTATGGTTTCCATGTCAATGCCTCTCTGGATCAGATGAGTAATGATGGTTTCTGAGGATATAACGGCTGCTCCGCAGTCCGTATGACCGATTACCATGATTTCTTTCACACCGAATTCCAGAACAGCGATGAGCAGGCTGCGGATTGTGCTGTCAAAAGTATCGAGGATCAAGCCGCCCGCATTTTTTATTAACTTTACATCTCCGTTATGGATTCCAAGTGCGGCTGGCAGAAGCTCTACAAGCCGGGTATCCATGCAGGTTAATATGGCAAGCTTTTTTCTGGGACATTTGTTTGAAGCAAAAGATTTAAAAGTACCGTTGTTTACAAAAACATCATTGTGCTTTAATATTTCGTTAATCATAGTCTGCCTCCTTCTTATCATATAGGCCAATGATAGAGGAGAAACCTTAATATTGGATAAAATACTGTCTTAAAGATTGTTTAGTTTGTTTTATCAGGAATACTTCCGATGGTTCACCTATATTGTGCTGTACTTAAAGGAAAAAAATTTAATATAATGTGAAAAATCTCTGTCAGACACTTGAAATTTACCTAAATTCGTTATACAATTATAATTGGCAGAAATTGGTGTTATTGCATAGGACTTTGTTAAAGGTTTAACAAATGACTGTAAAAAAATTACAAAATGGAGGATTGCAAAATGAGTAATTCAACAGAAACATCAGCAAGTAACCGGATTCATGCCTTGCTAGATGAGAACAGTTTTGTTGAAGTTGGCGGCTATGTTACCGCAAGGAACACAGACTTCAACATGACGGCAAAAGAAACTCCTGCTGACGGTGTTGTTACTGGATATGGTACCATTGAAGGTTGCCTTGTTTATGTGTACAGCCAGGATGCATCGGTTCTGGGTGGCTCCGTAGGGGAGATGCATGCAAGGAAGATTACAAAGCTATACACGATGGCTATGAAAACAGGTGCACCGGTAATCGGTCTGGTCGATTGTGCTGGTTTAAGGCTTCAGGAAGCAACTGACTCTTTAAATGGTTTTGGCGAGATTTATATGAGCCAGACCCTGGCATCAGGAGTAATCCCCCAGATAACAGCGATATTTGGGACCTGCGGCGGCGGCATGGCTGTTTCTGCGGCTATGTCTGACTTTACCTTTATGGAAACCAAGGGCGGCAGATTGTTTGTCAATTCCCCCAATGCAATTCAGGGAAATTATACAGAAAAATGCAACACCGCTTCCGCAGACTATCAGAGCAGGGAAACCGGCATGGTGGATTTTACGGGAGAAGCGGATGACATTATAAATAATATCAGGACTCTCATTTCCATTCTTCCTTCAAACAGTGAAGATGACATGTCTTATGATGAGTGCAATGACGATTTAAACCGCATATGCTCCGATCTGGAGAATTATGTTGGGGATACGGCGATTGCATTGACTCAGATTTCCGATAATCATTTCTTTATGGAGACCAGGAAGGAATATGCTGCTTCCATGGTAACCGGTTTTATCCGTTTAAATGGCATGACAGTGGGCTGTGTTGCAAACAGAACGGAATCCTATAATGAAAGCGGCGTTAAGACAGGGGAATATGAAGCCCTTTTAAGCGGGCGTGGCTGTGAAAAGGCAGCAAGATTTATTCAATTCTGTGACGCATTCAGTATTCCGGTACTTACTCTTGTAAATGTAAAAGGGTATGAAGCAACCCAGTGTTCCGAGAAAAAGATTGCCAGGGCAGCTGCAGGGCTAACCTATGCCTTTGCCAATGCCACAGTTCCCAAAGTTACGGTTATTCTGGGGCAGGCTCTTGGAACAGCCTATCTGACCATGAACAGCAAGTCTATTGGGGCGGATGTTGTTTATGCATGGCCGTCAGCCTGCATTGGTATGATGGAACCGGCCGAAGCAGTGAAAATCATGTATGCGGATGAGATTGCAAAGGCTGAAGACGGAACAGCACTTATTAACGATCAGGCAGAAAGCTATAAGCAGCTTCAGTCCAGTGCCATTTCTGCGGCTAAGAGAGGATATGTTGATGATATCATAGATGCCGGCGAAACAAGGGCACGGGTCATTGCGGCATTTGAGATGCTGTTCACAAAGAGAGAGGATCGTCCGGCAAAAAAACATGGCACGATTTAGAATGAGGTGACAGGTATATGAAACTGAATATGAAACGAGTAGCATTGGGACTTATTATGGCAGCCTGCCTCTTTTCATTATCTGCATGCAGCAAAGCCGATACCCCAGCCGAAGAAATTGATGCCAGGATCCAGTCACAGATGGAACAGCTTCCAGGTTCCTTCTTAGAGCTGTATACCGGTCTTGAGGACAGCCAGATTCCTGAGTTTAAGAAGAACATGCAGTCCCAGGATGAGTATGCTGCCCTGGCTGAGGGCGTAGATTCCTGGGAGAATATAAAGAATGAGCTTGGCGCCATGGTATCAATCGGCGGTACGGCAAAGGTAGAAGCGATTGACCACGGGTACAGCGCTACAATCAAAGCAGAATTTGAAAAGAGAAATTTGGAATTTTCCATTACAACGGATTCAAAGCTCACAAAGATTACCAGTGTGGCATTTGTGCCGGAATATACATTAGGCGAGCGGATGGAAAAAGCCGTGTTTAATACCCTGATGGGAATGGGAACCGTATTTATTGTACTGATTTTCATCAGTCTGCTTATCGGATGCTTCAAGTATATTGGAAAGCTTGAAGATAAGTTTAATGGGAAGGCTAATGAGCCTGCTCCCGCACCCCTTCCTGTAGTTTCTGCCTCTGCTGCAGAAATAGAAGAGGAACTGGAACTTGTGGATGACTTAGAGCTGGTAGCAGTGATTACTGCGGCAATTGCGGCATCGGAAGGAAGCTCTCCAAGCGGCCTGGTGGTCCGCTCGATCAGACGGGCGCCAGCTGGTAAATGGAAAAAAGCTTAATTAATCAGGAGGAAGATCATCATGAAAAACTATACAATTACAGTGAATGGGAATGTTTATGAGGTAACCGTAGAAGAAGGCTCAGCCACCGGCGCACCGACAGCAGCTAACAAAGCTGTACTTACACCAGCTCCATCTGCGCCGAAGGCAGCACCTGCGCCAGCAGCAGCTCCTGT
>Ga0213824_1001077_pt1 | contig 17216 bp, 13 predicted proteins | sample MC6MC0906MG_FD_179892 | JGI IMG/M metagenome (GOLD analysis project Ga0213824, IMG submission 179892) | Enriched soil aggregate microbial communities from Iowa State University, Ames, United States - MC6-MC0906-MG | ecosystem: Environmental > Terrestrial > Soil > Unclassified | place: USA: Iowa...
ATTATGCTCATTGGCTACGCTCTGCATCTTGCTTGCCAACATACTGGTTGACATTCCTGCACTGCAGAATAAATACACTCGTTTCATTGTAAAATCCTCCTTGCTATATGCATTTTTTTATTTCCAATATTAACTCCCCACCTTCGCCTCCAGCTCCGCGATCCTTTTATAGCTGGCAATCATCTCTTCTGCGATGATTTTGAATCCTTCCGCGCTCATAAGCTGGTCTTCCGCATGGATCAGAATCAGGGAACTGCCCACCGACTCGCCCTGGGCCTCTTTCTGGATCAGTTCAAAGTGGGCCTCATGTCCGGCTAAGAACATTTCCTGACCGGCCTTCATACATTCCCCTGCGCCGCCGAAGTCCCCATGCTTTGCTTTCTGGATCGCCTCAATATAGCTGGACCTTGCACCGCCTACATTGGATATGATTTTAAAGCAAATCGTCTCTAATCCCTCTAACATATTGCTGCCTCCTGAATGTGTTGATGATATGAAAAATGCAGCAAAACCATTTGTTTGCTGCATCTTATCTTAAGCTGCCTTAATTAATTATAATTATAGGGCTTTTATTCACTTTTTTCCTTAAAGGCATTTCCTAGCTCTTAGGAAATTCACTCCGTAATCCGGTCGATGAATTCCTCATATCCGCAGGGAGCCGCCAATTTTGCCAGCTCCTCAGGCTGATTCACGATATTGGAGATCCAGTCAAAGAAGATCTTAATCATCCTGGCATCACCTATATTGATGGCAAACAGCATCACCAGCCGCACCTCAAAGACACCCCATTTCACCGGATTCTTAAGCTGGGCCACCGCAATGGTGGAATTCCTGGCAAAGGCACCGAACGCATGGGGAATTGCAAATGTATTCACAAAGGATGTCGGGGACATCTGCTCCCTCTTTAATACCACATCTGTAAATTCCGGATCCACAACCCCCTCCTGTACCAGGCCGGAACACAGCATACGGATGATTTCCTCCGGGTTTGTACAATTCACCTCTGTGTGATAGTGTTCCTTGCGGATTAAGCTGCCGATATGAGAGGAGAATTCCAGCCGGAATCCTTTCTTATCCAGCCGGTTGATGGCCTGGAGAATCCTTGACTCCGTCTCGGAATCCACGAATAAGTTAATGGAGACAGTCTCCACGTTCAACCCATGTTCCAGGGGAAATGTACTGAGCAGTAGATCAGGATCCAGAGAAGACACTACCTCCTCTTCAAAATAACCAAAGACCTTTACCACTTCCATCCTCTCACGAAACATATCGGAAATTTTCTTCACGCACATATCAGAAAAAGACTGGTTATGAGGCAGAATCATTACGGCATGATACTTTCTTTCTGTTTTCATGCGCTCACTGGCAGCTCCCAGATGAAGGGCGATGTAGCAGCTCTCTGCATCGGATACGGGAGTCTTAAGCCTTTCTTCCAGAAATTCCACCACATAAATGCCCATCTCAAAGACCAGAGGGTATTTGCGTTTGATCTCTTCCACAAATACATCCTCCATCCGGACCTGATTCCTGACTCGTTCCACCAGTCCGTGAATATGCATCTTAAGACCGGCGATAAGGTCCCTATCCTGCCGGAAATCCAGCCCAAACAACGTGTATATCTGCTCCAGGGCCTCGCCTACCAGTTTCCTGGTACTCAACCACCTTCCGCCGAAATTTACGTAATCGTCGGTATAATTGGAGGCCTTTCTGCCCATGACAACCAGGGCAAACATACCCACTTCTCCATCGTGGATCTTTATGTGCAGGCGTTTGGAAATGCGGTCAAAGAAGTCCTTTGATATCTGGTACTCGATGGTATCCTCCAACCCCTGCATCCCCTCTTCCATGCTGATGTAGTTGGCGCAGTTCATCCTCTCAATGCTGGTACCGGCGTGCAGGATCAGCATGGGAAACATGGATTCATGGATGGAATAATCATATTCCTTTAAGACATCCACGAATATATCCTTTACCTCAATTAAGTTGAAGCTTTTATATAGATTGGCCAGCATATTTAAGTTTAGAAAATTCTCCTGCACCTCAGCCATCAGTAAATCCCTGTAAAACCGCCGTTTTCCAGCCTCATCCCCCTTTAAGGATATGCATTCCTTATTGCGGACCAGCTTTAAACCAGGATAAGGTTCCAGCATCTTTCGTATACGCTTTAAGTCATTGTCAATGGAGGCACCGCTTACATAGATCTGGCTCTGGAGAAGGGTAAGGTTCAGTTCTTTCACCTCGAATAACAGCTTTTGAATCATGTATGCGCAGCGGGCACCTGGAGTCTGTGGAATATCCGTCCCCCTGGATTCTTTTGGCGGCAAAGGCGATAGACTGGCCTTTTCACAAATGCGGTAGCCCCGCCTCACATTAGACTCTATGGGAGGCGGGGTCATGTGTCTGTTGATGGATTCTACATCGGAGCGTATGGTACGATCCGACACCTGCAGAAGAACAGCCAGGCGACGGCTGGTTATCCAGTCTCCCAGTTCTGATAATATGGCAAGCAGCTGTTCCTGTCTTTGATTCTGCATGTCTAAATACTCCCTTTCTTGCTGTCTTCTTCCGTAAAATCCTCTGTTTAGAGGATGCAGAATGCGAACACCGTCCATGGTTCTGCGTAATCCAGCAGAACGTGTTCATGCTCAGGAATATGACCGATCACATTCTTGCGGCCATCATTTGGCATGTCTTTGGTGACGATTTGAAGTTCTCCCTTATATTTGGGATAACCGTCATTTAAGATGACCACATCACCTGGCTTTAAATCTCTGGTATTGGCAGCCGGGATAGACCGGTCCGCAAACGTGACTCTGGGGCCGGAGGAACGGATCATATAGTCGTTTAAATCACCTCTTACTACATGACGGAGTTCATAATCCAGGATCTGGCTCTCGGTCTGAGTCAGTTCTTTCTCCAGATGGATACCAAAGGTCAGGATGCTGGTATTGATGGCGGCGCAAGCCTCCAGTTCCTCATCAGTCGCATAAGCATTGGCGATAAGCACATCATCAACCATACCGGTGGCAAGCAGATGGCGCACCTGGAAATCAATGGGAAGACCACGGTGCATCTCCAGAGTACACAGCCCCTCGTTTACAGGCCATGGACCGTATGCTCCGGGCGCGTTGCTGGACACAAAAGCCGCAACCTTAAGCCCAAGTGATTTCATCTTATCATTACAGGTATGAAATTGTTTCAGGCTTAATCCCGTATACTTCTGCGGATAAAAATTGTGGCAGGTAATCAGCTTGTCACGATCCGGGTGGTGGTCTATGACATTCTCCACATACGCCAGCCTGGTGCTGGCATTGAGCTCTATCTTAAGCCCCTGAGGATTGTAAGTCATAAGGCTTTCTTTCATGCCGTCAAAGCCTTCGTCCAGACGGATGCCATCCACATGCATTTCCTGAAATACGGATAAGTCCTCGTAGGAGATTCCCATCCGGGAAAATACGGCAGGGCTCACATCCGGTATGATTTCCATACCGCAAGCGTGGGCTTCATCCGCCAGCCTCCGAAAACGGCAGATTACCTCTTCCCTGCTCTCCTCCACACTTAAGAGACAAGTAAAGATTCTCTTATACCCCAAGCTCCCTGCCTTTCTGATATACTCTATGTCCCTTTCTTCCGTAGAATGTTCCGGATAAACGGAAATACCCAATTTTGCCATATGATTAACCCCTCTCTTATATTTAACCATCCGGTACTTACGTACCGGATGGTCCTTTGACATTAACTATAGTCCGTCAAGAAAGAGTTTGGAGGTAAATCGGTTTCCTAATTGCTAGGAAATATCTTGTTTCTGCTATAAATTGGCCGGAAGAAACTCCTTAAGGAATTCGATTGCACTGTTTTCATCCTGCCCATCTACAAGAAACTCCAGACATTCACCATAACGTGCTCCCAGACCTATGAGTGAAAGTACATTCTTACAGTCCGCTGTGCCTTTTCTGCTTTTTAAGGTTATACGGCTCTCATATTTCGATGCCGCCTTGCTCAGCCTCAAGGAATTGATGGCGTGAAGCCCCTGTTTGTCCGATACTATGTATTCATAACTAATCATCTCATCACCCTTTCCCATTCATAAAAAACACTTCTGATTTTATTATACCAAAAAAGCCGACATCTTGCCGACTTTTTGCAACAATTGAGAACTAAATTACAAAAGTTTTCCATACAGCATCTAATTCTCCAATTTATATATTCAAATGTTCAACCATGGTATGTTTAAACACAAAAAAGCCACCTAACACGGTAGCTTTTTTGATATAGGGTTCGTTGCCGATAGTATTTTTCTCCATACTTGGCTTTTGACCACTCCAATGATTATCAACTATGCAAAGCATAGAAACGTAATTGGTATCTCCCAATCCCTATATATATCTTATTATATGACTAATAGTTTGTCAATATGCATTTTAATACTATGGCATATATTTTATTCCAAATCTTTCTGAATTCCCCATAACCCCATCATACATATTATATTTTAATGTACTAAATATGTTCGGTTTTGCCTGCGCTATACCGGCGTGGTCTCTTGCAAATGAATTTGGTACAAAATCCGCAATCTGTAACCCAATTTCATTATCCTCTTTGTCTACAAAGTCAATCCCCAGCAGCCTCTTTTCTGCGGTATTCTTCGTCATATACATAGAACCCATTAGTTTCATATGGTAATACTTATCTCTTAATTTCTCATTTCCTTTCAGTTCTCTAAACTCATATATTATGTTACCAATTGCGTTATTTGCACATAAAAAATGACAATAATTCTCCAATAATAACTGCATCGCAACTAAGTATTGATCTTGTTTATTTTTATCTGTTATCCAATAATACTTCTTTAAATTATCTTCATTAATACAACTACCTACAATTGACAATGAATTTTTATCAAAGACATTTTTTAATTCATTATAAAATTTTTTCCGTTCTTCTTTTTTATTAAATTTTACATATTCAGGATATCTTGTAGAATCTAATCTACCCCTTTCTGCATCAATCAATCTCATTTGATGAAGAATTATTTTTTCTGGGTTCGGAGTTTCACTCCAAATGGTTCTCTTTAAATTATTAACACTGTCTTCTAAATCTTTATAATCATCTACTGCGACAATAACTCCAGCCATACAAAAATGAAAGTTATCATTTTTACGAATAACTGGATTATACTTGTGTGTTTCGCTTTCATCTAAATATAATGTATATTTTTTCATCCCATACCCCTATTATAAGTAATACTTTAATTATATAATATAATTTTCTATATTTCTACAAGAACGTAGTATTGTATAGATAAATTTATTGGGTGGGAGTTAGTTTACCTTACGCAACACGAAGTTTCCCATTAACAGTAGTTTGCAGTGGTGGTAAAAAGGTAACCGCTTAGTTGGCGCTTACTAATAAAAAGCGTATAGCCCATTCTAAAATGGACCCTATAAGATAGACAGTTAAAAAAGCGAAAATTGCTTATATTTTAACTTACCCTACCTTGTAGGGTCTTTTTTTGTTATACTCATAGCATAAATAAGGAGCGTACTTTATGGGAAAAAATTATTTTACAGAGAAACAGCAGGAACAGCTTCGTAATAATCCATATATTGAACGCGTTTCTGAGAAAGCAATTACATATACAACTGAGTTTAGAAAAAAATTTGCCACAGAATATGAGGCTGGAAGATTGCCTTCTATTATTTTACGTGATATGGGGATTGACCCACAACTGCTTGGTAAACGTAGAATCGATACAATTACGAGACGCATAAAAAAATTCAGTCTTCGGGCGGAAGGGTTTGAAGACACACGTAAAAATAATTCTGGACGCCCTTCAACTAAACAATTATCCGAACAGGAACATATTGCATATCTAGAACATCAGGTAAAATATTTAAAACAGGAGAATGAGTTTTTAAAAAAAATCAATTTTCTAGACAAACAAGCCGAATGGGTAGAAAAGCGGAAGCAACTCCAGAAGAAAAATTCAGACTCATCCAAGAAATGATTTCACGGGATAATAATGAACTAAACCTCAGCTGGCTCTGTGAATTGGCACGGGTATCCAGAAGCGGTTATTATAACTGGTTAAATTCAAAGGATAAACGAAATGAAAAAGATGCTAGAGATAAAGCTGACTTTGACTTGATTCTTAAAGCATATCTGTATCGTGGTTATGATAAAGGAAGGCGCAGTATCTACATGCGCTTGCTTCATATGGGAGTACGTATGAATCAAAAGAAAATCAGTCGTTTAATGAAGAAATTCAACTTGTTTTGTCCTATACGTAAAGCGAATCCATATCGAAGAATGGCAAAAGCTTTAAAAACAGATGCTGTATCTGATAATCTTGTACAACGCGAGTTTTCAGAACATGGTGCAGGCAAAATCCTTCTCACCGATATTACGTATCTGTTTTACAACCATGGATGTAAAGCTTATTTATCTGTAATAAAAGATGCCTGTACGAAACAGGTATTGGCCTATGTTCTTAGCGAATCCCTTGAAGTTGATTTTGTACTCGACACAATAAATATGTTAATCAAAAATCATAAAAAAAGCCTTCAGACCGATGCAATATTGCACTCAGATCAAGGCTGCCATTATACAAGTATTTCGTTCAGACAGCTACTGAAAGATAAAGAACTAAGACAGTCAATGTCCAGACGTGGTAACTGCTGGGATAATGCACCACAGGAATCTTTTTTCGGACATATGAAAGACGAAATCCATCTTTCCAGATGTACTACTTATGAAGAACTTTGTACAGAAATCAATGATTACATGGATTATTACAACAACGAGCGTTATCAATGGGAACTGGCAAAGCTTTCTCCTAACCAATATGCAGAATATTTGAGAACAGGTTATTATCCTATTGAGGTATAGTAAAAGCGTCACAACTACAATTACTAGCTGTGACGCTTTATCATACTCTTTTTTTTAAATGCCCTTGACATGGGGACCAGTTTATTCTTAGACTTTACGCTTTATATATGATACAATTCAATTGTTTATGATTTTTATAACCATTACTTATGCGTAACCACTATGCTTGTTTTGGTAAAATGTTTTTTATTTCCAAAACTGTAATTAACGTTTCTATTTGATCGTTAATCTTTGCAAACTCTTTTTTGCCATGATACTCTAAACTAGTGACACGATACGTAAGATCTTCTATTTTGTGAGATGTAATATCTTGCTTGATTTCCAGTACTTCTATTTTATCTGACAACTTATTTATATCAGACTTTATGCCATTGATATCAGACTTTATATTACTGATTTCTGACCTCATACCATTGATATCAGACTTTATATCATTGATTTCTGACCTCATACCATTGATATCAGACTTTATATCATTGATTTCTGTCCTCATACCATTGATATCAGACTTTATATCTCGTATATCAGTCGTTAGCGGATTAATTTTTTCGTCCATTAATGCTGCTATGGCTTGTAAATCTTCATTGGTCAATGCCATGATATCACGCTCCTTATAATGTGCTAATTATATCTCTTCCAGTAATAATGCTATCTTTATTATATCATATTTGGTTTCATAAAGTCTATTTAATTATCAATAAATCATAAAGGAATCATGGTCGTCTATCTCTTAAGGAAAGCAGTCGCACTTACAAGTTACCTTTGTCGTATATCTCCCTTAATAACCACGAACGCCTTTATGTTTATATTCGCGGAGCAGTAGTCCGAGAGACCTCTCTGTCGGCTCGTAGTGATACTCGTAAATTTCTTTATACACGCGGATTAGCTTCTTCAGGCGGAAATTCATATCGTCTATGTCAAAAGCAGTAAGGTCAAGCGTAATTGTACCAAGCCATGCACAGAAATCGTTATATTCTTTGCCTTTGCCCTTTTTAGGGCTTTTGCAAGATTTCCAAGCCCGGTTACGCCCCCGACATCTTCGATGATTCCGAAGCCTTCTCCTTCGAGTACACAGGGTAAACCGGTCAAAGACACTTCCCGTTTTTCGCATTGTTCAAGAATCAGCGTAACTTCCCAGCCGTCACCATAATCATACTCAAAGGTCAATTTCCATCCTGGATGATCTGTTATATTGTTCAACTTAATCCCATCGGCTTCAATTAAGCGTTCATCACCGTTGAGGTATGTATCATCGCTCGGCAATTCATATCGTATGTTTTTGACAAAGTTGTTCATGGAGTGATTCTCCATAATGGAGTTTATTTCCTCATCCGTATAGGGAATTCTCATATCGGCGAGAGCTGATTCTCTGTTGTCCTCTGTGACATACTCCCACCACTTAGCACCACATTTGGGATCAGCCAAATGCTTATGCTAGAAGTGAGGGCTTCTTGCTCAAGTAACCTAACGGTTACAGTATCAACAAGCTATCCCCGTGTGCCCCACGGTAAAATAACATGAGGTCTTTGAAATAGTATCATTTCCCCACACTTTCGCAGTAAAAAAATCTCACCATTTTATAATTCTCTTATCTTGGTGATGACTCACTTTTCAATAGTCAATAAGACCCCTGCATCAATTTCAGTTATCTGCTCCATACTATCCGGATCATACACCATGAACACAGCAGTTGCGGTATGCTCCCCGACTTCTGGTACTTGTTCCAGATCCACATAAGCATTTCGCTCACCCGGCTTCAGTATTTCTGAACAAAACAATTCTTCTCCCGTGTCATTAAGAGTTAATTTCACCTTTACATACTGTTCATTCTCTGCCGGATTTCCAATCATCAGATTGCAGCGTTTTCCCCCCCTTGATACCGTTGGACTAGCATTCACCTGGATCATAAAATAAGAAGGCTCCTTTTGATCACCGTTCTGCCCTGGAACATGGGTTGGGAGTACATATTCTCCATCCTTTGCCTCCTCTGCGAACTGATAAGCCCTCTCCTTGCCGCCACTCTGTGAGCAGCCGCCGGAAAGCAATGAAGCAAGTGCAATCAACGTTCCAGCTATTATGACTTTCATATTTTTACTCACTGATTTTATCAACAATTTCAACGCTCTCAATCACCACATCTTTCTTCGGCTTTCGTTCTTCGGCCGATACCTTTACCTGGGTAATTGCTTCTGCTACATTCAGTCCCTTAACAATCTGACCAAATACCGTATGACTATAATCCAGTCCCCATGCACCTCCGACCTGGCTGTATCGCACTCCGACAGGTTCATACTTTGCCTCATACTCACTTGGTATGCCATCGGTTGCTATGGCCTGAATTTCTTTATTTAAATCATCTTCAAATTTTTGAATTTCCTCTTGACTCAGTTCTTTTTCCTTACCAAGCTCTTCTAAATCTTTCAGGCGCAGGTTTATCAGATCGTTCATATAGCAGTTATCCGGGATAATCCTGTCATCATCCGGAACTTCCGCTCTTACGAGAAGATAAAACTGACTCAAATTACTGTCGCGGGTATTGCCTCCGTCTCCGGCCATTGCGACTGCACCCTTAAAATGATACAGTCCATTATCCACCTCATCTTCAAACGGGTCTCCCCAAAGACTTCTCTCCTCTGCTTCCGGATCTCCAGGTTTCCCGCCCTGGGTCAGTTCCTCGCGCTTTGCGTAATAGAACAGACTGTCGTTATAGTAACCTTCTTTTGCTAAACCGATAAAATTCTCCACTGCTTTAGGAGCTTGTTCCGGATACAGCAGAATGGTAACATCTCCAGCCGTCGTATGGAGAATTGCGTAAGGTCCATCAGACTCCACTAATTGCGGATTCGCTGCCGGTTCTGCCTGAATAGGAAAGCTGTCCGCAATATCCGGAGACACCGCTACATAGGTCTGTTTCTTTGCGCAGCCAGCAGTCAGCATAGCAGTCAGACCCGCCAAACATACAAGCCGAATTATCTTATTCTTATTTTTCATTCTGTACTTCCTCCATATCCCTTAAAACTCCATATACTGCATATCTGGCATTGTTATATTCATAGGAACAGGTACAAAGTGCCAGTATTCGTTCATGTTCCTCTACCACGACTGAGCTTTTAAATGTTGAAGAAACCAAAAGCTTTTTTAACCATTTCTCCCGCGCATCTGTACTTTCAAACATGAATGGAAAGGTTCCATTCTGGCCATCCAGTATCTCTCCTGCAAATATCTCTACCCGGTAATTCTTTTCCGGAGTATACAAATACATGATGGGATGCTCTTCATAATAATTTTGATTCTTATAACCAGAAAGAGAGGAGAACATCCGCCCTCCCCTGATGTGGTGACCATACAGAATAGTCACATCATCCTGAAACTCTTTCCGGTTCTGGCTTTCCATGAAAATGGAGCCTATAATACTTCTTGCACCATCAGCAGTATGATTCAGATAATAATCATTATCCGCTCCCTGCACAACCGGATAATCAATATCAGTTCCCGGAGACCAGAGCCAGCCTGCAATATCCGGATTCCATTGTAACAACGTATTAAAATCCGGCTCTTTCCGTATATCTGAATCAGCGGCGGCATGATCTTTAACTGCCGCATCAGCCGATTCCCGGAATGTCTGCTCTCTAAGCTGGGCATAGACTCGCTCTGCCTGTACCCTGGGTTTCATCTCCTGATAAAAATTCCAACCGCAGAAAACGGTCCCTGCCATGCATAAAAAAGACAGTCCCAAAAGTAATACTCGTTTCTTCTTCATCCTGATATCCTAATTAAGTACACATACCTGAATCTTTACCTGAACCTGCCCGATATCATCCAAAGACTCCGGATCGGTGGCAATTACCTGGGCAGTACAAGCATAGTCTCCAGCCGGAAGATTTTTCTTTAACTTTATCTTATCAATATACTGTCCCGGCTTTAACCCTTTGCTCTCATATAACACTTCATTCGTATCATCTCTGAGAATCACTACGCGGCAGTAATAACGGTTCTGGGGAATATTCTCCAATCCAATGGAGCCCTCGCTTTTTCCATCATTGAAAACTGCCTTGGCATTCATGGATACATTAAACATTCCTTCTTCCACAACAGAATTAAGAATATCCTGTACTTCCGCAGGTGTTTTTCCCTGTAAAGAACCATCCTTAGCTAGCTTGTCAAACCAATATTTGGTTGTGGCATCCATCACCTGATTATGTGTATACCACCAGTATCCGCCACCTGCACCGGCAACAATAAACAATAACAGGAGTAGAAGAAGGGCTTTCTTTCTGCCCTTCTCCTTTTCCTTTCTACTGTTTTTTTTACCGGCTCCCAGTGGTCTATTCGTTGTTTTCTCTTGAATAAATTGTGTTTCATTAAATTCTTCCAACGCTTAAACCTCTCTTTCGACTGTGTTAAGGAGTCCTTCTGGACGGATCAATCTCTACCTTATATTTTAATAGATATTTTGCTTTGGCCTTAATTTGGCCATCATTACTTCCGTCCATGTATTCTTGTACTTGGGTCTTAGTAGATCCTTCAACCACTAAGTCAGGATCTATATACTTCTCCACAAACCCGCTGCCTACCGCTCCGATAAAGGTAAATTTACCGGACATATCCTTCTTCAAGGTTCCCAAAGCAACCGGCGCTGCAGCAACCGGTGATTCTGCGTAAGGTTGTAACGGGATCTCGGTGGTACCATCAAAGCTTTTTACAGCCAGATACAAATCCTTAGCAGTCGTTGCTGTGGCCGCACTGGTTGTCAGGTTCATCGGATCAGCTGTAATACCAGCCTCTAGCGTCTTATTCTCAAATCCTGAAATTGAAACCTTTGTATCATAACTCCCTTTGTTTTTAACCGTATATTCTGGTGTGGTGAATAGTTCAGTGCCTGCCGAAGGATCATCAATAACACCCATTAATTTACTCGAACTGCTATGAGAACCACTCCGAGTCACCACAAGATAAATAGCATCCGGTACATTCACTTGAAGAACTTTCCAATCCTGTAATTCAAGAACATCTGGGTCATCCCCTGCTTCTACCAGGAATAGCTCCTCCGGTACCGTGTTTCCCAAATGGAAATGCTCATGCTCTGCATCTGCATTAGGATTATAAGCTGAATTATTGGTAAAACGAACCACATCTCTGCCTGCTACCGCACCTTCCGGATCCATATCAATATCAAAGATTTGACTATCTGGTATCGCTACCGCTGTTTGAATTACATGGTCTTCTCCCCAGACCGGCTGTTCTGGCGTTCCGGTATTCTCAGTTGTCAAATAAAATGCCTTAGGATTGTCAGCCAGATTTTCCGGAGCACTCTTAATCGTAAAGGTTCCGTCCTGATATGCCACAGACCCTTTCGCTGCCATGTTATTCTTAAATAAAGCACCGTCAACAATCGTTGTACCGCTGTTGGAGATCGCACCGCCATGCTGGCCACTGGAATCACTATCCGCATAGGTATTGTTATTATCAAAAAGCGCAACATCTGACAGAAGATTCAAATTTCCACCTTTTTCAACTGTTATCAGCGGGGCCTTAGCTTCACTGGTCCGGGTTACTAACGCACCTTTGGGAAGGTCTGGACTCTCCTTTTTTTCACTGTGTCCGTCAAAATATACACCTGCACTAAACCGGGCGGCTGCACCATCCTTGACATTCAGCAATGCACCGGTATAGTCCTCCACATCATAATCTTTAGCTTCTGTGTCCTCTGAATTTCCAGCAAAATCCGGCTTTATATAACGGACAATATTAACTTTATCGGTACTTCCCAGCGTAACTTTATCGGTACTTCCCAGCGTAACGTTTCCATCATTGCCTAAATAAGACATTCCTGTCACCTGGATATCGCTTTCTACCTGAATGGCATTAACAACATAAATTGTATTTCCACCACGGGTCTTTAATAACTCAAAAGCTCTTTTCAGCGTTTTTACAGGATGCTTTGGATTAGAGCCAGCAAACCGGTCATCCGGATCATCAATACCGGCTGCTGTTGTTCCATCGATATAAACACCTACCGGCACCTGCAGCTCCAGGATATGCGGATAGCCTTTACGGTTTGATAGGCAGAAGTAATCTTTTATCCGCCCTTCCAGCAGATAATAACCAGCATCAATGGCTGTTGCCTCGATTCCGAACTGATAATGAACCATATCTCTGCCCACATACGAATCCCGTATCATTACCTGGAAGCTATTTTGTACCGGAGTCCCCTGTACATCTACTGTTAAATAGCGGCTGGTACTCCGATTTGCATCTTTGGTTCCCACCCCCTCCAGGAATACACTCCCGCCGAAGTTTGTATACCGGCTGAAATGCAGGTCTCCATTGCTGTATACATCCGTACCTCCAATCACATCACTGCCTAATGCAAGATTGGAAAATTCCGCATACTCAAGATAACAGGTTCCTCTTTTTTCCTTTTTTTCCGTTCCTTCATCTATTACTTTAGTCAGCAGCTCAATACCAGCACTGCTTCCTTCTTTAATAAGTGTCCCATTTAGCAGACCGACTTCGTATTCCGGATCATTTTCATATTCCTTAGCATTCTTATCTTTTATATTAATATTATTAACAAACATCGTCTTGGTCGGAACGCTATTGCTCCCCTTTTCCGCACGATCACATTTTAGTATTCCGCCTCCTTTTACAGTAATCAGCGGAGACAGAGATTGTACGGCCGGTGCTAATAAGACCGGATTAATGCTGTCACAGCTTACCGAATGGCCATCCAGATAAATACCGCTTAGAGTCAGTATTCCTCCGTCTTCAATATTGAACAGACTATCAAGTAATGTTGCATTGCGGTATCCTTCATATACAGGATTTCCTGCATCATAATTTTGGGGCTGAGAATAGCGTTTGAAATATACCTGCCCCTGGATATTCACAGTATCAGCCGAATCCATATAGTATCCTTCATAGTGATAAGTTCCGTCACCATCATAAACCTTAATATTCATTAGTTGAATATCGGTTTCCCCATCAATATCCAAAGTACCTACAACATAAACGAGGACGCCCTTGGTATCATTCTGTTCATTCTGCTTTTTAATCTCCTCAAAAGTCCTTTTTAATGTCTTAAATGCCATCTCAGGAGTTGTTCCATCATGACTTTCATCGGAACCATTCTGTCCATCTAAGTAAATTACCGTTCTAAGACTCAATTCCAGAATATTGGGGTTGTTGTTCACAATATCGTATAATGCCTTGATTGCATCATCGAATGAATAATGATTCAGTTCTGTCTCACCAGGCGTTTGGACATCAATATATTCAATCAACGGACGGCCATTGTAATCATTGCCAACAGAAATCTGTAAGGGTAGTGAAGGTGCATAGGAAGCAGTAGGCTGTATATACGCCGCAGTTGCATTGGCCGTGCCATCTAAATATACTTTATCAGATATAACCGGCGAATCTGTCAGATATAGACGTCCGAGGGATGATGGATTACTTTTACTTGCATGCAGATAAATTCCGCTTCCATAAGTTGCGCTGTTCCCTTTAATCTCACCTCCGCTAATCGTCAGACTTCCGCCCTCGGCAACCTGGAAAGCGCCGCCTTTAGAAGCCAGGCTGTCTGAAAATCCATCCTCGGCAATATAGTTTCCGTTGTTGTAGTTATACGAAAAGACTGCGCCGCTTTCTACAATTACACCGATTCCTGAAGGAATATTCACCAGACTGTCTCCATTATGTTCCGTACTGTCTATGCTTCTCCGTCCCTGTATTGTGATATCTTCAAATCTCAAATCAGCGCCCGGTTTAATCAAACAGCCATGATATTCCTTCTCAAGCTCCTGTGTCTCAGTTCCATCGCTTTCATAAACAGGAAATCCGGTATAACGGCACATATAGGCGGCTTTCGGCAATGACCAGAGACCTTCACCGTCTATATTACTCGCTGTATTGCAAATATAAATCACATAATGATCAGAAGTTCCGTTACCCGTTTTCCCAACAGCTTTGGCCGTTTCAAAACTCTTTACGGCCTGGCTCGGCTTTAATCCGTTGTTGTTGTCATTGCTGTCTTCCCCTACCGAATCAAGATAAACTGCCTTCATCAGAATTAAGCACTGCTCTTCCTTTATACCTGCCACGTTTCCGGCCGGGTCGCTGGTTCTTCCCTGATCCAGTACTAACGGATTTGACCGCACATCAAAATATTGAAGATAGGAAGTGACGCTTGTTACTTTATTGCCATCCGGCTCCACCACTACACTGCCTTTTTCAAAGCGGTCGAAGTTTAAGTATATGCGGTAAGAACGCCCGGCGTAGTAAATTGAATCACTTACTTTAATAGCACTTAGAGTTTGATTTAAATAAATGCCGTCACGGATGTCTGCACCATTGCCATACAGTTCAAATCCCTTCTGCTCAACATAAATAGGTGAATATTTATCGACAGACTGCTTGCCTGGTATATTTGTCGTATTTCCGCTGATCTGTCCGCCGGAAAAAACCATTTTGGAAGAACCGACCAGACCGTTATAGTAAACTGCACTGCCGTATCCACCTTCATTTCCACGGATAAATCCACCGCTGATTGTCACACTGCCACTATTGTTTACAATTGCACCAGCTGCTGCCGGATCTGTACTATTTGAAACAACCTTGTTATTCTCAATCAGGCCGCCTCTCATCTCCATGTTACTATAATTGTCGGTTATATTAATTGTTCCAATACGATTACTGGTACCTCTTGCACCTGGAATATTTAGTTCATTATTTATTATCTGCCCCGATTTCATAATCAAATTTCCGGGCATACTAGCGCTGCCCTGGACCAATACCGCGGAGGCAAGCTGATAACCACCGATAATGAGATTTGGCGATAGTTCACATACCATATTCCGAATAGTTCCGCCGTTTATCTCAAGGGTACTGTTAATAACAGACACACCCAATGCTGTGAAATTTGACAAGGAAGTCGTTACTGCCTTGTTGTTCTGCAGTACTGCACCTTCACCAAGGACAGCGGTCGTTCCGTTGGCAACCTTCAGCAGCTGCATATCCGTTGATGCCAAAATAATACCATTCTCTGAGCCGCCGTCAATTGTGATATTTTTAAACGTAACTTTAGAAGCATACGGATAATAACCATAATATAATCCAACTAGTGTACCGGAAAAACCTTTATACCGGGTCACCAGCGGCTGCCACCGATCTCCGCTCTTCAGATTAGTTACGAATCCGTCGTCGCCAAATGACCAATCCTCATCCCCTGATGATACAACAACGGTTGATCCGCAGATAATGATATTCGCTCCCGACTTATATTCAACACCTCCCAGCAGCCGTTCGCTTTCATTGCCTCCCCACAGCAGTTCTCTGGCACGTCGGAAGGTCCTGACCGCTGTCGACGGCGAGTTACCGGTGTTGTCATCACTCCCAGTCCCTGACAGGTAAACATTATTTTCTCCCTCCAGCACTAGGTTTGGTGATCTCTCGGTAATTGGCCGGCCGTCTGCCATTCCATCGGAACTGAAGTTGTTGAAATATTCCCGCTGACTCACCGGACTTGTAAGATTCTCAATACCGGCCCCATCTGGTTTGACCACGACATTTCCGATAAAACCTTCTACCAAATGCAAATTATACTTTGGCGCTGAACCTGTTGCGCTATGGGTCATTGTGATCGGCCTAGTACTGTTATTCATATAAATCAGACCCTCTACCGTACTTCTGCCATCCAATTCAATATAACCATAATTATCAATTACCTGGTTCACATTAGAATCTGAAGCTACCTTTGCCCCACCCTCAAGCTTTAAAGTTGTGTCGGCTCCTAAGTAGACTGCACCTGTATTTCCCTCAATGGATGGTGAAGTTAAGCTTTCGCCTGCCTTACCATTTAACCGAATGATGACTTCATTGTGAAAGATTGTTGTGGAGTTACCGATTGTTGCTGAATAAATACCACTGCCTTTGTTATTACAAATAGAAGCAGAATCATTCAGGGTAATTTTTGCTGTTCCTGCCCGATAATAAGTAGCATTTGTTGTGCGGGTCAGGTTAATCCCCGAATTTGCTGTATTGCCATTAGCACCTGGGCCATTTCTGGATATTTTTGAGTTTCCATTCATTGTCACCTCAATCGGACCATTGGCATATATGCCGGCTCCCTGGTTTCCTGATTTGCGATCAGTGCTGCTGTAATAATTATCACCACCGCCAATCATTGCATTATCATCTAAAGTGATTTTTTGGTATCTGCCTTCTGGCCAGTTACTCAAAGTGTTAACCAATTGAATTCCGGTACTGGAATTGCCGGATATCCTGCTCTCTCCGGCCATCCTCAGATCCAGCCGCCGCGCCCCATAGTT
>Ga0213824_1001079_pt1 | contig 17208 bp, 14 predicted proteins | sample MC6MC0906MG_FD_179892 | JGI IMG/M metagenome (GOLD analysis project Ga0213824, IMG submission 179892) | Enriched soil aggregate microbial communities from Iowa State University, Ames, United States - MC6-MC0906-MG | ecosystem: Environmental > Terrestrial > Soil > Unclassified | place: USA: Iowa...
CGAACGATCACCTGGAAACCCCGCACTTCGAAGTCCAGCGCCTGCGCGACGACAACCCGGAAGTGCTGAACAACCAGTCCAGCTACGAGATCGCCGCCACCGAAACCGAAGAAGCGCCGCAACCGACCGCCACCCGCACCCTGGTTCGCCAGGAAGCCGCGGTCAAGACCGCGCCGGCCCGCGCCAATGCCCCGGTGCCGAGCGCTGTCGAAGAGCAGCAGCCCGCCGCCCCTGCAGCGCCAGCACCAAGCGTGCCGGAGCCAAGCCTGTTCAAAGGCCTGGTGAAGTCGCTGGTCAGCCTGTTCGCCGCCAAGGAAGAGCCTGCAGCCGCGCCAGTCGTTGCTGCCGAGAAGCCTGCTACCGAGCGTACCCAGCGCAACGAAGAGCGTCGTAACGGCCGTCAGCAGAGCCGCAACCGTAACGGCCGCCGCGACGAAGAGCGCAAGCCACGCGAAGAGCGCGCCGAGCGTGCCCCGCGTGAAGAGCGCCAGCCGCGCGAAGAACGCGCACCGCGTGAAGAACGTGCACCGCGTGAAGAGCGCGCGCCACGCGAGGAACGCGCCCCACGCCAGCCACGCGAAGACCGTCGCGGCAACCGTGAGGAGCGGGTCCGCGAACTGCGCGAACCGCTGGATGCGGCACCGGCAGCCCGTGAAGAGCGCCAGCCACGTGAAGAACGCGCGCCTCGCGAAGAACGCGCACCGCGTGAAGAGCGCGCCCCACGTGAAGAGCGTGCACCTCGCGAAGAGCGCGCCCCACGTGAAGAGCGTGCACCTCGCGAAGAACGCGCCCCACGTGAAGAGCGTGCACCTCGCGAAGAACGCGCCCCACGTGAAGAGCGTGCACCTCGCGAAGAACGCGCCCCACGTGAAGAGCGTGCGCCTCGCGAAGAACGCCAGCCACGCCCAGCGCGCGAAGAGCGCCAGCCACTGGAAGCCGAACAGGCCACCGAGAAGGCTGCCGAGCTCGCCGAAGAGCAACTGCCGAACGAAGAGTTGCTGCAGGACGAGCAGGAAGGCTCCGATGACGAGCGCCCACGCCGCCGCTCCCGCGGTCAACGTCGTCGCAGCAACCGTCGTGAGCGCCAGCGCAATGCCAATGGCGATCTGATCGAAGGCAGCGACGAAGAAGGCAGCGACGAGCAGCCACAACAGCACCAGGCCACCGAGCTGGGTGCAGAACTGGCCGCCGGCCTGGCCGTTACCGCCGCAGTCGCTAGCAGCAACATCAGCGCCAACGCCGAAGCTGAAGCCAATCAGCAAGCCGAACGCGCCAGCGCCGAAACAGCTGTCACCGACAACAGCGAAGCGGCTCAGCCCGCCGAGCAGGCTGAAGTGGTTGCCCAGGCCGAGGAAGTTGCCATCGCGCCAGTGGTCGAGCAGCCAGTCAGCGAGCCGGTCGCCGTGATCGAAGCCAGTGCCGAGCCTGTCGTCGACGCTGCACCGCAGCGCGTTACCGACGCAGCCCCAGCAGCCGAGCCGGTAGTGGTTGCCGAGGCGCCTGTCGAGGCACCTGTCGAAGCGCCAGTTGTCGAGGCAGTTGAAGCCGAGAAAGTGCCTGCAGTCGTTGAAGAAGCTCCGGTTGTCGAGCAGCCTGCCGCTGTCGTCGAAGCCCAGCCCGAAGCGGTTGTAGAGGCCGCCCCGGTTGCTGTCGAAGCAGCACCTGAGGTTGTCGAGCCTGCCCCGGTGGAAGCACCGGCAGCAGTCGAAGCCGCCACCGTCATGCTGGCTAACGGCCGCGCACCTAACGACCCACGTGAAGTGCGTCGCCGCAAGCGTGAAGCCGAAGCCGCTGCCAAAGCCGCGCAGGAAGCTGCCGCTGCTGCCGGCGAGCCAGCGCTGGAAACCGCCGATGAGCACAAGCCTCATCACGGTTGATAGCCACGGCTGAATGAAAAAGCCCCGCCAGTGCGAACTGGCGGGGCTTTTTCTTGGCAGGTGATTTGTGTCGATCGCTGCGCGGACACAGGCCCAGCAATCAGTACAGGTTGGGCTCCATTTCCAGCTCAACCCCGAACTTCTCCAGGATATCCGCCTGTATGCGCTGCGCCAGGCCGTGCAACTGCGCCCCGCTCGCCTGGCCATAATTGACCAGTACCAGGGACTGCAAGCGGTGCACCCCGGCATCGCCATCGCGATAGCCTTTCCAGGCAGCCTGCTCGATCAACCAGCCTGCAGCCAGCTTCACCTGGCCATCCGCCTGGGGATACGCCACCACGCCCGGGTACTGCGCACGAATTCGCGCCACCAGCGCCGCAGGCACCACAGGGTTCTTGAAGAAGCTCCCGGCATTTCCCAGCTCAGCCGGATCGGGCAGCTTTTCACGGCGAATACTGCAAATGGCATCGCTGATCTGCTGCGCGGTCGGCGCCTGGACGCTTTGCTCTGCCAAGCGCTGGCGCACCGGACCGTAGTCCAGGTGAGGCTGCAAGGTGCGGCTCAAGGCAAAACGCACGCGCAGGATCAACCAGCGCCCGGCATTGCGCTTGAACAGGCTGTCACGGTAACCGAAGGCGCACTCCTCCAGGCTGAAGTCGCGCAGCTCGCCGGTCTCGCGGTCAAGCGCCGTGAGCCCGGCAAACACGTCCTTGATCTCGACCCCGTAGGCACCCACGTTCTGCATCGGCGCAGCACCCACGGTGCCTGGGATAAGACTGAGGTTTTCCAGGCCGCACAGGCCTTGTTGCAGCGACCATTGCACAAACGGGTGCCAGGGCTCACCGGCTTCAGCCTCGACCACCACCCGGCCCGCTTCATCGCTCAGCACGCGACGGCCGCGGCTGGCCACGTGCAGCACCAGCGCGTCGATATCACGGGTCAGCAGCAGGTTGCTGCCACCGCCGATCACCAGCACCGCGACCTCACGCTGGCGCGCTTGCACAAGCGCCTCGCGCACGTCTTCGTCGTTGTGCGCCTGGGTGAAATAGCGGGCTTTAACGTCGATGCCGAAGGTGTTGTAAGGCTTGAGCGATACCTGCTCCTGCCAGTGCGCCGTCATAACCGCCCCTTGATTTCCACGACCAGCTCACGGCAGGCAGCCTCGATCAGGTCCAGCACCTGCTCGAACCCCTCTGAACCGCCGTAGTAGGGGTCCGGCACTTCATCCACGGCGGAGCCATAGCGGCGCAGGAACAGGTCGAGTTCGCCGACTGCGGTGTGCGGACGCAGGGCGCGCAGGTGCCCGAGGTTGCTTTCATCCATGGCCAGGATCAGGTCGTACTCGGCAAAATGCGCCGCCTTGACCTGCTGGGCGCGCTGCTGCGACAGGTCATAGCCCCTCGCCAGCGCCGCCTTGCAGGTACGGCTGTCAGGCGCCTTGCCCACATGCCAGTCACCGGTACCCGCTGACGCCACATGGACCTGCTCAGCCAGACCAGCGGCTTGCAGCTGATGGCGCAGCACCCCCTCGGCGGTCGGCGAGCGGCAGATATTGCCCAGGCAAACGAACAGGACGCGCATCAGGCCTCCAGCAAGCGCCGCACGCGCTCAAGGTCTTGCGGGGTATCGACACCGACGGCAGGCGCCTCGATGGCGTCTTCCACGTGAATACGCACGCCGTGCCACAGTGCGCGCAACTGCTCCAGCGCTTCGGTCTGCTCGAGCCAGCAAGGGCCCCAGCTGACGAAATCCTGGAGGAAGCCGACGCGGTAGGCATACATGCCGATGTGGCGGCGATACGGCACGCTCTCCGGCAGTTGCTCGCGGCCCTTGGCGAAGGCATCGCGCGCCCACGGCAGCGGCGCGCGGCTGAAGGTCAGGGCCAAGCCGTGCTTGTCGCTGACAACCTTGACCGCATTAGGGTTGAACACGGTTTCCGGGTCATGGATCGGCTCCGCCAAGGTGGCGATACCGGCTTCAGGATGGGCGGCCAGATTGGCGGCAACCTGGTCAATGATCACCGGTGGAATCAACGGCTCGTCACCCTGGACGTTGACCACGATCTCATCAGCAGCCAACCCCAGCTGCGTGGCCACTTCGGCCAGGCGGTCGGTGCCCGATTCATGGTCGGTGCGGGTCATCAGCACTTCGCCGCCGAAGGCCTGGCAGGCCTCGAAAATACTGGCGTCGTCAGTGGCAATGACCACACGGCTGGCGCCGCTTTTGCGCGCCTGCTCCCAGACGTGCTGCACCATCGGCTTGCCGGCGATCAGCAGCAACGGCTTGCCCGGCAGGCGCGTGGAGCGCAGCCGAGCGGGAATCACCACGGTGAAGTTCAGGCTCATTTGTCCAGACGCTCGTCGTCGGTCAGGGTACGCGCCTCGCTTTCCAGCATCACCGGGATGCCGTCGCGGATCGGGTAAGCCAGGCCCGCGCCCTTGCTGATCAGCTCGGTCTTGTCAGCGCTGAGCTTGAGCGGGCCCTTGGTGATCGGGCAGGCGAGGATATCGAGCAGTTTGGTGTCCATGAAAGCGTCCTTGAGGCCAGGTGGCCAGAAATTGGAAAGAGGCTCAGGGCTTGTAATGCCCCGGCAGCAAGCGTTGCAGCTGGCTGTCGAACCAGTCACTGAAGGCCGGCGTAGGCTGCGCTTCGACGGCCAGGTACCACCAGTCGTCGGCGGCGAAGGCCCGGCATTTCACCGCATCCTTCTCGGTCATCACCAACGGCAGCGGCGGGCTGAAAGCCAGGCTTTGCGCGCTGAACTGCGCGTGGTCGGCGAACGGATGCGGTATCGGCTGCCAGTTTAGCCCTAGCAGGGTATTGAAGAAACGTTGCGGGTTGCCGATGCCGGCGACCGCGTGCAGGCGTTGGCCCGCTGGGAAATGGTCGAGCGCGCGGCGCTCACCGCTGCGCACGTTGACCAGGGCGCTGGGCTGCAGGCGGAAGCCGAAGCCTTCGGGGCAATCAGCGCTGGCGCCGTTGAACAGCACCGCGTCAGCCGCCTGCAGGCGCTCGGCCGGCTCACGCAGCGGCCCAGCCGGCAGGCAACGGCCGTTGCCCAGGCCACGTGCCGCATCGATCAGCACCAGTTCAAGGTCGCGCGCCAGGCGGTAGTGCTGCATGCCGTCGTCGCACAGGATCAGGTCCAGCGACTCACTGGCCAGCAGGGCCCGAACAGCACGGGAGCGATCCGGGTCGATCATCAGCGCCACCCCCGTGCGCTGGACGATCAGCAAGGGCTCGTCACCGGCCTGTTCGGCGTTGTGCTGCGCCTCGACCCGCCAGGGCAATTGCGGCGGCTTGGCGCCATAACCCCGGCTGACTACACCGACCTTCAGCCCCTGGCGCCGACAATGCTCGATCAGCCAGAGGATCATCGGTGTCTTGCCGGTACCGCCGACGGTGATGTTGCCCACCACGATGACCGGCACCGGGGCACGGTAGCTGGCACTCTCGCCACTGAGAAAACGCGCGCGCTTGCGCACCACCACGCGGCGGTAGAGTGCTTCGAGCGGGCGCAGCAGCGCCAAGGCCGGGTGCCCGGCGTACCAGGCGGCTAGCAAGCGATCGACGAGCGCCATCAAGGTGTCCCCTGGGCAGCCTCGACGGTGGTCATGCGCAGGTGGCTGAAACCGAGCTTGCCGGCGGCATCCATCGCAGTGATCACGGCCTGGTGCGGGGTTTTGCCGTCGGCACTGATCGCCAGCGGCAGTTTGTTGTCACCGCCGGATTCGCGCTCGATCGCTTCGGTCAGGGTGGCCAGGTCGCTCTTTGGCAGCAGGTGGTTGTTCACCGAATACACACCGTCGGCGCTGATGGTGACCTCCACCAGCTTGTCCTGGTCCGCCGAAGGCTGCTCGGCGCTGGCCGCCTCGGGCAGCTCGACGCGCAGCTGGGTCTCGCGGGTGAAGGTGGTGGTAACCACGAAGAACAGCAGCAGCACGAACACCACGTCGATCAGCGACGCCAGGTTGATGTCGACGTTCTCACGCTGGCGGTTGCGCCGGAACTTCACGCCTTGTCTCCAGCCACTTCGACTTCGCGGTCGCCCTGGATCACTTCCACCAGCTTGATCGCCTCCTGCTCCATACCCACCACCAGCTCATCGATGCGGCGCAGCAGGAAGCGGTGGAAGAACACCGCAGGAATGCCGACCATCAGGCCGGCCGCAGTGGTGACCAGCGCCTTGGAGATACCACCGGCCAGCACCGAGGCGTTGGCGGTCATCTGCGAGCCCATGAAGGCGCTGAAGATGTCGATCATGCCCAGCACGGTGCCGAGCAGGCCGAGCAGCGGCGCCATGGCGGCGATGGTGCCGAGGGTGCTGATGTAACGCTCGAGTTCGTGAATGACCCGCGAAGCAGCCTCCTCGATGCACTCTTTCATGATCTCGCGACCATGGCGCGAGTTGGCAAGGCCTGCCGCAAGGATCTCGCCCAACGGCGAATCGGCGCGCAAAGCCTTGAGCTTGTCACTGGTGAGTTGCTTGTCCTTGATCCACATCCACACCTGCCCCAGCAGATGCGGCGGGGTAACGCGGCTGGCGCGCAGGGTCCACAGGCGCTCGACGACGATAGCCATGGCAGCGATGGAACTCAGAATGATTGGCAGCATCATCCAACCACCGGACTTGACCAATTCCCACACAGTAAACGCCCCTTTGGAAAAAGGCCGCCACTCTAACATAGGCGCGCAGGGTGCTCATCTGCCGAAGGTCAGGGAATTGTTCAGCCATCGCCGGATTCTGGTGCAGGGTCACGCCAGAACTTACGCTGCAGCCGCAGCCCCTCGACCTCGCCATGGCTGCCCAGCATCAACCGCAACGCCCCTTCCACCGCCGTATCGTGGATCGCCAGGGCATGGCGCCGATAACGCTCGATGACCTGCGCATGCGGGTGACCAAAGCCATTGTTGCGCCCTCGCGAAATCAATACGCCACGTGGCGCCGTCGCACGGATGAACGCCTCGGTCGACGAGGTACGGCTGCCGTGATGCGGCGCCTGCAACCAATCGACCGCCGGCGCCTCGTTCGCCGCCAGCCAGGCCCGTTCGGCGCCCGCCTCCAGGTCTGCGGCCAGCAGCAGCCGCTCACCCTTTGCCTCGACCAGCAATACACAGGAGCGATCATTGCTGCTCTGCCCTTCGGCCCATCGCCACAGTGAAAAGCGCACGCCATCCCACTCCCAGCTCTCGCCGCTGGTGCAAGGCCGGGCATCCAGGCCCGCCGGCAAGTCCTGCGGCTCACCGCTGAGCACCCGGTCGACCCGTAACCCGCGAAAAACCGCAAGCGCTCCGCCCGCATGGTCGGCATGGGCATGGCTGATCAGCATCAAGTCCAGTTGGCGCACGCCCAGTTTGTGCAGCGCCGGCAACACCACCCGTTCGCCCAGGTCACTGTCGCCCCGCGCCGGCCCGGCGTCGTACAGCAGGCTGTGATTGGGCGTGCGCAACAACAGCGCCAGGCCTTGCCCTACATCCAATTGCCAGACTTCCACCTGCCCTTGCGGCACAGGCGCCCTCGGCACCCACAACGCCAGCAGCATGACCGCGCCCAGCGCTCGCAGCGGCACACCGGCTGGCAGCAACACCAGCAGCGCGCCAAAGCCGACCAGCAGCCACGCCCAGCCCGGCAGCGCAGGCGGCAACCACGCTGGCCGCCAGCCGGCAACCAGGGCCAGCAGCTGGAACAGGACCTCCAGCAAACCACCCGCCAGCCATAACAGCGCCTCCCCCACGCCAGCCAGTGGCAACAGCAACGTACCGAGCAAGGCCAGCGGCAACACCGCCAGGCTGATCCACGGCACCGCCAGCAGGTTGGCCAAGGGAGCACTCAGGCTGATTGGCAAGCCCGTGGCCAGCAGCACCGGCAACAAGCCGATGGCTATCACCCACTGGGCGCGGGTCCATGCCTGCCAGGGCCGCCACCGGCCAAGGCGCGCGCTGAAGCAGTAGACAAGGATCGCCACCGCGGCAAACGACAACCAGAAACCTGGCAGCAATGGCGCCAGAGGCTCGATGATGAGCACCCCATCGAGTGCCAGCAACAAAGGGAATGCTGCCCCCAGATGACGAAAGCGCAGGCGCCAGGCCAGCACCACCGCCAGCATCAGGCAGGCACGCTGCACGGGCACGCCAGCACCGGCCAGCCAGCCGTAGGCCAGTGCTGCCGCCAGCGCCAGGCCACAGGCCCACGGCAGCCAGGCCACCCTGGGTGGCCACAAGCCCCAGCGCGCAAGGCCTGCGACCAGGGCATAGAGCAAACCGGCAACCAGGCCGATGTGCTGCCCCGAGATCACCAACAGGTGCACCGTGCCGGTGGCCTGCAGCACCTGCCAGTCCTCGCGGGCAAGGCCGGCGCCATCGCCGAGCACCAGCGCCACCAGTGCTGCCTCTCGGCCATTGGCGTCGACGGCCAGCAGGCGCTGGCGCAGCGCGTCCCGCCAGCCCGGGCTGAACGCTTCCAGCACATGACCTGCCTTGACCGTGCCGGTCGCGCCGACCCGCCGCGCCAGCAATTGCGCCTCACGGTCCGGCCCATGGGGGTTGAGCAACCCGGCCGGGCGCTGCAACGTGACTGCCAGGCGCCAGCGCTCACCGGCTCGCACCGGCGGGCCATCGAACCAGGTCAACAGCAGACGTTGCGGCAACTCGGCCCGGCGCGATCGGGGCTGTTTGAGCGTGAAGCGCACACCGTGCCCGGTGGCGGTCGGCAACCCGACCACGCGGCCCTCCAGCCATACGGTGCGGCCATCCAGGCCAGGGGCCAGCCGGTCGTCCAGGGCCTGCTGCGCCGACCCGCAGGCCCAGCACAGCCCCAGCGCGAAGCAGCCGATCGGCCACAGCCGCGTGCACAGGCAAGCCAGCCCGCCCACAAGCAGCAGCAACAGCCATCCGACCGATGGCAATGACGGAAAGAAGCCCAGGCACAACAGCCCGAGCGCGAGCGCAAACATCCCTGTGCGCATGAGGTAGAGCTCCAGAAGCGGAATCGCCTATTCAGGCATAGCCGAAAAGCCGCCCAGGCTCGCTCAACAATTGTCACAAACTCTGAACAAGGCTGAGAGGGAATCAAGGCATACTGCCTCGATCAACGCTCCGGGAGCCTACATGCCGCGCCGCCTTTTCAAACGCTACATGCCGGACCCGACCAGCATTCGGGAACACAAGTCGCTGCGCTTCTTCGGCAAGCTGCTGCACGACCCGAACCTCTGGCACCTCAACCGCCATTCGGTGGCGCGGGCCATGGGCGTGGGCCTGTTCGCTGCGCTGATCCCCATCCCCATGCAGATGCTACTGGCGGCAGCATTGGCGATCCCGGTGCGTGGCAACCTGCCGATCGCCGTCAGCCTGGTCTGGCTGACCAACCCGCTGACCATGCCACCGGTGTTTTTCGTCACCTACATGACCGGCGCGTGGCTATTGCAGACGCCGGCCCGCACGCTACCCGACAACCTCACCTTCGAATGGATCACCGACCAGCTGTCGACCGTGTGGCAACCGTTCCTACTGGGCTCGGTGGTCTGCGGTGTCGTGCTGGGCATCGCAGCCTACTTCACCACCCTGCTGTACTGGCGCTGGTGGATTGGCCGACAGTGGCGCCGGCGCAAGCTCAAGTGTTCACAGAAGTGCTCAGGCACGCATGCCGCGGCCGCTGACCAGCAGGCGAACGCACAGGGTGTAGAGCACTGCGGTGGCAACCAGCATGAAGGTGATCGCCGTACCGATGCTGATGTCCGACACCCCTAGGATGCCATAGCGGAACGAGTTGACCATGTGCAGCACCGGGTTGGCCAGCGACACGGTCTGCCAGAACGGCGGCAGCAGGTTGATCGAGTAGAACACCCCACCGAGGTAGGTCAGCGGCGTCAGCACGAAGGTCGGGATGATCGAGATATCGTCAAAATTGCGGGCAAATACCGCATTGACGAAGCCCAGCAGCGAGAAAATGGTCGCGGTCAACAGCACCACGACGATGGTCACGCCCAGGTGATGCACCTGCAAGTGGGTGAAGAACAGCGACAGGATGGTCACGATCACGCCCACCGCCAGGCCACGCAGCACACCGCCCAGCACATAACCCACGAGAATGATGTGCGGCGAAACCGGCGACACCATCAGCTCTTCGATCGAACGCTGGAACTTGCTACCGAAGAAGCTCGACACCACGTTGCCGTAGGAGTTGGTGATCACCGACATCATGATCAGCCCGGGGACGATGTACTCCATGTAGGTGAAACCACCCATGTCGCCGATCTGCCGGCCAATCAGATTACCGAAGATGACGAAGTACAGGACCATGGTGATGGCCGGTGGCAGCAGGGTCTGCGGCCAGATCCGCAAGAAGCGCCGCACTTCACGGTAGACGATGGTATTCAGGGCGACCCAGTTGGTGCGCAGTTCCACACTCATACGGCCACCTTCGACAGGTTTTTTTCCACCAGGGACACGAACAGCTCCTCGAGTCGGTTGGTCTTGTTGCGCAGGCTCTGCACTTCGATGTTCTGCAACGCCAGTTGGCCGAACAGCGCGGTGATGCCGATGTCCTTGTCCACCTGCACTTCCAGGGTGTGAGGGGTGATCAGCCGGCACGGGTAGCCCTGCAGCACCGGCGCCGCCGGCAGGTCCTGCTTGAGGTCAAGGACAAACGTTTCGACATGCAGCTTGCCCAGCAGCTGGCGCATGCTGGTGTTCTCGACGATGGTGCCGTGATCGATGATGCCGATGTTGCGGCACAGTTGCTCGGCCTCTTCGAGGTAGTGCGTAGTCAGGATGATGGTGATGCCCTTCTGGTTCAGCTCGGTGAGAAAGCTCCACATCGAGCGGCGCAGTTCGATGTCCACCCCGGCGGTCGGCTCATCGAGGATCAGCAGACGCGGCTCGTGGATCAACGCCCGAGCAATCATCAGCCGGCGCTTCATGCCGCCGGACAGCGAACGCGACTGCACGTCGCGCTTGTCCCACAGCCCCAGTTGGGTCAGGTACTGCTCGGCGCGCTCCTTGGCCAGCTTGGGCGGGATACCGTAGTAGCCGGCCTGGGTGACGACGATATCGAAGGTTTTCTCGAACTGGTTGAAGTTGAATTCCTGCGGCACCACGCCCAGGCAGCGCTTGAGCGCCGAAGGTTCGCGGTCGAGGTCATGGCCGAACACGTTCACCGTGCCGCTGGTCTTGTTGACCAGGGTCGAGAGAATGCCGATGGTGGTGGATTTGCCGGCGCCATTGGGGCCGAGCAAGGCGAAGAAGTCACCTTCGGCGACATCGAGGTCGATGCCTTTGAGGGCCTGGAAGCCGTTGCCGTAGGTCTTGGTCAGCTGCCGGATGGACAGGGCGGAACTCATAGCGGGTCACTTACCGAAGAAAAAGGTGCAGGACACGCCAGGGCAGGTCACTGGCGCAGTGAGTGCGGCCAATGGTGCAAGGCCTGGCCGCACAAGTACAGTCATGTGTATTGATAGTGGCTATTAATGACGGTTCGAAATAACCGAAATAGCGATCAGGTCAGCGCGGTCATCACCGCCGCCTGGTAGGCCGGGCGGGCCTTGAGGCGCTCGTACCAGGCCTCGAGGTGGTACATGGCCGGGCGTTCGATGGGCATCTCGAACCAGGCATAGACGAAGCTACCCAATGGGATGTCGCCCATGCCGATCTGGTCACCGGACAGGTACGGCTGATGCGCCAGGGTTTCATCGGCGATTGCCAGCAACTGCGCGCACTGCTTGTGCGCGGCGTTGATCGCCACCCAGTCGCGCTGGTCTTCAGGCGTGCGCAGCAGGCCCCAGAACAACGGGCGGAACGGGGTGGCGAAGGACGACGTGGTCCAGTCCATCCACTTGTCGGCCAGGGCACGCTGGCGCGGGTCGTCCAGGTACCAGCCTTGCTCCTGGCCGTATTCGGCGCAGAGATAGCGGACGATGGTGTTGGATTCCCACAGGATCAGGTCGCCATCTTCGAGCATCGGCACCAGGCCATTGGGATTGCGCGCGCGATAGTGCGGCTCGTTGACCACGCCGAAGGCGCCACCGGCGTCGATGGACTCGAAATCCAGGCCCAGTTCATGGGCGACCCACAATGCCTTGCGCACATTGCTCGAATTCTTGCGGCCCCAGATCTTCAGCATGGCAACGTCCTTATGAATGCGGAGGGTGGACAGTCTACTCCACAGCGAAGCAACCGGTGCAGGCAACAATGGCCTGAAACTCCTGCCGCCACACCCTGTCACTGTTCTGACACTGCCGTTCAACGCGTTGCGTCTAAGCTCTGTGGGATGGCTCAAGCCCCTGGTTCCAAGGAGGACCGATTATGTTGCTGTTGTGGTTGGTGGTGCTGGTGATTGGCGCGGCATACCTCACGCACCGGCGCCTGGCGCCCTTGCAGATTCTGGGCATCATGGCGGCCTACGTGCTGCTGATGGGTATTTTCAGCAGCGCCCCTGGCTGGCTGCTGGCTGTGATCTGGGCCGTGCTGGCAATCAAGGTTGCCCTGGTGGCGCTGCCGGAATGGCGCCGCAAGGTGCTCACCGGCCCGGTGTTCAAATGGTTCCAGCGCACCCTGCCACCGATGTCGCAGACCGAGCGCGAGGCAATCGACGCTGGCACCGTCTGGTGGGACGGTGAGCTGTTCAGCGGCCGCCCGGCCTGGCACACGCTGCTCGCCTACCCGGCGCCAAAGCTTAGCGATGAAGAGCAGGCCTTCATTGATGGCCCCACAGAAGCGCTGTGTGCCATGGTCAGTGACTGGCAGATCGGCCAGGACCTCGACCTGCCGCCCGAAGCCTGGGCCCATATCAAACAGAATGGTTTCTTCGCCCTGATCATTCCCAAGGAATACGGCGGCAAGGGTTTCTCCGCCTACGCTCACTCCCAGGTGGCGATGAAGCTGGCCACCCGCAGCGGCGACCTGGCCTCCACCGTCATGGTGCCCAACTCCCTGGGCCCCGCCGAACTGCTGCTGCACTACGGCACCGACGAACAGCGCAACCACTACCTGCCGCGCCTGGCCCGCGGTGATGACATCCCCTGCTTCGCCCTCACCGGCCCGCTGGCCGGCTCCGACGCCGGGGCGATGCCCGATACCGGGGTCATCTGCAAAGGCCAGTGGAACGGCGAAGAGGTCGTCGGCCTGCGTCTGAACTGGGAGAAGCGCTACATCACCCTGGGCCCGGTCGCCACCTTGCTGGGCCTGGCGTTCAAGGCCTACGACCCCGACCACCTGCTGGGCGATGAAGAAGAACTGGGCATCAGCCTTGCGCTGATCCCCACCGACACCCCGGGCGTCGATATCGGCAAGCGCCACCTGCCGCTGGGCGCAGCCTTCATGAACGGCCCCAACAGCGGCAAGGACGTGTTCGTGCCGCTGGACTTCCTGATCGGCGGCCAGGCGATGCTCGGCAAGGGCTGGATGATGCTGATGAACTGCCTGTCGGTGGGCCGCTCCATCTCCTTGCCCGCCGTAGGCACCGGCGCCGCCAAGTACACCAGCCTGGTCACCGGCCAGTACGCCAACATACGCGAGCAGTTCAACGTGCCACTGGCCGCCTTCGAGGGTATCCAGGAATCACTGGCGCGTATCGGCGGCAATGCCTGGCTGATGGACAGCGCCCGCCTGTTGACCGCCAAGGCCGTGGACCTGGGCGAAAAACCCTCGGTGCTGTCGGCGATCCTCAAGTACCACCTGACCGAGCGGGGCCGCGAGTGCATCCAGCACGCCATGGACGTGCATGGCGGCAAAGGCATCATCATGGGCCCGAACAACTACCTGGGCCGCAATTGGCAAGGTGCGCCGATCTTCATTACCGTTGAAGGCGCCAACATCCTTTCGCGCAACCTGATGATCTTTGGCCAGGGCGCGATCCGCTGCCACCCGTTCGTGCTCAAGGAAATGGCCCTGGCCGGGCGCGAGGACCATGACCAGGCACTGAAGGAATTCGATGACCTGCTGATGAAACACATCATGTTCGCCGCCGGCAACGCCGCCAGCACGCTGGTGTACGGCCTGGGGCTCGGCCACCTGGAGAAAGTGCCGGGTGATGCCCTGAGCCAGGGCTACTTCCGCGCCCTCAACCGCCAGGCGGCAGCCTTTGCCCTGCTGGCGGACCTGTCGATGATGCTGCTCGGTGGCGCCCTCAAGCGACGCGAACGGCTGAGCGCGCGCCTGGGGGATGTACTGAGCTACCTGTACCTGTCCTCCGCCGCACTCAAGCGTTATCACGACCTGGGCTCGCCGGAGCACATGCAGCCCTTGCTGCGTTGGGCCATGGAAGAAAGCCTGGGCCAGGCGGAAAACGCCCTGGACCGCCTGCTCGACAATTTCCCCAATCGCTTCGTCGGCTGTGCCCTGCGGGTACTGGTATTCCCCTTCGGCCGCCGCCACACCGGGCCGAGCGACGAACTGGATGCCGAGGTGGCGCAGCTGATCGGCCGCAGCAAGGGCGACCCAGCGCTGGAGGAACTGCTTGCAGGCTGCTTCAGGCCCCAGGCCGAAGGCGACCCGGTGGCGGCGCTGCAACGGGCCAGCGATTTGCTGGACGAAGCAGTGCCGCTACACAAGGCGCTGCACCAGGCCATCAAGGACGGCAAGGTGCAACCAGCGCCCGGGCAGTCGGCCATCGATGCGGCGGTCGAGATCGGCGTGCTGCAGCCAGGGGAAGGCCAGCGGCTGCACGAGGCAGAAAAGGCTCGGCGGGCGGTGATCGATGTGGATGCCTTCGACAAGGAGCAACTGCTCCCCGAGCAAGGCAAGGTGCGCTGATACCGCGTATACTCCGCGCCCGTTTCAACTTCATCGAGGACCGCCACCATGGCCAACCCCCACCTGGAATACCACCTGCAACTGCTCAACCACTTGCGCACCATCCTGGTTGCCCTGGGTGAAGCCGAGCAGGTACCGGAGGAAAGCCACGCCCTGTTCCTTGAACGCTTCGACGAACTGCTGACCCTGCTGCCGCAGGACCCGCTGGAAAGCCAGTACCTGGGCCAGGACCTGATCTGCCAGGTGATCCAGCGCTACCCGCAGATCGCGCACCTGGTGCCGCGTGACCTGCTGTGGTTCTTCGCCGGCGACTGCCTGCATTTCATGCCCGACGAGGAACTGGCGATGTACCAGCAGTTGGAAGAGCGACGTTATGAAGCGGAGCAGAATGACGAGCCATTCGACTGGCATCTGGAGAAGCAACTGCTGAACGGCGGCGCCCCCGACACCCGTCATTGACAAGGATGCTGCGGCCCGCATGGCACAGGCCGCAGCTTGCCTGCCCCGCTACTGATCTTGCTGCTCGGCAAGTACCTGCGCACCCGCCTTGAAGAAGGTCCGCTTGCCGGCGCTCCCGACGCTGTTGATCAGCTCATTCCCCTGATAGAAGCGCTGCTCGCTGTCTGCCCCCTGCTCCGTCGCTGTGAGGATATCCAGCGGATCGTAGCTATAGCTGGCCAGTACCTGCCTGGTCGATGGGTCGCTAACGCTCAGCAGCCGATTGAGACCATCATATTCGAGCACCCGGCCCTGTTCGTCGCGGATCAGGTTGCCATTGCGGTCATATTCCAGCGAAATCGACCTGTCCGGATAAGTGCTGTTGGTGATCAGCATGAGCTGTACTGGGTCGCCTTCCTTGCCACCATCAGCGGCGAATGCATATTCGGCCACGTTCGTACCGGCATCATGAACGGTGGTGACCTTGCGCAAGTTGTCCAGGCCATCGAACTCGAACTTCTGGCTCTTCATCGAATTACCATACTGATCCTGCGGGCGTTCACTGCCAGTGCACGTGTAGTCGGTCAAGCGCTGGCGCCGGTCATACACGAAGGTCTCGCTGCGCAATGGCGTGGTAGATTGCTTGAGCTCCCGGGCATTGAGGGCATCGTCATCGTAATACGTCTGGGTCAGCGTCTGGGTTACCCCCCCGTAAGTGAACGTACGGGTGATCTCACGCCCAAAATCATCGTATGTCAGGGCCGTTCTCAGTGACTGGCCAGCTTCGGCTGTCGTGAACGAAAGCAGACGGCCAAGCAGGTCGTAAAGGAAGGTCGTTGTCAGCCCACCTATCGTGGTCTTTTTCAACTGCCCCGAGCTGAGGTCGTACTCATGGGTCTGAACCTGGCCGAGCACCGTGGTGAAGCTCGTCAACAGCCCGAGGTGGCTGTATCCGTACTGTGCAGCGGGTAGTCCGGATTGGGGCCGTTCCTCCCTCTTGATCGTGCCGTTGGTGTAGTACTCACGCACGAGCAGCGCTTCATCGCCGACCTTGCAGGAGGACAAGCGTGCAGTCTGGCCGTGGTACTCATAACTGACACCTTGCGCACGCCGTTTTTCATCCCCGCTCAACAAACGCGAGACTGGCTGGTCGGTGTGTCGAGGCTCGTATGCATAAGTGATCGCTTCGCCACTGTGCACGGTGACCGTCTGAGGCTTGCTCATCCCGGGCTGGTAATTGAAGACCTGCTTGCGCCCGCCAGTGACACTTTCCGACATCCGCCCCAGACCGTCGAACGTTTGCGTACCCAGCTCGAAGGTCGAGCCACTGAGCACATCCTTGACCTTGATACTCACGGGCAGATCCTCGCGGCTGTGCGCAGCATACTCGCGCATGACCTCGGACTTGTCAGGCAGCACCTCTTTCACCACACGGTCGAAGGCGTCGTACCCGTATTCAGTGATTCGCGCCTGCGAGCCAATGCCCAGTGTTTTCATGGTCAGACGGCCGAGACCATCATGCACGCTCACCTGCACGCTCTCACGGGTGGTGCCGTCGCTTCTTTTGCGTTCGATCTGCACCGGATTGCCAAACAGGTCCTGGTCAACGATGGTTCTACCCGTCTTGAGGCTGCCACTGCGTGGCTCGCTCCACTGCGTGATGATGACGCCCCTGTGACGGGCGGTCCCAATCGGATCGGTTTCGCTCACCCTACGCACGCCATCCGGGCTCACCGTCACACGTTGAGTGCCCCAGTCGTCGTACTCGTACTGAGTCGTCATCGTCAGGTCTTCGGTGGTCTTCGCAGTCAACCAGTCAGTCTTTACGTCTTGCAGCAACTGCCCGAATGCATCGTAGAGCGTGGTATAGAGCTGTCGCACAGTGCCGGCCGAGAAGTCGTTGTCCTGGCGCTTCTCGTCCACAACCCGATTCAGCCCGTCGAACCTGGTGTAGGTCTCAACGCCCTGAACATCGGTGCGTGTTTGCCCGGCCTGGTCCTGGTCGGTGGCGCACAGGGCGTAGCTGTACGTGCGCTCGGCCTTGAAGGCCGGCAGGTTCGGCGCCACGATCTCTTTGGTGACCCGCTGCAGCGCATCGTACTCGTAGCGGATCTGCACCCCGTTGTCGTCCTCGCTGAGCAAGGGC
>Ga0213824_1001081_pt1 | contig 17180 bp, 15 predicted proteins | sample MC6MC0906MG_FD_179892 | JGI IMG/M metagenome (GOLD analysis project Ga0213824, IMG submission 179892) | Enriched soil aggregate microbial communities from Iowa State University, Ames, United States - MC6-MC0906-MG | ecosystem: Environmental > Terrestrial > Soil > Unclassified | place: USA: Iowa...
CAATTGCACATCCACCAGGAAGTGCAATACGAGCACGGCCGTTACGTGCAAGTAATGGTCCCATTACTTGAACAGATGCACGCATTTTACGTACATATTCAAATGGTGCTTCAATGTTTAGTTCTTTAGAAGCATCGATTGTTACTTGGTTATTTTCAAATACGACTTCAGCATTTAAATGACGTAATACCTCATTAATTGTGTATACATCAGACAAAACTGGTACTTCAGATAGTACATTCTTTCCATCACTCGCTAATAGGGCTGCAGCGATTATAGGTAATACAGCATTTTTTGCGCCCTCAACACGCACTGTGCCGTTTAACCGCTTTCCGCCACGGACGATGATCTTTTCCAAATTATTCCCCTCCGTGTCCTTTTTTCAGTATCTATTCACTCAATACTCAGAAGTTATGATCGGTGTGCCAACCACAATTGTATCTTTGTTGTCTGTAGAACGTATTGCTATTTGCACATTTATTTTCTCTCTATTTATCGAAAGAGCGTCATTCCACTTTTTATTATATGCGGAGACTGACACAAATGCTCTTTCTTCTGTCTGTTCGATCGCTCTTGCTGAAAGATTTTTCAAAACCTGATTGGTTTTATTTTGCAAAACACCTTCAATCTTATCATTCAATACACCTTGAACACAAGTATAAATTGTAGGTTTTCCATTAAAAATTTTATCCACTTTCTGAACGTACTTCGGGTCCCATTTCGCCCCGCTTACCTCAAATATAATGAAAGTGTTTTCTTTAGTATTTTCCTTAGTCCAAGTTACTACTACTCGTTCTTCATATGAAGAAGATTTTTTATAGGATGTAGCTTTATATCCATCTGGAGATTGTTCTAATTCCCAACTTTCGATATTTGCCTTTTCCTTCACATCGTTTAACAATTTTTGAAACGTATGTATATTAGAAATTGTTTTTGTTTCTCGCGCTAACCACGACCACCGCTCTACTTTTGCATCATTCTTCTCTAAAGCTGCAATCATGCTCTCCATCTTCTGTTCATCGCTTATAGGTTTCATCTCTCTGTATCCAACCAAAAATAAAACAACACTTAAGACAACGATAAGAACGGCTTTAAGCTTCAATTTCATCCCCTCCTATCCCCATTGTTAACGGAGATATGAGGTTCTATACACTTACTTTACTAAATACGTTAAACTCTTTGAATAGCCTAAATAATCAAGGAAAAAGTTACTGACAGATGTTCCAATTGCAATCGTAACTAGGATGAGCAATACTCTCGTCTGCATCACTTTCCCAGACTTCATTAAACGCTCAATGTTAATACCTTGCAAGGCCCACCACGTAATAGTAATAAACAATAAATGCGAAACAATGGCAATCAGTGCTTGTTGCCCTAAAAGTTGTGCCAAAAAATCGACCCCTTTTTTGTTTGGCTACTACTTACGCAAAATGTAAAAACGATACCATAATAAGTAGGAGCCGCACTTTTTCAAACGCGAATAGGCTTCTTACATTTCCGTTTGCTGTTACTCCAAAATAAAAAGCGCAGAGTACGGACTCTACACCTTTTATTTTCACTATTGTACCACGTTCCCCAAGAAGAAGAAATCCTTCATTAATGGAAAATATTCATAAAAGAAATTATAACCAATCATCGGCATAATCCCTAGTATTACAATCGAAATTGCACAAAAACTCATGACAATCTTTATATTTAACGGTAACCGAAGCCTCTCTTCTGTCTCTCCAGTGCGGAAAAACATTTGCTGTAATATCCGAAAGTAATATACGAATGAAACAACTGTTGTCCCCATCATAATAGAAGCTAATACGTAATGAGCAGGTTCAACATGAAGTGCCCCTAAAAAGATGTTAATTTTCCCGATGAAACCAGCTGTTCCAGGTATTCCAGCTAACGATAAGATAAAAATCGTCATCACTATAGCTGTAAATGGAGATCGCTTGTATAACCCTGTAAAAATCGTCATATTTTCCTTATCATTTTGTAAGATTAATCCATGGATGATTGCAAATGCTCCTATATTCATAAGCATATATGCAAGCATATAAAACCACATACTATCCATCGTGAACTGCGATAGCGCCACAAGAGGTACGAGCAAATACCCAGCATGCGCGATACCTGAATAGGCAAATAGACGTTTTACGTTGTATTGCTTTAATGCTACTACATTCCCAATAATCATCGTAATACTAGCTAGCACAGCAATGTATATACTCATACGCCCGTACAAAGATTGTGCGTCTCCTTGGATTGCCACGCCTGCAAACACCATAAGAAACAAACGCGTAATGAGTAGAAAACCAGCAATTTTAGAAATCGTTCCGAGAAAAGCAGTGACAGGTGTAGCCGCTCCCTCATACACATCCGGTGCCCACATATGAAATGGAACTGTTGCAATTTTGAATGAGAGTCCAACAAGTAAAAGTAGAAATGCGAGAGCTAACAATAATTGAATGCCCCCGGCCAATCCTTGCGTAAATGCCTGTTGCATTTCCACTATGTTGGTCGATCCTGTAATACCGTATAAATAACTCATTCCAAAGAGCGTAATTGCTGTTCCAATCCCTCCGTTAATGACGTATTTCATTGCCGCTTCATTCGATGCACGGTTTCTTTTTCGGATTCCTACAAGAATGTAGGAAGAAAGCGAAAGCAATTCTAAACCGACGAATAGTGTGATGAAATCAACGCTCGAAGCCATGAACATCGCTCCAAGAAGCGCCATTAACATTAAGTAATAATATTCTCCCTTATCTTGAATAGGATTCTTCTCATCATCGCTCATTGCCATACATAAGACGAGAGCTGCCCCGATTAATAACAACGTTTTAAACCCTTTTGAAAATCCATCTAACACAAACGATCCATTTAAAATATCTCCCGCTGGTTCACTATATAGCGTAATTAATGACACGGCCGATAATACGATGGCTGCGATTGCCCCAATCGCAACGTGCCTATGGTTCAGCTTAAAAAACAAATCACATATGGAAAGAAGGATGGCTGCCCCAAGAATAATGAATTCCGGCACCATCAGATGCCACGATAAGCTAAGTAACGTATTCATATCCATCCTACTTCACCCCCAATGTTTTCAACGTATTTTGAAGCGGATCCCCTAGTAGTTCTGGCATTACTCCAATTGCGATAATACAAACGAGAAGTAATATAACAGGAACGTACTCCCATCCGTGTATATCAGATTTCGCTTCCCATTCTTTCTTACCAAATGTCACTTGAAGTGTCGCTCTTAATACGTATACAGCGGTTAAAATAATTCCAAGTACACCTACGGTAGCGATAACAGGTTTTCCTTGGAATAAACCGAGAAAGGCGAGGAATTCGCTAATAAATCCAGACATCCCCGGCATTCCAAGCGATGCCATACCTCCCGCTAGGAAGAAGCCGCTAAGCACAGGAACACTTTTTGCGAGTCCACCAAGCGCTGTAATATCTGAAGTCCCAAAACGCTCTTCAATCATGCCAAGTAAGAAGAAGAGCAATGCCGCAATTAAACCATGAGACACAACCTGGAACAGTGCCCCTTGTATACCTGGTGCATTTAACGCCGCAAGCCCCATTAATACGATGCCCATATGCGAAATACTAGAGTAAGCAAGCACCTTTCTAAAGTCCGTTTGGATGAGTGCTAGAAAGGCCCCGTACAATAAATTAATGACTCCTAAAATCGCAATTAGCGTTGCAAAATCACGAAAATGTTCTGGAAATAATCCTTTCCCGAAGCGAATAATACCGTACGCTCCAATTTTCAGTAAAACTCCCGCATGAAGCATAACTACAGCAGGATGCGCTTCTATGTGTACATTGACCATCCAGCGATGCAAAGGGAAAACAGGAAGCTTAATCGCAAAGGCAATCATTATGGCAAGAAACAAGCCGAACTGTAAGCTACTTGAGACAGCCATTCCTCCCCCAGCACCTACACTCGTTAATATTTCTTTAAGCTCCGTAATATTTGTTGTACCTGTTTTCGCAAATAAAACTGAGAAAACGATAAGTAAAATAGCTGATCCGATACCGTTATATATTAAATAACTATATGCAGCCTTTTCACTCGACAATTTCCCCCACTTGCCAATTAATAAAAACATTGGTGGCAACGTAATTTCAAAGAAGATGAAAAACAGCATTAAATTTTGAGCAGCGAAGACACCGAGCATCCCTATTTCTAGCATGAGTAATAGCATGTAGAATGCTTTTAAATTTCTTTTAATGGAAAATGCCGCAATTGCTGCAAGCATTGCTAGTAGGGCTGTCAGCACCATCATTACAAGCGATAAACCATCAATACCAATCTCGTAATAAATGGAAAACCATCTTTTATCTACCGCTGCAAAATCCCCAAATTTAATCCATTTCACTTTCTCATCAAATATCGATAAGCTCTTTCCTGAAACATATGTACAAGCGAGGACGATAGCGATACCAAATGAAAGCGCCGTCCCAAATAAACCAAGCGCTCGCACTGTACGCGATTCTTTTTTCGGCGTTAATACAAGCAAGAGAATCCCTAAAAGCGGGGAGAAAATGAAGAACGTTAATAGCAATCCATTCATCGTAAATCCCCTCCCGTATATAACAAAATAATTATGAGCACTGCGAGCGAAACAGCCGTTACAGTTCCGTACACTTGTACATTCCCGTTTTGAAGCCGTGACCCTAGTCCACTCATACCTTTAACGAGTCCAGCAATTAAAACTGCGATTCCTTCTACAACGTATACTTCAAATAAGCGAAGCACATGAGCGATTCCTTTCGTAATGGGAAGCACCGTCGCATTGTATAGTTCATCCACATAATATTTTTCTTTCAAAAGGTTATAAAGAGACGTCCCTTCTCCGCCGGCCCAATCTCTAGAGATAGATTTCTTACCATATATGAAATATGCGAGGGCAATTCCCGCAAATGAAACGAGCGTCGCAACAACCATAATCCAAACAGGTCCATGCACTTCCTTCACCTGGAATCCTATATCTTTCGTAAGCCAATCCCCAAGAAACGTTCCGAACCACGGTGTATTTATATAGCCTGCCACTACCGCAAGAACACCAAGGACAATCATCGGATACGTCATTGTGCGAGGTGATTCATGCACCTCTTCCTTCGTCTTCGTTTCCCCTGTAAAGACAAGAAAGTATAAACGGAACATATAAAATGCTGTTAGAAATGCCGCAATTACTGCTAAGGCGAATAGAAAGTAATTGCCATTCATCCAAGCCGCCGCTAAAACTTCATCTTTACTAAAAAATCCGGAAAGAAGAGGAACACCACTAATTGCAAGTGTGCCTATTAAAAATAGTGCACTGGTTACTTTCATCTTTTTCTGTAAACCGCCCATTTTATTAATGTTTTGCGTATGGACTGCATGAATTACACTTCCTGCCGCCAAGAACAGTAATGCTTTAAAGAAGGCGTGTGTCGTTAAGTGAAAGACACCAGCTACATAACCAGCAGAGCCTAGCGCAAGCATCATATACCCGAGCTGACTAACTGTAGAGTAAGCAAGAACCCTCTTAATATCAGTTTGCACTAGACCAATAGAGGCCGCAAAGATTGCGGTGAAAGCCCCAACGATTGCCACAGTTTGCATCGCTACCGCACTTGCTGAAAATAGCGGGAACATCGTCGCTACTAAATATACGCCGGCTGCAACCATCGTTGCCGCGTGAATAAGCGCCGAAACAGGCGTCGGTCCTTCCATTGCATCCGGCAGCCATGTATGAAGCGGGAACTGGCCCGATTTCCCCATCGCACCGATAAAAATTAATATCGCCGTTATTGTAATCATAGAAGGAGAGAGATCGCCCGTATGAATCGCTTTAAAAATCGCGTCATATTCAAAACTACCTGCGTGCCAAAAAATTAAAATCATCCCAACAAATAGCCCAACATCCCCAATGCGTGTCATAATAAAAGCCTTTTTCGCAGCAGCCTTCGCTTTTTCTTTAAAGAAATAAAAACCGATAAGTAAAAACGAACCAAGGCCGACTAACTCCCAAAATATATAAAGCTGTAATAAATTCGTCGATATAACAAGCCCAAGCATTGCAAATGTAAAGAGCCCTAAATATGCATAAAAGGTTGGTAATCTGGCGTCACCTTTCATATAACCTTTTGAGTACACATGTACAAGAAAACTCACAAGCGTAACGATAAACAACATTAAAGCTCCTAATGCGTTAACTTCAAAACCAAATGATATATCTATATCTCCTGTTCTAAGCCATACCCACTTATGCTTCACCGTACCGGATGATAGCCGTTCTATTAGTACCACTACCGCGGATATAAAGGAGAGAAAGGTAAAGAAAATACCTAGTACACTACTTCCCTCTCTAATTTTCTTCCCGAACATAATAAGTATCAAAAACGAAACAAGCGGGAAAAGCGGTATGAGCCATGCATAATCGATCATTGTTTCCTTCCCCCTTTTCGGTCACAATGCTATCCTTTGAGCGTATCCATCTCATCTACATGAACTGTCGGGCGATTACGGTACAAAGCAATCAAAATCGCAAGCCCTACCGCTGCCTCCGCTGCCGCTACAGACATCGTAAACAGCGAAAAAATTTGTCCTGTTAAATTCGGAAACAAGCCTAATTTACTAAACGCTACTAAGTTTAAATTGGCCGCGTTAAGCATCAATTCGATACAAACTAATACAATTACTGTATTTCGCTTTGTTAAAGCTCCAAATAAGCCGATGCAAAACAAAATAATCGCAAGTGTTAAATACGCAGAAGCCGGAACGCTACTCATGGGAATCCTCCTCCCCCTCATCCTTCTTCGCAAGGATAATAGCTCCTACAAGTGCTACAAGTAAAATAACTGAAGTTAACTCGAATGGAATAATATATTTTGAATAGAGAAGTGTACCGATTTGAAGTGTGTTGTTTTCATGGAGAGGTAAACTTCCTTGTGTGCTTTGATTTGAAAAATCGATACTATTAACAGCGAAATACATAACTGCTCCAAATGCTACAACCGCAAAGAAGATAATCGATTTTCGAAGAGTAAGGCGCGATTCATTTTCCGCATTATGTTTCGTTAACATAATGCCAAAAATCATAATAATAGTGATCGCACCAGAGTAAAGTAAAATTTGTGCAACTCCGATAAATTCGGCCGATAAAAGAAAGTACAAGCCTGCAATGCTAAGGAATGTAAGTACAAGAGCCAGCATCATATGCATTACTTTCGTTAAGTTCAGCATAAGCACTCCGCCGATAATCGCAGACAAGGATAGGATAAAGAATGCTACAAACTCGCCATTCATGCTTTATTCTCCTTCCTGACGTTCTCATCGTTTTCGTCGAGCCACTGTAAGTTTTTAAATAAATCATCACGTGAATACTCTGCGAGTTCGAAGTTATTCGTCATTACAATCGCCTCTGTCGGACAAACTTCTGTACATAAATCGCAAAGAATACAAATTTCAAAATTAATATCATACGTGTCGATAATTTTCCCTTTTTTCGTAGGATCAGGATGTTTTTTTCCCGTTAATTGAATGCAATCTGTCGGACAAATGTTGGAACACTGATTACAAACAATACATTTCTCTGGATAAAACTTTTGAATACCCCGAAAACGGTCTGGTAATGGCAACGGTTGATTCGGATAATCATACGTCACCTTTTTCTTACTCAAATTACTAAGCGTATATTTTAACCCTTTAAATAGTCCTTTCATCTCTTACTGGCACCCCCTTTATAGATTAGAAGAATAGCTCCTTAATCAATGCCGTTAAGAAAATATTTGCAAGCGCGATCGGTAATAATACTTTCCAGCCAAACTCCATTAACTGGTCACCTCTTATACGCGGGAACGTAACGCGGAACCAAATTAATAGAAAGACCACACAGCTGAATTTCAAAGCAAACCATACGGCTCCTGGAATAAACCCAAGGAACATAACTGGATTCCAGCCTCCTAAAAAGAGTACTGTAATTAAAGATGACATCCCGAAGAAATACACATACTCTGAAAGCATGAAAAACGCCCAGCGAAAACCTGAGTATTCTGTATGGTATCCAGAAACAAGTTCTGACTCCGCTTCAGGTAAATCAAACGGTGTCCTATTTAACTCTGCAACTGCCGCAATTAAGAAAATAACGAAACCGATTGGCTGCGCGAAAATGTACCATACCTTCTCCTGCGCCGCTACAATCTCATTTAAATTAAGACTACCTGCTAACAAAACAACGCCAATTACACTCATCACAAGTGGAATCTCATAAGAAATCATTTGTGCCGCCGCACGCATCCCTCCTAAAAGGGAATATTTATTATTTGATGCCCATCCCCCAGTTACAACTCCGATCGTCGTAATCCCAGAAACAGCAATGTAATACAGTAACCCTACGCCAATATCCGCGAACTGAAATTTATCAGTAAACGGGATAACCGCAAGCACCATAAATGCTGGTGCGAATGCAATAACAGGCGCTAATATAAACAACGGTTTATCAGCAGCTTTCGGAATGCTATCTTCTTTTAATAATAATTTCAAAACATCAGCTACCGTTTGGAGTAAACCGAACCGGCCCCCAACTTGGTTTGGCCCAATCCGTCCTTGCATAAATCCCATCACTTTCCGTTCTGCCAAAATACCGTATGTAACGAAGCCAAGGACTGCAAATAATAGAAGCACCGCTAACCCGAAAAAAATGAAGAAATTCGTCCAGCTTGAAGGTGATTGTAAGAGCGTCTCAATCATTAGCCGTCAACCTCCCCAAGTACAATATCAACCCCACCTAAAATCGTAATTAAATTGGCGATATTTTCACCTTTCAATAATTTCGGTAAGATTTGCAAATTATAAAAAGACGGTCTGCGAAATTTCAAGCGGTACGGCTCTTTCTTTCCATCACTAGCAATATAACAGCCAATCTCCCCGCGTGGTGACTCTATACGGACGAACGCTTCTCCCTTAGGTGCCTTAATAATTTTCGGAACTTTCGCCAGCACAGCGCCGTCTTTCGGGAACTGCTCGGCTGCTTGCTCAATAATTTTCAATGACTCCTCGATTTCCTCCATCCGGCAAACGTAGCGATCCCAAGCATCTCCCGTGCTCCCAACAGGAACATCAAAGTCAAAACGATCATAAATAGAATACGGCTCATCTTTACGAAGATCCCATTTTACCCCCGTGCACCGTAAATTCGCTCCGCTTAAAGAATATGAAATTGCCTCTTCGGCGTTATATACACCAACGCCTTTCACACGATTTAAGAAAATTTCATTTCCGCTAACGAGATCGTGGTAACCTGCCAATTGCTCTCTCATATATGGAACAAACTCTTTCACCTTTTCAATCCAGCCGTCTGGCGCATCCCACTTCACACCACCAACTCTCATATAGTTGAAAGTAAGCCTTGCACCGCACAATTCAGTTAATAAATTAATAATCATTTCTCGTTCACGAAACGCGTATAAAAATGGACTAACCGCTCCTATATCAAGCAAGTTCGTTCCCCACCAGACGAGATGGCTCGCAACCCTCCCAAGCTCCATCGCAAGCACCCGTAAATATTCAGCACGCTCTGGAATCTCAAGATCCATCATCGTCTCTACAGCGTGGCAAATGACGTAATTATTCGTCATTGCTGATAAATAGTCCATTCGATCTGTATACGGGATAATTTGCGTATATTGCAAACTCTCAGCGATCTTTTCTGTTCCGCGATGCAAATATCCGATAACCGGTGTAGCCTCTTTAATAATTTCCCCGTCAATCTTAATTACAAGCCGAAACACACCATGCGTACTCGGATGCTGCGGCCCAACATTTAAGAGCATCTCTTCCGTACGGATCACAAGCTACACCTCCACATCATACGGTTCATAATCTTTCCTAAGTGGATACCCTACCCAATCATCTGGCATTAAAATGCGAGATAAATTAGGGTGACCTTCAAATACAATACCGAGCAAATCATACGCTTCACGCTCCGGCCAATCTGCCCCTTTCCAAAGCGGCGTCACCGATTCTACTTGCGGCGCTTCCCTATCCAGCTTTACCTTCACTGCTACTGACTGTTTCTTTCCATATGAAAATAAATGAACGTATACTTCCATATGTGTCACAAAATCCGTCGCATGTAGCTCTGACATATAATCAAAAGCAAGTCCCTCATGGAATCGTAGCAATTCCATCACTTCATAATATTTTGAAGGCTCCACCACAAGAGTTGGAACATCTTTTGAAAGCTTATTAATATAGGAATCTACTAATGCATATTCCCCTATCTTCTCCTTAACAATCTCCACATAGCGATTTAAATATGGTTGGTTAACTGATGGTTCTTCCTGCTGCGGTTCATCTTCTACCTTATTTACAGCTCCCTTTGCTCTTGCCGCAGCAGCGGCTTTCGCTTTCGCGGCTGCAATTGCCTTTGCTTTCTCATCTCCAGAATCCCCATCACCTTGTGAAGATTTTGCTTTTGCTAGTGCCGCCGCTTTTGCCTTTGCAGCTGCTACAGCCTTTGCCTTCGCTTTTGCTTTTTCTTCGTCCGGTACTTCTTCGTTTCCTTCTCGCTTCTGTTTCGCTAATGCCGCTGCTTTTGCCTTTGCAGCTGCTACAGCCTTTGCCTTCGCTTTTGCTTTTTCTTCGTCCGGTACTTCTTCGTTTCCTTCTCGCTTTTGCTTCGCTAGTGCCGCTGCTTTTGCTTTTGCGGCTGCTGCGGCTTTCGCCTTCGCTTTAGCCTTTTCTTCTTCCGATACTTCTTCCGTTCCCTCTCGTTTCTGCTTCGCTAATGCTGCCGCTTTTGCTTTTGCGGCTGCTGCGGCCTTTACCTTTGCCTTCGCTTTTTCTTCGTCCGGTACTTCTTCTGTTCCTTCTCGCTTTTGCTTCGCTAATGCCGCTGCTTTTGCCTTTGCGGCTGCTGCGGCTTTCGCCTTCGCTTTTGCTTCATCCGGTACTTCTTCTGTTCCTTCTCGCTTTTGCTTCGCTAGTGCTGCTGCTTTTGCCTTTGCGGCTGCTGCGGCTTTCGCCTTCGCTTTGACTTTTTCTTCGTCCCGTACTTCTTCTGTTCCTTCTCGCTTTTGCTTCGCTAATGCCGCTGCTTTTGCTTTTGCGGCTGCTGCGGCGAGACGTTTTGCTTCTTCTACATTAACTTCTCTATCTTTTGGTAGCGCTTTCTCTTTTTCTCGCTGTTCTCCTTCAAGTTTAGACATTTCCGTCTCATGTTTCGCGGCAAGGCGTTTTCGCGCTTCCTCTTTCGCATGACGAGCTGCTTCTCTCTTCATACTTTCTAAGTCTTTATTTGGATCACTCATTTATTCGTCACCTGCTTCCCTGTCTTCGCCTCGTAACGAATTTTTTCTTTTAATTTATTAATTCCATAAATTAAAGCAGCAGGGTTTGGTGGGCATCCAGGAATATATACATCAACTGGTACAATTTGATCTACGCCTTTCACAACCGCATACGAATTCACATACGGACCACCGGCTGTTGCACAAGATCCCATCGCAATTACCCACTTTGGTTCGGGCATTTGATCATATAGGCGCCGAACAATAGGCGCCATTTTTTTCGTTACCGTTCCTGACACAATCATGACATCCGATTGTCTTGGTGACGTCCGAAAAAATGAACCAAATCGATCTAAATCGTAATGTGATGAACCTACTCCCATCATTTCAATCGCACAGCATGCCAGTCCAAATGTCATCGGCCATAAAGAGTTGCTCCGCGCCCATCCCTTGAGCTGTTCCAGTGTAGAAAAAAAGATATTCCTTTCTAATTCCGCTCGCTCCTGTGGGTGTAATTCCTCAAAATTTATAACCATTGTAACACCTTCTTTTTCCAAGCATACGCTAATCCAACCAACAACATCACAACAAAAATGAGCATTTCAATCAGTGCAAATAAACCAAGCTTGTCATATGCAACAGCCCATGGATATAAAAATAAAGTTTCTACATCAAAGATGACGAACAATAAAGCGAAAATATAATAACGAGCATGAAACCGAATATTCGCATCATGAAAAGGCTCAATTCCACTCTCATACGTCGTCGCTTTCGCTGCACTCGGTTTATTTGGACGCAGCATTTTCCCTAATGTAAGAGCCACTACCGGCAGCAATATACCTAATAGCAAGAAAATCAAAACGATCATATAACTATTTTCATATACACTTGCCATTGTGAAACCCTCCCCCCTAAATTAAGAACAAGTTCACATAGTAAACAATATGTCTTACTTGCATTATTTATTATTTTTAAATTTTTCTAAATAATGCAACTATTTTAATCATTATAGCAAACTTCAAATTCCTATGTCGATATATTGGGAACAGAAACAACAATTAATACTTGCTAAACAAATCTATTTTTACAACTCATTATAAATGTGTAAAATAAATATAGAAATTCTATATATTTTTCAAGCAATCCTAAAAAAACATAAACTACAAAAGGCGGTTCTTATGTATATACAGGGGGTGATATAAATGACAAAACAAACACACGTAAGTATTCTTATAAGCATTTCATTGTTGTATATAACTATTCATTACGTATCAATGTCCTTTTTATATGAGTACGCACTCCCATTTCAAATATTAACTGGCATCAGTACCATATTAATTGATATTACAATTTGCAGTTATATATTTTATTTTTCAAATGTAAAACAAGGGTTATCTCGTTTGTTTTGGATAACATTAACTATCGGATCCTTCTCTTATTTCATCGGTGATATAGTAGTTGCTTATCAACGCTTAATTCTGCATGACTACTATACATTCGTTGATCCATCAGACTTTTTTTATTTATTATTTTTAATTAGCTTTGCATTTGCTTTTCTATATGAAATTATTTATGGCCGAAATTTATTGGAACAGCTTTCTACGATATGTGATATTTGTATTATCGTTACAGCTCAATTTACTTTAAGCTACTATTTGCTTATCGAAAGAACCATTCATATTTTCACAACATCATATATCGACATGTTTGTTCAACTCACGTATCCAATGGCTGATTTACTCTTTCTTTTAATAGGAATCAATCTTTTATTTAGACCATTATTCTTACTACCAAAACAAGTTGGTGCTCTTCTTGGCAGTGCTTTAATTTTGTATGCTACTACGGATGCTATTTATGCCTATATAAAATACTTCCAGCCTGAGCACTCTATGTTCACAGTTGCTCCATTCTATCAAGTAACTTTAGTATTGGTAGCAATCGCTTGTATACTTCACACAAAAGAGCCTGAAAAACAAGAACAAGTATTACTAACACCTCAACTCGGTGAATCAATCCGATTATCATTACCGTATATTTCTGTAGTGATGCTTATTGTTTTTATATTGGTCGAAAATGTTTTTGCACCTATCGTAGTAATTGGACTGATGGTAACTTTCGCCTTCGTTCTCATACGCCATATGTTAGTCCGAAGACAAAATAAAATATTATTGCTATCACAAATGCAATTCAACTTGGAACTTGAGAAACAAATTGAACTACGTACAGAAGATTTAGTAGAACAAAAAAATGAGTTATATCATAACCAACAAATGTTTAAATCTTTATACGAGCATCATCCAGATCCGATTTTCACATTAGATTTGTACGGTAATTTTCTAAATGTGAACAACGCTGGAACTACTTTACTCGGTTATCAAACGAATGAATTATTAAACCAACCATACTATTCACTTATGTATGAAGAAGATTTGGAAGAAATCATTAATGCCTTCCATCGCGTGAAAAAGGGGAAATCTATTTCTTTGGAAATACGGGCATATCATAAAAATAGAGATATTTACTATTTGCACGTTACAGCTGTTCCCATCTTTTTAAAGGAACATATTTCTGGAGTTTATTTAATGATTAAAGACATTACAGAAAGCAAGCAGCAACAAGAGCAAATAAATTTCCTAGCATATCACGATACTTTAACGGAACTTGCAAATCGCCGTTCATTTCATCAGCAGTTAGAACAAGCGATTGCACGAGCAAAAATATCAAAAAGACCCTTTGCTGTTATGTTTATCGACCTAGATCGCTTTAAAGTTATTAATGATACTCTTGGTCACCGGGTAGGAGATCTCCTATTAATTGCAGTAGCAAAAAGGCTCGAACGAATATCGACACAGAATATGAAACTTGCTCGACTAGCTGGGGATGAGTTCACAATCCTTATCGAAAATTATAAAAAAAGAACAGATGTAATAAGGATAGCCGATATGATTCTAGTAGCTATGAACGAACCATTCGAAATCGAAAATCAACATTTACACATCTCACCGAGTATCGGGATTGCCATATACCCTGAAGCAGGCGAAGACCCACTGTCTATTTTGCAACATGCCGATATGGCCATGTACGAAGCAAAAAATAAAGGGAAAAATCGTAGCTCTCTTTACACGAAAGAACTATATAAGAAAATGGAACGAAAAGCTCGAGTCGAAAAAGATTTGCCACTCGCTTTAGTAAACAACGAATTTTATCTCGTCTATCAACCACAAATTGATACGACAACAAATAAAATTATCGGTGCTGAAGCATTAATACGTTGGAAACATCCACTATTAGGTGACATTTCACCATGCGAGTTCATTCCAATTGTAGAAGAGACACCACAAGTCGTTCCTCTTGGACATTGGGTATTAAGAGAATCTTGTCGTCAACTAAAAATATGGCAAAGTTTTGGATACACAAACTTAAAAATGAGTGTCAATTTATCAGCGAGAGAATTTCAACAAAATCAATTAATCGAAAATATTTCACGAATATTAAAGGACGTTGAGATTGACCCGAAAGATGTAACACTTGAACTAACAGAACGAATTGCGATGATTGATGAAAAAGAAACATTATCTAGACTAAAGCAATTAAAAGAATATGGTATCCAAACGTCCATTGATGACTTCGGTACCGGCTATTCTTCTCTTGCTTATTTATCAATTTTCCCTATCGATACATTAAAAGTACCAAAAGAATTTACACAACTAGCCGATCATCGACCTGAAGAAAGGGCCATCGTTTCCACTATCCTTTCTCTTGCAAATACTTTAAATCTCTCCGTCGTTGCTGAAGGAATTGAAACAGAAAAACAGCTTAAATTTTTGAAAAAAAATAACTGTAAATACATGCAAGGTTACTATTTCAGTAAACCTCTAACAAGTAAAGAATTTATAAGATTTCTACAAAAAACACCCAGTATGAACCAATAGTTCACACTGGGTGTTTTTATCCCGCTATTTGCGGAGGATGGCCCCCACTGATGAAAGTTTCACTTTACCCCGCATTAACGAGCAGTAAGATTCCCACCTCAAAATTAGGCTGGAGCAAAGAAGCTAGGTGGAAGATCAACTGCCCGCAAATGCCCGATTGGTGAAGGCTAATAATCAGCGGGGGATAACCCCTCCCCACTGATTAAAGTTTCACTTTATAGTGTTGGAATTTTTCCCTCGTAATATTCTTCTGCAATCTCTTCGTAAAAAGCTGCTGACGTAGTATAAAAATATGGAATTAACCATAAAAATCCAATCCCTAATGTAATACAACTCAATATAAACCAACCAATAAAACTTAAACATAAAATGAAATATTCCATTTTATGTCCATCCATCATACGACGGCTTTCTGTAATAGCTTGATTTATGGAATACTCCGGATGATCATTTATTATAAAGTACGTCATTGCATAAGAAAATGATTTAATAATACCTGGAATAATAAATAGTAAGCACCATAAGAAAATATAAATGTTCACTACTATATATAATAAAAATGACTTTATAAACTTACTTCCTTCTGTAAACCATCTGAATATATGCCCAATACGTGCTTCTTTTTCACGAATGATATGCAGCGCTAAATAATAACCACCTAGCGTTAATGGACCTACCATCAATATTGTAATAACGTCTACTGAAAGTGAGTTATTTACTTCTTTCCAATCCCAAAATTGAGAGAAAATGAAATCAATACTAAAACTAAAAGCTGAAATAAGAATCGAAATAAGTAGTGTTGCCCCAACAGCTAATCCCCATTTTCCTTCTAGTGAGTCTAACGCTTCTCCTTTTAAATCACTAATCATACTTAGCCTCCTATACGTAACAATTCTATTAGTATAGCATGTTCCTACTGCAATTCACCTTTTGCAATATAGCGATAAAAATGCGCTGTCGTTGTACCTACATATGGACTAAGCCAAAGAAATCCTATTCCAAGAGTAAAAATCGCTAAGATAGCCCATCCTATGAAGCTAAGCCATAAAAGAAATAAATCGAGTTTATGCCCCCTCATAAGGTTCTTACTTTCTTTCATCGCCTGTGAAACGCTATAATCTGGATTTTCAATCATAACATAATACGTCATCGCATAAGAAAAATACATCACAATCATGACGACAATTGAAATAGCTAATAATACGAAGAAAGCAATTGCAAACGACGTATTCCCTTCTTCCCCCAAAAACGCGAATAAACCTAGTAACAACATCGGAATCCACGTACCTGTATATAATAAAATTGCAAGCATTGCCCACATTGTTTTCATCATTCTTTTAAAACCACGAAATCCTTCGAATAAGTAATCTACTTTTGCATCGTCTCGTTTACTAATTTGTAGCAACACATTCGTATAGCCGTACGATGTAATACCGTTAGATGCATTACTCAAAACGATCATTATACAATAAAAAATCCCAAATATAATACCTGCCCCGATTGATATTGTTCCCTCTTCAAGTGAGCCTGTTAAACCAGCAAATAATAAAAATATAATAATTCCTGGAATTAAAAGTATAAGCATTGCAGCCATTGCAACAACATAACTTAAAATAAAATATAAAATCGTTGATCCAACACCTAGTCCCCAATTTTCCTTTAAAGAGTACAATGCTTCTCGTTTCATTTCACCGATCATTGATTCATCTCCTTTATGAAATAGAAATTGTTGTACATTCTCTACTTATACAAACACCAATGTAATTATACCATTTTTGTAAAATTACTCATGAACTATCATTTATAAAAAAAAAACCGTAAAGGCTTCGCCTTTACGGTTTTTTTTACTTCATATCGGAAACGTTTAAACGGTTCACAGCACGTTGTAGTGCCATTTCTGCACGTCTAAAGTCAACATGAGCTTGTTTATCTTGCATACGCTGCTCAGCGCGACGCTTCGAT
>Ga0213824_1001083_pt1 | contig 17126 bp, 16 predicted proteins | sample MC6MC0906MG_FD_179892 | JGI IMG/M metagenome (GOLD analysis project Ga0213824, IMG submission 179892) | Enriched soil aggregate microbial communities from Iowa State University, Ames, United States - MC6-MC0906-MG | ecosystem: Environmental > Terrestrial > Soil > Unclassified | place: USA: Iowa...
CATGATATGTACCCTGGATACTCCCTGCTTCATGGCATCGATGCAGTTTTGAAGCTTAGGGAGCATACCTCCTCCCAGCATCCCGCTTTCCACAAATTCCTGTGCTTCGGCCATGGACATTTCTGAAATCAGGGATTCCTTATTCTGAAAATCCTTATAAACACCCTCAACATCCGTCAAAAAAGCCAGCTTCTCCGCTTCCATAGCCGTAGCAATGGCACAGGCCGCATCATCGGCATTGATATTATAGGTTTCAAAATCTTCATCAAAGCCTACAGGGCAGATGATAGGGAGAAAATCTTTTTCCAGCAAATCATATATGATTTGAGGATCCACCTCTGTAATATCTCCCACATATCCAATGTCTTCTCCGTTTGAATAGCGCTTTTGGCATTTTAACATCATACCGTCCTTGCCGCTGATTCCCACTGCTTTTACTCCCAGCTCATTCACCATCTGTACCAGGCTTTTGTTGACCCGGTTCAGCACCATCTCTGCAATCTCCATCGTAGGTTCATCCGTTACTCGGAGGCCATTGACAAATCGGGGCTCCATGCCAGACTTTTCTACCCACTTGCTGATTTCCTTTCCTCCGCCGTGAACAATGATTGGCTTGAAACCTACCAGCTTTAAAAGAACTACATCCTGGATGACCTGCTTTTTCAATTCCTCATCCACCATAGCGCTGCCGCCGTATTTCACCACAATGATTTTACGGTTGAAACGCTGTATATAGGGAAGGGCTTCAATCAACACCTCTGCTTTTTCCATAATGCTATGATCCAGTTGCATATATTTTCTCCTTTCCTCTTTCCTGCTTGTTATCCCCTACTTATGAGCGGTAATCCGCATTGATCTTCACATAGTCAAAAGTCAGGTCACATCCCCAGGCTGTAGCTGTTGCTTCACCTAATTTTATATCCGCAGTTGCCGTCACTTCCGGTTCGGATAAGATCCTGGTGGCTTCCTCTTCACTGTAGGAAAGAGCGACTCCGTTTTCAATGATTTTTAACTTTCCCGCTGCGCTCTCAAAATATAAGTCTACCTTTTCCGGATCAAACACGGCTCCGGAATAGCCCATGGCACAAAGGATTCGGCCCCAATTGGCATCATGGCCGAAAATGGCAGCCTTGGTCAAGCTGGAGGTGATGACTGATTTTGAAAGGATCACTGCCTGTTCCTTCGTTTCTGCTCCTATGATCTTTACCTCAAACAATGCGGTACAGCCTTCCCCATCACCTGCCATCTTCTTTGCAAGAGTTTCGTTAATGAAATTAAGCGCCTTGCAAAATGCCTCATAATCCTCGTTTTTAGACTGGATCTCCTCATTTCCTGCCATGCCGTTTGCAAGAAGGAGCACAGTGTCATTGGTAGAGGTATCCCCATCCACGGAAATCATGTTATAGGTGTCTTTGATATCCTCTCTTAAGGCTTCCTGCAAAAGCTCTTTGGAAATAGCCGCATCTGTGGTAACAAAACTTAACATGGTGCACATGTCGGGATGGATCATTCCGGAACCCTTGCACATGCCGCCCATGGTGATGGTCTTTCCTCCGACTTCAAATTGAACCGCAACTTCTTTTTTAACTGTATCCGTAGTCATGATAGCTATGGCAGCTGCCGTCCCGCTTTCCTGGCTGCTATCAAGTTCCGGCACCATGGCTTTCACCCCTGCTACAATGCGGTCCATCGGAAGCTGTTTCCCGATCACTCCGGTGGACGCCACCAGCACGGAGCTGACAGGGATGGAAAGGCTCTCCGCCGCCGCTTCTGCAGTTTCCATGCAGTAACGAAGCCCTTCCTCTCCGGTACATGCATTGGCGATTCCCGCATTGACAATCACAGCCTGAGCGCAAGTAGAATTTTCCACTACGACTTTATCCCATTTTACCGGGGCAGCTTTCACAAGATTGGTTGTAAAGGTTCCCGCTGCCTTACAGGGCACTTCGCTGTAAATCATCGCCATATCTTTTCTGTCTTTATATTTAATTCCCGCTGCCGTGGATGCTGCCCTAAATCCTTTTGCCGCAGTTACTCCGCCGTCTATCTGTTTCATATTAGTCTTCCTCCTTTGTTCCTGTGACCGTATACCCTGCGGCCTCCAGATGATTCAAAGCCTTTTCGTAATTTTCTTTTTTCACAAGAATGTAATCCGTATTAAATGTAGATACTGCAAATATTCCGATACCATGATCAGCCAATACCGTTGATATCTTTGATAATATTCCAATAAGGGAAAAATCCAGGATTCCTTCTATGCGGAATGCCAAAAAACCGTCCTCCCGCTCCACGGTATTTTCGGGAACTGAGGCTGTTTCACATACCAGCGACAGTTCCTCATCTGTCTTTCCCAGAAACCAAAACCCGGAGGATTCATTAAGTTTTCCCCAGTCCATTGGCCCGGATAGTTTGCATACGGAAAATTCTGCAGATATTCTTTTTAAATTCATCTCATTTTCCTCACTTAATCAACAAAATTTATAGAGTTTACGTCATTTAGATTGAAATCGTAATAATTGATATCATTGCGGTATGTCCAGCCTGTCTTGCTCCAGAATTCATTGCCAACAGTATTGGACTTAAAGGCAATTAAGTTAACCTTGCTGATTCCTTCTTTTTGCAGCCGTTTCATTACCTCCAGAGCCATCTTATGTCCTACTCCGTTCTGCCGGTATTCCTCTGCCACACAAACATGATACATACAGCCCCGCCGCCCGTCATGTCCGCATAGGATGGATCCAATGATGCTTCCATCTTCTTCTGCCACCACGCTGGTTTCAGGATTTCTCTTTAAAAACCTTTCTACGCCTTCCTTTGAATCGTCTATCGTACGGATTGCAAATCCTTTGATCCCGGTCCATAGCTTATGTACCTGGTAATAATCTTCCAATGTCATGGTACGAAGTATCATATATGTTCTCCTTATCCTTTTAATTATCGATCCGGTTGGACTAAACTGGCTGTTTCTTTCTTGACTAAACCTTTACTGGCATATCTTACGGAAACATAGGAATAAGCCTAAGCCCCTTATTCTCCGGCAATCCAAACATGATATTCATATTTTGAACCGCCTGTCCTGCGGCACCCTTTACCAGGTTATCCATAGCCCCCATCATGATTACTCGGTTGGTTCTAGGATCAATCTTAAAATTCACATCCACAAAGTTACTTCCTTCCACCCATTTGGTCTGGGGTACCACATCTTTTTCCAAAACCCGGACAAAATATTCCTTTGCGTAATATTTATCATAAGCTGCCTTTACTTCCTCATAAGAAACCGACTTGGTGAGAGTCCCATAAGCAGTTATGAGAATGCCCCGGTTCATGGGCACCAGATGAGGGGTAAAGCTTATGGTGACTGGACGGCCCGCTCCATAAGATAACTGCTCCTCGATTTCCGGTGTATGTCTGTGAACGCCAACACCGTAAGCCTTGATGTTTTCATTGACCTCACAGTATAAATTATCCACCTTAGCTCCTCTTCCGGCACCTGACGTTCCGGATTTCGCGTCAATGATGATCGTTCCGGGATCAATAAGTCCTTCCTTTACCAGCGGATAAATGGATAAGGTGGAGCAGGTAGGATAACAGCCTGGATTGGCAATGAGCCTGGCATTCTTTATTTGTTCCCGATTGATTTCCGGCAGCCCATAGACCGCTTCCTTAATAAACTGAGGCGTCTTGTGCTCCATCTTATACCATTCCTCATAGACAGCTACATCCTTGATCCGGTAATCAGCGCTTAGATCAATCACCTTTGTCTTACTTAAAATCTTCTCATTCATCAGAGAGGCGCAAAAGCCTTGGGGAGTTGCCGTAAAAATTACATCTGCGATTTCAGCCAAGGCCTCCACATTATCATCATGGCAGGAATCGTCCACAATCTGAAACATGTTTTGGTAAATAGATGCGTATTTCTGATACACATAGCTTTTTGATCCGTACCATAAGATCTCTATGTCGTCTCTCTGGAGCAAAAGTCTTGCAAGCTCGCCGCCTGCATATCCGGTAGATCCTATTATTCCTGCCTTAATCATATTCATCTCTCCTTATATTTTTTCATAGGTTATCAATTTTTTATCACTGCTGGATTCTGGCATTTTATACTTTATTTATACATACTCTTCTGCTAAAAATAAGGTTCCTCCAGACTTTTCTATTACTGATAATTCATAATTATACATTGACAGCGTATATTATGCAAGTTTTTTTTATATTTTTTATTTTACCCTTGCATTTTCTAATGTTTTGGTGTATATTTATGAAAGTTCAAAGAAAAAAATCCATTTAAATTTTAGGAGGATGTATAAATGAAGGAGAAAGTTATTTTAGCTTATTCCGGTGGTCTTGATACCACAGCCATTATTCCGTGGTTAAAGGAAAATTTTGATTATGAAGTAATCTGCTGCTGCATCGACTGCGGTCAGGGAAATGAATTGGATGGCTTAGAGGAAAGAGCCAAATTATCCGGTGCTACCAAATTATATGTTGAAAATCTGGTTGATGACTTCTGCGATAATTACATCATTCCATGTGTGCAGGCAAATGCAATTTATGAAAACAAATACTTATTAGGAACATCCATGGCACGTCCGGCCATTGCAAAGAGGCTGGTGGAAATCGCAAGGAAAGAAGGCGCTACCGCCATCTGCCACGGTGCTACAGGCAAAGGAAACGACCAGATCCGTTTTGAGCTGGGAATCAAGGCTCTGGCTCCTGATTTAAAGATCATTGCTCCATGGCGTATGACCGATGTATGGACCATGCAGTCCCGTGAAGATGAGATCGAATACTGCAAACAGCACGGAATCGACCTTCCGTTCTCTGCTGACAACAGCTACAGCCGTGACCGTAACTTATGGCATATCAGCCATGAAGGCCTGGAACTTGAAGATCCGGCAAACGAACCGAACTATGACCATTTATTAGTATTGGGCGTATCTCCTGAAAAGGCTCCGAATGAAGGGGAATATGTGACCATGACCTTTGAAAAAGGGATTCCTACCAGCGTCAATGGGGAAACGATGAAAGTTTCTGATATCATTGCCAAGTTAAATGAACTGGGCGGCAAGCACGGCGTCGGCATCGTGGATATCGTGGAAAACCGGGTTGTGGGCATGAAATCCCGCGGCGTTTATGAAACTCCCGGCGGAACCATCCTCCTTGAGGCTCATCAGCAATTAGAGGAATTGGTGTTAGACCGTGCTACCATGGAAGTGAAGAAAGATATGAGCAATAAGTTTGCACAGATTGTTTATGAGGGAAAATGGTTTACCCCCCTGCGTGAAGCAGTTCAGGCATTTGTGGAATCCACTCAGGAGTATGTGACCGGAGAAGTAAAGTTTAAGCTATATAAGGGAAATATCATTAAGGCAGGAACCACTTCTCCTTACTCCTTATACAGCGAGTCCCTGGCTTCCTTTACAACAGGCGATTTATATGACCACCACGACGCGGATGGCTTCATCACTCTGTTTGGACTTCCATTAAAGGTTCGTGCTATGAAGATGCAGGAAATTGAAAAAAATAAATAAAGTGAAAAAGGACGTACGCAGATGCATCTGTGTACGTCCTCTTTTATGGCTATAAATAAAATATCAAAAATTAATCAGCCAGCTCCTTTAAAGCACTGCCGGCTATCCGGTAAACCGTCCAGTCCTCCATAGGCTCCGCTCCCATAGAACGGTAAAAATCAATACTGGGTTTGTTCCAATCCAGGCACCACCATTCCAGCCTTCCGCAGCCCCGTTCCACAGCAACCTTCCCCAGCTTCTTTAATAATGCCTTTCCAATTCCACAGCCTCTGTATTCCGGGTTTACGTACAAGTCTTCCAGATAGATTCCCGCTCTCCCTAAAAATGTAGAAAAGTTATGGAAGAACAACGCGAATCCAACCTCTTTCCCGTCAGCCAGGGCAAAGATCACCTCTGCTTTCTGCTTATTAAAAATCCAGTCTTCCAGCAGTTCCTCTGAGGCCACCACCTCATCAAGCATCTTTTCATATTCTGCCAGTTCTTTAATAAATTTCAATATAAGAGCCGTATCTCTTCTTTCGGCGTATTTAAATGTCAATTCCATTTCTCTTCCTCCTGATCGTAATCTGTTTTTATAGAATACTATAAATCTTATCTCCTTTCCAGTACCCGTCTGATTCTTGGTATCATTTTTTTTGTGTAAACGTAGCCATTTTCCATACACTCTTCCATGAATTCAAAGGTCAAAAGCCCTGCTCCTTTTGGCATAGGCGGCTTTAGCAGAAGGATCTCACCACTGGAACGGCAGTCCTTAAGCTCCCTGCTCATAATGGAAAAGGAATGGAATGCAGTTTCAATGATGGAATAATCATGAGGCATTTCATACTCTTCTCCAATGTCTACCGCAATGACTTTTGCTTCCCCCGCCGAAATCAAAAGGTCAACTGGAAGATTGTTCGTTACGCCCCCATCTACCAGCAGAAACCCGTTCATCTGCCTTGGCCGGAATACGGCAGGAACTGAGGAACTTGACATCATGATATCACAAAGAAGTCCGCTCCGCTCCCATTTCACATGTTCCTGCTTTAATGCGGAGAGGGGAATTTCTTCTGTAAACATGTTTGTAAAGGCTACCGTATCCCCGCTGTTAATATCCACAGCCGGAACCAGCAGGCCCTTGCAGCAGTTTCCCTGTATCTCCAGCCCATCTGTTAAATCGCAGAGAAAACGCTGGAGCCGATTCCCTTTTATAAGCCCTTGAAGCGTTGTCTCCCTTCCCATCAGGAACTGGGGAAGAAATAGGGCAATTCCTAAAATATCCGGATCAATCATGCTCCTGCCATGTTTTATCAGCCACCGCACCGTTTCCCTCATATCCCCTATTGTCATGCCTGATGCATAAAGTCCAGCGACAATACTTCCGGCACTGGCTCCCGCTACCCTGTCTGGAAGAAGCCCTGCTTCTTCTAACGCAGATAATACTCCCACATGAGCCGCTCCCCTGGTTCCGCCTCCTGCCATCGCCAGTCCATAATCTGCCATGATTCCATTCTCCTTGCTGCTCAGCCGCATTTCAGGAAAATGTATGCCGTTTCTTTTTCATTTATGCCTGGCCTGGCAAATGCAAAAAAGAACAGGTTTTGAGTCAGGCTCAAAAACTGTTCTTCTTTTATCTTATTTATAATATGCGTCAATTCCGTCGGCAATCCCTTTTACGATCTTATCTCGGTATTCCTCGGTAGCCATCTTCTTATCCTCGTCCGCGTTGCTCATGAATCCCATCTCCACAATGGTCACCGGTATATTACACCAGTTGATACCGCTCATGGAATCCGTCTCCTGCACTCCCCGGTTCTTAAATCCGGTCTGATTGCAGATTCCATTTACAACGGCTTTGGAAAGAGACACGCTCTTGCTGTATAAACTCCCATTGTAAGGATTCTTAGATGTCTGGCACATGGTAAGAGCACCCTGAACGCTGCTGTCATTTAAGGAATTTGCATGGACCCGGACAAATATGTCCGCTCCGCTTTTATCCGCCATCTGTGCACGTTCTGCATTGCTGATGTTCACATCATTGGTTTCCCGGATCATATAAACCTGATAACCTCTGTCTATAAGCTCCTGCTTTAATTTTAAAGAAACTGCAAGAGTGAGCTGATATTCCGGTATTCCGGTTGCCGTTCCTTGGGTTCCGGAAGCCACCTTTGCCTTCATCTCAGAAGAGCCTGGCCCGATGGGTTCCTTCTCGGAATTGCCTTTTCCCTGATGGCCCGCATCAATGGCAATAATCTTTCCTGTCCCATTTCCGGAAACAGAAGGAGCAGCACTTGCCGTTTCCTGTACCGGCTTGTCTTTTGACACGTACCGGGAGGAAATATAGCATTCCTTGTCTTTATAAACCACCCGGCTCCAGCTTTCGCTGTATCCGGTCCGTTTAAGGGCAGTCCCCTTATCAAGCTTATCCAGGACCTCTCCGTTAGCAGAAGGTGACTTTCTTACATTCACCTGGGATCCGGTAACATAAACAGTCTCATCGGCTGCCTCAAAGGCAGGAGCTGTCTCCATGGTTACGGCAGCTTCATGAGAGCTTGTCTCCGCTGATTTACCGTTCTCAGTTTCTACGGTTTTATCCTCCGCAATGGACACAGGAGCGGTCTCTTCGCCCTCTTCCTGGCCTATGCCGCCCTGTGCTTCTTCCAGTGCAGGTGCTTTTACTGCTTCATATTTCCTGGCGCAGCCTGCAAGCATAAATGTACAAAGAAGGATTGAGGCTATGATCAGCCAACCGCGACCTTTTCTTAAATTGCTCAAATTATTGTTCCTCCTCCGACAACATAGTCTTCGTCATAGAATACCACGGCCTGCCCCGGAGTGATAGCCCGCTGAGGTTCATCAAACTTGCATTCCACTACGCCATCTTCCACTTCACGTATGGTACACATGGCACCCTTATGGCTATAGCGGATCTTTGCCGATACCCGCATGCTCTCTCCATGAAGTCCGGGGATAGCCATCCAGTTAATATGATTGGCACGCAGGGTATCAGAATAAACATCATCACCTGTTCCAATCACTACTTCATTGGTTTCAGGCCGTATCTCCACCACAAAAACCGGGCGGCCCATGGATAAGTTAAGTCCCTTTCTCTGGCCTACGGTGTAATGGGTAATTCCTTTGTGCCGGCCGATCACCTGGCCGGAAAGATCTACAAAGTTCCCCTCCGGTGCTTTTTCTCCTGCACTTTCCTCAATGAATCCTGCATAATCATTATCCGGAATAAAACAGATCTCCTGACTGTCCGGCTTATGGGCAACCATCAGGTTGATCCTGTCCGCGATCTCACGGATCTGGTCCTTGGAATAAGCACCCACCGGCATTAAGGTATGGGATAGCTGGTTTTGTGTTAAATTGTAAAGGGCATACGTCTGGTCCTTTGCCGCTGTCACGGACTTCTTTAATGCATATCTTCCGCCTGGGAGCTTATCAATCTGAGCATAATGGCCTGTGGCAATATAATCCGCCCCTATATCCAGGCTGCGCTTTAAAAGAGACTCCCACTTAACATAACGGTTGCAGGCAATGCACGGATTGGGCGTACGTCCCTTCTGGTATTCATCTACAAAATAATCAATGACCTGGGATTTGAATTCCTCTTTAAAATTCATGACATAATAAGGAATCTCCAGGTCCCAGGCCACCCGTCTGGCATCGTCCACAGCACTTAAGCCGCAGCAGCCTCCGTTTTCCTCCTGGGTCCCGGTATCCTCATCCTGCCATATCTGCATGGTAACACCTATGACTTCATACCCCTGTTCTTTCAAGAGCCATGCCGCCACAGAAGAATCCACACCTCCAGACATTCCTACTACTACTTTCCCTTTGCTCATAGCTTTATGTTTCCACTTTCTAGCCGGATAAGCAAAAGCCCGGCATCTTAATATTCTTCTTCCACTTCTTCCTCACCGATATCAGACTTGGGTTTCTTTAAGCCCTCAATCTCAAGTCCGTTTTTCTTTGCATAGTCCCATAAGGCAGCGTGAATTGCTTCCTCTGCCAGCAGGGAACAGTGTACCTTTACCGGAGGTAATCCATCAAGAGCTTCGCAAACGGCCATATTGGTCACAGCCATAGCCTCCTGAACAGTTTTTCCCTTCACCATCTCCGTAGCCATGCTGCTTGTAGCAACTGCGGCTCCGCAGCCAAAGGTTTTAAATTTCACATCACGGATAATCTGATTCTCATCAATATCCAGATAAATTCTCATAATATCGCCGCACTTGGCATTTCCTACGGTACCCATACCGCTGGGGTTATCAATTTCCCCTACATTTCTTGGATGCTCAAAATGATCCATAACTTTTTCTGTATACATAATTTATTTTCTCCATTTCCAGGTAATCAATCTGCTTTGTTTCCGGCCGCCTAAAGGCGGTGCTTTGAATTATTTCGCCTGATGCCTGATATAATCCTCATAAAGCGGGGACATACTGCGCAGTTTTTCCACGATCTCCTTAATGGATTCCACAACATAGTCCATCTCTTCTTTTGTGTTGCGTTCATCTAAGGTCAGACGAAGGGAACCATGGGCGATCTCATGAGGAAGGCCTATGGAAAGCAGCACATGGGATGGGTCCAGGGAGCCTGAAGTACAGGCAGAACCGCTGGAACCGCATATACCCTTCATATCCAGCATGATCAGAAGGGATTCTCCTTCAATAAACTGAAAAGCAAAATTAACGTTATTGGACAGTCTGTTTTTCCTGTGCCCGTTAATTCTTGTAAATGGAACTTCTGCCATAACCCGGTCCATCAGATAATTGCGAAGCTCGCTTTCCTTCTTTGCTCTCTCTTCCATACCTGCTACCGCAAGCTCTGTCGCCTTGCCAAAGCCTACGATTCCCGGTACATTCTCCGTACCAGCACGGCGTTTTCTTTCCTGTGCACCTCCATGAACGAAGGAACGGGATTTGATGCCGCTTCTGATATAGAGGAAGCCAATACCTTTGGGTCCGTTGATCTTATGGGCGCTGGCACTGAGCATATCGATATGGTATTCATCTACGTTAATGGGCACATGGCCAAATGACTGGACCGCATCTGTGTGGAATAATATTCCGTGTTCCTTTGCAATCTCACCGATTTCCTTAATCGGTTCTATGGTACCTATTTCATTATTTGCAAACATAATGGAAATGAGAATGGTATCAGGGCGGATGGCTTTTTTAAGCTCCTCCAGCTTTATAACCCCATTTTCATCCACATTTAAATAGGTCACCTCAAAGCCCTGCTTCTCCAAATATTCACAGGTGTGAAGCACAGCGTGGTGTTCGATTTTACTGGTGATGATATGTTTTCCTTTATTAGCATAAGCCTCAGCAGTTGCAATCAGTGCCCAGTTGTCAGACTCTGAACCGCCTGCTGTAAAATAGATCTCGTTGGCCTTGGCTCCCAGAGCATTTGCAATGGTTTCTCTGGCTCCTGAGACGGCCTTTTTTGAGATGCCGGAAAACTCGTATACGGATGATGGATTTCCATAATACTCCGTAAAATAAGGCAGCATGGCTTCCACGACCTCAGGCCGTGTTTGGGTAGTTGCTGCATTGTCAAGATAAATCAATTGCTTCATATTGTTAGTTCCGCCTTTCTGTAGTCCTAAAGTTAAAAGCTTCATCTACAAATTCTATTATACACACATTTCCTAGAATTTCAATAGGAATGATTCTCATTATAGTTACAGTTTAGCCATGCATAAAAATTTGTACAATCGGAGTTGGCATAATGGAACTGCAACAGATGTCATGAAGAAGAAACCCATTCCATATATTTATAATAATTCTCATTTTCAGGAGATTGCATGAATGATTCTCTGAAATTTCCCCGAAAACTTTCGCCAAGAAAATATGCGCTTCTCACCGGCACCCTTCTTTTGACATCTGCCGGGCTGATTACCCGGTTGTTAGGCTTTTTTTACCGGATTTTTCTCTCACGGACCATTGGCGCAGAAGGACTAGGAATCTTTAACCTGATCCATCCGGTGTTTGGCGTCTGCTTTGCCTTATGCGCCGGTTCCATCCAGACCGCCATATCCCAGTCCGTAGCCGCTAATGTGAGAAAAGGCCGTTCCATCTTCCGAACCGGCCTTATTATTTCAGTGGCTATTTCCATGATCCTGGCTTACGCCATCATCCGGTTTAAGGACTTCCTGGCCGCCAATATCCTGATGGAACCCCGCTGCGCCCCTCTTCTTCTCTTTATTGCGGTATCCGTCCCATGTGCGGCCATTCACGCCTGTATCAATGGTTACTATTATGGTATGCAGCGCCCTCATGTCCCGGCATCTGCTCAGGTAATAGAACAGTTCATAAGAATCGGAGCAGTGTTCCTCATTGCAGATATTATGATAAAATCCGGAATTAAAATCACTGTCCAGCTGGCAGCTATGGGGCATCTGATAGGAGAAATTGTTTCTTCTCTTTATACGATCACGGCTTATCGCTTTTTTTCACCAAAAATGCCCGAAGGCGTCACAGCGGTTACATCTTCCTTCCATGAAACTGCTCCCGGGCTTATGCACCTGGCAATGCCTCTTATGGGGAACCGCCTGGTCTTAAATGTCCTTGCAAGCGCAGAAGCCATCCTGATTCCCAGCAGACTGCAGATGTCAGGGCTTTCCGATTCAGGAGCATTTTCCGTATATGGTGTTTTAACCGGAATGGCTTTGCCCTTTATTCTTTTCCCTTCCACCATATTTAATTCCCTGGCCGTCCTTTTGCTGCCAACGGTAGCCGAGGCCCAATCAGAGGGAAATGACCGGAGGATCGGTGATGCCATTTCCATGTCACTTCGTTACTGCCTGTACGTGGGAATCCTTTGCATCGGTATCTTTACCCTGTTTGGTAATGACTTGGGTGTCAGCGTATTTAAGGATAATAGCGCCGGAACCTATATGACCATATTAGCATGGCTTTGTCCCTTCCTCTATCTGGTAACTACTATGGGAAGTATTTTAAACGGCCTGGGGAAAACCTCTGTCACCTTTGTCCAGAACGCCATTGCATTGTTATTGCGTTTAGGATTTGTTCTCTTTGGAATTCCCAAATATGGGATCTTAGCCTATTTGGTGGGAATGCTGGCCAGTGAACTGCTTCTGGCCATGATGCATGTGCTGACCCTGCGGAAAAAGGTGGATTTTGTGTGGAACGCTTGGGATATGATCCTAAAGCCGGCGGCCCTGATGGTGCTCGCCATCGGTATCTACTTTGCGCTGTTTTCCGTGACAGATCCATTTAAGAGCATGCCATTATTTATAAAAACTGCATTCCATATTACTATATTAAGCATATTCTATCTGGTACTCCTCCTTGGCGCTCATATTATGAAAGGGGATAAATCCAGGGACCTTTAAGGATTAGATTATTCCTTTTATGAAGATTTACATGTACATAATTAAAAAGTAAAAAACGGACTGTCAAATGGCAGTCCTTCGTATAACAGTATTGTATCAGTTTTGAAAGTGTGGCGTAGCGCAAAGCTACGCCATATTTCTATCTGTTGACGTTTCCCAATGTCTTAGAAATAAATCAATAACTATCTTTCTTTAATGAATAGACAGCTGCAATAAAGCTAATTGCACCTAAGACGAGGAGAAGTCCCACTACGGAAAACAATTGAAACCAATCAATCATTGTTCCTTGTACCAGCATTCTAAGACTATTAACAACATGGGTAAACGGGTTAATCATTGCTGCAATCCGGAATCCACCACGAAGTTGCTCAAAAGGTATTAATGCTGAACTGACAAAGAACAACGGCAAAGTGAACGTATTTATAAGTGCAATAAAAGAATTTTCATCTGGCAGCGTAAGGCTGATGGCATAAGACACAGCTGCCACAAATGCCACCGCCAGGAACAGCAATACAGCCATGGAAAGCATTCCACTTATTCCTGAAGCAATTCGTACGGACATTAGAAAAGCGATGCCCATTAAAATTGCAATTTGGATAAATGACAGGACAGCGGCATCTAAAATATGAGCAAGTATAACAGAGCTCCTTCTCACGGGGGAAATCATAATCCGGTAGAAACTGCCTCCTGTTTTCAAGGAATAATTGGCGATTCCGCTTACCCCGGAGCTGGACAGCACCCCCATGACCAGTATGCCGGGCAGAATAAAAGCAGTGTAATTTTCTTCTGCTTTACCGCCGCTAAATATAGTGCTGAACAATAAAAGCCAAATGAGCGGCTGAACCAATGTCATAATAATAGTTACCGGATTTTGAAAGCGCCATTTTACGCTTCTCCAAAAAAGATTATAAGTTTGCATTTCGAACGCTCCCATCATTTTTTTGTGTAAGAGACAGAAAGATATCATCAAGGCTGGGTGTTACAACTCCAATTGCGGAGTAATGAATTCGTTTGTCTGACAAAAATTGATTAAGAGCGTAAAAGTCCTTTTTTGCGTCATACGTATTTGCATAAATGGTATTCTGCTCTTTTCGAATTCCTTTCACAAATGGCAGGGCTGAAATCTGCGCTGCTAATTCCTGTTGCCTTTCTGGATCATTCAAATCAATACGAACAATATTTTTTCGGGTATGTTCTCGTAAATGTTCCGGTGTATCCTGCACCAGTTCATGTCCATCCTTCATAATACATACCGTATCACTTAACATATCGGCTTCTTCTAAATAATGAGTTGTCAGAAAAACGGTTGTGCCAAACTGGGTTTTGATTGTTTTAACGACTTCCCACATGGCTTTACGTGATTCAATATCCATTCCTACAGTTGGTTCGTCAAGGAATAGAATCTTGGGATATGACATCATACTCATGGCAATATCCAAACGCCGTTTTACACCTCCGGAATATGCTGTTACCCTGTACTTTTCATATTCTTTTAAGCTAAATGTGTCAATAAGAGCGTCCATGCGCTTGTTTGCAGTCATTCTGTCCAGCTTATGAAGTCGGCTTTGGAACAGCATGTTTTCCCGCAGGGACAAGTGATCGTCAATGGATACCTTTTGAGCAACGCAGGAAATATCGGCTCTAACAGATTTCTGCTCTGTAATAACATCATGACCTAGAACCGATACCCGCCCGCCTGTAGGGTTTAAAAACGTAGTCAGGATATTGATTAATGTCGTTTTACCCGCTCCATTCGGCCCCAACAAAGAAAATATTTCTCCTGTTGAAACTGTAATGCTTACATTGTCAAGCGCCATTTTACCGCTTGCATACTCTTTTGATAGATTATTAACTGAAATAGCCTCCAAATTTATACCTCCTTTTCTCTTTGTAATAAGCGTACAGTATCGTACGGTACTAGAGTCAATAGGTATAAAAGAAATTTAAGTAACAAAAAAACCGCTGCTTATTCAGCAACGATTAAAATGAACACGCTATTTGCTTCTAATTGGAAAACATACTTCTGTAATCAGATTGGCCGGGTCGGGTTCAGTTTCAGGAGAAACATGATAGATATTGAAGATTGGACCATCAAATTCATAACCATTTTCTGAAATCCAATTTGCAATTGCTTCATTTGCTTCGACAAGTTGAATGTAACCACCCTTGTAAGTTAATGTCGCGGCGGTAATCACAGGAACGCTTTTGAATTTTACAATATCTGTACTTCTATAATTTCCAACAACAGCTCTCTGAACTTCTACATCAATTTCATGTTCTACAAATCCTTCATTATGAAAGATTGCAATGTTGTAGCTTGGATTAGCATACTGTATGTTTTGTTCCTCAATATTCTCCGACAATTCCTTCCACAGAATACCCTCCTGATTGTATGCGGCAATTGTACTGCGATAACTTATGACATTTCTTTTAGGAATTTCCTTAATCGCTATGTTAAATCTGGAAAGTGAGGAACTCTTGTTAAGACCCTTTATGGTTGTTTGAAGCAACAGTAATTGCTTTTGCATTATCTCAATTTCTTCTTGTTTTTGAGCGGCTTGAAGAGTCAAATATCGTTTTAGGCTATCCTCATTATTGTATTCCGCTAGGATATCCTTAATAATGGACAACCCAAACCCCATATTTTTTAGCGCCTGTATACGATTGGCAATAGGGAGCTGTTCTTCGCTGTAATAGCGGTAGCCTGTAAACTCATCAATATATACCGGAATGAGCAAACCTATTTCATTGTAGTGCCGGAGCATAAAAATACTTATCTTTGATAATGCTGAAAAATCTCCAATTTTGAGCATAAATACCACCTCCTTGCAATTAATCCAACTGCATCTATTTATCATAAACTATAGCACTATGCTAGAGTCAATAGTTCTCCAATACATTTCATAAATTCTCTGTTTGTTTGATTTCTATCTCATTGTTTTGGTGCTTCAATTACCTCCTTTCTTCCCCTGTCCATATAGCAGATAAGTCCAATCAAGCCAAAACAACAATAAATTATCATACAAATTGAAAGGAAGCGTATCATTCGGATTGAACGATACGCTTCCTTTCTTACACATCTTACTTGGCAGTACCTATAAACAGTTTTTAATTTATACTGTCTTATATAGGACTGTGAGTTTTTTAGAAAATATACTTTTAATCAATCCCAACCATTACAGAAGTCGCTTTAATGATGGCATAGGCATCCTTTCCGACTTCCAGTCCTAAGTCCTTCACCGCCGCCATGGAAACTGTGGACGATACGATATTGCCGCCGCCAATATCAATGGTTACAATGGCGTTTACCGCACCTGTCTCAATTCCTACAACTTTTCCCTTAAACTGATTTCTTGCACTGAGTTTCATCTCATATGCCTCCTCTCATCCAATCCTGGCTTGTTGAAATATACTTCGGTATATCTTTACACCCGGTAAAACGGGGCGGGTTCTGCCAAAAATGCATGGCAGGAAAGTGGAAATATATAGAAGTAATTATGGATTATAAGCCAAAAGATTATACTGCTTTTTCATAAAATGATTGTAAGCATTTCTATACTCATTGTCAACCGGTTCTCACAAACACTATAGCAAAAGCAGGAGGTCTTCCTTGGGAAACTTCATAAATGGCGGAATATTTTGAATCTTTCCTTCCTCAAAGTCCATTTTATCCCGGACCCACCAGATCTTTGAGGAGGTTTTATCGTCTGTGTTCTGGAACAGGTACTGCCTTTGGAAAGGCGTATCAGCAAACCCTGCCAATTCAATTCCCATGACATTTTCCTCCGACCGTTCCTGAACCGGAATCAGGTTATGGCCCCGGATTCCCACGTACCTGACGGAATCTCCGATTTTCTCCTCTGTTTTAAGCTTTATCTTCCATTCACAGGCATAAAGCTCATAATCACTTATTTTCTCTATGGATGATATATTTTTGCAGCCGGTCAGCTTTGCTGCTTCCATTCGTTCCGGTCTTCGGAAAATGTCTTTTGTGCAGCCTTTTAATATAGTCTTTCCTTCTGAAAGGAGCATCATATGGTCACAGAATTTGTAGATTTCATCTCTGGAATGGGATACCATGAGCACATCACCGCTATAGTCCCTGATCAGTTCCAGCATTTCCATCTGAAGCGTGTCCTTTAAAAAGCCATCCAATGCAGAAAAGGGCTCATCTAACATAATAATATCCGGTTTGTATAAAAGCATGCGGGCCAGAGCCACTCTTTGCTGCTGCCCTCCCGATA
>Ga0213824_1001087_pt1 | contig 17097 bp, 19 predicted proteins | sample MC6MC0906MG_FD_179892 | JGI IMG/M metagenome (GOLD analysis project Ga0213824, IMG submission 179892) | Enriched soil aggregate microbial communities from Iowa State University, Ames, United States - MC6-MC0906-MG | ecosystem: Environmental > Terrestrial > Soil > Unclassified | place: USA: Iowa...
CCCCTGCGCTTCGCTCCGGGGTTCCCTCACTCCGGCCTCGCTCCCGGGAGGACCGCGCTGCAGGCCCCATCCTGGGGTCCAGCGCTTGACGGGCATCCATGCCCGTCACCTCCCTCCGCAAGGCCTGTGTTCGGCCTCCTGAAGTCGCGAAGATCAAGATCAAGATCAAGATCAAGATCAAGATCAAGATCAAGATCAAGATCAAGATCAAGATCAAGAGCAAGAGCAAGAGCAAGAGCAAGATCACGATCAAAAGCCGGCGATATGGCCGCAGCCAGAAATACTGTTCACTACTGGCTATGCAGCAGAGCTGGGGTGCCGACCGGCGGATTGTAAGCACGGGAAGCAAATTTGCACCCGATTGCAGTTGCTCCACGCGACGTGGCGCCTTAGACTGCCGCCCCCTGAGAAAGAGTGCCGGTTGGCGCTTGAAAATTTCCGCTGCCGATGCCAAGGCGTCGGCGGCACCCGAATCGCCCCAATGCACATTTTTTCATAGAGAAATCGATGACCAAGGAACAGTTGCTGGCCATGTCGGCCGATGACTACATGAACGCTGACCAGCTGGCTTTCTTCACTGGCCTGCTGCAGTCGATGAAAGTCGAAACCCATGAACGCATCGAGCTCAGCCGTGCCACCATCGAAGGCCTGGACACTCCGTCGGACCCTGCCGATGTGGCGTCGGTCGAAGAAGAGCGTAGCTGGCTGGTCAATGCCATCGAGCGCGACCAGCGCCTGCTGCCTCAGCTGGAAATGGCGCTGGACCGTATCTCCGACGAGAGCTTCGGCTGGTGCGATGACAGCGGTGAGCCAATTGGCCTGAAGCGCCTGCTGATCAGCCCGACCACCAAGTACTGCATCGAAGCGCAAGAGCGCCACGAGCAGCTCGACCGCCACCAGCGCCAGGTATAAACCCGCGCGCGGTGCCAAGCCCCACGGAGCAATCCCTGGGGCTTTTTGTGTTTTTTGCTGATACCGGTTTTGTTGTCCCGAACGTAACAGTGCTGTACCGCGAAGCGCTGTTTTCTCCCGGCGGGCAGGCGTATCATAACGCTATCGTTAGGGTGCTAACTAAGTGCCGGAGGGCATGATGAATAGCCGGGTCGATGTAGCTGTGATGATAGGTTCGGGTGTGCCAGCCACCTTGCAGGCGCTGGGTAAACGCATCTGTTGGGTGGTGCTGGTCAATGGCGAGCGTCGGGGCACCGCCTTCGCCACGCGTGCAGAGGCACTTGAATGCCAAGCTGCCTGGCAGCAGCAACTGAAGAAAGGCCTGGCCGCCTGAAATTGTTTTTTGCCTCTCGACGGGTTTCGGTGTTTTCGGGCATATTTGTCCTACGGTAATACGCACATGGATGCCAGGGCTTGTCTACTTGCAGGCTCACCCCCATGGTTGCGTTTTCTGGTAAGTGATCTCAGGCATCACGCTTCCCAAGTCGGGAATGAGCCAAACGCCTTCGTTTGAGGGCGAATCTGGCAAACCAGAGTAAAGATTCCTGCACGCTGCATCGTCAGCGGGCACAGACATTTCGCATATCGCTTTATTACTCTTTTCGCCTATCGATAAGAAATGGCCGTGCCTCCCCGAGCTTGGGAGAGGGCGGGTTGTAACCGGTTGAGGATTACTTCATTGGCAGTCAGCACACTTGATACCCATGCGTTGTTCGCCTTAGGCGACTTGCGCGGTAAATTGGCCCAGCTGTTCCAGGGCCGCTTTATCTACGTTACCGAACAAACACCCGAAGGCCTTTACATGGCCGAAATCGACACCGAAGAAGCATTGGTGGTCGATGACAAGCAGCGCCTTGAATTGAAAGTCGGCGATCACTTCCGCGCTGCGGTGTTGCCCAGCCGTGAAGGTGGCAAGCTGGAAATGCGCTTTCGCGAAATCAAACTGAATGTGTATGGCGTGGGCGATTACGCCTTCGTTTCGGTACCCGAAGGTGAGGGCATCGTGTTGCGCGAGGGGCATGGCGTGATGCTGGTTTTCGCCGCGCAACAGCAGGTTCAGGAAGGCTTGGGCAAATTGCTAAAGGCGGTGACCGGCAAGGTTGCCAAATGGCGCAAGGGCGAGTTGACCACCTTCAAGGCCAGTGAATGACCGACAGTGGCGATGCGCCTGTCACGCGTGTCGAGTTTCATCGACAGCACCAGGCAGATGCCGTGGCCGAGGCCGAACGTTTGCTGGCCAGGCGTGGGGAGCTGCAAGGCGCCTGGTTGCACTGGGTGGCGGGTGAGTTGTACCGGCTCGGTCCGCCCCCTTATGCCGCCATGGTACGGCGGGAGCTGCAGCGCCTCAGCCAAGGGTGAGGCGGCGGCCCTTCAGTTGCCCCGGTCGCGGCCGCTGCTGACTTCTTCAGGCACTGGCTCTTTCGACATGCGCTTGCGAAACAACGCCGCCCGGGCCAGCAGCAGCGTGGTCACTGGCACGGTGATCGACAGCAGGATGGGAATCAGCCAAGCGTGCAGTACCGGTGCTTCCTTGAGCCATGAGAAGTAGATGATCGAAGCCAGCGCTACGCACCAGGCGCCAATGGTCGACGCCAGCGCTGGCGGGTGCATGCGCTGGAAGTAATCCTTCAGGCGCACCAGGCCTATCGCTCCGACCAGCGCGAACAGGCTGCCGGTCAGCAGCAGCGCGGCGGTGACCACTTCCAGCCAGAAGGGCAGTACCAGGGTTTCGGTCATTCGATCACCTCACCGCGCAGCAGGAACTTGGCCAGGGCAAACGAGCCGACGAAGCCGAACAGCGCAATTAGCAGGGCACCTTCGAAGTAGGTGTCACTGGCATAACGGATACCCAGCACCAGCATGGTCAGCATGGCCAGGATGTACAGGTAGTCCAGCGCCAGCACCCGGTCCTGGGCGGACGGGCCACGGAACAGCCGGATCAGCGCCAGGCCCATGGCCAAGGCGAAGATGAACAGGCTGGCAAGGACAGCATTGGCGAGCAGGCCTGTCATTGGAATATCTCCATCAGCGGGCGTTCATAGGTGTCCTTGAAGTGCTGGATAAAGGCCGCCTCATCGTCCAGATCGAACACATGCAGCAGCAATACGCTGCGGTCCAGCGCCAGCTCGGACCAGACCGTGCCGGGCACGACCGTAGTGATCATCGACAGTGCCGCCAGCCCATGTGCATCGTGCAGGGCCAACGGAATGTGCACGAACGCCGAGCGTGGTGGTTGCTTGCCAGCACGCAGCACGCCACGGGCAACCAGCAGGTTGGACAGGATCACATCGATGCCTACGCGGCCTATCAGCCGGGCGATGACCATTGGTCGACGCACGTGGGCATGCTGTGGGCGCAGTGGCGCCATCAGCAGTGGCGCCAGCACGCCAAGTGCGGCGCCCAGCAGCAGGTTGCCGGGGCTGACCGAGAGGTTCAGCAGCAGCCACAGGCCGAACAGCGAAACCGATAGCAGCGGGGCGGGGAACAGTCGGTTCATGGCTGCACCTGGATGTCGAGCGAGGTGGGGCCAGGAATCGGCCGGGCGGCCATCACGGCTTCAATGTAGGCATCGGGGGCCTGCAGGCTGGCGGCAGTGTCCTGGGTGTAGCGCAGCAATGGCTCGGCCTTGAGGCTGAGGATGATGCACAGGCCGAGCAGGATGACGATGGGCAGACACTCATAGCGGCGCAGCACCGGCGACGGGCGCTCCTCGGGCTTCCAGAAGCGCTGGATGCCGACGCGGCCGAAGGCGATCAGCGAGGCCATGCCGGACAGGATCAGCAGCGCCACCAAGCCCCAGCCCGCCGCACTCAGCGGCTGCTCGGCCGGCACGCCAAGACCCTGCGGGTTGAACAGTGCGCTGATCAGGTTGAGCTTGCCGACGAAGCCTGACAACGGCGGCATGCCGATGATCAGCAAGGCGCAGGCGATGAAGCTGAGGCCGAGGAAGGCCATGGTCCACGGGATGATCTGGCCGATCACCACCTTCTGCTCGTCGTCGAGGTTGATGCCCTTGGGTGGGTGCAACGACTCCAGCGGTGGCGGCATGGCGTCTTCCTCTTCGTCCAGCGGCACTTCGTTGGCCGAGCGCGAGCGTTCGACCAGTTCGGCGAGCAGGAACAGCGCGCACAGCGCCAGGGTCGAGTTGACCAGGTAGAACAGCGCCGCACCCGTCAGCGCCGATTGGGCAAAGCCGACGGCGCCAAGCAGGGTGCCGGCCGAGACCAGGATGCTGAGCGCCGCCATGCGTTCCAGGCGTTGTGCCGCCAGGATCGACACTGCTGCCACTGCCAGGGTGACCAGGCCACCGTACACCAGCCATTCGCCACCGAAATGCGCCGAGGCCCCAGCCTGCCCGGAGAACAGCAGGGTCCACAGGCGCAGCAGGGCGTACAGGCCGACCTTGGTCATGATGGCGAACAACGCAGCTATCGGTGCGCTGGCCGAGGAGTAGGCGGGCACCAGCCAAAAGTTCAGCGGCCAGATACCGGCCTTGACCAGGAAGGCCATGGCCAGGATTGCCGCACCGGCATGCAGCAGGCCACGGTCGGCCTCCGGTACCAGTGGGATCTTCAGCGCCAGGTCGGCCATGTTCAGGGTGCCGGTTACCCCATACAGCATTGCCGCGCCGATCAGGAACAGCGACGAGGCGAACAGGTTGATGGCGATGTAGTGGAGGCCGGCACGTACCCGTGCACGCCCCGAACCATGTAGCAGCAAGCCATAGGAAGCTGCCAGCAGCACCTCGAAGAATACGAACAGGTTGAACAGGTCGGCGGTGAGAAAGGCGCCGTACAGGCCCATCAGCTGAATCTGGAACAGCGCATGGAAGCTGGCCCCGGCCCCGTCCCAGCGGGCGCGGGCAAACAACAGGGCGCTAAAGCCGATGATCCCGGTGAGGGTCAGCAGCAGCGCCGACAGGTGGTCCACCACCAGGACGATCCCGAACGGTGCAGGCCAGTTGCCCGGCAGGTAGACGCCGATCGACTCCGCCTGGCCCTGGGTGCGCACCCACAGCAGCAGGCTGACCGCGACGGCCAGGCCGGCGAAGGTCGACAGCAGGTTGAGGCGGGCCTTGATATGCCGGTGTTTCTCCCCCAGCAACAACATCACGGCTGCCGTTAACAGTGGCAGCAGGATGGGCGCGACAATCAGTTGGCTCATGCCTTTCATTCGTCACGCTCCCGGCCATCCACGTGGTCGGTGCCGGTCAGGCCGCGCGAGGCCAGCAACACCACCAGGAACAGCGCGGTCATGGCAAAGCTGATGACGATGGCCGTCAGTACCAGGGCCTGGGGCAGCGGGTCGGTGTAGTGCAGCAGGTCCTGGGTGACGCCATCCTTGATGATCGGTTCCTTGCCGATGAACAGGCTGCCCATGCTGAAGATGAACAGGTTCACGCCGTACGACAGCAGGCACAGGCCCATGATCACCTGGTAGGTCCGCGGGCGCAGGATCAGCCACACCCCCGAGGCGGCCAGCACGCCGATGGCGACTGCAATGACTTCTTCCATCAGGCGGCTCCTGCTTGGCTGGTTTTCGATGAATTGCCCGGGCGGTAAGCGCGCACCGACTGGTGCGCCAGGGCAGTGAGGATCAGCAGGGTCGAGCCGACCACCACGGTGTACACGCCAACATCGAAGAACAGCGCGCTGGCCACGTGCACATCACCGAGCAACGGCAGGTGCAAGTGGGCGGTATGGGTGGTCAGGAACGGGTAGCCCAGCAGCATGGCGCCGACCCCTGTCAGGGTGGCGCACAGCAATCCGGTACCCATCCAGCGCAGTGGGCGCAGGCTCATCTGCGCCTCTACCCACTGGGTGCCAGCCACCATGTACTGCAGGATGAACGCCACCGACATCACCAGGCCGGCGACGAAACCGCCACCTGGCTGGTTGTGGCCACGCATGAACAGGTACATCGACACCAGCAGGGCGATGGGCAGCAGCAGGCGCACCAACACCGCAGGCACCATCATGAAGCCCAGGGCGGTGTCGGTGGCATGCCGCGGGTTGATCAGGTCGGTGACCACATCAGGCGCGAGCTGGCGTTGTTGCGCCGGCAACTGCATGCTTTCTTTCGGCGGGCGGAAGCGCCGCAGCAGGGCGAACACGGTCAGCGCCACGGCCACCAGCACGGTGATTTCACCGAGGGTATCGAAGCCACGGAAGTCGACCAGCATGACATTCACCACATTGGTGCCGCCGCCTTGGGGCAGCGCCCGGCTCAGGTAGAACGAGGAAATGTCGTTGGGCGTCGGCCGGGTCAGCATGGCGTAAGACAGCACGGCCATGCCGCCACCCACCAGCACTGCCAGTAGCAGGTCGCGCAGGCGACGCATGCGCGCGCGTTCCAGGCTGCCCGGTAGCGGCGATACGCCTTCGATACGCCGTGGCAGCCAGCGCAGGCCCAGCAGGATCAGCACCGTGGTGACCACCTCCACCACCAGCTGGGTCAGGGCCAGGTCGGGTGCGGAGAACCAGACAAAGGTAATGCAGGTCATCAGGCCGCAGACACTGACCATGATCAGTGCCGCGAGGCGGTGGTACTTGGCCTGGTAGGCGGCGCCGATGGCGCAGGCAATGGCGATCAGCCACAGCGCGACGAACACGCCCGAACCCGGAATCTTGGGCCGGTCGCCCCAGCTGAGCCCGCCGTAGAGCATGGGCGTGAGGCCGGCGAGGAAGGCGGCGAGCACCAGCATGAACAGTTGTGACTGAAGGCGGCGGGTGGTGAACAGGCGCTCGACGTGCCGGGCCAGCAACATCAGGTGCACCTGGCCGTGCTCGAACAGGCGTTTGCCATTGAAACGTTCGATCACCGGTGGGTACGGGAAGCGGCCCAGGCGCAGTTGCTTGCGCAGCAGCAGGTACAGCACGATGCCGCCGCTCATGGCCACCAGGCTCATGATCAGCGGCGCGTTCCAGCCATGCCAGATGGCCAGGCTGTACTCTGGCAGGGTACCGCCTACTACCGGAAGGGCTGCGGCGGCCAGCAGCGGGCCGACCGACTGGGCGGGGAAAATGCCCACCACCAGGCAGGTGAGTACCAGCAGTTCGACCGGCGCACGCATCCAGCGTGGTGGTTCGTGCGGGGTGTGGGGCAGGTCCTGCGCAGTGGGGCCGAAGAACACATCTACGGTAAAGCGCAGGGCATAGGCCACGCTGAAGGTACCGGCCAGTGTGGCGATCACCGGCAGCGTTGCTTCGACCCAGGCGGTAGAACTGATGAACACCGTTTCGGCAAAGAACATTTCCTTGGACAGGAAACCGTTCATCAGCGGCACGCCGGCCATGGAGGCGCTGGCCACCATGGCCAGGGTGGCGGTGTAGGGCACCAGGCGGATCAGGCCGCTGAGACGGCGGATGTCACGGGTGCCGCTCTCGTGGTCAATGATGCCGGCGGCCATGAACAGCGAGGCCTTGAAGGTGGCGTGGTTGAGGATGTGGAACACCGCCGCGACCGCGGCCAGCGGGCTGTTCAGGCCCAGCAGCAGGGTAATCAGGCCCAGGTGGCTGATGGTTGAATAGGCCAGCAGGCCTTTGAGGTCGTTCTGGAACATGGCGGCGAAGGCGCCGAGCAGCAGGGTGAGGGCGCCGGCACCGCCGACGATCCAGAACCACTCTTCGCTGCCCGACAGCACCGGCCAGAAGCGCGCCAGCAGGAACACCCCGGCTTTGACCATGGTGGCAGAGTGCAGATAGGCCGATACCGGGGTGGGCGCTGCCATGGCATGGGGCAGCCAGAAGTGGAAGGGGAACTGTGCGCTTTTGCTGAGGGCGCCGATGAGGATCAGGGGCAGCAGCACCGGGTACAGCGCATGCTGGCGGATGGTGTCGCCGGCAGCCAGGACCTTGTCCAGGTCATAGCTGCCGACCACATGGCCGAGCAGCAGGGCACCCACCAGCAGGCACAAGCCACCTGCGCCGGTCACCATGAGCGCCATGTAGGCGCCACGCCGGGCGTCTGCGCGGTGGTGCCAGTAGCCGATCAGCAGGTAGGAGAACAGGCTGGTGAGTTCCCAGAAGAACACCAGCTGGATCAGGTTGCCGGAAATGACCAGGCCGAGCATGGCGCCCATGAAGGCCAGGAAGAAGGCGAAGAAACGCGGCACCGGGTCCTGTGGCGACATGTAGTAGCGCGCATACAGCGACACCAGCGTACCGATGCCCAGCACCAGCAACGAGAACAGCCAGGCAAAGCCGTCCATGCGCAGTACCAGGTTCAACCCCAGGCTGGGCAGCCAGAGGAATTCTTCGCGAATCACGCCCCCGTGGGCAATTTGAGGGTACAGCAGTGCTACCTGGACGGTGCCGACCAGGGCCACGAGCCCGGCGAGAATGGACTCGGCGTTACGTGCGTTGTGCGGCAGCACGGCTGCCAGGCAACTGCCCACGAACGGCAGAAGCAATAGCACTATCAATGACATAGGGGCCTATTCTGGAGAAGTTTGCAAAGATCATACGTGCCGGGGAAGTGATCACCAACACGCAAGCTGTCGCAGAATCCTACAAACAGGCTGTGACAAGCTGTTTTTTTATAACAGTTTTTTACAAAGCATAGTCGCTGTTGTCATCTTTACAGGCCGGTCTGGCGCTCGCCTTCACTCTGGACGTCCTGTGCTTCGACGGTTTCGCGGGGGCGGCGTACCTTGAGTTCGCTGACTACCACCGCGATCACGATCAGCAGGCCACCGAGCAGCGCCACGCCCGGCAGGCGTTCGCCGGCGATGCGCCCGACGATCCCGGCCCACACCGGTTCACCGGCATAAATGAGGGTGGCGCGGGTGGGCGAGACCGACTTCTGCGCCCAGTTCATGGCCACCTGGATCACCGCGCTCATGGCACCCAGGCCTATTGCGCTGGCCAGCAGCAGCCAAGAAAAGTCGGGGATGCGCTCCTGGGTCGGCACGATCATCAGGAACGCCAGCAGCGAAGCAGTCGCCAGTTGCACCACGGTGACCCGGCGCACATCGACCTGGCCGGCGTAACGGCTGATCAGGATGATTTCGGCGGCGATCGCGACGGCGCTGACCAGGGTAACCACCTCGCCCTCGCTGAAGTGCAGGCTGCCGCCTTCCGGCCCGGCCAGCAGCATCAGGCCGATGAATGCCAGGCAAATGCCGATGCTGGGCATCAGGCCAGGCCGGCGGCCCAGCACCAGCCACTGCAACAGTGGCACGAACGGCACGTACAACGCAGTGATGAACGCCGACTGGCTGCTGCTGATGGTCTGCAGACCCATGGTTTGCAGGCCGTAGCCGAGCATGATCGACACGCCTATCAGCATGCCGGCCTTGAGCTCGGTGAAGGTCAGCCCGGGCAACGCCCGCGCCGAAACCACGCCCACGAACAGCGCTGCCGCAGCGAAGCGCAGGCCGACGAAGAACATCGGGCCGCTGACGGTCATTACGTTATGCACCAGCAGGAAGGTGCCGCCCCACAACATGGTGATGAACACCAGCACCAGTTCTGCCTTGCTCAGGCGGAAGGTAACGGCGGGGGTGGGTGTGTTGCGGGCCTGGCTCATGGTCTTGCGCACTCGGAGGGGGCGGCGCACAATCGCCGCAAAGTGGGCAGTATACTGCGCAATCTCTACCAGTGAGCAATATAGTGCACAAAGATACTTCGCATCGGGCATCGGTGCTGCAACATGTCAGCCTCAACGTACGCAGCCTGCGCCACGCTGCCGGGTTGAGCCAGACAGCGTTGGCCGAGCGCTCAGGGGTCAGTCGGCGCATGCTGGTGGCAATCGAGGCGGGCGAGAAGAATGTCAGCCTGACCACTCTCGACCTGATCGCCGAAGCCTTGGGGGTGGCTTTCAGCACCTTGATCCAGGCACCGGACCAGCGTGACCCCGGGCGCATTGAGGAACTGGCCTGGGCCGGTGAATACCCGCAGAGCAAGGCCGTGCTGCTGGGTAGCAGTGCGGCACGGCGTGAGGTGGAGCTTTGGGAGTGGACCCTGGCACCGGGCGAGTGCTATTCCAGCGAGGCTGATGCCGAAGGCTGGAGCGAGCAGATCTATGTGGCAGAAGGGCAACTGACGCTGGTCATTGAAGGGGTTGAGCATCGGCTGCTGGTGGGGCAGTTCCATGTGTTCCCTAGCAACTGCCAGTATGCCTACCGTAACGATGGGGTGGTGGCAGTGCGTTTTGTGCGTAATGTGGTGATCTGAGTTTGCAAGCGTTGGGGCTGCTGCGCAGCCCATCGCGACAAAAGGCCGCTTCCACAGGGATCGCTAACGGTTCTTGCTTGCGCGTTACCTGTGGGAGCGGCCTCGCCGGGGCGTCGGACCGGTCGGAAAGGGGCGCAAAGCGCCCCCCATAGCTTTGATGCCGATCAGTTCTTCAGCAGCTCATCGGTCTTCACCACCGACGCATAGGCAAACGCCAAGGCTGCCATCGCCGAATCATGCACCTGCGCCGCCGGCACCTGCTTGCCGTCGAACTCCAGCGGCAGGGTAGCGCAGGCATCGTGCGCCACGGTCACCGTGTAGCCCAGGTCGGCCGCGGCACGGGTAGCGGCATCGATGCACATGTGGCTCATGCTGCCAACGATGGTCAGGGCTTCCACGCCATGTCGGTCCAGCGTGCTCTCAAGGTCGGTACCGAGGAAGGCGTTGACCTTGTGCTTGAGCACCACCGGCTCACCTGCCACCGGCTCGACCTTGGCGTGGATGGCCGCACCCTGCGAACCGGGTGCGAAAAATGGCGCATCGGCGCTGTCGAATTCATGCCGCACATGGACCACCAGGTCGCCGCGCTGGCGTGCCGCCGCCAGCAGCCGGGCGGCGTTGTCGGCCGCCTGGTCGGCGCCATCGAGGGTCCACTTGCCGCCTGGGAAGTAGTCGTTCTGGATGTCGATGATGATCAGCGCCTGCTTGTTCATGCTGCCTCCTGTGGCAGTAGTTGTCGGGAGACGTTAGTTATAGGCTGTTTGCTCGGGCAGAAACCACTTGACCTTGACTTTGCTTGAGGTTTTACCCTGCTCGGCATCGCCAAGCATGCGTCCGTAACCAGGAGAACGTCGATGTCGGCAAACCCTCATGCGCTGTGGTTCACCCAGATGATCGAATACGAAGTGCCCAGCCTGTGCCAGCAAGCGCTGGCACAGGCGCTGGTGGCGCGCAGCGAGGCGCTGGCCACGCGCTGCGAAGGGCTGCAGGGTGTCAGCATCCAGGCCAGTGACGATGGCAGCCGGGTGTTGCAGTACCTGCAATGGCAATCTCGCCAGGCGTGGGCGGCGGCGGCCGTGCACTTCGTCGAGGAGTCTTTCCTTGAACTGCTGGGCCAGCATCAGGCGCGGGGCGTCAACTTTGCCGCCTACCAGACCTTGCGCAGCCTGGTGCGTGGCGCTGATGGTGGCCTGCAGTGCGAGGTGGGTGAGCCTCAGGCATACCAGGGGGCGTAGTGCGGGTAGCGGTCCAGGCGGGCACCGATCACCATTTCGCTGATCCACGCCGCCAGGATCGAACTGTAGGCTTTCTGGCTCGCTTCGCTGGACAACGCGTGGTCGGCACCGTCGACGATGCGATGGGTAAGTGAGTGGGCGCTGACGAATGCCGAACGGTAGCTCATCAGCGTACTGTGCGGCACGTAGTCGTCCTGCTCGGACTCTACCAGCAACACATCGCCGCCGAATTCTGCGCACGCCGCCAGCGCGCGATTGTCTGCCGGGCCCAGCGATTGCTGGCGGTAGGCGCTCAGGCGTTGGCGGTCGAGGGTTTGCTTGGGGGTGTTCCATTCGTCGTCCCAGTACATGGCCGGCACCCTCAGGGCCAGCCATTTGACTGGCCGTTCGCGGGTCAGCAAGGTTGCCAGGTACCCTCCATAGCTGCTGCCGATGATGGCGATGGCACTGCTGTCTACGGCCGGATGGCTGAGCAGCCGGTCGTAGGCCACCAGCAGGTCCTGCAGGTTCTGTTCGCGGGTGACCGTCAGGCGTTGGCTTTCGGTTTTTTCGTGGCCGCGCAGATCGAAGGTCATGCACACGCAGCCCAGCCCGGTGATGTGCCGGGCACGGGCCAGATCACGCTGCTGGCTACCGCCCCAGCCGTGGACGAAGAGGATGCCCGGCATCTTGCTGCCAGGGCTGACCAGGGTGCCGACAATGCTGTCGTTGTCGACTTGCAGTTCAACGGTTTCACTCTGAACGGCCATGTTCGCGAATCCGTGCAAATTTGCTGAGTTGTCCGAGTTCACTGTCGTTTCCTTGGTAGAAGAGGGTGGCGTCAGCGGGCAGGTCGGGGGTGCCGAACACTTCATGGGTGGATGCACGCACCCGCTGCAATGCCGGGTCATCGGCAAATGCCTGCAGGGCCAGCAGCTCGGCACTGCTGGCACCGCCCAGGCGCCAGGATTGTTCGAGCACGCCGCTGCGCAGGTGGCCCTGGGGGTTCAAGCCGCGGGCGATGTCGTAGTTGCGCCGCGAGGCGATGAAACCGGGGAAGTGTTGCTCGGCGGCCTGCTCGTAGGCGATCGCCTGGTTGATGGCCAGGCGCACGTAGTCTTCCAGTGGTAGTTGCAATAGCGCCTGGTAATCGCCACGTACCACCACCAGGTCGGAGCCGCCGTACACCTCGGTGCCCTGATGGTCACGGGTCAGTTGCTGGGTGCCGTGATAGCTGCAGGTCAGGCCGGCGACGCGCACCTGGCCGACGCTGAAGGTTTCTACATCGCTCAAGTCTTCTTCGAGCACCAGCCCCCACAGCGCCAGTATCTGGTCATCCATGCCCGCCAGCAGAGGCTCTAGCGCCTCCGCACTGGTGATGACCTGCTGCCCCCGGCCTGCGCAGGCCAGCACGGGCTTGACCCTCAGGGGGCCGTCGAGCAGCAGCAATTGTGCGGCGCTGCGCGCATCGGCTTTACTGAACACGGTATAGCCGCGCAGCAAGGCGTCGCTCGCCTGTCGGGCGAAGTCGTCGGTCCAGCCCGGCGGGAAACTGGCCCCGGCTGGTAGTGGGTGGGAAATCGCCTTGGTCGCCATGTAGGGGTGTGGCACCAGGCCGCCGAACAGGTCCTGCTCGCTGCGAATGCCCAAGGTGGCAGGGTGCCTGGGATCGACGAGCGTTTCGGTAGGTAGGTAATAGTAGTTATCAGCGGCGGTGGGTGCATGAGCGGGATGGACGTGCTGGCAGCCCAGCAGGCCGGCCAGGCCATCGGCTAGCTTCAGGTGCACGGCATGCTCATGGTCAGGTGTATGTTCGCGGGTATCGAGCAGCACTACGCCGGCTTTCGGTGCGCTGGCACTGGGCATGGTCATTTGCCTGTGTGCAATGAATGTACTGTGTCTGAAGCCGGTGTCCTGGGGAAGTTCAGCGGAACTTGATCGGTGGTCCTGGCCCTTTTGTAGGAAGCGTCCTGTTGGCACAGGGCGTGACGGGCAATGCATGCCGTGTCCTGGTCTTCCCGATTGCAGGGCTCTGGCGGCTGTTCCATTATCAGCGCATTGGATCAACCGTGATGTAGCCGCAGGAGAGCGCATGAACGTCCAGACCACCCTTGAACAAAGCGTGCCACAGCGCCTGGCGCATGTGCGCCAGGCCATGGCAGCAGGGGGCATCGATGCCTTGCTGGTACCTTCGGCCGACCCCCACCTTTCCGAGTACCTGCCCGGTTACTGGCAGGGGCGCCAGTGGCTTTCGGGTTTTCACGGCTCGGTCGGCACGCTGGTAGTCACGCCCGCTTTTGCAGGGTTGTGGGTCGATAGCCGGTACTGGGAGCAGGCGGATCACGAGCTGGCCGGTAGCGGTATCGAACTGATGAAGCTGCTGCCCGGCAAGCCCGGGGCGCTGGAGTGGCTGGGTGATAATGTCGAGCCCGATGGCAACGTCGCGGTGGATGGGGCCGTCATGGCGCTGGCGTCGGCGCGCCAGCTGGGTGAGCGGCTCAAGGCCCGTGGGGCAAGGCTGGTGACCGACAAGGACCTGCTAGCCCAGGTCTGGGTAGGGCGCCCGGCGCTGCCCGCCAACCCGGTGTATCAGCACTTGCCGCCGCACGCCACGGTAAGCCGGGCGGAAAAGCTCGCGCAATTGCGCCGGGGCATCCAGGCCAAAGGGGCTGACTGGCACTTTATTGCAACTCTGGATGACATCGCCTGGCTGTTCAACCTGCGTGGCAGTGATGTTTCGTACAACCCGGTTTTCCTGGCCTTTGCCTTGATCAGTCAGCAGCAGGCCATTCTGTTCGTGGGCCAGGACAAGGTGGACGCGCATTTGCGTCAGGTGCTGGCGGTGGACGGCATCGAGGTGCGCAACTATAGCGAGGCAGGCAACGCCCTGGCTGCTGTTCCGGTGGGGGCGCGGTTGTTGGTGGACCCTGCCCGTGTCACCTGCGGCCTGCTGGGGAACCTGGCGGCAGAGGTGGTGCTGGTCGAGGGGCTCAACCCCACCACCCTGAGCAAATCCTGCAAAGGTGACGATGACCTGGTGCATATCCGCCATGTCATGGAGCAGGACGGTGCGGCCTTGTGCGAGTTCTTCGCCTGGTTCGAGGCCAACCTTGGCCAAGAGGTCATTACCGAGCTGACAGTTGACGAGCAATTGAGTGCCGCACGTGCCCGGCGCCCGAACTTCGTGTCGCTGAGCTTTTCGACCATTGCCGCCTTCAATGGCAATGGCGCCATGCCCCATTACCGTGCCACCGAGCAGTCGCATGCGGTCATCGAGGGTGATGGCTTGCTGCTGATCGACTCTGGCGGGCAATACCTGGGTGGCACCACCGACATCACCCGTATGGTGCCAGTCGGTAGCCCCAGCCACGCACAGAAGCTGGACTGTACCCGGGTGCTCAAGGGCATGATCGCCCTGTCGCGTGCCACTTTCCCGCGAGGAATACTGTCGCCGTTGCTCGACGCCATTGCCCGGGCGCCAATCTGGGCTGACCAGGTCGATTATGGCCACGGTACCGGGCATGGTGTTGGCTACTTCATGAACGTGCACGAAGGGCCCCAAGTGATTGCCTACCAGGCGGCACCTGCACCGCAGACCGCGATGCAAGCGGGCATGATCAGCTCGATCGAGCCGGGTACGTACCGCCCGGGGCAGTGGGGTGTCCGTATCGAGAACCTGGTGGTCAACCGTGAGGCGGGCAAGAGTGCCTTCGGCGACTTCCTGCGCTTCGAGACCTTGACGCTGTGCCCCATCGATACCCGCTGCCTGTTGCCCGAGCTGCTGGCCAAGGAAGAGGTGGAGTGGCTGAACGGCTATCACGCGAACGTGCGTGAGCGTCTGGCACCGCTGCTCAAGGGTGATGCGCTGGCCTGGCTGCAGGTGCGTACCGCGCCCCTGTAAGGGCAAATGAAAAAGGGCAGCCTGTGAGCTGCCCTTTTTTCTACTTGCAGATGACGATCATGCTGCGGCTGGTGTAGCCCGCCGGGTTGATGCCGAACAAGTAATCACCGGCTTCTTCATCACTGTCACCAGAGCGGGCGATGACCCGGTATCCGCGCGTGCTGCAGGAGCTCTCGGCCTTGCTGTAGCAGTTGTCCCATGAGGAGGAAAGGCCGGAGCAATTGATATGCAGGCCCTTCTTGCCCCTTTTGACCTCAGTCTTGGCTGTAGCGGCACATCCAGCAATAGCCAAGATGGCCAGGATGAGAAAAATACGTTTCATTCCTGTCCTTAAATGCAGGGCGGATCAGCTGCCTGGCCCTGTCGTTATCGCTTCGCTTCTTCCTGAAAATATTCCCAGCGTCCGTGTTCGGTCCAGTAAATAGCGCAAAGATGATGATTCTGTGACAGCTTAATCAGCGAGACGGGCGGCTACAATCACTAATCCTGTCTCAAATGAAAATATTTCTCATATCAGTCTGCTGCAACAGCCGGTGTGGGCTCCTTGCGCATGGACAAGGTAGTGCCAACCGACGCGGCGATGATTGCCCCGATCGCCAGCCATTGGGTGAGTGTCAGCACCTCGCCGAGGAACAGCAGGCCGGACAGTGCGCCGAACGCTGGTTCGATGCTCATCAAGGTGCCGAAGGTGCGTGCCGGGATACGCGTGAGGGCAACCATTTCCAGGCTGTAGGGCAGGGCGGTGGACAGTACCGCAACGGCCAGGGCCATGGGGATCAAGGCAGGTGTGAGCAGAGCGCTACCGGCGTGGGCGATACCGATGGGGGCGACGAACAGGGCGGCGACTACCACCCCCAAGGCTGCACTCTGGATACCGTGCTCGGCCCCGGCGCGTTGCCCGAACAGAATATAGAGGGCCCAGCATACACCTGCGCCCAGGGCGTAAGCAGCGCCCACCGGGTCGAGTGCCTGGCCGCTGTGGCCAGCTGGCAGCAACAGCAGCAGGCCGGCGATGGCCAAGGCAATCCACAGGAAGTCGATCGGCCGGCGCGAGGAGAAGATCGCCACTGCCAACGGCCCGGTGAACTCCAGGGCCACGGCGATGCCGATCGGTACTGTTTGCAGGGCCATATAGAAGAGGAAGTTCATCCCGCCCAGTGCCATGCCATAGATGACCACGTTGCGCAGGGTGGCGGCGGTCATGCGTACCCGCCATGGGCGCAATATAAGCAGCATGATGATGCTGGCGAAGATCAGGCGCAGGGTGGTGGTGCCTTGTGCGCCAATGATGGGGAACATGCTTTTGGCCAGGGAGGCACCGGACTGGATCGATGCCATGGCGATGAGCAGCAAGCCGATCGGGAAGAGAGTGGCGGCCAGGCTGCGGGGCTGGGTGTTCATTTAGGTGCGGCGATCCTTGGGCGGGGTAGGGGTGAGCAATATAGTGCGCAATTGCTGGGGCGCGTGATAGCCCTCAAGTGGATTAGCCACAAATATTTCAAATCATTGAAATTAAAGGTTGACCTGCGTAATGACCGCCCTATAATGCGCACCATTCCAACGGGGTAGCGAAGTAAAGCTAGCCACCCGGTTGAGTCAAGTGTTTGAAGCTAAACGAGTTTCTCGCAAAAAACTTCAAAATAAACGCTTGACAGGCTCTGAGGAAAGCGTAGAATGCGCGCCTCGGTTGAGACGAAAAGCTCTTAACCAAACGCTCTTTAACAAATTGAATCAAGCAATTCGTGTGGGTGCTTGTGAGTACGGACTGATAGTCAAAAAGATTATCAGCATCACAAGTGGCCATGCGAGAAATCACATAGTCATTTGAGATTGCTGAGCCAAGTTTAGGGTTTCT
>Ga0213824_1001091_pt1 | contig 17066 bp, 23 predicted proteins | sample MC6MC0906MG_FD_179892 | JGI IMG/M metagenome (GOLD analysis project Ga0213824, IMG submission 179892) | Enriched soil aggregate microbial communities from Iowa State University, Ames, United States - MC6-MC0906-MG | ecosystem: Environmental > Terrestrial > Soil > Unclassified | place: USA: Iowa...
CCGACCCAGAGCTGCCCTCGTGGCACCTCTCATCGAAAACCGGAGGCGTAATTCCCGCTCTCGAACCCTAAACAGCCCTTCCATCCGTAATTCTGAGGATTGACATAGTTGCCTAAGGCAATAATATAGATGCCTAAGGCAACTATATGAGCGTTTTTGATGAACGAAACCCTTCTCAACCGCGCTGACATCGTCCGGCGTTTCAACCGTTTCTACACCCGGCAGATTGGCGCGCTGCAAGAGCACTTGCATCAAGCCGAGTTTTCTTTGACCGAGGCACGCATCCTTTACGAATTGGGCACCAGTCCTGGCCTGAAGAGTTCAGATCTCTGCCATTTGCTTGGCTTGGATGCCGGGTACCTCAGCCGAGTCATTGGTGGATTTGAGAAAAAAGGGTTGATCAGCAGGTCTCGCTCGGCAAGCGACGCGCGAGTATCTAAAATTCAGCTCACCGAACCAGGTCGTAGCGTGCTGGCCACGCTAGAGCAAGCCGCTCGTGAAGAGGTCGTGGTGATGCTGCAAAGCTTGTCTGAGCCCCGCCAAGAGCAATTGATTCACGCAATGAGAAGGATTCAGACACACTTAGGCCACGGGGATCCCTCCTACATATTGCGCAATCCACGAGCGGGTGACATGGGCATTGTTGTCCAGCAGCAAGCTCAACTCTACGCCCGTGAATACGGTTGGAATGCAGAGTTTGAAGCGCTGGTGGCGGAAATTGTCGCGAATTATCTTCGTGAATTCGATGAGTCCTCCGAACGATGCTGGATCGCGGAAAAAGATGACATGGTCATCGGTTCGGTGTTTGTCGTCAGACATGACGAGACCACCGCTAAGCTGCGGATGCTGTACGTGGATGCGAGTGCCAGGGGCATGGGGATCGGCAATCGGTTGCTGGAAGAAAGTCTTGGGTTTGCACGGCTCGCGGGCTACAAACGGATGATCCTCTGGACCACCAGTGTGCTTGCCGATGCCCGAAAGCTATACCAGAAAGCAGGTTTTCAATTAGTCGAAGAAGAGCCGGTACACAGCTTCGGAAAAGACCTTGTCAGCCAGACGTGGGCGCGGGACCTTTAGTGGCGTGGTAGCACAGCAAGTGGCCGCAGTGGGCCGAGAGCGAACACTTAGGCGGTACTCCAGCCCAATTGCATGAATCGGCGATTCTTGTATCGAATTGCAAATCCGTCTACGCCGGTTCGCTTCCGACCTCGGCCTCCACCATTCGAAAGCCCCGCAGATTAACGTCTGCGGGGTTTTTCTTTGTGCGCAGAAAAACCGGATCGTTTCCGCATCAACCCACTCCTTGGAGTAGGGGATCCGCCGACTTAACGCTCAGGGGGTCACTCCACGCTGCAGATCCACCGGTGGTTGTACCGGTAAGGGGCCCTTGTGAATGCCACGTCTGATACTAGGGTCATGCCACGCTTTTGAAGCGCTTCGGTCAGTTGAGCGAGTGTCTCTGCCTGGATAGTCATTGCTGTCACCTCGTCAGATTTACGCGTTCATAATTCCTGACCGAGCAGACAACCGCCGGATTCAATTTTTTTGGGCTCGCTGCACGATTGCGAGTAGGATCTCGCGACAGCAGCTACCCCGCTGACGCCTTAAAGCTTGTATTGAATGGTGTAGGACTCATCGTCTCTAGGCTCCATGGTGATAGGAATGCCGAAGATCTTTCCGTTACATTCACTGACGACACAGCGATACACGGCCCCCTGCCTGAGCTGGGTCCACAGGCCTTCATCATGTATCACTATGCATGCCACACGCTCTTCCGGATCATTTCTGACCTGAGCAACGTGGTGGTCCAGGTCGCAGCCGAACTCGGCAGTCGTGAACTCTGGATCGTAGCCTATCAGCACCCCGTGCCGTTGCAGGTCGTCCCTTATACGTTCAATCACGTCGTCTGCTTCTTGTTTTAACATGATGGTTACCTCACGGTGCTTGTACCCCTCAAACTCTAGCTGACCCTACAGCTTTTCGTTGTCTAGTGGCGTAACCAACGATTCCCCCTCATTCCTGACATTACCCACCGCCTTGCTGACCGGGTACCAACGAAAGTCTGCTGCGGGCCGGCAGCCCTGCTCCACGATTGCCGCGGCGCGCTGCGGCGACGTAGTGGGTTCGATCCATTCTCGGGCAAGCTCAGGGGACAAGACCAAGGGTTTGCGGTCGTGGATATCGATCAGCCCTTGATCCGCTGCTGCTGTGATGATCACAAAACCATCGCGCTCGTCAGGCTCGATGTTCTGGTGCACTTCTGCAAGTGCAGCGAAGTACAACGGCGCGCCATCCGCGCTGGTGATGTAAAAAGGCTGCTTTCGCTTGGGATCCGCCGGATCAGCAATCCACTCGAACCAGCCATTTGCCGGTGCCAGTGCTCTGCCTGCGGGCCACAGCCCTTTGAAGAACTTGCCCGTTACCACCGTTTCGGCCCGCGCATTGATCGGATCCGGACGTTTCCCTTTCGCCCAAAGCGGCGACCACCCCCATTTGACCCGATCCACACTCAGTCCACCCTCCACCTGGCGTATGACCTCTACCCGGGTCGACGGCGCCACGTTGTAGCGGCTGATTGGCGCGTGGTCGTAACCATTGATGACCACCAGGTCCAGCGATAGCTGGCGCAGGTAGTGATCCATCGACTCATAGATCGAGTAGCGTCCGCACATCTTTCACCTCTCGCCCGTCAGAATTTACATCGCCCAGGATTGACCGGGCAGCCGATGCCAGATTTACTGTATATGCATACAGTTTGCATTGGACCTTCCGTCATGACCATTACATCCCTGGGTACGCCAACCGGCGGCACCGAACCGCTACCGCTCTATTCGTTTCACGTTCCTGCGGGGTTCCCATCGCCTGCAGCGGACCACCTGGAAGGTCATATTTCCCTTGATGAGCTGTTCGACCTGCGTGCGCCCCATGTGTATCTGGTGAAAGTCGAGGGTGACAGCATGCAAGGTGCAGGGATCTACTCGGGCGATATCGTCATCGTAGACCGCGGTCGCGAGGCCGAGCACGGCGATGTGGTGATTGCCGCCGTCAACAGCGAGCCGGTCTGCAAGCGCCTCCACCGTCGCGACGGCGTGGTGGTCCTGAAATCGGAAAACCCTGCCTACCCACCACGGTACATCATGGAGGGCGACGAGCTGGTCATCTGGGGCGTCGTGCGTTACAGCGTTCGCGACCATGCGCAGTGACCCGGTATTTGCGCTGATCGATTGCAACGCGTTCTATGCGAGCTGCGAGCGGGTATTCCGGCCGGACCTGACCAAGACCCCGATTGTCGTGTTGAGCAACAATGACGGCTGCGTGATCGCCAGGTCGTACGATGCGAAGCCCTACGTGAAGATGGGCGAGCCCTATTTTCAGGCAAAGGACAAGCTACACCGGCACGGCATCATGGCCTTCAGCAGTAATTACGCGCTGTACGGCGACATGAGCGAGCGCGTCATGACCCTGATCGAATCGATGGTGCCTGACACCGAGGTCTACAGCATTGATGAATGCTTCGCCGATCTGTCGGGCATTCAGGAAAACCTGACGCAGTTCGGACGTAAACTGCGGTCCAGGATCTTCCAGTGCACCGGTATCCCCGTGGGGGTCGGCATCGCCGGCACAAAGACGCTCGCCAAGTTGGCCAATCACATGGCCAAGCGCCTGCATGCGCAGACGGGCGGGGTGGTCGACATTACCGATCCGTTCAAGCGCGATTGGGTGCTGCGCAACACCGAAGTGAAGGAGGTGTGGGGCGTTGGCCGGCGAATGACCGCCCACCTCGAGGCAATGGGCATCCACACGGCGATGGATCTGGCCAAGGCTGATGCCTGGACGCTGCGGCAGAAATTCAGTGTGGTGGTGGAGAAAACTGCCCGCGAGCTGGCCGGCACGCCGTGCCTGGAACTGGACGAGGCCGAACCCCCGAAGCAGGAAATCTGCTGCAGCCGGATGTTCGGCAAGCGGCTGACAGAGCTGGCGCCCATCAAGCAGGCAGTGGCCACGTACGTGGGCCGAGCAGCGGAAAAGCTCCGGGCCCAGGGCTCAGTGTGCAAACGCATGCGCGTCAGCATCCGCACCGGCATGTTCAACCCGGATGAGGCGCACCACGCACAGGGCGCGCTGGTGGAACTGCCATACCCAACCTGCGACACGCTGCTGATGACCCGGCTGGCCACCGATGCGGTCGGGCGAATTTTCAGGCCAGGGTTTCGCTACAGCAAGGCAGAAGTGCTGCTGATGGACCTGCGGCAACCAGGTGAATTTTCAGAGGACTTGTTTGCGCTCAAGCAATCAGTGGCCTGTGACCGACTGATGCAGGTGATGGATAACATCAACGGGCGCTGGGGGAGGGGGACGATGCGAGCCGCCAGCGTGCCGGCAGCCCCGGACTGGGGGATGAGGAGGGAAATGATGAGCCAGTCCTATACGACGCGGATCGATCAGCTGTGGACGGTCAAATGTTAAGCCTGCCATCGGCGTGGCTGGACGAGCTGAATGACCAGCCGGCCCTGGTGGCCGACCCCGATGGCAGGGCCGCAGTGCTTGCCGAGCTCGCGGTTTTCGCGCACCGACGCGGCGACGTTGACGCGGACCAGTTGGCCGACATGCTGGAGTTCGCCGAGGCTGGCAGGCTGTGGGCGCTGGGCGAGCATCCGTAGGTAGCCTCGCTGTCTCCTGCGAAACTTCCGTCCATGTACTTTGCTAGGCGCAGTATGCATGGAGCTAGGTAAATTTGGGGAGGGGCACGACTGGTACGCCAAAGCGGAGCAGCGCGGTGCCGGCAAACAGGGGATCGACGCCGAAGTACGCCGCATTTTCTTTCGGCTGGACAAAGCTAAGCGCGAAGCGATGAAAGGTTCCTTGCTGGCAAAAGATCCCAAACGCTACCGCTGGGTGACCGATAAGAAGTCTTAGCGGAAATCGAGGTCGGTTTGTGAACAAAGTCATGTCCTTCAGGCCATCGCTACCCTCGAAGCGCGCGGCTGTTATTGACACCGTGAAGGAACCCCTACTGCCCTACCTCGGTTCCCACTATGCGAAAGCCCCCGCAGCCATTGCGGGGTTCGGGGGCTTGTTCAAGTCTGCGGATTTTGTGGCGCGCTCGATTTGGGAAAAATATGGGACATCTAAAAAAATTATGTCAACGAGGTGGCGATTGTGCTGAGCCTGCCATCTTCGGCACGATGCAATCAGCTACCAATCAACTCAAGGAATGAGAGGCATGGTAAGTGTATTCAAGGTAGTTTGCGTGGCGACACTGTTGGCGACAAGCGTGGCCCATGCCGATGTGGGCCGGGAGGAAATGCTGGCCGAGATTGTGCGCAAGTTTGCGGCGCAGTTGGAGTCCGAGTGGCAGCAATGTTTGAAAAGTCCGGACACGCGTACGACAAACGATAGCGAGCGGTGCGCCTTAACGATGCAGCAGGCGGCTGAAGATGCCGTGAGACAGAAGTACCAAGAGAAGCTTGTTCGCACTGAGCAGGATGCCCTACAAAAAATGCTTCCGGAGGACGTCCCACCCATGCTGCGAAAAGCGCAGGCAGCGTGGGAGCAGTATGTAAAGGCGGATTGCGACGCGGTAGGTGCGTTGGTAACCGGTACTGCGAGCACGACCTATCAGCTTGTGTGCGAGTACAGACACAACGTTCAGCGCCTTCACGCCCTTGACGAGTGGTGATCTTCGCCTTGCTAGCCCTCGGGCAGGCTCACCCCGCAGATGAATTCATCCGATCCAAGCCGGTGCGACCCATACTCGACGACGTAACCAGCACCGAGGCGCTCTGCCTCTACCTTGGCTGTAGTCTGGTCCGCATAAACGTCGACAAAATGCCATGGGTGGCGGTCACGTAGCACGCCCCATCCGAGCACCCAGCCGGTTTTGCCTGGGTCAGGTGGTAGATTTTTGGCCAGGCTGCGAACTGTCATGAGCATCCCTCAGGTACCGGTGATTACCGCAATTGAACCGCTACTGATGAGAAACTGCGAGGTATTTCGTGGCTGCGCCTGGCGACCCAGGTTTGGCCATTTTCTTTGAACCTGAAGCCGTGATGGTTGGTCATCAAGGAGGGCGAGCGCTGTTAGCTTGTCATGTGCGCAAGCAATTCTGAAACGTTCGCCCGCTATCGTTTAACGTACGTGAAACTCACCAACGACGGAGTCAAGGAATGGACTATTCCAGCATGGTTGAATCGTTGGACAAGATACTGAAAGAAGCGGCCGCCAATCCAGATCGCAGGCCTGGGCAAGCCGGGCTCCCGATGCCCGAAGCTGGAGGTCACCGTTGCATACGCAGCCATTCGTCCGCAACCTCGCCCATCGTGGATGGCGTGCCACTTTTGATCCATGCCATAAATGCACGGTCGAACTTGAATGCTTCCCCGCACTCACTGAGCAGAAACTGACGAACTTTCTGCGTGTTGCGGTAATGCTTGTCCAGCGGGGTGGCTCTGGTAATCGGCCCAGCGTGCCAGTCGAAGCTCATGGTCTGTTCCTTGACTGTTGAGAAGGCAAAAAGCCCGTAGAGGATCATCTACGGGCTTTGTGGTCGTGCGGAATGATCTGCTTTCAGGCTATCAACCTTCGAACTGGATCACCATACGGCCTTTGATCTTGCCCTCCAGCATTTCGTCAAAGATCTGGTTGATGTCTTCAATCGGTCGCAGCGTCACCTTGGGCACTACTTTGCCTTCAGCCGCAAACTGGAAGGCTTCCTGCAGGTCCTGGCGTGTGCCTACCAGCGAGCCCACCACTTCGATCCCGTCCAGCACCAGGCGGGGAATGTTCAGGTCCATGGACTCCGACGGAAGCCCGACGGCAACCAGTCGCCCGCCAGCGCGCAGGGCATCGACCGCCGAGTTGAACGCGCCTTTGGCGACGGCCGTCACCACGGCAGCGTGGGCGCCACCGGTCTTGGCCTGAATGACCTTTGCAGCGTCTTCGTTGAGCGGGTTGACGAGCAAATCTGCGCCCATCTCGCTGGCGAAGCGCAGTTGCTCTTCGTTGACGTCGATGGCGATCACTTTGGCGTTGAAGACGTTCTTGGCATATTGCAGGGCCAGGTTGCCCAGCCCGCCGAGGCCGTAGATGGCGATCCACTGGCCGGGGCGGATATTGGAGATTTTCACCGCCTTGTAGGTGGTGACGCCGGCGCAGGTAATGCTGCTGGCGGCAGCGGAATCGAGGCCGTCAGGTACCTTGACCGAGTAGTCGGCATTGACGATGCAAGCCTCGGCCATGCCGCCGTCCACGGTGTACCCGGAGTTCTTCACTTCGCGGCAAAGGGTTTCGTTACCGCTGTTGCAGTACTCGCAATGCCCGCAACCCTGGTAGAACCAGGCAACACTGGCACGGTCTCCCGGCTTGAGCGAGGTAACGCCCGGCCCGACTGCCTGGACCACGCCGATACCTTCGTGGCCCAGCACCACGCCGGTCTTGTCACCGAAGTCGCCATTCTTCACGTGCAGGTCGGTGTGGCAGACACCACAGCATTGCATCTTCAGCAGCGCTTCGCCGTGTTCGAGGGGCCGCAGGGTTTTCTCTACTATGGCCACGCGACGGCCTGGTGCAACAACAGCAGCTTTCATAAGAGCCTCCGTGTCTATCCGAGTGAGCTTGGGTTATCGCTGGGTTAGCATAGCCCTTGGCTGGTCGGGCAAAACTGCTACAGGTCATGCTTCAAAGCGTTAGCAAGGCACGCACCGCTCTTGCAGAACACGCCATAAAAAGAAAAGCCCGCGGCAAGTGTGCGGCGGGCTTCAAGAACGTACGGAGCAGGGTCAGTGTGCCGATCCGGTTGTCGGTATTTCGTGAAGCTCAGGTCATGAGGCTGTCATCTGCCCTGGACCAAAAAAAAGCCCGCCATGAAAGGCGGGCAAAAGACGTTTGAAGGGAGAGCCTGCAGGCTGCATGCGGCCGGTTAACCCAGGATTAAGCGCATGCATTGACCTGGGCGCCTGTTCAGCCTATACAGGCCTGCCATCACCCCAGGAGCCAGCATGCACGACGAAGACGACCTGCACGAACCCGAGCACGATCACCTGCTTGACCATGAGTTTCTCTACGACGACATGGCGCCCGAGGCGGATGCCCAAGGCGCCGAGGATGAAGTGGAAGAAGACGAGGAAACGCTGGATGACCTCGACGACGAAGAGCGTGATCACCCAGCCTGGTTCGATGACAACGAAGACGACTGACTCAGCGCCCGTCCACCGAGAAACGCCCGGGGCCGCTCACGGCCAGCAACAGCAGGCCACCCATGATGGCAAGGTTTTTCAGGAACTGGGTCATGTTGGCGCTGCGCTCGGGGTCGACCATGTTCCAGAACGGGTGGCCCAACAGCGCCGTACCCAGCACGAACAGTGCAAACAGAAATGCCAGCGGCCGGGTGTAGAAGCCCAGGATCAGCAGGATGCCGACGATGAACTCCATGAGCACGGCAATGGCGGCCGCCAGCATGGGGGCGGGGGCGCCGAGCGAGGTCATGTAGCCGACCGTGCCATCAAAGCCGGTCAGCTTGGCCCAGCCAGACAAGACGAACAGGATCATCAGCAGCACGCGAGCAATCAGGAGAATGATGTCGCGTTGGCCATCGAACAGGGAGTAGCGCATGGTGGCGTTCCAGTGGACGGGGACAAGCTCCACTTTAGCAGCTGCGCCAAGGATTGCTGGCAGGCAGCAAAAAGGCGCCGCAAGGGCGCCTTTTCGAGGAAGTTTGGTGCGAGTGGCGGGACTCGAACCCGCAAGGCTCACGCCGACAGATTTTAAGTCTGCTGTGTATACCAATTCCACCACACTCGCACGCTTGAAGGGGTCGCAACGACCAGCTCGCTTCTAAGCAGAAGGGCTTTGCAATCAAGCGCGCTTTATAACCCATTGTTATAGTTGAGTCAACTGCAGCACCTATGATCAACAGAATGAGGGGTCGAACCATTGGGCAATAGCCGCATCGCGAGCCGCTGCCGGCCACCCTCGGTTAAGCTCATAGCATCCCTCCTGCTGTACCAGTGGAGTCTTCATGGTTTCAGCTGACTGTCTCGACCACCCCGTCATGCCTGCGCACCGCTATGAACAGCTGGTTCAGTCGGTGGTGGATTACGCCATCTATATGCTCAACCCGTCTGGCCATGTGGTGTCGTGGAATGCCGGGGCGCAACGGATCAAGGGCTACCGCGCCGATGAAGTGATCGGCCAGCATTTTTCGCTGTTCTTCACCCCCCAGGATTGTGCCGACGGCCGCCCTGAGCGCCTGCTGCGCCAGGCGCTGGAGCAGGGTGTGGCGCAGGATGAGGGCTGGCGCGTGCGCAAGGATGGCACACAGTTCTGGGCCCTGGCGGCGCTGGATGTGATCCGCGATGACCAGGGCCAGATCATCGGCCTGGCCAAGGTCACGCGGGACATTACCGACCGCCGTGAGTCGGCGATGCAACTGGATGCAGTGCGCGCCCAGTTGTTCCAGGCGCAGAAGCTGGAAGCCCTCGGCCAGTTGACCGGCGGGCTGGCACATGACTTCAACAACATGCTCACCATCATCATCAGCTCCGCGCGCCTGGCGCTGGCCAACCAGGACCCGGCGCGTATCCAGCGCATGCTGCAGCACATTCTCGTCGCCGGGCAGCGGGGCACCGAACTGACCCAGCAGCTGCTCAGCTTTGCCCGTCACCGTCAGCTCGATGTGGCGTGCGTCGCACCGCAAGACCTTGTGGCCGCTACGCGCGGCCTGTTGGAGCACGCACTGCCCAGCTCGATTGAGCTGCGGGTACAGTTGCAAGCGGACTTGCCGTTGATCGAAGTGGACCCCGGGCAGTTGCAGATGGTGCTGCTGAACCTGCTGTTCAATGCCCGCGATGCCATCCCAGGGGAGGGCCGGATAACCCTGGCGGCCGAGGTGGTCGAGTTGGTTGGCGAGGTGGAAGGGCTGCACGGCAGCTTTGTGTGCTTTGTGGTGCAAGACAACGGCGAAGGGATTGCGCCAGAAGTATTGCCGCGCATCTTCGAGCCCTTCTTCACGACCAAGGCGTTCGGCAAGGGCACTGGCCTTGGCCTTAGCCAGGTATATGGTTTTGCCAGGCAGAGCGGTGGTGCCATCCATGTAAACAGTGAACCCGGCCATGGAACTTCCATGCAGCTTTACTTGCCCACCTATCAGGACAAGACCAACAGCCCACTCGACAGGTAAGCATCATGGCGCAGGCACTCAGGCGGTTGGTGACAGGTATCGAAGGGCTCGATGCGCTGCTCAAGGGCGGGCTGGTAGCCGGAGCCTCCTACATCATTCAAGGCCCGCCGGGTGCCGGCAAGACCATCCTGGCCAATCAGCTGGCCTGCGGGCACGTGCGCACGGGCGGCCGGGTGCTGGTCGCCACCTTGCTGAGCGAGTCGCATGAGCGGCTGTTCCAGTACCTGGCCACCCTGGACTTTTTCGACCCGACCCTGGTCGGTGACCAGATACAGTTTGTCAGTGCCTTCGACACCCTGGAGCAGGACGGGCTGGATGCGGTGGTGCGGCTGCTGCGCCAGGAAATCGCCCGGCAGCAGGCCAGCCTGCTGATCGTCGACGGTGTGCTCAATGCCCGGGTGCGGGCCGAAACCACGCTGGACACCAAGAAGTTCGTCTCCGAGCTGCAAGGCCATGCGGCCTTTGCCGGCTGCACAGTGCTGCTGCTCACCAGCGCGCGGCTGGACGAGGGCAGCCCGGAGCACACCATGGTCGATGGCGTGATCGAACTGGGTGAGCAACTGGTGGGCAGCCGCGCGGTGCGCCACGTTCAGTTGCGCAAGACCCGCGGCAGTGCAGCGTTGTCCGGGCGCCACGAATGCCTCATCGACGAAGCCGGCATGCACGTCTACCCGCGTCTGGAGGCATTGTTCAGTCATCCCAGCCAGTTGGGCAGCGGCACCTTGGCGCGTATCAGCAGCGGGGTGCCAACCTTCGATGAGATGCTTGGCGGCGGCCTGGCCACGGGGTCGGTCAGCCTGCTGATCGGGCCTTCGGGGATTGGCAAGACGTCATTGGGCCTGGCCTTCCTGGCGGCCAGCACAGCGCAGGCGCCGGGGTTGCATTTCGGCTTCTACGAAACGCCCGAACGGCTGCGCAGCAAGGCCGCATCGTTGGGTTACGATTTTGCTGCGATGGAACAAAGCGGTAGCTTGCAGCTGTGCTGGCAGCCGACCACCGAGGGCCTGCTGGACCAGGTTGGCGCGCGGCTGCTCGAGCTGGTTGCGGCGCGGGGCAGCAAGCGCGTGCTGATCGACAGCCTGGGTGCGTTCAGTCGCCTGGCCATCGACCCGACACGGCTCAATGCGTTTTTCCGCGCCATCGCTGGCGAGCTGCGCGCGCGCGATGTCAGTGTGATGCTGACCTGGGAAATGCGCGACATCTTCGGCGCCGAGATCAGCGCCCCGGCCCCGGACCTGTCGAGTATCGTCGACAACCTGATGCTGATGCGCTTTGTCGAGCTGGACTCGCAACTACGACGCATGATGTCGATTCTCAAGGTGCGTGACAGCCACCACGACCCTGCCTTGCACGAGCTGCTGATACAGCCGCAGGGCATTACCTTGCGCAGGGCATTCGAAGGCACCTGCGGTGTGCTCTCGGGTACGCCAATACCCCAGGGGAGTGGGTGACGGATGAGCCGATGAACACCATCCTGATTGTCGATGACGAGTACCTTATCGCCGATATCCTCGGTTTTGCATTGGAGGACGAGGGCTATCTGGTGGAAAAGGCCAGCAACGGCTGCAAAGCGCTGGAGGCGCTGAAGGAAAAGCGCTTTCAGCTGGTCATCACCGATTACATGATGCCGTTGCTAAACGGTGAGGAGCTGGTACGTGCAATGCGTGAAGACCCGGCGTTGAGCGAGTTGCCGGTCATTCTCATGAGCGGCGCGCAGGCCAGCCAAGGATGCCCGGCCTTGTTCGCCGCAATATTCGACAAGCCGTTCGACATGGACGTGATGATTGCCAAGGTGCGTCAGTTGCTGGGCACCTGAGCCTGGCGATCGAGCGCATCCATGCACCCTGAAAGGGTAGGCTCAGTGTGAGTCTTCGTGTTTTTCCGGGGCCGGGCTGCCGGCCTGGATACGCTTGAAGATCTCTTCGCGATGGACCTGGACATCTTTCGGTGCATCGATACCGATCCTCACCTGCATCCCTTTGACGCCCAGAATGGTGACTTTGATGTCATCGTTGATGACGATGCTTTCGCCAACCTTACGGGTGAGTATCAGCATGTAGTTCTCCTTGGTGATGTAAAAGTCCGCAGGGCTATTTGCCGCAGCGGTGGGAGCTCGTCCCTCTTCCTTCTCATTAAAGACGCTTTCGGCGGATAGGAATTCCCCGACAGACAAATTCTGTTGCGTGTCTTCACTTGCAGGGGCCGAAGCGAACCGTCAACGGTTTGTCGGCCAAGGTGCTCGATGGCAAGAATAGGGGGCTTGGCGGCCAATGGGAAATTTCTTCGCATCATGGGCTAAATAGACAGGCTTAATGGCTGTCCTGTTCCTCAAGTGCCTGAAGAAACAGCAACAAGGCCACTTCTTCCGGGTCCAGGCCTTTGCGCACACGGTTTTTTGGCAAATTGGCCAGGCGCCCCAGCGCATAGTGCTCCAGCACCGCCGGGTGGATATAGCAGCGCCTGCAGACGGCCGGGGTGTTGCCCAAGCGCGATGCCACCTGGCGGACTATCGCCGCGACCTGGCGTTTGGCTTCGGTCTCCGGCTCCCAGGCCAGTGGTTTTAGCAAGTGCAGCGCCAAACTGCTGCCGGCCCAGGTGCGGTAATCCTTGGCGGTAAAGTCTGCGCCGGTCAGCTGCTGCAGAAACTGGTTCACCTCGCCCGAGCCGACGCTATGGCGCTGGCCGTCTTCATCCAGATACTGGAACAGCGCCTGCCCAGGCAGCTCCATGCAGCGTTTGAGCAGGTTGGCCAGGCGCCGGTCGTTGAGGGTGACGTTGTGTTCGACGCCGCGCTTGCCGCGAAACTGGAAGCGGATAGTGCTGCCTTTGACTTGTACGTGGCGGTTGCGCAGGGTCGTCAGGCCGTACGATTGGTTGTCGCGCAGGTAGCGCTGGTTGCCGATGCGGATCAGGGTGTGGTCCAGCAGGCTCACCACCAGCGCCATTACCTTTTCCCGGTCCAGCCCTGGGCGCGCCAGGTGGGCTTCCAGCTGCTCGCGCAGCTTTGGCAGCGCCTGCGCGAAGGCCAGCATGCGCCCGTACTTGTGCTGATCGCGCAGTTCGCGCCACTGTGGGTGGTAGCGGTACTGCTTGCGGCCACGGGCATCACGTCCGGTCGCCTGCAAGTGGCCCTGCGGGTCGGTGCAGATCCACACATCGGTATAGGCCGGGGGAATTACCAGGGCGGCGATGCGCGCAAGGGTTTCGCTGTCGCGTACCCGTTGGCCATCGGTATCCAGGTAAATGAAACGGTCGCGCCAGCGTCGCCGGGTCAGGCCCGGCTGGCTGTCGTCAACGTAATGCAGGGTGCGCGGCAGGGGGCAGTCGAGCATGGGATGCGGGCCTCGATCGGGTCACTGATCAATGGACAACACCTGCACGCAGGATGCTCAGCCCAAAAGGGCCACCGACTTGATCTGGGCGAACAGTACCTGGCCCGGGTGCAAGCCGAGCTGGTATGCCGAGAAACGGGTGATGCGCGCAAGCAGGGCATTGCCACCGGCATCCAGGCTGACCAGCACATGCGCCGGGTTGGCCGCCGGACGACTCTCACGCACCCGCACCGGCAGCCGGTTGAGGATGCTGGACGTGCTGTCTGCCGCCAGTGCCAGGCTTACGTCCCGGGCCTGCACCTTGACCCGCAGCGTGCTGCCCATCACTTGCGCCGGGTGGGCGATGCGCAGCAACGGCCCGCTGCTGCCGGGCAGGCGCAGGTCGAGCAGGTCGTAGTGCGGATCGTGCCCGACCACCATGCCCTCGAATACCACGCCAGCATCCTCGCCCTGGGCCAGCGACAGGTCGAGTCGAGCCAGGGTTTCGCCGATAGGGCCGCTGGCGATCACCTGACCTTGTTCAAGCAACACCAAGTGGTCGGCCAGCCGCGCCACTTCATCCTGAGCGTGGCTGACATACACCAGGGGGATGTCCAGTTCGTCGTGCAGGCGCTCCAGGTAGGGCAGGATTTCGCGCTTGCGAGGCCCGTCCAGCGCCGCCAGCGGCTCGTCCATCAGCAGCAGGCGCGGGCTGCTGAGCAGGGCGCGGGCGATGCCCACCCGCTGCGCCTCGCCACCAGACAGGGTCGCCGGGCGGCGTTGCAGCAAGTGGCCGATACCCAACAGCTTGCAAGCCTGGTCGAGGCTGACCTTGCGTTCGCCAGCCGCTACCCGGCGCCAGCCAAATTCCAGGTTGCCGCGCACCGACAGGTGCGGGAACAGGCTGGCCTCCTGGAACACGTAGCCCACCGGGCGCAGGTGCGGGGCCTGGAAGTAGCCGCGGGCGCTGTCCTCCCAGACTTCGCCGTTTACCTCGATGTACGCACTGGCGGCCCGTTCCAGGCCGGCCAGGCAGCGAAGGCAGCTGGTCTTGCCGGAGCCCGAGTGGCCGAACAGCGCGCTGATGCCGCGCCCGGGCAGGTGCAGGTCAACGTCAAGGGTGAAGTCGTCGCGCGCCAGGTTCAGGCGCGCCACTATCGATGCGCTCATTTCAGCTCCAGCCAGCTTTGCCGCGGCGTCCGGCGTACAGCAGGAGCAGCACCAGGAAAGAGAACACCAGCATGGCACCGGCCAGCCAGTGGGCCTGCGTATACTCCATGGCCTCGACGTGATCGAAGATTTGCACCGACACCACGCGGGTCTTGTCGGGTATGTTGCCACCGATCATCAGCACCACGCCAAATTCGCCCACGGTATGGGCGAAGCCGAGGATGCTGGCCGTGACGAAGCCGGGACGGGCCAGCGGCAGCACCACGTGTACGAACGTGTCCCATGGGCTGGCGCGCAGGGTAGCGGCGACTTCCAGTGGGCGCTGGCCGATGGCGCCAAAGGCGTTCTGCAGCGGTTGCACCACGAACGGCATGGAATACACCGTCGAACCGATCACCAGGCCCGTGAAGCTGAACACCACGCTGCCCAGGCCCAGCGCCTGGGTAGCCTGGCCGAGCCAGCCGTGCGGCCCGAGGGCGATCAGCAGGTAAAAGCCGATCACCGTCGGTGGCAGTACCAGTGGCAGTGCCACCACCGCGCCCACCGGCCCGCGCAGCCATGAGCGCGTACGCGCCAGCCACCAGGCGATGGGAGTGCCGATAACCAGCAGGATCAGGGTGGTCAGGCCGGCCAGTTTGATGGTCAGCCAGATAGCACCCAGGTCACTGGCGTCCAGTGGCATCAGAGTTCATAGCCGTAAGACTTGATTAGCGCTGCGGCTTTCGGGCCTTTCAGGTATTCGACCAGCGCCTTGGCAGCCGCATTGTCCTTGCCTTTGTTGAGAATCACGGCGTCCTGGCGAATAGGGTCGTGCAGGTTGGACGGTACGATCCAGGCCGAGCCATTGGTGACCTGGCCGTCCTTGTAGATCTGCGACAGGGCAACGAAGCCCAGCTCGGCATTGCCGGTGGAGACGAACTGGAAGGCCTGGGTAATGTTCTGGCCTTCGACGATCTTGCCTTTGGTGGCTTCGGTGAGCTTCAGCTTGTCCAGCACCTGGGTGGCGGCCAGGCCGTAGGGTGCCGCTTTCGGGTTGGCGATGGACAGGTGTTTGTAGTCGTTCTTCTTCAGTACGTCACCCTTGGCGTCTACGTAGCCTTCTTTCGCCGACCACAGGGCCAGGGTGCCGATGGCGTAGGTGAAGCGCGACCCGGGGACAATTTCCTTTTCGTCTTCAAGTTTCTTTGGGGTGCTGTCGTCAGCGGCGAGGAACACTTCGAACGGTGCGCCGTTCTTGATCTGTGCGTAGAACTGCCCAGTGGCGCCGTAGGCTGCGACCAGTGTGTGGCCGGTGTCTTTTTCGAAGTCTTTGGCGATGGCCTGGATGGGGGCTGTGAAGTTGGCTGCGACCGCGACCTGGACTTCGTCGGCCCAGGCAGTGTTGAAGGCGAGCAGGGTGGCCAGGGCGGTAAGGGCCAGGTGGGAGGGGCGGATACGCATGAAGACAGCTCCTTGGGGTTATCGTTATATCTTCAACTATATAGCGATAGGCCATTTGCCGGGAAGGGGCAGGGTGATGCATTTGCAGGCTCGGCCTCTTCGCAGCACAAGGCTGCTCCTACAGGCGCCGCAACCTCTGTAGGAGCAGCCTTGTGCTGCGAAGAGGCCGACCCCGTATATGGAGATGCCTAACGATTAACCAAGGCCAGTGCCTTTTCGGCAATCTCCCGGGTCAGCTCCCCCGCAGGCATGTGCCTACCCAACCGCAGGGCCTGCCCCGACCACAGGTTGCTGAAGTCACTGTTACCCTGCGGATCGGTGATCGCCCGCAAAGGCATCAGTGCCCCACCCGCCAGCGGGAAGCGCGGCGCCAGGTCGCTCATCGGCCCTAGCTCGCGCATGATACGGTTGTTGATGCCACGCGCCGGTCGGCCGGTAAACAGGTTGGTCAACGCCGTGTCGCTTGCGGGTGCGTTGTCTAGCGCCTGGCGGTGCGCCGGCGAAACCTTGGCCTCGGGGCAGAACAGGTAGGCCGTGCCGATCTGCACTGCCGAAGCGCCCAAGGCCAGTGCCGCCACCAGGCCGCGGTGGTCACCGATACCACCTGCGGCAATCACCGGCACGCTGACCGCGTCCGCCACCTGCGGCACCAGGGCAAAAGTGCCGATCTGGCTGGTAATGTCGTCGCTGAGGAACATGCCCCGATGGCCGCCGGCTTCATACCCCATGGCGATGATCGCGTCACAGCCATTGCGTTCCAGCCAGACCGCTTCTTCCACCGTAGTGGCGCTGGACAGTACCTTGGCACCGCTGGCCTTCACCCGTTGCAGCAGGTCAGCCCTGGGCAGGCCGAAGTGGAAGCTCACCACCTCCGGGCGCAGTTGCTCGATCAGCTGGCAGCTTTGTTCGTCGAACGGCGCACGGTTGGACACTGGCGTGGGGGCCGTGAAATCAGCACCCGTTTCGTT
>Ga0213824_1001094_pt1 | contig 17062 bp, 9 predicted proteins | sample MC6MC0906MG_FD_179892 | JGI IMG/M metagenome (GOLD analysis project Ga0213824, IMG submission 179892) | Enriched soil aggregate microbial communities from Iowa State University, Ames, United States - MC6-MC0906-MG | ecosystem: Environmental > Terrestrial > Soil > Unclassified | place: USA: Iowa...
CGCTTGGCGCTGCCGCCTTCTTCGCTCATCAGGTATTCCACCGCCCGGATCGCCTGCTGGTTCGGCGCCGCACCGGTGTAGAACACGTTCGGCGACATCTCTTCACCCTCGTATTGCACCGGGTAGAACAGCAGGCCGTTGAGTTCTTCGAACACCGGCAATACCGACTTGCGCGACACCGAGGTCCAGCAGCCGAACACCACGGCGACCTTGTCCTGGGTCAGCAGCTGCCGGCCCTTTTCCGCGAACAGCGGCCAGTTCGACGCCGGGTCCACCACCACCGCCTCAAGCATCTTGCCGTTCACCCCGCCCTTGGCGTTGATCTCGTCGATGGTCATCAGCGCCATGTCTTTGAGGGACGTTTCGGAGATGGCCATGGTGCCGGACAGCGAGTGCAGGATGCCGACCTTGATGGTCTCGGCGGCCTGCACGGTCCAGGTCATGCCCATGGCGACAATGGAGGCGGACAGGGTGAAAGCCTTGATCAAGCTGCGACGCTTCATGGTGCGGTCTCCGTAAACGTTTAGTTTTTTTTGATAGGCCGATGTGAACGCTGAACAGGTACTAGCAAAGGCTGTGCCCGATGGCGAAATGCCCGGTTTTACTGGAGAAAAGGACTGGCAGTGGTTGTGCGTGCACCAATAGCGAGCAGGTGGCCATGGGGTGTGCAGGCGATGCGCCTAAAGAGTGCTCTGTCCCGAAAACGCCTTGGATAACTATGCAGCGCCCTCGCTGTGATCCAAGCGAGGACGCTGTTGGGGGCTGGCGTTCTGCGAGCCCGGTGCGGGTGAGCACCGACAATGAGCGTGATCAAGGAAGTGTCATGGAAGAGTATTTACCCAGAGAAAAACGAGCGGCCGCCTCGGCGGTGAGAGGCATTCAGTACAAGCTCAGTCCTGCATTTATCAGTGCCGACGATGCCGCGCGTTATGTGCACGCGCGCATTGGCACCAAGCGCGACAAGGAATACGGCAGTGTGATTCTCAAGCGCCTGGCGGATGACAAGGTCTTTGCCACCGAGCCGATTCCCGGCAAGGCGGTGACCTTCGATTTTTCATTGCTGCTGGAGCGCGGGGCGCGCAACGAGTTTCTCGATCCGGCGGGCTATAAACTGGTGGGCGGGGTGCACTCCCACCCTGAGCAATTTGACGATTTGAAGGCGAAGAACCCACGGTTCAGAGACCTTCAGGTGCGTATTTTCAACAGTTTTTTTTCCGAGCGGGACGTTGTCTTCAATCACTATGAAGGGCGAGCGTTTGGCGCCGCCTACCTGTCGGGTCCCCATGGGGTACTGCTCAAGTACCTGCCCAGCTTCTCCGAGGCCGAGCGCAGGTTTGTCGATTGGCTTGATAGCGTCAGCACCGCCGTGCCTGAGGATGGTCATGACGGCTCGCTGGAAGGTTTCATCAAGAAGGTGGCGTCTGTGGGCCGCTTGTCGTTGTTGGTCGCCAACGCTGATTGGGGCGGCGTCAATGGCGTCATCGATCATCTCTGGCAGCCTTACCTGCCCTTGAAGGCAGGGCGTGAGACGATTGCGTGTGGCGGGCTCTACCCTGATGTGACGCGGGCACTGAATGCTGCGCAGGCCCGCATGAGGCGCACGCCCAATGTGCACCAGATGGCAATGGTGCTCAAACATGAGCTGCGTGATGAGTTCGTCGCTACCCAGGCTTTTTCCCTCAGCAGCGCAGCGCAACTGCCGGCCGATAACCAACTGCCGTTGCTTTCGGGCGGGCCGTTGTTGCCGGAGGGCTTTCACCTGCATGGGTTCTTCTATTTGTCGCGGCCGGTGCCGGCGCTGTTCCCCACGGTAGAACCCTGGCTGTACCAGCAATTCTTCAGCCCCGAGGAGCTGGCAGCCTACATCGCCGCGTCCCGTCGCTACCTGCATGCGTCGCCGTCTGTGCTGGGTATCTCGTTGTACCTGCGCACCCGGGACAATGCGCTGTTGCGCTACCGGTTCAGTGGCTCGCCAGCGGAAACCCGGTTGCTCGGTACTGAGCAGGCAGACCTTCAGCAGGCGTTGACCCCGCATCAGTTTGTGGCGCGGGTGGCTGAAGCCGGCGAGCTGAGCGTCGAGCAGACCAGTCCGCTGTGGGATGTGGACGGTGTGGTCGAGAGTAGCTGGGCGCCCTATGCAACCTTCCGGTTCAAAAAACCAACGCTGGGCCAATCGTTTTCGTCGGCCGACAAGGCGGCGCAGTTCGCCCATGCGCAGGTGGGCGTGCGGCGTGACCGTGAATACGGGGCGCTGATACTCAAGCATCCCGACCAGCATTACGTGTTGACCGAACTGCTGGAAACGGGCACCAACCCCTTTGGGTTCGAGGGTTTTTTTCCCTGGGACATCTACAGCAAACAGCTGGCACTGCCCGATGGTTACCAATTGCAGGCCTGGTTCGGCTCACACAGGGCGGCGGCGTCCGGGGACCTCGATGCCGCGCTCAAGGTGAGGTGGACCCAGGACGATACCCGCGTCCACGTCCAGAGCTTCTCGGATGTCGAGGCATACCGTATTCATCAGTTGCAGGTGCCGGGCTATCTCTCGGGCGCTATGGACAGCCTGGTCGTGCTGGAACCCGAGGCGCCGGACCACGCCGAATTCACCCGTCTTTTCGCGCCGGCGACCCAAGGCAGCCTGATCTCCAGGCACCTGGCGGACGGTACCTACAAGCCCGCCGACGTCGTACGCAAGCTGGCAGAGGTCAGCCGATTGCGGGTTGTCCTGGGCAATGGGTTATGGGGGGCGGCCGGCGTTGTTGATCGGCACTGGAAACCCTTTGCGGCAGTACCTCGCCCCCAATCCCGGCCGGGTGGCGTCGACAGGGTGGTGGCCCTGCCGACCTTGAGTCCGGCGTTCATTTCGCCGGATGACGCGGCGCTCTGGGCCCACCGGCGTATCGGGGCGCGACGTGAACGTGAGTACGGCGGGGTGATTCTGCAAAACCCTGGCGGCTATTTTTTCGCCACCGAACCGGTGCATGGCAAAGAGCTCGAGTTCGATGTGCGCGAGGTGTTGAGCACCCATGCCGACGGCAGCTTCTTGTCGATCCCTGGGTATCAGCGGGCTGCGCTCTACCATTCCCACCCGGCGGACCATGATGTGGTGGCGAGCGGTAATCCGGATTTTTCCCCGCAGCAGGTGAAGGTACACCTGAATTTTTTCTCCACGTGGGACGCCGCCGCCGACATCGTCTGGCAAAAAAACTTCGCGCTTTCGTACGTGTCCGGGCCGGATGATTCACTGATTCGCTATCGGCCCAGTGGCTCATTTGCGGAAAAACAGTACGCCAAGTGGCTGTTGGGAGAAATTGCCGATGGCCCTTTCGGCAGCGATGGGACGCTGAAGGGTTTCATAAAAAAAATGCAGGTGCTGGGGGAGCTGAGTTTTGTCACCGCCAGCGCCCTGTGGGGCGGTTCTCGAGGCGTGGTGCCGACAAACTGGCAACCCTACCAGGCATTCGCGCAACCACCGACTGGGTTGCTGCCGTTGCTGTCTGCCGTATGCAGTACGCCCACCGAGGCTATCCAGGCTGCCGTGGAAGGCCTGCCCGCCAGTCAGGACACCTGGCGTATCGGCCTGATCCTCAAGCGTAGTGGCCAGCCGGAATACCTGGCGACCCCGGCGCTGGGCACTCAGCAACCGCGGTTCTCCATGACCGACTTTCTGATGTGGAACCAGGACGGTCGTTATGTACTGCCTGATGGGTTTGTCATCGAAGGGTTTTACTGTGATGCCCCCCCGGCGCGATCCCGGGTACCGGAGGCACAGCCGTGGCTTTATCGCAGCTTTTTCCCGGCGTTGGGGTTGGCGACGGCGGCGCAGCAGGCGCGTCTGATCCCCAGTGCGCAAGTGGCGGAGCAGGGCGTGGGGATTTATCAGCGGACCCCGGACGGCGCTGTGCTTGCGTACCGGTTTTCCTATTCGCAGAAGGAGGCTGGCCTCTATCGCGTCCAAGGCACTACGGTGGACGATCACGGCTTTGAAACCGCACTGCTGACGGGGGTACTGACCCCGCAGGCGTACGTCCACAAGGTGGCAATGGCCGGGACGCTGCAGGTGCTCAGTACCAGCCGGATCTGGGACCAGGCGGGGGAGGTGGTGGATAACTGGCGGCCTTTTTCGAACATTCCCGAACCGGTGGTCGGCCCAGCCTTTGCCTTGCCCGATGACGCCGCCTACTGGGCTCACACCAGTATTGGCGAGCGGCGGGACAAGGAATACGGCGGCGCGATCCTCAAGCGCGATAACCACTATTTCGCCACGGTGCCGGTTGCAGGTGACGGGGTGCGGTTCGACTTCCAGCGCATCCTGGCCACCGATGATCAGGGGCATTTCATCGCCCCGGCCTCTTATGAATGCCAGGGTCTCTATCATTCCCACCCTGCCGACACTGGCGAGGTGAAGCAGCACAATCCCAGCTTCAGCGAGGAGCAGGTGGCGCTGTTCATCAGCTTCTTCTCGAACGCCGATCAGGTGTTTGCCCTGACCCACCGTGACTTCACGCCGGTGCATTATCTGTCCGGGCCTGACGGCTCGTTGCTCAAGTACACCAGCAGTGGTTCGAACGAAGAGCAAGTGTTATTGCGACAGATGACCGGGGCCGAGCCAGTGGTGCCGTTCACGGCATTTGAAGGTGCCGTGTGGAACCTGGCGAAAGCCGGAGACTTGCGGGTGGTGGTCGCCAACAAAGTGTGGGGCGGGATTCGCGGTCGTGTGATAAAGGGCTGGACCCTGGGCAGCCCCGTCAGCCGCGAGACCACGGTGCAGGACCAGCCGTTTTTTACCCCTCAGACCAGCATGGGCAGCACCGCTGTGTTGGTCGCCCTGAACAGTCGCGATCTATCGGGGCATGCCGCCATGGGGGTTGTACTCAAGCACCGAACGACCTCGAGTTATATCGCCACGTTGCCGGCGGCCCCGGGCACCACCTTGGGCAGCTTGTTTCCTGTGCGTGAAAACGGCCAGCCGAAGCTGGTGTCGAACTACCGCCTGGTGGGGCTCTATTACGCGAACTCGGCCCAGGCACCGCAGAAACTGCCGCCCGAGGACGCGTGGCTGTATAAACGCTTTGCGTCGCCAGCGCTGCTGGTGGATGTGATGACGCAGTCGATGGCCACCACCGGTATCCAGATCGCCTCCTTCGGGATCAAGCTCTACCTGCGAACTGTCGATAATGCCCTGCTGCACTGGCAGATCCCGAGTGCCGAGTCCGCCCAGGAGCTGTTTACCCTCGACGGCCAAACCGTCACCGACAAAGGCAATGAAGCGGCGTTGCTCGACGGCTCGCTGTCCCCCCGGGATTTTGTCCGCCGGGTGGCCCGTGCTGGCGACCTGATGGTGGTTCAGCGAGGCGGGCTATGGAACACGCTGGGGCTGGTGCATGACAGCGAGGCGTTGCCACTGGGCTCGACTGCAGTGTCATTGAGTGCCGCGTTCCTCACCGCAGATGATGCCGCACGCCATGCCCACGAGAAGATCGGCTTTCGCCGGGGAGCCGCCTATGGCGGTTATATCCTCAAGGGCAGCGCGGGGCGATTTGTGTTCACTGAGCCGATGATCATTCACGGCGATGGATTTGCCGCCGACCTGCTCACGCCGGTCACGGGCAATGGTGTGCTGGTGCCACCTGCGGGCTATCGGATTCATGCGCGCTATGCCTCCCACGCAGCGCTGTCTGCGAGTGATCGGGAACGCCAGCAGCGATTGAAGTGGACGCTGACCGACCTGGAGGTCAACACCACGCTGTTCTCGGATGTGGAGATCCGTTCGGTGATCCAGTCGCGGTTGCCGGCCTATTTGAGCGGTTCGCCCAATAACCTGATCAGCTACACCCCCAGTGGCTCGGACCGGGAGCTGCTGGTGCAAGGCAATACCACTCGCGAGCCGGGCAAGAACGGCTATTTCGAGCGGCTGGAGTCGGGCGCGCTCAAACCGGTGGACATCGTGACCCGACTGGCCGACGCGGGCAGTTTGCAGGTGCTGGTGCAGAGCGCCTTGTGGGGGCCGCGAGGGAGGGTCTACAACGACTGGACGCCGAACTTCGAGTACGCCACCGCTGCGCTGCAAACCCCGGCGTTGGGTGCGATTTTCAGCAGCCAGGACGCGGCCGCGATCAATGCCCATGTTCGCGGGTACGGCAGGAACCTGGATACCCAAGGGTGTACCGCGTACATCCTCAAGCACCCGCAGGCGGATGAGTACGTGGTCAGTGAACTGTTACCCGTCAGTACCAACGGGCGATGGTTGAGCGACAGGTCCAGAGGGAGCGGCTACCTGGGCGGTGGGAGTTTTGCCCAGCATTTCGTGCTGGTGGGGCTGCTTTATTCACAGCAATGGCAACCTTCGGGATTGTCGACCCTGGAGGCCTGGCTGACGCAGTTTTTTGTCACGCCCGAGGTGCTGTTGCGTGCTGAAGAAGAGGCCCGGCATCTGCCTCGCGCTTCCACCGAGGGCGTGCTGCCGGTCTACCTGTCGACCCTGGATGGCGCCCTGTTGCGTTACCAGCCCCAAGCTTCCACGCTGCTCAAGGCGCCAAGCGCTGACGAGGGCGTGACGATTGAAGGCATGAGCCTGCGCAATGGCACGTTTGATACGCGCCGGTACATTTCACTGATCGCCCGCGCCGGTGACCTGCGGGTGCTGTACAGCAGCCAGTGCTGGGACCGACGAGGCGTGGTGAGCCACGGCACCGAACAATGGCGACCGTATGCCAACTTCATCCGCCGCCGCCTGGGCCCGGCTTTCCACGATCAGGACGACGCGGCACGCCATGCGCGCTCGCTGCTCCAGAGTAACGGCTTGATGGGCGGCTTGATTCTCAAGCGTCCGGATGGTTTGTTCGTGGCCACCGAACCCCTGAAAGTGCCTCGGGAAGACTTTGACCCCAAGTGGATTTTCCCTGACGAAGTGGTCAGTACCGGCGGTTTCCCGGGTGGCCATACCATTGTCGCGCGCTACCGCTCGAGCTCGCCTCGCGACCTGCCGTTTGCGCTTGAAGCCCGGCAGGAGAGCCTCTATCGCAACATGCTGTCCACCCGGGTGATTTCTGCGGCCCTCTCGGGCCAGGATGCCAGCCTGGTTCGCGAGTACCTGTTGGGCTCCGATGGGTGTGTTCTGAGCTATACCCGCAGCCATACAACCCTGGAAGAACAACTGAAAAAGGACTTGGTGCCGCTGAACCTGGTACGCGCGAACCGCTTGGAAAACCGCATCGAACGCCAGATTCGCAAGGGCGAATTGACCCCCGCCGAGTTCGTGACCCGCCTGGGCAATGCCGGTGTCTTGCGTGTGGTGGAGGGCAGTCAGGCCTGGGGAATCCCGCGCAGGATAACGGGGGCATTCGTTGCTGTTCAGGTTGAGCCGTTGATGATCAGAAACGCGCTGGCAGACCCGGCGTTCACTCCGATCTTCACCCAGCAAAAGGATGCGGTGCGTTATGCCCATGAGCACCGCAGGCATGGTGAATACCTGCAATTTGGCTACGTCTTCAAGTCGAAGAGAAACGGGCGCTACATGGCCAGCCTGCCCCTGGTACGCCAGAGCTATCGTGATTTTGGGCAAGTCTTTCCCCATGGCCTGCTCCCCCAGGACTATGGGCTGGAAGGCTTCTATCTGTGTGCCAGCAATGAAGCCCTGGCCCCCGTCGGTGATCCGCTGCGCCAGGCGTTCTTTTCTCCAGGGGATATCGACACCGGCATCCGCTTTGCCTTGCAGGGGGTGAAGGACAAGCAACTGGCGTTTTACCTGTCGTGCCAGGACGGAGCCTTGCTTCAGTATCAGTACCAGGGCTCCGACGCTCAACTGGACAGTTGGGGGCGATTGGTCGAGATTCGGCAACAGTTGCGCGATGGCGTGAGGACGGTACTCAGCTACGTGCATGACCTTATCGCGACCGGCCAGTTGGACACCCTTGTTCAGGGACGAGTCTGGACCACGCGCAATCGTATCGATCAGTTCTGGCTGCCTGGCACTGCCGAGATCTTTGTCGAACAGTGGGCGGCGGCCTGTGGGCCGGTGTTTTCCCACGCGGATGACGCCGTGCGCGACCTCAAGCGCCGACTGTCGTCGTATCAGAGGCAGCAGTATCTCTCAGCGGTGCTTGCCAATGGCGAGGGGGCTTCGTTCCTGTCCACATTGCCGGTCGCTGCAGGGCTTGCCGAGGCGCTGATTCTGCGCTTGTTCTACAGCGGGCCCCAGGGGCCGGTCCAACCGGCGGTGCCACCTGCACCTATGCCGGACTTCCCGCCAGGCTATGCGGTTGCAGGCGTTCACCTGCTGTTCAGCCGCATGCCGGCCACGGACAGCCTTGAAGCCAGGGACCAAGCCCTGATCCGCAACTTTGTGGCACCGTCCGCCGTGAGCTATTTCATTCGGGTATTACGGGGCGGCACTCGTCAGCCCGCGGCGCTGTACCTGTCGGGCCTGGGCGGTGGGTTGTTGAAGTATCTGCCGAGCTTTTCGCCTCAGGAAAGCCAGGTGCTGGTGGCGGGTCCGAACGTGTATCCCAGCGTTTTTCTGAAGGGCTTGGTCAAGGTCGGGAAGCTGTTTGTCCTGGATAAGGATGATTTCTGGATGAACGAAGGGCAGTTGTCCGAACAACAACTGGAGCGTTCCAATGGGCCGGAAATCGAGGGCCCGGAGGAGGATGAACCGCTGAGCATTCGCGACCGTGATGAGCTGTAAGCGTTAGCGCTTGCGCATCAGGCCGATAAGGCACAGGTCACGGGGCGACGGTGCGCTGGTGCCGTCGCCCGGTAGCTCACAATGCCAGGGGCTCGCCTACTTCACGTCGAACCTGAGGTGGTTTCACGTTGCGTGAGCCACCGCGACAACACCAGGCGATCCAGCGCCCAGACCGCGATCAACGAGGCGCCCACCAGCGGAAACAGGATCGCCAGCGCGAGCATGATCACCATCGCGGTTTTCCACTTCGGCAGGTCGTGACGCAACGGCGGGACACCTACGCCGCCCTGGGGCCGGCGCTTCCACCAGATCACCACGCCACTCACCGCGCTGAGCAGAATCATCAGGCAGATCAGCAGCACGATCAGTTGGTTCACCCAGCCGAACATCTTGCCCTCGTGCAGCATTACGCCGGTCTCGGTGACCCGCGCCACGATGTTGTAGTGCGCCCAGCGCACATCGGCGAGGACCTTGCCGGTGTATTGGTCCACGTGCAGGGTGGCGTCGTTGCGCGGGTCGTCGGCGAACACCGCAACGGTGAACACGCCCTCGGCAGTGGTCGGGAAGGTGATGCTGTAGCCCGGCTCGACTTTACGTGCAGTGGCCAAGTCCATTACTTGCTGCAAGCGCACCGTGGGCGCGGCGGGAGCAGCGTGCATGGCGCCGTGGTTCATGTGTTCGGCATGGTCGCCGGACATCGGCATCGGCGTGTTTTCCATGGCCCAGGGCACGGTCTGTTGCGTTGCGGTATTGAGTACTCGCGCCTGCTGATCGGACTGCGGCACGTTGTTCCACATCGCCGCCGGGAAGGTGTTCCAGAGGTCGGCGTATTGCTTGCCCCAGAAGCCGGTCCAGGTCATGCCGCTGAGCAGCATCACCAGCAGAAACGCCGCGCCCCAGAAGCCGGCGACGGCATGCAGGTCACGCCAGAACACGCGGCCACGGCTCGTGAAACGCGGCCATAACACCCCGGCCGACGTTTTGCCGCGCGGCCACCACAGGTACAGGCCGGACACCACCAGCATCACGCCCCAGCCGGCGGCGAGTTCAATCAGGCGATCGCCGACGGTGCCGATCATCAGCTCGCCGTGCAGGGCGCGGGCGATGGCTTGCAGGTTGTTTTTCGCATCCTGCTCGCCGAGTACGGTGCCGCGATAGGGGTCGACGAACACCGTCACTTCGCGCCCGCCGTCGTGCATCACGAACTGCGCGCTGCTGGTGGCGTCGATGGGTGGCAGGTATTTGCTGATCTTGCCCTGGGGAAAGGCCGCCTGGGCGCGTTGCAACTGCTCGTCGGCGCTCAAGGCGTGCTCGGCGCTTTGCACCTTGAGCAGGTCGCCGTACATCAGCGGGTCGAGCTGGGGTTTGAACAGGTAGATGATGCCGGTCAGGGCCAGCAGCACCATGAAGGGGGCGACGAAGAGTCCGGCGTAGAAGTGCCAGCGCCAGGCCAGGTTGTAGAAAGAAACTTTTTGAGTGGTCATCGGGGATGCTCCGCAAAGCTTGAATTTTTTGTCGTTGGTCAGGCCGCCATCGGGGGCAAGCCCCCTCCCACATGTGGAATGCATTCCAACTGTGGGAGGGGGCTTGTCCCCGATGCTTTTAGAAGCTCATGTCCACCTTGGTCCAAAGGGTCCGCCCCGGCTCCTTGATGGCCTGCGGGTCGTTGGCCGGGTAGCCGAACCCGGCGTTGCCGGCCAGGTTCAGGTGCTCGGCGTAGGCCTTGCCGAACAGATTGTCGACGCCGGTGCTGACCTTGAAATTCTTGTTGATGCGATACGCGCCATTGACCGAGAACACGCCAAAGCCGCCGCTCTTGTCGTAGTCCTTGCCGACCACGTTGCCCTTGTCCTGGTCGATGCGGTTCTGCGCCGCCACTACCCGCCACAGGGCGCCGACGCTCCAATCGTCCTCGCTGTAGGTCAGGCCGAAACGTGCATCCAACGGCGGCATTTGCGGCAGGGCCTTGCCGTCGCTGCTGTTCTTGCCCCAGGCGTAGGCGAGGGTGGCGTCGGCTTTCCAGTGTTGCGTCAGCGTGTAGGCCGCGCCCAGTTCACCGCCCATGATGCGTGCGTCCACATTGCGCGCCTGGGAGGTGGTGCCCATCATCCCCGCCCGGTAGTCGAACAGGATGAAGTCACGCACCTGGCCGACGTAGCCCGAGGCCCAGGCTTCGAGGTCGTCAGCCTTGTATTGCGCGCCGACGTCGAGCTGGGTGGTTTTCTCCGGCTTCACGCCGTCGAAGGCGTTGACCGAACCAACTGCGCCGGTGTTGGGCGAGAACAGCTCCCAGTAATCCGGGAAGCGTTCCGAGTGACCCAGGCCCGCGTAGAGGGTGGTAGGACTGTCGGCCAGGTCATGCTCGTAACGCATAAAGCCCGAGGGCAAGGTATCGGCGCGGGTGTCGTCGGCGGTCGGGTTGGCGCGTGCACTCATCCCCGAGCCGGTGGTTTGCCGAAAGTCCTTGGCCGAGGCGCGGTCCAGGCGCGCGCCGGTGATCAGGCGGTCACGGTCGGCGGCGTACCAGGTCAGTTCGCCGAACACGCCGTAGTTGTGGAAGTTGGCGTCCTTGACCTTGGGCAAGTCCTTGTAGGTGTCGATGCCCATGCTGCTGCGTTGGCGGTGTTCGTTGGTCTGCGCATCCAGGCCGCTGATCAGTTGTACATCGGCCCAGCGCCAGGTGGCCTTGATGCGCGCGCCGAGGGTGCGGCGGTCGACGTTGGAGGCCATGGGCCCGGCCATCATCCCGGTGCCCGAGGGCGTGCGCAGGCTGTAGTTGTCCATCACATGGTCGGCGTAGTTGTAGTAGACCTGGGCTTCGACCTTATCCAGCACTTCACCGATATTCGATTTCTCGAAGCGCAGGCCCAGGCTTTCGCGCAGGAACTGCGAACCGTCCATGCCGCGCCCGGCGTAACGCGCTTCGCCGTCGCCACGGCCGGCGGTGAGCTCCAGCAGGGTGTCGGCATCCGGGGTGAAGCCGACGGCGACGTCGCCATTCCATTTGTCGTAGCGCGAGGCGACGGTGTCGTTGTTGCCGTCCTTGTAGTCATCGGCATGGGCCTGGTTGCCGATCACCCGCACATAGCCCAGCGGCCCACCGGCGGCGGCATCGATGACCTTGTCGAAGCGCCCGTTGGAGCCGGCCAGCACACTCGCGTTGAGCCGCGTGCCGAGTTCACCGAAGTGTTCCGGTTCGCGCTCGAACAGGATGGTGCCGGCTGAAGCACCGGGGCCCCAGAGTACGGTTTGCGGGCCCTTGATCACGGTGAGCTTGTCGTAGGTTTCCGGCGAAATGTAGGAGGTCGGCGCATCCATCCTGCCGGGGCAGGCGCCGAGCATCATGCTGCCGTTGGTGAGGATGTTCAGGCGCGAGCCGAACATGCCGCGCAGTACCGGGTCGCCATTGGTGCCGCCGTTGCGTACCAGGGCGAAGCCGGGGATGGTCTTGAGGTAGTCGCCGCCGTCGCTGGCGGGCACCGGTTGGCGCGGGTCCTTGGGGTTGGTGACCACGGTCAGCGGCGAGCTGGGCGCAATGGCGGTGATCACGGTGGGCGTCAGCTCATGCTCGGCGTGTTCATCGGCCTGGGCGTGGGGAACGAGCAGGGCGCCGCATAGGGCAGCGAGCACAGAGGTGCTTCCCAAACGGGAGTCAGCAGTAAACCTGGACATGACAAATTCCATCAATCAATCGTAAACAACACGGCCAGCAGCCTGCGGCTGTCTGTCTAAAGTCGGCCGGGGTGAAGTAACGGTGTCGGGTGCTTACGAGGCGATGGGCGGGGCGCGGCTGCGGGCGCCGGGGAAGATGCTCTGCCGGGCATGGCCCAGGCGCGGTGCGGGGGTAAGGGCATTGGCCGGCGGCGGGCTGCCGATGGCCACGAATGACACGCTGCCAGGCAGGGCCGGGCAACTGTAGAGCAAGTCGCAATAGCCGCACTTGGACCAGAGGGCGTGGTGTTCGTCAGGGGCTTTCTTGTGATGGGCGTCGCCGTGGTCGCCGGGCATGTCCATGGACATGTTCATCGACATACCGGCGTGATGATCCATCGGCATCGCTTGGGAAATCAGCGGACCGATAAAGATCATCAGCATGGCGAACAGGCTGATCCAACTGCCGCGCTTCACGCGGCGGTGTGGGGATAGCCTGGCGCGAGGGGCGCCCATCTGGGGTCAGTCTACTGAGGGTGCTTGTGCTCGTGGCCGGCCATCGGCGGTACTTTCTGTACCGACACTTCCACCTCGACCTTGCCGGCTTTTTCAAAGGTCAGGGTCAGCGGGAATTGCTTGCCATCGGCCAGCAGGCTGCGGTCCTTGAGGCCCAGCAACATGACGTGATACGCCATGGGCGCGAAGGTCAAGTCACCCTTGGCCGGTACGGCAACGCTGGGGACTTGCTGCATCTTCATCAAGTCGCCCTGCATCACATGCTCATGCAACTCGGCCTTGTCGGCCACTGGCGTGTCGACACTGAGCAGGCGATCCGGTGTCGCACCGGTGTTATGAATCACGAAATACGCGGCGACGGTGGGCGCGTTGGGCGGCAATTCCTGGGACCAGGGATCGCTGACCAGCAGGTCGCCGGCCTTGTAGTCTTCGGCATTGGCAGCACTGAACACCGGCAGCAGCAACGCAGCCAGAAGCAGGGAAGATTTAAGCATGGCAGTTCTCCAGAACGGTTCTAAACGCAGTTCACTTGCGAAGAAGATCAGGCCGTCGGAGAGGCGCGGGGGTTAAGGCTCGGCCATTGCTGGCGCGGGGTGGGGGTTTGCAATGGCGTGTGTGGTTGACGCTGTACCGTCTCGAATCGCGTGAGATACAACTGCGGCACATGCCCCGGCAACGCCACCAACGGCGCCGAGCCCGAGCAACACCAGCAATGCTGCATGGTGGAATGATCGTCCTGCTGCGGCGCCGGAATCTCCAGCTTGCCCAGGGCAATGGTCTTCAGGCTGGCGCCATTGGACGAACAGAAACTGCCCCACAGCAATTGCTGCACGGGGTCCTTGGACTGCTGCATCGCGCTGGCCATTGGCATGGCAAAGGCGTTGAACAGCACTGCAAGGCAGGCGATCCAGGCAATTGCAACGCGTTGACGGGCCATGGCGGACAATCCGTAGGGTTAAACGATCAGGCGGGTATTTAGCCTGATCGGGGGGGAGAAGTAAAAAGTGGTGGTGTGGTTTGGTGTCGCAGTGCTGGGTTTGAGAATAGACGGGGAATCGAGAGGATGCCGATCTTCAAGTCAACGCCCCTCCCACATTTTGGATTGTGTTTGGCTATTGCTTGGCGTTGAGCCTGCGAGTCGCGCGGGCAATGTCGGCTCGCGCCACCTTGATCAATGAGCCATCGCCTGGGTCTTCTTCGATACAGGCTTCAAGGAAAGCATCCATCTCTTCTTGTGTGTGGAGATGGTCAGCAGCGTCGAAAACTGTGAACGTTGTCTTTCTGTCAGATAGGTATTGGGCTTTTTCCAGCCATTGGTTTAATCGAGCTGCGACTTCGGGTTCATCCAATTTCAGTTCGTCGGCCTCAAGGCTTAGCGCGTGCGCGAACTCTGGGTTCGGGATTATGTGCTCGATAATTGTGCTTTCAGCAGGTCGAGTCAGGTGCTGCGTACGGGGTTTGTTAGTCATGTGAACCTCATATTTACGCCGTAGGACAAAGCGTCGGGGATCATCGCCAAGGGTATGCGGTTCTAGGTAGTCAGCGGGTTCCGTTACGCATGTAGGTAAATTCTCCTTGACCCGCCGCGCAGCCCGAATATGAGGTCGTTCCACTGAAACTTCCGACACCTCTTTGAGGTTGCCGGTAGGAAACTCAATCTCTAGTCTTCGTACACCGCTGCAAATGCCGCGGACGGGCGTCGCGGCCCGACTTCCTAAGAGCAAAAGCGCTATCGTCTGCTTTCAGTTGATGCTTTTTTATCGTCTACTGTGCGGCGCTATGGCGGCTGTGCGCGGGATACCTTTGGGTATGCCGGGTTGCCTCGGGACCGGTCCGCGAACCTGCGTACAGCTGCCACCCTCTCGCGTCGCGGCGAATCAGTGGCAGCTCCACATTCCTGAGGAGCTTCACAATGATCAAACCCACCCCCAATTCCCCCGTCCGGCTGTTCACCGTGGCAGATGGCATCAGCACCGAAGACCTGTTGGTCAACCTCAGCGAAACACTCGCCTCGGCCAATGCGCTGAGTTGCGACCTGGCGTTTGACCTGGAAGGTTCGAAACGCGAGGAGTTGCTTGGCGTTGCGCAGTTGATCGAACTGGCGCAGTTGTTGGCTGATCGGGTACACCGCGGCGTTGGGCAGGTGTCCGCCGCGGGCAGCTAACAACGCAGTTCAAAATGTGGGAGGGGGCTTGCTCCCGATTGCAGTAGATCAGCCAATAAATCAGTGACCGACACACTGCCATCGGGAGCAAGCCCCCTCCCACATTTGAACTGCGTTGTTCAGGAAGATTGGATGGCCTGTAAGACCGCCGCCACTGTGGCGAACTCCCGATCCACCACAGCCAACACCGGCCGCTTCAACACCAACACCGGCACCCCTCGTTCCCGCGCCACTTCCAGCTTCGGCTCGGTGGCGGTGCTGCCACTGTTCTTGCTGATCAGCACATCGATCCCACGCCGTTCAAACAACGCGCGTTCATCTTCAAGCAGAAACGGCCCGCGCGCGCCGATCACTTCACAGCGATCATTACCGGGATACACATCCAGCGCGCGCAGCGTCCAGAACTGCTCGGGCGGGATTTCATCAAGGTGCTGCAACGGCTCGCGGCCCAAGGTGAACAATGGGCGCTTGAAGGGTTTCAAGGCCTCGATCAATTCAGCCCAGTCACTGACCTCCCGCCAGTCATCGCCGGCCTGCGACTGCCACGCCGGGCGACGCAATGCCCAACACGGCACACCGCTCAACCGTGCAGCCTCGGCGGCATTGCGGCTGATCTGCGCCGCATACGGATGGGTCGCGTCGAGGATCAGGCTGATCTGTTCGTCGCGAACAAACTGCGCCAACCCTTCGGCGCCGCCATAACCGCCGACACGCACTTGGCAGGTGAGATCGGTCGGCACGCGCCCCACACCCGCCAGGCTGTAGATATGCGCCGGCCCCAAGGTGCGCGCGATAGCCAGTGCTTCGGTCACACCGCCCAGCAGCAGGATGCGTTTCATCGCGGCTTGACCACTTCCAGCAGGGTGATTGGAAGCGCCTGCCGCCACGTATCGAATTCACCCAGCGGTTGGGCCTGAGCGACGTGGATGCGCGTCAGTTCGCCGCCGTGTTCCGCGCGCCAGTTCATCAAGGTCATTTCACTTTGCAGGGTGACGGCATTGGCCACCAACCGACCACCGGGGCGCAGGTGTTGCCAGCAGGTGTCGAGCACGCCGTCGCGGGTGACGCCGCCGCCGATGAAGATGGCGTCGGGTGCTGTAAGTCCGTGCAACGCTTCCGGGGCTTTGCCACGAATCAACTGCAAACCGGGCACACCGAGGGCGTCGCGGTTGTGTTCAATAAGGCCCTGGCGGCCTTCGTCTGCTTCAATCGCCAATGCGCGGCAGCTCGGATGGGCGCGCATCCATTCGATACCGATGGAGCCACTGCCCGCGCCCACGTCCCACAGCAGTTCGCCGGGCATCGGGGCGAGGCGGGCGAGGGTCATGGCGCGGACGTCGCGCTTGGTCAATTGGCCGTCGTGCTGGAAGGCGGAATCGGGCAAGCCAGCGAGGCGCGACAGACGTGGTGTGTCGTTGGAAGCCAGGCAGTCGATGGCGACCAGGTTCAAATCGGCGACCGAGGCGTGTTGCCAATCCTCAGCCAAACCGTCGATGCGTCGCTCATCCGCGCCGCCCAGGTGTTCAAATACTGTCAATCGGCTGGGCCCAAACCCGGATTCAGCCAACAACGAAGCAATCAACGCGGGACTGCCGCCGTCATTACTCAGTACCAATAAACGCACACCTGTGGCCAGATGCGCATTGATCGCCGCCACCGGCCGGGCCACTACGGACAGCGTCACCACCTCCTGCAACGGCCAGCCCAACCGCGCCGCCGCCAATGACACCGACGACGGCGCCGGCAAAATCAGCAGTTCTTCAGCCGCCACCTGCCGCGCCAGGCTGGCGCCCACGCCATAGAACATCGGATCGCCACTGGCCAGCACACACACAGGTTCGCCACGCCGCGCCAGTACCGGCTCCAGGGAGAACGGGCTCGGCCATACCTGGCGCTCACCGCGAATACACACCGGCAACAGGTCCAACTGGCGCTGGCCACCTATAATCCGCGAAGCGCGCAACAGGGCATGCCGGGCATTCCTGCCCAGCCCCTTGAAGCCGTCTTCACCGATGCCTACAACCGTCAGCCAGGGCGACATATCA
>Ga0213824_1001100_pt1 | contig 16969 bp, 15 predicted proteins | sample MC6MC0906MG_FD_179892 | JGI IMG/M metagenome (GOLD analysis project Ga0213824, IMG submission 179892) | Enriched soil aggregate microbial communities from Iowa State University, Ames, United States - MC6-MC0906-MG | ecosystem: Environmental > Terrestrial > Soil > Unclassified | place: USA: Iowa...
GAATGGTCTTCACTGTCGATGCCAAAGGCGTCGAACAGGGTTTCCATGTAGATCGGCAGGGCGAACTGGTCGTCTTGCTCGAGGATGTCCTCGACCAGCGCCTGGCCCTCGCCCGCACCGCCGGAGTTGAGCTCCAGCAGGCGGTCGCGGCCGCTGTGCAGCTCGGCTTCGAGGCGCTCGCGCTCGCCTTTGGCTTCGTCTACCAGGGCATCCCAGGCCTTGCTGTCACCGCCTTCGAGCATCGGCAGCAGGCGTGGGCCGAACTGGTGCTGCAGGGCGTTGCCGGTCGGGCAGGTATTGAGGAAGGCGTTGAGGCCTTCGTGGTACCACTGGAACAGGCGCTCTTGCGGGCCGTCCTGCAAGTACGGGATGTGCAGCTGGATGATGTGCTTCTGGCCGATCCGGTCGAGGCGGCCGATGCGCTGCTCGAGCAGGTCGGGGTGTGCTGGCAGGTCGAACATCACCAGGTGATGGGCGAACTGGAAGTTGCGGCCTTCACTGCCGATCTCGGAGCAGATCAGCACCTGGGCGCCGAACTCCTCGTCGGCGAAGTAGGCCGCGGCGCGGTCGCGCTCGAGGATGCTCATGCCCTCATGGAACACCGAGGCCGGGATGCCCGAGCGCACGCGCAGGGCGTCTTCCAGGTCCATGGCGGTTTCAGCGTGGGCGCAGATCACCAGGACCTTGGTGCGCTTGAGCATCTTCAGGGTGTCGATCAGCCAGTCGACCCGCGGGTCGAAACGCCACCAGCGCTCGTCGTCGCTGACCTCGCCTTGTGCCTGGAAGGCAACTTCCGGGTACAGCTCGGCGTGCTCGCCGGCCGGCAGGTCGCGGTACTGCTCTGGCAGGGCCAGCGGGTAGGGGTGCAGCTGGCGCTCGGGGAAGCCCTGGATCGCCGCGCGGGTGTTACGGAACAGCACGCGGCCGGTGCCATGGCGGTCGAGCAGCTCACGAATCAGGCGCGCGCTGGCCTGGGTGTCGCCGTCGCTGACCGCTGCCAGCAGCGCTTCGCCTTCGGCACCCAGGAAACCCTGAATGGTGGCGTGGGCTGCGGGTGACAGGCGGCCTTCGTCGAGCAGTTCCTGCACCGCTTCGGCCACCGGGCGATAGTTCTCGCTCTCGGCGCGGAAGGCGGCCAGGTCGTGGAAGCGGTTGGGGTCGAGCAGGCGCAGGCGGGCGAAGTGGCTGTCCTGGCCGAGCTGCTCGGGGGTGGCGGTGAGCAGCAGCACGCCTGGGATAACCTGGGCCAGTTGCTCGACCAGGCCGTATTCGGCGCTCACCTGGTCTTCGTGCCAGACCAGGTGGTGGGCTTCGTCGACCACCATCAGGTCCCAACCCGCGGCGAACAGCGCGTCCTGGGCCTTCTCGTCATCGACCAGCCATTCCAGGGCGACCAGCGCCAGCTGGGCATCCTCGAACGGGTTGCTGGCATCGCTTTCGATGAAGCGCTCGGCGTCGAACAGCGCCACCTGCAGATTGAAGCGCCGGCGCATTTCCACCAGCCACTGGTGCTGGAGGTTTTCCGGCACCAGGATCAGCACGCGGCTGGCGCGCCCGGTCAGCAACTGGCGGTGAATCACCAGGCCGGCCTCGATGGTCTTGCCCAGGCCCACTTCGTCGGCCAGCAGTACCCGCGGCGCGCTGCGGTCAGCCACTTCGCGGGCGATGTGCAGCTGGTGGGCGATAGGTTGCGCGCGGCAACCCCCCAGGCCCCACAGCGACGACTGGACCTGCTTGCTGGTGTGGTGCAGGGTGTTGTAGCGCAGGCTGAACCAGGACAGCGGGTCGATCTGCCCGGCGAACAGGCGGTCGCTGGCCAGGCGGAACTGGATGAAGTTCGACAGCTGGGTTTCCGGCAGGGTGCGTGGCTGGTTCTGGCCATCCAGGCCGTGGTAGACCATCAGCCCGTCGATGTCATCGACCTCGCGCACGGTCAGCTTCCACCCCTCGAAATGGGTGATCTGGTCGCCTGGCGAGAAGCGCACGCGGGTCAGCGGCGCATTGCGCAGGGAATACTGGCGGGTGTCGCCAGTGGCCGGGTAGAGCACGGTCAGCAAGCGGCCATCCTGGGCCAGGATGGTCCCCAGGCCGAGCTCCGCTTCGCTGTCACTGATCCAGCGTTGCCCCGGTTGATACTGCTGCGCCATACTGCCTGAACTCCCGCGATGAAAAGCCGGCTATGTTAACGGATAGGCCGGTCAGACCATAGAGTAGAAGTCCAAGAGTCTAGCTGTTTCATCGCAGATTACCGTCTTGCCGACGAGGGCTACGGACGCCATGCCGCTCAAGCACCGCTGGTTGAATGCCTCCCTGGCCGTGAGCAGCCTGCTGCTGGCGGCGTGCGAACAGAACAATTTCGAAAACCTTCCGGCCATCCCTGTCGAGCAACTCGAGGTCTTGGGGGTGCAGACGCCGATCAAGAGCGTGCACTTTCGTGACGGCGACGGCGAGGGCCTGCTGGTGCTCAGCCGCAGCGATGGTCAGGCGGTCGATGCCGAATCCGAGCAAGAAGTCGACAAGGTGGTGCTCAAGGCCACGCTGTACGGGCGCGTGAATGAAGGCGACGGCTTCAAGCCGCGCTGGCAGATCGAACAGGAAACCACTTGCCCTGGGCTGGACCTGGATGTCGACTTCTATACTGATGTCAGCGATGTCGCCGACCTGAACAAGGACGGTATCGCCGAAGTGACGGTGGCCAGCCATGCCTTCTGTGGCGGTGGCATCGACCCGCATGACATTGCCATCGAAATGCGTGAAGGCCAGGCCAGCTACACCATTACCGGCCAGTCGCTGATAACCCCGGCCGGCGAAGAGCCGATCGGCGGCGAGCGTGAAGACAGCGCCTCGCTGAAGAATGCGCCGCCGCTGCTGCGCGAACATATGGATGCGGTGTGGCAGCAGGTCTACAAGCGCCCCTGGAGCGAGGCCAGCCAGCCCAGTGACGACGACCCTGACGACGAAGCCGAGTAGCCGCTGTCCAAACTGGCATGACGCAGCCGGCAACGGCTGCATACGCAAGTTCGCCGACGCTCAAGGTGGCTGATAACCGGCCGATACAGTGGGCACAGGAGAATCCCCATGCTGCCGCCGATCATTCCGCTCAGTGCCGCCCCCGTGACCTCGCAACAGGACCCGGTCAAACCGACGCCGGACATCAAGCCGGTGGTCCCAGCACAGCCTGCCTCAGGTGAGAGTGCCATCGACCTCAAGCACCAGCGCGACCCGCAGGAGCAGGCTTTGCTACTGCGTGACGAGCAGCGCCGCCAGCAGCAGCGGCGCAACAACAAGGGCGACGAGGAGCGCTACAGCGCCTTGCCGGGTGACGAAGTGAACGCCGACAACACCGTGCCGGTGGCGCCACTGATGGGCGAACACCCGCGCCAAGGCCTGCTGGTCGACATCGAAGTCTAGCCGCGGCATACCGGCAGGGGCTGGTCACAACCGGCAGCTGGCTGCATCATGCAAGTCTCTGTTGACCGCCGAGCCCACCCATGAGCCAAGACAACCTCATCGACTTCGATGCCGAACGTGCCAAGCGCGTCCACGACCTCAAGGAAAAGCGCCTGAACGAAGTGCGTCAGGCGTTCGAGCAAGCCATGCCATTGGGCAAGGCGAAGAAAAAGAAGCCCAAGAGCAAGCCCAAGAAGCGCTGAAACTTGACGCAGGTCAACCCTGCACCCGCCTCGCGTGCCCGGCCCCGGGCACCATTGACCTCGATCAATTTCCTCCGCCCCCCTTTTCGTTACCTTGCACCCATCGGACAACGGCAGCGAAACGGAGGCCAACATGTTCTTCGACAATGTGGTTATCGCGGGTGTGGTAACGGTCGGGTTGATGGTCGCATTCTTTGCCGGTCTGGGCATTTTCATCTGGAAGGACTCGAACAAGCGCAAGCCGCGCTGACTTTCCAGGTACACGAGCACGCAAGGCATTTAGGGCGACTTCGGTCGCCTATTTTTTTGCCTGCAAGAAAAGCGCTCATCATTCATAAAAAGATGATTAGCTAGCTAATTATTCGTTTCAGCATTATCCTCCTCTCCATTGTCTATCGTTTACCTCACCATCCCCCCGCAAGGTCCGATTCGTGCCCATCACCCTCCAGGCCCTGTTTGCACCCAGCAGCCTCGCCCTGAAATTCGCCATCAAGACCCTGCTCGGTGGCGGCCTGGCGTTGTGGCTGGCGATGCGTTGGGGGCTGGAGCAGCCATCCTGGGCTTTGATGACCGCGTTCATCGTCGCCCAGCCGCTGTCGGGCATGGTGGTGCAGAAGGGCCTTGCGCGGTTGGCCGGGACCTTGGTCGGCACGTGCATGTCAGTGCTGTTCATTGGGCTGTTCGCCCAGACCCCTTGGCTGTTTCTTATCACCCTGGCGCTATGGCTGGCGCTGTGCACGGCCGCGTCCACGCAACTGCGCAGCGCCTGGGCCTACGCCTTCGTGCTGGCCGGTTACACGGCGGCCATCATTGCCTTGCCCGCCATCTCCAACCCTTTGCAGGTGTTCGACCAGGCGGTGGCACGCTGCACTGAAATCTGCCTGGGGATCTTCTGCGCGACGGCCGCCAGCGCCTTGCTCTGGCCGATGCGCGTCGAGCAGCAACTTGCCGGGCAGGCGCGCCAGGCCTGGCAGAACGGCCTGCAGGCCGCCAGTGCCATGCTCGGTGGCGAGGACGAAGCGCGCAAAGGACTGCTGGAGATCCTTGGGCGCATCGTCGCCATCGACACCCAGCGCGAACATGCCTGGTTCGAAGGCCCGCGTGGGCGCCAGCGGGCCAGGGCCATTCGTGGGCTAAGCCAGAAGCTGATGGTGCTGTTACGCATCTCGCGCTCGGTGCGTCGCCAGTGGCGCCAGCTCGATGAGCACCAGGCCTTGCGCCTTGCACCTTGGCTGGAAGACGTTCGCGGCCTGCTGGCCAAGCCTGACCAGCCGAGCCTGTTGCTGTTGCGCCAGCGCATCTGGGACGCAGCGCATGGCGAGCAGATCAGTTCCGTCGAGCATTTCTGCCTGGCCCGCATGGCCTTGCTGCTGGACTACGCCATGGCCGCCACCCAGGCGCTGGACGCTGTCGAAGCGGGCAACGCGCCCAAGGATGTGGCGCAGGGCCTGGCTGCCCACCGCGACTGGTCGCTGGCGTTGCTGTTCGGTTCGCGCAGCGCCTTGGCCTTTCTGGTGATGAGTGGTTTCTGGCTGGCCACTGCCTGGCCGTCCGCACCCGGTGGCCTGGTACTGACTTGTGTGGTCTGCAGCCTGTTCGCCAGCCGTGAAAACGGTGCGCAGATCGGCCTCAGTTTCTTGCGTGGCATCCTCTTGGCGATCCCGGCGGCCTTGCTGGTCGGGCAGATCATCCTGCCGCAGTGGAGCAGTTTCGCCTTGCTCTGCCTGGGCATGGGCGTGCCGCTGTTGTTTGGCGCACTGGGCATGGCCCACCCGCGTACCGGGGCCACGGCCACGTCCTATTGCCTGCATTTCATCGTCCTGGTGTCGCCGCTCAACGCCATGCAGTTCGGCGTGGCAACAATGCTCAACAGTGCCCTGGCCATGCTGGTGGGCGTCGGCGCCGCGGTAATGGCGTTCCGTTTGCTGGTGTTCCGCCACCCAGCCTGGCTTGGCCGGCGCTTGCGGGCGGCGACCCAGAGCGACCTGGTGCGCTTGACCCGACGGGACCTGCGCGGCGCCGACAGTTGGTTCGGCGGGCGCATGGCCGACCGCTTGATGCAGCTGGCGCGGCACGCCAGCGAGTTGCCCGAGGCCGAGCGCAAGCGCTGGGACGATGGCCTGCACGGCCTGGATATCGGAGACGAGCTGGTACACCTGCGCATGTGCCTGGCGGTGGCCCAGGCGCCGTTGGGCGCTGCCGAGCGTGATTACCTGCAGCAAGTCGAAACGGTACTGGCCGAGGGGCCGGCAGCCGGGCGTGGGCAACGCCTGGACGCCGCCAGCGAGCAATTTATCGACGCCCTGCAGCGCCAGCCGTCCAGCGACCCGCTGCGCCTGGCCGAAGGTGCGGTGCTGCAGTTGCAGAAGAGTTGGGGCAAATGGTGCCGCTGGCAGGAGGAAGCCCATGGGGTTGCGTGAATGGGCATTGGGCGGCGTGCTGCTCAGCCCTTTCTTGATTTACGTGCTGATGGCACTGGTGCTCACCGGCCTGTTGCGCCTGTTGGTGCAAGCTACGCCGCTGGGGCGCTGGATCTGGCATGAAGCGCTGTTCGACGCGGCGTTGTTCGTTTGTGTGCTGTACCTGGTAGTCCGGCTGCTGGGGCATTTGTAAGGAGTGATTGAATGCGTGCTGTCGTCCGTACCCTGGTGACCCTGTGCGTGGTCGCTGTTGCCGTTCTGGCCGGCTACAAACTCTGGCAGTACTACATGCTCACGCCATGGACGCGCGATGCGCGGGTGCGTGCCGATGTGGTGGTGATCGCCCCGGACGTGGCCGGCTGGGTGCGTGAGCTGAAGGTGCAGGACAACCAGCAGGTCAAGGCTGGCGACTTGCTGATGAGCATCGACCGCGAACGCTTCCAGGCCGCGTTCGATCAAGCCAGCGCGGTAGCGCAAACGCGTGCCCAGCAGCTGCATTTGCGCGAGCGCGAAGCGGCGCGGCGCACGGCATTGGGGCCCGAGGCGATCAGTGCCGAACTGCGCGAAAACGCGCAGATCAATGCCGCTGTTGCCCGCGGTGAACTGCAGGAGGCGCAGGCCCAGCTACAGGTGGCGAAAATCAACCTGGCCCGCAGCGAAGTGCGCGCGCCGCGCAGCGGGCACATCACCAACTTGCGCCTGGCCCAAGGCAACTACGTGAATGCCGGGGAGTCGGTAATGGCCCTGGTGGATGACTCGACCTTTTATATCCAGGCCTACTTCGAGGAAACCAAGCTACCGCGCATTCGCGTTGGCGACTCGGTGAAGGTCTGGCTGATGGGGGCGGGGGAGGCGATGCAAGGGCATGTGGAAAGCATCAGCCGGGGCATCACCGACAGTAACAGCAACCCGGACAGCCAGCTGTTGCCGGTGGTCGAACCCACGTTCAACTGGGTACGGTTGGCGCAGCGGATACCGGTGCGCATCCGCCTGGACCAGGTTCCGGAAGGCATGATCCTGAGTGCGGGGATGACCGCCAGCGTGCAAGTGCATGAGGACGCGCCCGCTCAATGATGCCACGGGGCTGCAAAGCAGCCCCGATACCTTGAAGTCAGAGAAACATCCCGCCAGACACTTCCAGCCGCTGCCCGTTAATCCAGCCGTTGCCGTCTTCGAGCAACAGGGCAATCGCCGCGCCGATGTCATCCGGTATACCCACCCGCCCCAACGCCGTATTACCGGCAATGAAGTCATTGACCTGCGGGTTGTCGCGCACCACACCGCCACCAAAATCCGTTTCGATCGCCCCCGGCGCCAGGATATTCACCCGGATGCCGCGTGCGCCGAGTTCCTTGGCCTGATAGCGGGTCAGCACCTCCATCGCGCCTTTCATGGCGGCATAGGCGGCATAACCGGGCAACGAAAAGCGCGCGAGCCCCGAAGAGATGTTGACGATACGCCCACCGTCGACCAGCAGTGGCAACATGCGCTGGGTCAGGAAGAACGGCCCCTTGAGCTGAATGTCGAGCAACTGGTCGAACTGCGCTTCGCTGGTTTCGCTGAAGGGTACGTTGAGGCCGATACCGGCATTGTTGACCAGGAAATCGAAGCGCTCACGGCCGAAATGTTGCTGCAGGGTGGCGCCGAGGCGTTCGGCAAAACCTGCAAAGCTGCTGCTGTCGCTGATGTCGAGCTGCAGCATGGCGGCTTTCACGCCAGCCCGTTCCAGGCTTTGGGCCACGGCTCGGGCTTCGTCAGCCTTGCTGTGGTAGGTGCCGATGACGTCGATGCCGCGGGCGGCCAGGTGTTCGGCGGCGTTGCGGCCTAAGCCGCGGCTGGCGCCGGTGATCAGAGCGATCTTGCGGGTCATGTCGATTCCCTCGTGGTTGGCTGATGGGGACAGGTTATTGATCGTTGTAGAGCTGTTAAATCCAGCAAATATGGAAATACTGTTCGCTTGAGCCGAACAGTCAGGGGCTGGATATGAACAAGCTGGAATTGTTGCGCACGTTTGTTCGCGTCAGTGAGGTGAGCAGCTTTACCTTGGCGGCCGACAGCCTCGGCTTGCCGCGCTCGACCGTCTCGGAGCAGGTCAGGGCGCTGGAGCAATTGCTCGGCACGCGCCTGTTCAACCGCACCACCCGGCGCGTCCAGGCAACCCAGGACGGGGCGTTACTGTACGAACGCAGCAAGGACTTGCTGTCGGGGATGGACGAAATCGAGAGCCTGTTCCGCGCCGACGATGCCGAGCTGGCCGGGTGCCTGCGCGTCGACATGCCGACGATGATGGCCCGCCGCGTGATCATCCCGGCTTTACCGCAGTTTCTTGAGCGCTTCCCAAGGCTTGAGGTCGAGATCAGTTGCACTGACCGCCAGGTCGACTTGCTGCGTGAGGGCTTCGACTGCGTGATGCGTATCGGCGTGCTCAGCGACCTGGACGTGGTGGCGAGGCCGGTCGGGCAGTTGAGCATGCGCAATTGCGCCAGCCCCGCCTACCTGGCCCGGCATGGTATGCCGCACACGCTTGAGGACCTGGCCGGGCACCGGCTGGTCCACTATGCGCGCAACCTGGGCGCACGCCGTGCCGGGTTTGAGTATCAGCGCGACGGGCAGGTGTGCTTCCAGGCCATGGACGGTGTGGTGACGGTGAATAATGCCGAGGCCTATTCGGCGGCCTGCCTGGCGGGCCTGGGGCTGATTCAGGTGCCGGCAGTTGGCGTGGCCGAGCACCTGGAGCGGGGCGAGTTGGTGGCAGTACTGGAAAGCTGGCAGGCCCAGGCCATGCCGGTGTCCTTGCTGTATGCCCGGCAACGGCATGTGCCGCGCCGAGTGCAGGCATTCATGAACTGGCTGGCAGGGGTGCTGGTGCCGCAGGTCGACCCACCGGCAAGTGAAAGCTGAACAGGGTGCCGCGTTGCGCGTCGGAGATCACCTGCATGCGCCCGCCATGGGCCAGGGCGATCTGGTTAGCGATATACAGGCCAAGGCCTAACCCTTGTTGCGGCGCGTCGGACAGTGGTTGGGTAAAGGGCTGGAACAGTTGGCTCAGGGTGTGTGCCGCGATCGGTTGCCCGCCGTTATGCACGCCCAGGACGAACTCACCATCAGCGATGGCCGCCTTCACGGTGACCGGCCCTTCGGGCGCGCCATGCGTCAGGGCATTGGCGATCAGGTTGGACAGTAGCTGGGTCACCCGTTCGCGGTCGCAGCGCAGGCCGCCGATCTCGCCGATGTCCAGCACAATCTGGCGCTGCGGGTGCGCATGTTGCAGTTCCGAGGCGACGTGCCTGAGGCCCTCACCCAGGTCCGGGCAGGGCTGCAGGTTCAAGGGGATGCCGCTGCCCAGGCGCCCGCGGGCAAAGTCCAGCACATCGCGCACCAACTGTGAGGCGCGTTGGCCGCAGGTGAGGATGTGGCGGGCGATCGCGCGGTGCTTGTCGTCGTCCAGGCGCTGAGTCAGCAGCTCGGCGCCTGCCGTAATGGCGAACAGCGGGTTGCGCAGGTCGTGGCCGAGCACGGCGATGAACTGTTCGCGCACTTCGGCCATCGCGCGCTCCTCGATCAGGGCCCGCTCAGTGCGCTGGGCATCTTCCTCGCTCTCGATCTGGATGGCCAGCAGGCGGGAAAACGATTCCATCATCGGTTGGATCGCGGTGCCTCTGAGCGAAGCCGGGGAGGGGTCCAGCGCACAGATGGTGCCGAAGAAGCGCCCGTCGGTACGGAACACTGGGACCGAAATGTAGCTTTCGAAGCGGTAGAGCTGTGGCGTGTGGTGCCGGCAGTACTGCTCATCTTCGCTGGCCCTGTCGATCACGATTGTCTGGTGTGTGCTGCGAATCTCGTGGCACAGGGTGGTCGCCACTTCGAGCTCACCGCCCACCTTCAGGCCAAAACCCAGGGTGTCGAGCACGGCGCAGGCGGTCCAGTTGCTTTCGGTCACCCGCGCCACGGCAGCGAAACGCAAGCCGGTGGTTTCGCAGATGACCTGGAGGATGGCGGGCACGGCGTTGATGCGGCCGATGGTGGCGATATCGGCGTTGATGGCGTCGGTCATGAACGGTCCCAATGCTGGCGACGAGGAAGGGTTGAGGAGAGAGTCTAGCGGGGCTGCTGGCCGATGACGAAAAACCTTGGCGAAACGGCTGGTACTTGCGCTAGGCTGGCGCGACGCGTTGCCCGACAGAGGCGACCGTTGCCCGCCTGGCGTGCGTCACTTCCGTTCATTTACGAGGTTACGTCATGGCCATCACATCCCAGGACATCTGCAGCGCCGCCGACCAGCTCAAGGGGTTTGTCGGTTTTCATGGCAAGCGCGGGGTCCATATCGTGCGGTTTTCCGAGGACGCGTTCGGCATGGACGTGGCTGACGAGAGCATTACCCCCTGCAGCGAATTCGTCTGGCGGCCCGAACAGGGTCCGCGCATGGCGTTGTGCCGTGAGCGGCTGGCGCTGTTGCTGGAGCAGCATGTGGATGATCGGCTGAATATTGCCGAGGCGTTGCGCATCTACCTACGGCGTGGCGATCTGCCGGAAATCGTGGCGGAGCGTTCTTTACGTTGAACCCTGCATACCCGTGCCGGCCTCTTTGCGGCGGTCCGGCGTCCCGGTGTAGCCGCCCCACAGGTACAGTGCTGCTCTGAGGGGCGGTGCACCCCGTGTGGGGCCCGCGAAGGGGCCGGCACAGGCTCAGGAAGCATCGACAGACCGCCCCGGCGTGTAATGCAACAACTGCTCGAACGCTGCCTTGTCCAGCGGCCGGCTCAGGTAATAGCCCTGTACCTCGTGGCAATTGTCTACTTCCAGGGTCTTCAGCTGCTGCTCGGTTTCGACCCCTTCCGCCGTCACTGTCAGCCCCATGGCCTGGCCCAAGTTGATGATCGCCTGCACCACCGCGCGGTCGCTGCTGCCGGGGTTGCCCAGCCCGGCGATGAAGCGTTTGTCGATCTTGATGCTGTCGAACGGGTAGGTGCGCAGATAGCCCAGCGACGAATAGCCGGTGCCGAAATCGTCCATGTTCAGCCGCACACCCAGTTCCTTCAATGCCTGCATGGTGCCCAGGGCGCCTTCGATATCGTTGAGCATGACGTTCTCGGTGATCTCAAGCTCCAGGCGCTGTGCAGGGAAGCTGCTTTCCAGCAGGATCTCGCGTACATCGGCAACCACGTCGCTGCGCAGGAACTGTGCGGGTGAAAGGTTCACCGAGACCAACAGATGCTCGGGCCAGCCCAGTGCGGCGCGGCAGACTTCGCGCAACACCCAGCGGCCCAGGGTGACGATCAGGTCGCTCTGCTCGACCAGTGGTATGAACGTGTCGGGGCCGAGCAAGCCCTCTTGTGGGTGCTGCCAGCGCAGCAAGGCCTCGACCGAGACGATGCGCAAGTCGTCCAGGCGATAACGCGGCTGGTAATACAACACGAATTCTTCATTTTTCAGTGCTCGGCGCAGGTCGTTTTCCAGCTGACGGCGGTACTGGATCTGCTGGTTCATCTCGGCGGCAAAGTAACGCCAAGTGTTCTTACCGTCGGCCTTGGCCTGGTACAAGGCGATATCGGCGCAGCGGATCAGCTCGCCGGCATCGAAGCCCTGGGTGCGGGTCTGGGCGATACCAAGGCTGGCGCCCACATGCAGCGACTGATCCTCGAAAGGGATGGGCTGCTGCAGCAGTTCGATCAGCCGCTTGCTCAGCCGGTCGATTTCGCTGCGGTTGTCCATGCCTTCGAGCACCAGGACGAACTCATCGCCGCCCAGGCGCGCGACCAGGTCGCCGTCGCGGGTGGTGTCGCGCAGGCGCGCGGCCACTTCCTGCAGCACGGCATCGCCGGCGGCATGGCCAAGGGAGTCGTTGATCGGCTTGAAGTTGTCCAGGTCCAGCAGCAACAAGGTCAACGGCGGTGAGTCGCTGCCGCGTAGCAGGGCCTGCTCCAGATGGCGGGCGAGCTTGTTGCGGTTGGCCAGGCCGGTCAGCGGGTCGTGCAACGACAGGTGCTGGATACGGGCATGGGCAGCGACCTCATCGGTGATGTCGCTGGCCGTGCCGCGAAAACCGGCGAGCTTGCCGTCGTAAACGATCGCCCGGGCCGAAACCCGGCAAAAGCGATTTTGGCCGTTGTGGTCGCGATAGGCGCAACGCAGGTTGGCCGGCTGTTCCGTGTCGGCTTCGGCCTGGGCATCCAGCCAGGGCGAGAGGGGCGTGGTATCGCAACTGAGCAGTTGGTTGATCGGTTGCCCCAGCCAATCCTCGACCCGGTCACCGGTGACACGGACGAAACGCTGGGAAAGGTAGGTCAGCCGCTGCTGGCGATCGGTTTCCCAGATCCAGTCGGACGCCGCCTCGGCCACGGCGCGAAAACGTTGCTCGCTGGCCTCCAGGGCGTGGTTGCTCTGCTGCAGGTGCAGCAGGCTGAGGTCGATGGCGCGGGAGCTTCGCAGGGCATGGCGAAACAGGTACAGCATCACCAGGCCCAGCACCAGTAATGCACAGAGCAACGGCGGCAGCACTGCCCAAAGCAGCTGTTGCCCCGGCAACGGGCTGGCCCAGGCCAGGTGGTAACCGGTGTCGCCCAGGGCGATCTGCTGATGGCCGTGCTCACCAACCGGGCTCTTTTCGATGTGCATCTGCGCAAGGCCAGCCCCTGCGCCCAGGCGGGCGAGCTTGTCGTCGGTGAGCTGATCGACGAACAGCATGACCGGCGCCTGGCTCACTTCTTCAGCCGTCACCTCCCGGTCGGGGCGCACGGCGGCGGCACTGAGTACAGCCGGCCAGCCGTTGAACAGTACGTAGCGCGTGACCTGCTCGCGCGCGCTGGCGGCGCCGCGGGCCTCGGCGATGATCGCCGGCAAGGGGGCGTCGATAAAACTGCTGGCGGCGGCTTCGGTGGGGTTGCCCTTGAACAGGGCATAGGTGGTGCGCTGGTCCTCGACGACGAACACGCCTTCGTAGCCGCTGGCGCTGTACAGCGACTCGCCGACATTTTTTTGCTGGTAGGCCCACTGCCAGTCGACCTTGCCAGCCAGGTGCTCATAGGCAGCGTCCCACACCGCGTAGCTGGACAGAAACTGCCGTGAGGCCAGCAGGCGCTGCTCCAGCGCCTGGGTGGCATGGAAGGCGCTGCGCTCCTGCTCTTGCTGATCCAGCGAAGCGGCGATGTTGAACAGTGCGCCCAAGGTGACCAGGCAAGCCAGGCCGAACACGGCGCAAAAACCGCTGATCAAAGGGCGGACGGGTAATCGAGGGTTAGGGCTGGCGGGCGTTAGGTTGGCGTTCCTGGCCATACACAAGCGACTCCTTCATGAGCTGCCGCCCCCCGCCGGTCAATCAGCGAGGAGATTCAGTCAGGATAGGCCAGCTTGAGCGCGGTGGCCTCGCCATGGGCGAAATTGACCTGGTCGCGACCGCGCCGCTTGGCGCTGTACAGTGCTTTGTCGGCCTGGTCCAGCCAGTGTTCGGGGGATTCAAGGTCGGCCTGGAATGCCGACAAGCCGATACTCAGGCTGATCCGCAGATGTGGCAGTTGCGGATTGCGGTAGCTGGAGACACGCTCGCGCAGGCGCTCCATGGCCTGGCAGGCCTGGTCCTCGCTGGTGCCCGGCAAGATGACGCAGAACTCGTCGCCACCATAGCGCCCGGCCAGGTCGACTTCGCGCAGGTTGCGCTTGAGTTCGTCGCTCATCTGGCGCAGCACACAGTCGCCGACCACATGGCCAAAGGTATCGTTGATGGTCTTGAAGTGGTCGATATCGATCAGGGCAATCACCGCCGGCGCCTGTTGTTGCTGACAGGCCTGGAACTTCAGCAGCAGCAGGTCCTTCCAGGCCCCGTGGTTGAGCAACCCGGTGAGGCTGTCGGTCCGGCTCAGTGCGCTGAGGCGGCGCTTGTGCTCGGCAAGCTTGATCGCCAGGCGGTAACACACCCAGCCCAGGGCCAGGGGGTACAGCGTCAGCATCGGCAGGCAGGCGTAGATCTGCAGTGGCGTGGCCTGCAATTGCAAGCCGGTGCCCAACAACAGGTTGGCCAGCAGCATGCCCGCGAGCTGCGCCACCAGCCCTTGGACGACCATGCGCTTGCCGCCGGCGGCCACGTTGTTCATGGTCATCATCGACAGCACGGTGACGGTGGGCAGCGGATTGAAATGCATGGCAGCAGTCCAGAAACCGCCCATCAATGAATCCAGCAGTAGATTGCGCTGCTCCGCCCGATACGGCGCCGCCGAACGCAGCGCCCACTGATAGGCCACATGCGGCCAGAGCAGGCCGTTGAACAGCAGCAGCGCCCATGCCCAGGTGGGCGCAGACAGCGGTGCAACGGCGGCGGCCACGCTCAGAAGGCCGATCCCCAGGCCGATGATGCGCGGCAGGTAGATGCGTTTGACGAAAGAAAGTCCCTTGCCGCTGCGGTTGTCCATCATGGTCGTCGTTCTTCTGCTGTTGCGCCGTTTATCGCATAACTCACATGAATATTGTTGAACGGTCTGTCATGAACGAAAAATGACCTTACAAGCCAATTCACGGTTGGTGCGATCACTGTGGGGTAACATGAAGGCTTTCCTCTTGCTTGGAGTGCTGCTGCTCATGATGCCCATGGCTAACCCCGCCGGTGAGCCGGCGCCCCAGCACGATGGGCGTTTTCACAATCAGGCCAGCCTGCCGCAGGATGGTGTGCTGAAGAAGCTGCGCATCGGCCTGAAGTACCTGCTCCTGCGCAAACCGCCAGAAACACGGCCCACCGCGGCGATTAATGTGCAGTCGATGACCCGCCAGCAGGTGCTCGATGCCCCTGACCACAGCCTCTGGCGCCTGGGCCACTCCACGGTATTGCTCAAATTGCGCGGGCGCTTCTTCATTACCGACCCGGTGTTTTCCGAGCGCGCCTCGCCGGTGCAATGGGCCGGGCCGCAGCGCTTCCATGCACCGCCGCTGGCGCTGGATGAGTTGCCGCCGCTGGCAGCGGTCATTCTTTCCCACGATCACTTTGATCACCTGGACGAACAGGCCATCCGTTTCTTGTCGTCGCGAACCGAGCGTTTTCTCGCACCGCTTGGGGTGGGCGACCGGCTGATCGAATGGGGAGTGCCGGCAGCCAAGGTCAGCCAACTGGACTGGTGGCAGGAGTGCGAGGTGGTGGGTGTGCGTTTTGTCGCCACCCCGGCGCAGCATTTTTCCGGGCGTGGGTTGTTCGACAGCAACCGCACCCTGTGGGCCTCATGGGTGATCATAGATGAGGGGGTGCGCGTCTTCTTCAGCGGTGATACTGGTTACTTCGATGGTTTTCGTCAGATCGGTGAGCGATTCGGGCCGTTCGATCTGACGTTGATCGAAACCGGTGCCTACAACCTGGCCTGGCCCAACGTGCACATGCAGCCAGAGCAGAGCCTGCAGGCGCACCTCGACCTGCGGGGGCGCTGGATGCTGCCGATTCATAACGGCACCTTCGACTTGTCCATGCATGGCTGGCAGGAACCGTTCGAGCGCATCGTCGCCTTGGCGGCAGCGGCGCAAGTGCGCCTGAGCACGCCGCAGATGGGCGAGCGGGTGAGCCTCGACTCGCCTCATGAAGGGCAGAACTGGTGGCAGCCGCGGCCGGTGCGCGGGCGGGGCAGGGCGGCCGAACGTGCAGTAGCCGGGCGCTGAGTGTCACTCTTTAGGCTGTCGCTCGCGCTGGGAAGGGCGCTTGTCCTCCTTTAATAGCTGCGAAGGCGGTTTGCCGCTATCGCTGCGTACCTGGGCATGGCTGATCAATGCGAAGATGAAGCTGCCGCCGATGATGTTGCCAGCCAAGGTCGGCAAGGCGAACTCCAGCCAGAAGCTGCGCCAGGTTTCGTCGCCGGCCCAGACCAGATAGGAAACCTCCACCGAGCCGACGACGATATGGGTGAAGTCACCGAGGGCCATCAGGTAGGTGATCATCAGGATGATCCAGATCTTGGCGTGCTCCATGGACGGGATCATCCACACCATGGTAGCGATCATCCAACCCGAGACGATGCCTTTGGCGAACATCTGGCTGATGTCGTTCTTCATGACCTTGCGGCCGATCTCCAGGAAGGCCACATCGGTCTTGCTGTCGAAGATCGGCAATTCGAGCATGACCCAGGCCACCAGTAAGGTGCCTGCCAGATTGCCGAGCAACACGACGCTCCACAGGCGCAGCAGGCGCCCGAGGTTGGCCAGGGTCGGTGTGGTCATTATTGGAAGCACCGCCGTCAGCGTGTTCTCGGTAAAGAGTTGCTGGCGCGCAAGGATCACGGCAAGGAAACCGGCGCTGTAGCCGATGCTGGCGACCACTTGAGCGCTGTCGCCTTCCGGCAGCCGGGCATAGAAGAGCCCCATCGCCATCAATGAAAGGCCCATTGTCAGGCCAGCGGCCAGTGCCGACCACCACAGCGCTGCAAGGGTGCGTTCGAGCTCCTGATCACCCTGGTAGCGAATGATCTCATGGAGTACTGCTGCCCGCGGAGGCTGGTTATGGCTGACTTCCTTCTCTTCATCCGCCGACAAGCCGGGGGTCTTCTCGCTCTGCGCCTCGCTCATGACCGTTGCCTCCACGGGGTGTTTCTCTACAGAGCGGCGATTCATGCTTTTAGTTGCCGAGCCGCTGCCAAATGAAGACTGAAAGTTTTTTCAGAACAAGGTGTTGACTCTAATTTCAAAGCGCGTATTATTCGCCTCCTCGCAGCGTTGAACGCAACGAGGCAAGCGGTAAGTGTTTGAGGTTAAAGGCTTTTGAAAGAAAGCAGATTCAAAAAACTTCAAAATAAACGCTTGACAGCAAATGAGGAAAGCGTAGAATGCGCGCCTCGGTTGAGACGAAAAGCTCTTAACCAAACGCTCTTTAACAAATTGAATCAAGCAATTCGTGTGGGTGCTTGTGAGTATGGACTGATAGTCAAAAAGATTATC
>Ga0213824_1001101_pt1 | contig 16956 bp, 25 predicted proteins | sample MC6MC0906MG_FD_179892 | JGI IMG/M metagenome (GOLD analysis project Ga0213824, IMG submission 179892) | Enriched soil aggregate microbial communities from Iowa State University, Ames, United States - MC6-MC0906-MG | ecosystem: Environmental > Terrestrial > Soil > Unclassified | place: USA: Iowa...
GGACCGGATTCGTCAAGCCAGATATCGCAGCACCGGGATATGAGCTCACCTGTGCTGTTCCGGGAAACCTATATGGCAGCATAACAGGAAGCGGATCAGCGGCAGCTCAGGCGGCGGGAGTTGTTGCCATGGTCTTTGAATGGGCGATTCCAAGGGGAAACTATACTAACATCACCGGAAACGATGTGAACCGCCTGCTTATACGTGGAGCACAGCGAAGCAGCGGGATTACTTATCCCAACAATATCTGGGGGTATGGTCAAATCGACGTCAACACGTTGTTTGAAAGGCTTACAAATATTTAAAATGACAGTATATCAAAGGATATTATTGCAGTTGAATTTATTTTATGATTGAGGTTATGGCAAACTTTCGATATAATGAAAAGGCCGGCTTTCAGGAAAAGTATTAAAAAATATAGGTTGCAGAAAAGAGGAGAAGGAATGGAAGATACGAAAAGATGCGGGTTAGAAGCGCTTGAAAAAACGGCTGAAATCAGCGAATTCAAATGGTATATTTTTGATATTATTAATGAAGGGGTGGAACAGGACGGAATTGAAAAGAATAAATTCAGCCTGGATAAGGAGAACGCAGACGCAGTCTGTTTCATGATAGGGGATGGAAATTTTTCTGTTTGCGGCAGAGATAAAGAAGCATCCAAGGATCACCATAATATTTATCATGCTGTCTGTGATTTTTTTGACAGAATCTATGAGAATGAGGAAAAGGCAGAGGAAGCTGTGACACGTTTCCTCATAAGAACGCTTGATTTACCGGCCCTGATGAAGAAGCCAAGCCGTTCCATGCTGAGAGACCAGATCTGCAAATGTCAGGAAGAGGTCAATGCTCTGGAAGAAAAGATAAAAAAGGAGCCGGAAAAAAAGGAGGAAGCCATGCTTTCCCTTAAAAGGATCTATTTAAAAGGATTAAATGAGAAAATGGAAAGATATTTTGGGGAGACGGTATAAAAAAAATAATCTTTGCTTTATATGAATAAAACATCCGGAACAGGTCATAATAGGATTATACCAAAGATGAGTGAATACTTATCCTCCCCTTTTTAATCCGGTCTGTTTGCGATAAACGTAAGCAGGCCGGATTTTTTGTATGAAACCTTGTATTTACAAGGAATTCAGGTGTTTCAACCAATGTGCAGGAGGTTGTCATTCTTGTGTTTTGCTTGAGTTTGCCCCAACTTTGCCCCAACTTCTACAAAAAGGCCTGCTATTTTCTGAATTTCAATTGCCTTTGTGTCCGGAAGTACATGTGCGTATAAATCCATTGTCGTTGACAATTTACTATGTCCAAGGATTGTTTTTAATACCTGTGGCTGCATTCCATTTTCAATACATCTAGTTGCAAAGGTATGACGAAATGTATGAGGGTGGATAGCTTCAAATTCGTTGCCTGATAAGTGGATACGCTTAAGAGTTTTATCCATCTCTTTCTTTAATCTGTCCCGGTTTAATGGTCTCCCAAAGTCATTGGTAAAGACGAGGTTATCCAGTCCGACTAAGGGTTTCCATTCTGTACGGGTGAAGATACTCCATTCGGATTGTTCGGCTTTATGCCTTAATAATAGCTGATATACGTTGTCTAACATTGGAATATCCCGTTTACTGGAAGGAGTTTTAGGTGAATCTTTTCTAAATTGTCCGCCATAATCTACGAGAGTTCCCGTTATATGAATGACTCTGTTTTTAAAATCTATATCACTCCATTCCAGACCTCTTAATTCACCGCTTCTCATGCCAGTAGAAAGTGCAAGTTCAAATAGACCATAAAGCTTACTTTCCTTTGCATATTCCATGAAAAATTGTTGTTCCTCTAAAGACATTACTCTGCATTCCTTTTCTTTATATATTCTAGGCAGATTAGCAAGAGGGACAGGATTTTCCCTGATCACTTTGTTTTTTACTGCTTGTTTAAACATACCGCTTAAAACGACAGAGGTAAGTTCTAAGGTATTTTTTGAATAGCCTTGTTTGTATAAGTCGTTGTAAAGTTTTTGGATATGTTCTCCACGTATATCTTTTAGCCTCTTGTTTCCCATTACGGATTTAATATAGTTTTCGTAGGTGGTCTTATATGTATGTATGGCTCCGGCTTTAACGGACAATTCTTTATATTGAGAAATCCATGTTTGAAACCAGTTATTTATTGTAATGTTTTCCTCTTTGGCATAAATGCCATTTTGGACTTCATAACGGAGATTATTGAGTTTTTGCTCACATTCTTTACTGGTTTTCCCTAATACATTATAATCAGTTCCTGCATAACGGAATCTGCCCTCGTATCGGCCATCACTTCTTAAACGTATTCCCTTTGGTAATTCTTTTCCATTCCTGTCTTTTGACATAATAAATATTCCTTTCTGAAATTAGTAATAGAAAAGGATACCTATGCATGTTATAATTATTTGCACAGGTATCCTTTGCATTTAAATGGGGGGTTAAGAGTTGACTTTGGAGGGCAAACTCTTAGCCTCTTTTATTGTTGTACAAATCATATTTCCGGTCACTCCTTTCTTTTGTAATAATCTATGACTATTCCGCAATATCATCTAAGTATTGCTGAATTAGTTTTGTGTTCCACAAAATCCTTTTTCCAACATGAATTCTGGCTCTAGCCACTGTTCCAATATGGGTAGCTGTTGCTCTGCCACAATCCAATAGATTCATTAGACTAGTGGTGCTGACTGCTTTTTTGTCCTGTAAATTAATAGTATTCATGTTAATCTGTTCATTCTCTGTTTGAAGTGATCTTTTCATGCTAAATAGTTCCTTTCTCATCTTTTAATAATTCGTATATGCTTGGCATTTCATCAATTCCTAAGTTGTCAGGAATTACAACAGGCTGTATCCCTAATGAACGAATTTTTTTCAGCCAGCGTCTACGGAAGGATTCTAAGTCACCATAATGAGATGGTGTAGGAATACTATCATCATCAATAGCCTTTTCTAGTTCATATAGGCCGTCAAGGGCTTGTATCATATCGATGATTGAAAGCATAACCTTTTTTTTATATAAGCTAAAGTTACTTGCGTTAATGATTTCCTCTGCCTTGCTTCTACTGACATATTTTTCCTTGTGGAATAAGGGTTTGATTTCTTCCTCTAAATAATTATGGCAAAACTCTTTTTCTAAAAGTGGTACTAAGGATCTTTTGATATGTTTTTTTTTCGAAAAATTGGAAACGCCATCTTTCTTAATCTGTATCTCAAACCGAAATGTTTTCATTATTCGTTCTTGTTCATATGACTCTATTTGCTTTCTATTATTTATAATTTCTGCCTGCTTATTATAGAGATTAAATGTTCTTGATTTATTGCTGAAGTAACAGCTTTCACGATACAAGCGATCAGTTTCCTTATTAAATGATTTCCGCTCCAGATGGTAGCGCTTATAAGGAAATGACATATTACAGAGCCATACAATGATTCCGGGGTCATCGACGAGTATATCTTTAGCAATATCAACTCTCCGAACCTTAAAGTTACTTATATGGTACTTGTGTAAACCGATATCACAAAACTCAGGGATCTCGTAAAGTCGCTTAAATAATCCATGTATAACCTCGTCAGCAGTATATTTATTCATGTCTAATAGTAGCACTTTACTGTCACCCATTATAATTGATGGATTACAGCGCAAAACAAGATAGTAACTTATACAAATAACTTGCGTTTCCTTTTCTGTCCACACGTGTGTTAACAATTCAATTTGTTCAATCCCCTTTTGGGAATAAAAATTGGTACATTTTATGTATTCTACCGGACTTGATAAAGCAGGTAAATTCTTTTCGAGAAGGCTGTAGGATTCTTGGGGAATCCAACATATTATCTCAAACGTATGCACTAGGCCCTCCTTAAATTACTTATACTATGTGTGTAAACTTATCTAAAATTAGATTGTTTGGAATAGTCAGAGGGATATTTTAATTAAAATTTTTCCTTTGACTATTCCAATATAAAACCTACGATGTAATACATGCCAATGTATTACTTTAGAATTAAATCATTTATCAACATATTTTTATTGGATATCTATTTGTGTTTTTGTTCCTTAATTCGATTTAATGAAATGTCCTCTATAGCAGATAAAATCAAGGTTTTCTGGTCTTGTGTTAAGGACTTTCTAAACCATTTACACAGTGTAGATTCATGTATACTTAGTTTATCTGCCACTTGCCACAAATAGACATTTGACTTTTTCATTTCTCTTCTTATCTCATCATTGTTCATGATATGGCTTCTCCTTTTGTGGTATTAATCATCAGCATTGCTTACTGGCCAGTAGCTATAAATGTTGTTGTTGATGTTGATGTTGAAAGCTTATCATGGTATTATGGTAATTAATAGCCGATACATATATCTCATGTTTTCTGTATTTGTATGTGACATATAAAAGAGAGAAGGTAAATGAGGAATGAATTACTTAAGTTTTCTTGAAGGTAGAACACATATATATTATGAAGAAAGAACTTTCGGTATCAAGTATGGTGAGTTATCTGTGCTTCTTGTCAGTTTAGATCTTGATAAAATATATAAAATCATAAAAACCTACCTTGAAAGTTTAAAGGAGGGGGAAATTGAAAAGTTAAAAAAAGACATAAACGAAGTAGATAAGTTAAAATATACATCTACAAAATACTACTTTGGTTTTATTTATCCATTAAGCGAAGTTTTAATAGAAGAATATGGTTATATGGGTGAATTCTTAATATCGATATTTACGGATTTGATAAACATGGAAATTAGCAGTAGTATTGAAGAAAACATTAATACAATAAATAATACATATACTTCGAGTAAGTCCGACTATTTAAAGCTGCTAAAAGATCTTGATGATACAGCTCCTGATATGAATACTTCTAGTGATTACAAGAATAAATATGCTACTTTTAAAAAACAATTTATTTTCGAACGAGAAGAAGAGATTAAAAAAGGTTTTGATGAAATTATCAATGCTAATGATTCCGCTAAATTATGTGAGAATATTAATAGGATAAAAAATAATATGAAAGCTATTAATGATCTTTCTGATGATTCTGATAAAAGTAAACAAATATTTGAGGCTATTTTGGATATTATATTTTACATACCGATTAGCCTATATGATAAACAATTTCAGGAAGAGTTAGAAGCGGTCTTATCAAGGAATGATTCTCTTTTGCATTCTTATAATATAAATAAACTAATTTCAAATGCTAAAGTATCATCGTCTAAGAAAATAAATGAAGATAATGGCTTAGATACTGTATACCATTTTTCTGATATTAATTCTTTATTATGGGTAGATTTGCAGAAGTATCTAGAACGTGATATTACCGCTAAATATTGTGAATATTGTGGCCACTTATTTATACCAACATCAAAGAAAAACCGGATGTACTGTAGTTACCTCAATAAAGGTAATATGTTAAAATGTTTTGACTTACATCGACAAGAAGAAGATGACTTTAGAAAAGAAGCAAAAAGGGCTAGAGGGAATCAACAGAGGCGTGTACATAATGCGGTATATTACAAAGATTTTCCAAGTGAAAACTATGAATATGATTTTTTAAAACTAGAGAAAGTTTATAATGCATGGCTACTAGAGATGTCTAATAAATATAAGGAGTTTAAAGAAAAAAATGATCTTCCGGGTCTTAAAAAGTGGGTAGAAAGCACTAAACTTACGGTCGGAGAAATGGAAAGACTGGGAATACGAAATACGTTGCCTATTGATGATGAAGTAATATAGGAAGTAAAAGATGATTAATTCGTTACAAAATTCAACTAGCTAAAGTATTCTTTGTTAAAAATATAAATTTTTATAAAAGTACATAATATTTTTGAAATGTGTCACATAAAAAGAGGGGGAATATCTGTTCAAAACGTACAGATATTCCCCTTGAGAATCCCTAGGAATCACATAATTCTGTTACAATTTTGGTCAATTTGTCTGGTATTTTGATTATGGAATAAGTACTCTCTTCAAGAAAGGTAAGGAAATTAATATCGAATTATTTTAGGTCTATCTCCTCGCCAGTATTCTTGTCCGCTAATAATTCCACATTCCTCCGGAAGATAAATTATCTTAGGACCATCAACAAAAAGATTAAATCCTTCTCCCGTAAGCCATACGCCATTTACACTCTTTCCTCCAATAGTTTTTGGAACTACCATTGTTTCTGGTGCTGCTTTGTTATATTCATTTAAGAACCCGGTAATAAAGACTGCATTTTCATCGGATCGATATGCGTTATATTTCTGATATGGAGTTTTACTTGATGAATACGGGCTACTTCCATCATATCCTATTGGATATCGAATAAAGAATCCAGCATATGGCATTTGGTCAATATCTGGAAGCCATGCCGGACAATACAGCCATTTATCATCTGCAACTTTTGTATCTGTAAAATACAATTCTCTTGAAAATGGATCTCCAGGAGTCCATGTAACAATATAATATTCCCGTCCATGTTCTTTGATTAATCCATATTCATTGTTTTGTTGAATACTGTTTTGTATGGCTTCATCAATGTACCATGGATAACATTTCATTCTTAATTCCGAAGGCCAGTCTTTCCATAGTACCCCTTCTGCAATATCAGTAGGCCCTGGAATATCTCCTTGTGCCTGTTCCTCTGCAAAAGATACTTCCTTAAATGCCGTAATAAATATAAGATGATAGCCATAAAAGCTACAAGTTTTTTCCCTTTGTTTTTCATTTCTTCTTCTCCCTTAACTTAGGTTATTTTTTGTCCAATTAGTAATCAAGAATTATGTATAGTTAATTCCGAGGTTTTGCAATGATGTCTATATCTTTAGCCAATCTCACTTTGCCATATTTTTGCTACAAACCAAATTGCAAGAATAAAATTAATAATTGGAACCGGAATTGCCAAACATATTGCAAATGCTATACAAGAATATACACACTTTGCGGCAGTTCCTATAAGAAACCTTCCTTTAGCTGTTTCCCATATTAAAGCAAATACTATTATTCCTATAATTATAGTCATTTTCTTAAATCCCTTTCATAGCATAAAATTCCTTTCATTGCTCTTTTCTAAGCCTGAAACCTAAACCAGTAAAGAATGCACCAAATACACCACATCTTCCTGCATTTGCAGAATTATCGAATGATGAATAGCTACTCATGAAATCTGCTACCACATTTCCTACCATTGCAATTAGCAATAGGATCCCAATTACTAATAAAACTGTACCTAGTGTTTTTTTGCTTTTTGAAACTGCTTTTTTCTTCATCTCTATTAAACTCATGGCTTTCATAAGCTTAGCACCACACTTTTCACAGGTTATCATACTGCTGTTAGTGCTAGCGCCACATACCTGACAATAATCTATTCCCACATTTTTTTTAACACCGCATTTAACACAAATTTCTGCATTATCATGAATTTTGTTTCCACATGTTCTACAATACATCATTTTGCCTCCTTAATTGATTTAAGTATTTTTTTATATTGTCTTTTTATTACCCCGAAACTAATTCCAGCGCTTATTGACACATAAAAGCATAGGAATATATTGGCGATTAAATTTCTGCTTTGTATCCAATAGGATTGCACATCATAGTCGCCATACCCCATATAATCATGAATATAAGCATTTGGTGAAATAGGAAGACTAGATGCTGACGGTATGTTATCAGGTTCTGGTCGTGCTATGAGTATAATAACGAGAACAATTGCTGTTAAAATGCCCAATAATGAAATAACCTTAGTAATCTTCATAAATTTCTTTTTACCGTTTGCCCGTTTCTGTAATTCCAATAAATAAGCATTTTTCATTTGTTCTGTAACTATGGTTCTTTGTTTAGCACCACAATTGGAACAAAATTCTGTTTTCACTGTAGTATGGTAGCCGCACTCCTGACAGAACTTAGTACCCTCGTATTTTTTAGTACCGCATTTGGCACAAATTACTTCGCCATCATTTATTTTATTGCCACATGCTCTACAATACATTATTTATCCTCCTTGTTTATAGACGGGTCTTGCACCGTTAATTCAGGAATTTCCTTTAGATATTCTCTTTCATCACTTACATTCATTCTCATTTTGCAATTCCTCCTATAAAAGTAACAGAATGTTACATATTTTAATTTTTATTATATGTCACATTGTGGCACAATTCAATACATAATTTTATGAAGTTGCTATAATCAAATATATTATGATAAAAGGAGCAATTATGGTGAATAGCACTTTAGGGGAAAAACTCTTGGAATTGCGTACCAGCAGAAACTTAACACAACAACAGGTAAGTGACGCCCTCCATATTGGAAGAGTGACTTATACTTATTATGAGGGAAATAAAAGAACTCCTGATTTGGGCCTGTTGCTGTCCATCTGCAAGTTTTATGGAATTGAAATAGCAGAATTGATTAACGAGAATACAATCCCTGTTTCCAATTCAGATACAAAGATTAAGGGATCTATGGGAATGGTAGCGGGGGCTGCTGGAATCTCCAATTTAGGGATAAATTTAATTTCTGGTGTGTTAGAAGAAGCCTTAAGTGACACGGGAATAAAAACACCATTCTCTAAGATGGAAAAAGAACTCATTACAAATTTCCGGCAATTAAATTCTGAAGATAGAAAAGAAGTGAGCTATTTGATCAAATATAAATTAAGAAAGCAAAAAAAGAAATGAGTTATTTCTATATGACTGTATTTCACCTATTTATCAGGTGAGCCATATAATTTAAGCCTAAAACAAAACCTTCCCTTTCTGCAATGGTAACAATCAAGAATGCGGTTTCACCAATCTTTTCAAATTGCTCTGGAGGGAAGTCCTTTTTTAATTGCTCTAAAAGTGTATTTACCTGTTCTACAATACGGTTCTCTGTTTCGGTGAGTTCTGGTATTTCTTGGGACAGTTTATCAAATAGTTCATAATATAATGGATTCATTACCTATTCCTTTCTCTGTAAGTTTTTATAATGGCTAATTATATAGTTATCGTTATCTAATCTCTATAATGTATTATTTTCATAATTAGCATGGTATTACATTCTTTTAATAATACGCTATCAAATCAAGTCTTGGCAATTAGAATTTATCTGCGTTGAAATTTTTGCTTTCTTTCGAATAATCCCAATGACTTAAAATATGTATAAGTTCGTACATCTGTTCATAATTCAATTTCTTCCAGTCTGATAAATCATATAACTGGTATAGCAGAAAAGTAAAGAAAGTTTCTGTGATTCTCTTTTGAATAATAATTCTGCAAAGAATCCGGTATTGGGCTTTGCTATATCCGATAGATGGTTTCTCTTTAACGGTAGGACTTAAGTTTTGCTTAACTAAAGTCCTAACATCATAATTCAACAATTTCATAATAATATCCCCTTTCCTATATTGATGGGCATTCTTCATAATAGCTGCAATACTCACAATAGCAGAGGTCGCATTCCCCGACTATAAGGCCCTCAACAATGATCGGCATACAGGTGACCAGATAATCAGAGCAAGCTCCACATGGGCAGCTATACTCATTTATAAGCTGATTGTTTTTGAAACACATAGCAGATACCTCCTTTTTTAGTTTAAAGCATGTTGTTTGGCTTCGTTGGTTACTTTTTGTGAGCCATACTTGGCTCTTATATCATCAAGGCTTATTTCTGTCTTATGATGCCTGTGATAATCTCCATAATGCCAGCACCAAGCCTTTTTCTTTGCCCCAAACTTAAAACCGATTTCTTTTAGTCTGTCTTTATAGGCATAGCAATCGAAACACCATATCCAACTGCCTATTACTTCAATCTTCATATGGTAACTGATGATGTTATTTAAAACCTCCTTAAAAGCTTTATTCTCCTCGTTCTCGTTATGAGTGGAAGAATGCCCGTCTACTTCCCTTTTTGCCTTTATACAGGCAAATAAAGCGTCATATTCGACATTTATTTCTTGCATATCGGATACTTTACCGCCATTATCAGGGTGATGCTTCATCAACAATCTTTTGTACTCTAACCTTAATTCATTAGTACTTGTTATTTCGCTAAACCATCTCATTTTAAAGTACTCCTTTTTCTTGAATTTTGGACACAAAAAATAAACCTTTTAACGTCATGTTTAGGACGTAACATTATTGAACGACAGCTGGGTTCGTAACGTTTCTTTCTTTATTTCCAAATACAACCGGGTTGCTTCGGAAAAATTTATAGTTTTGGAACAACCTATATGACCCAATTATGCCCCAACTTTAATGTCACTCTATGATACAAGATGAAACCATGTTTCCTTATTTTAATATGGAATTACACTCTGTAACACGCAGTGATACAGGATAAAATCATAACTGAATAACCTCCCCTTTTTAGTGAGAGAAGTCACGTAAACCAATGTTTATATGGCTTCTCTCATTTTTTGATCGGAGTTTAAATGGCAAAACTGTTGCCAAGCTGTTGCCCAAATGATTAACTACAAACATTTTCCAAATTATGATATAATCTATATATACAGATTATTAATAGAGGCTTTGGGCAATATTTCTCAAAACCACTGTTCCCTTATAAAATTTTTATTCTTTTTCCTCTTTTGCAGCGATATTTTGTATGCGCTTTATTTTGACCTTAGATGCCTTCTACTTTCATTTCATTATTGTTGACCGATATTGCTTGACTATTACTAATTGGGGTTAAGTTTAATGTAGAAGAATAAGTATCAATAATTTTTTGTGCAGCTTTCTTGAAAGGGGGATTGTTATAGTGTGGTACAGCATAAAACTCTACAAAACCTAAAGCATCGAAACTCTCTAAGTCCGGTGCTTTTTTAATACTATCCATTCCCTTTGCATATTCAACATTCGCTGATGCAACCATTGCTCCGGCAGATTCACCGATATAAAGTTTGCCAGAGTTGACTTCATCAATAATTAATTTATCTGCACCTGTTCTTTTCAATTCCTGTAATAAATAGAATGTGTTTCCACCCGTTACATAAATAAAATCATTGTTTTTTATTTTAGAGCTTATTTCATCAGTTGTAGCAGTTGATATTTCTAGTTCGTCAACGGTTAAACCGATTTTTTCGAGTGCTTTCCTACCTGCATTTACATAAAATATAACCTTTTCCACTTTGCTTGCGGTAGGGATAAAGGTTACAGTTTTGCCGCTCAAGTCTTTTTCAAAATCTGTAAATATGTTAACTACATCCTTAAAAGATGAAACCAAAAATAGTTTTTTCATAGCTTCTTTAATCTCCTTTAGTTGCTGTGCTGATTATAGTATAATGTATAATGGTGTCAGTTTGTGAAACTATTTAATTATCATGACCATAAGTTAAGTTATGGAACGATAGAGAGTTTAGCACTACTTGGGGCTACTCTATGCATGAGTGTAAACGGAGGATTACTAGAAGTCGAATTTGCAGGCAAAAATGAATATGTAATTCCAGATTGTATCCCAAGGTGGGTAAGGGATGAAATACGAAGAATTATGTGTGATTATCCAGAAAAATATGATGAAGGTGAATATGATGCAGATCATCTTCCTGATACTAAAACTATTTTGAGAAGAAGAACGTTATCGTACAATAAAACTGAATATCGCATTTAATGGTAATAGAAAATTAGTTGTACATTGATAACTTAATATTGATAGTTAGTAGAGATTGCAGTAAAACCAAAATTCAACTCTAAAGAATGTTAAGAAAAAGTGCATAAGTGCAGACCTTTAGTGGTAGATTTCTTTCTATATACTGATATACTTATCTTATATTAAATTTGGAGGTGGAATTGATGAACTTAGGAAGTAATTTGTTCAATGCACGAAAGAAAAGAGGACTATCACAGGAAGAAGTTGCAGAAGAATTGGGAGTAAGTAGACAAACTATTTCAAAATGGGAACTCGACGAAACGCTTCCTGACATACGCCAATCAAAAAAGTTGGCAACTATATATGGCTTATCTTTAGATGAGCTGATAGAGTTCGATATTGATTTAAAGGAAATACAGCAGGTTATTGAAAAGACCAGTGAAGAAAAGCAACAGGAAATTGATTGGACAAAGGTGTGGGGTGAAAAGTATCCGATTTTAACAACTTATCAGCAAGAGGTTAATGTTAATGATTATATTCCTAAAATAAGAGAAATGCTATATAATTTGAAAAAGGAATATGGATATAATGATACAGACGCTTTTTTGGTATTAAAAGATATTTTAGCTAGTATCTGGAATAACAAAGGAATTTGATATCAATTTAATAACTACTAACTATGAAATATTAAGTTAGTAGTTTTTTAATGCAGTAAAACTGATATTTTATTGATGAAAGAACTAATCCAAGTATATACTTTTGGAAAGGTATGGTATAATGAAAATGAGGATAAAACTGAAACGGGGGAAAGGTGGGGGTAGTTATGAATACAGCCTTGACGATACAGGAAAAATTGAAAATTTGCGAGTGGAGCGTGGCTTGACGCCGGAACATTTAGTGAGTTTGTTCCCTGCATTGAGGGGAGCGTGCAAAAGGGACAGGGCAAGCAGGGCAGGAAAAAATGGAAATAATGTTTTATATTTACTTGTTATCTCGTATAATAAAATATAATAATTGAATCATTATAATGGAGACCATTACTTATGTATCAAAAATACGAACTTGAAATACGACAAAGAGAATCAGAGCACGAAGAATGTGATAAATTAGCTAATATAGTAGGAAGATTCAAATTGATTTGGATAGTTATGTTAGGGTATACCATTTATAATGCATGGACAAATTATTTCCCATTAAAATTTATTGTATTGTTGTTAGTAGAAGCGGTTATTTTTATTATTGCTTGCATCTATCATAGAAAACTATTTCAACGTATCGCATATGAGGCGGGCCTTATTGCTATTGCAAAAAGGAACTTGTGCCGCGTGTCAGGAGAATGGAGAACATTCGATGACATTGGGGAAGAGTTTATTGATTACAACCACAACTATGCAATGGATTTAGATATTGTGGGCAGGTATTCCTTGTTTCAGTTTTTGAACAGTACAAATACTTATAATGGAAGATTAAGGTTTGCTCAAGACTTGTTGAATCCTAATTATTCACAAAAAGATATGCAAATGAGGCAAGAGTCTATTTCAGAATTGAGCAATGATTATCCTTGGAGTAGTCACTTAGAATATTACTTTTCAAAAATCGGTATAGATAGGTCATTTCCCACGCTTATTTCAGAATTGCAGTGTAAAAACACTTTCATCAAAAGTAAGCTTTTACAATGCTTGTTGGATATTTACCGTGTACTCACTTGTGGGTCAATCATTTTTTCTATATTAACAAAGAACAGATACGGTATACTTGTTACAAGCTCTTTGATTTTGTTTCAACTTATACTTTGGGGAATTGGCTTTCTTAAAGCAAATAGATATGTAGGAATAATGAGGAAAATCCCTTATAAAATATTAAAATATGATGATGTTATTCGGGAAATTGTGGAAAAGGAATTTTGTTCTTCTCAGTTAAAGAAAATCAAATCAATTTTGCACTCGGCTAAAGAGGCAATACAAGATTTATCAAAGATATCAAGTAACATCAGTCAACGACAAAATGGAATTGCTTGTCTCTTTTTGAATGCTGTATGGCTATGGGATTATAAAAATGCCGTGGATTTAGATATATGGAAACGAAAGCATGGTGATTCAGTGGCTATGTGGTTTTCAGCTATAGGAGAATTGGAAAGCTTGTTGAGTTTGGCAAATCTGCCCCGTAATTGCTCAGTTACCAGCCTTCCTATAATTTCCACACAGCCGAATACCATTAGGGCTAAAAATTTAGGACATCCCCTTTTAAACAATAAAAATAGGGTTAGTAATGATTTGGAACTAAACAATAATATTCTAATTATTTCCGGCTCCAATATGTCTGGAAAAACAACATTTATGAGAGTGGGAATTAATATGATTTTAGCGAGTACCGGAAGTTATGTATGTGCAGATCAAATGACATTTTCCATGATGAAAGTAATGACTTCTATGCGTATAGCGGATGCGTTAACAGAAGAAATTTCCACATTCTATGCGGAACTAAAGCGAATTAAAGAAATTATAGATGTAGCGCAGGTGAATGAGAATCTACTATTCCTGATTGATGAAATTTTTCGAGGCACAAACTCTGTTGACAGGTTGAAAGGAGCCGAAGGAGTTCTTCAAAAACTTCATATACTTGGAATATGCGGTATCATTACGACACATGATTTAGAGGTTTGTAAATTAGAAAGCACATACCGGCGTATTAAAAATTATTGTTTTAATGAACGATATTCTAATAACGATATTCTTTTTGATTATAAAATGAAAAAAGGAGTGTCGAAAACAACCAACGCACAATATCTTCTTAAAAAAGTTGGTATTATTTAAGCAAACAATATTAATTAGATTGGGAATCTGTAATAGCTCAAAATAGACGCGCTATCACAAAATAGACGCATTATCATTTTCTGAGGTGTTTTTATTTGCAATTTAAGGCTTTTCATATTAAGAGAACTATCAATAATCATATTGGTAGTTTTTTATTACATTGAATCAATCATTTTAATAAGTAAATTAGAATTTATTGATCTTTGATAATTGAATATTGATTTCGGAAGCGGGTTCGGGGTCATCGCTGATTATGTTGCAAAGAACAATGATGTGACTGCTATCGAGCCGAATGAGGAAATACTTAAACATAGATTTTGTAATAACAAATATAGTCAAATTGTTGGTGGGATAGAGCAGCTTAGAAAAATACCGGATCAAACCTATGATATGATTATATGTCATAATGTTTTTGAATATTTAGATAACAGAACAGAGCTGCTTTGTGAGTTTAGCCGTGTGTTAAGGCCAGACGGGTTTGTATCCGTTGTTAAGCATAATAAAGCAGGGAAAATAATGCATAAGGCAGTGTTTGAATATAAAATCGACGAAGCAAAAGAATTGCTTAATAATGGAAATGCTACATCAGTAAACTTTGGAAAAATAAATGAATATGATAATTGCGATCTAGAGCAGTATAGTGAAGGGTCTTTTAAAATTGATAAAATTTACGGTGTGCGAATGTTCTTTGCTTTGCAAAGAAACGAATTGAAGACGGAAGCCGATTGGATATCCAATATGTATGAACTTGAATGTACAGCTGAGGAAATATCAGAATTTAGAAATATTGCGTTTTTTCATCATATTATTCTTAAACATTCAATGTAACATTAAATGTTGAAAAATTACAATCAAATTCAATATTTAGGAGGTTCAAATGAAGTCAGACAAAAACTGGGACTGGAAAAATAGCTTTCCTTTTATATTTTGTACAATAGTTGTAGTAGTCGGATTTATTATTGCTATATTAATTTTTGCAAACGTTATTGCCGACCGCCCTATGTACGGCAATTTTAGCGGTAGTATATCGAATGGCTATACTTATCCTGACCTTATGGAAATTGATGAATTGAAGCAATATTTGCGTATATATCCGATTCGTAATGAAAACGATAGCGAAGATTATGATGATAACTATGATAAAATAGATAATAAACTTCGTTCTGAATTACAAAATAATATTATAAACGGAAATTGGCCAGGATTCCCTTATGTTCAACTTAACGATCGACTATATTTTAGTAAGCAAGCAGTTGATGATTGGTTTGCTGAACAGAGTAAACAACAACTTCACGTAAAATAAGCTTCTAAGTAGTAGTTGAAATTTTGAATAAAATCCGGTTTTCATTTTCGTAAAAAGTCAAATGAATAATATTGATTGTTGGTAGGTCTTTAAGGGATGTGGAGAGGAGGATCAAAGATGATTACAATATTCAACCGTAAAGAATTGATAATTACTTTTGATATGCAAAGACAGGCCAAGATTCGAGAGCTAATGGCACAATATAGTATACAATATTCAATCAAGGTGATTAATAGAAAAAGTCCATCACCTTTTGATGCAGGTTCCAGAGCAAGAACAGGGACGTTTGGGGAAAACTTGCAGCTGGAATATGAATATATCATATATGTTAAAAAGATAGATTATGAAAAGGCAAATGCAATTATAGATGGGAAAATCAAGTAAGTGTGACGGTCTTTAGAACAGATATAGGATGAAAGTTCAGATTTATATGAGGCATGATGAGATTATATAAAAGCCAGAGGCTGCGAAATTGTTGGTTGATAATAGCAAATTAAATATGGAGATAATTATGTTAAAAAAACATGTATTTACATTGGTAACCACATTTATTGCTGTGGCTCTAGTGGGGTGCTCCAATGGAGAGAGAAATGTTGAGTTTTCCCAAAGAGAAACGGAAGAGAGCCCGATTATAATCGAGGAGACGATAGAAAGCGTCGTTGGTGAAACATCAGAAGAAGGTCACTATGATGAGACAAGTGAAAAAAGCCTAAATTCCGATGATGCGGACTATTATAGCGTGTCTACTTCTAAATCAAAACAAGAGGTGGAAGCGTTTGCTAAAGCGGTAAAGACAAGTATTTTGAACGATGACTGGTTAGCGATTTCTAAGATGACTGCTTATCCGATTACAATACAAGGTGTAGAATACGTTGATGTAGAAAGTCTTGCAAACACGAATCTCGTGCTTAATGAGGAGTATAAAAAGGCGTTGGAGGCTGCATCTTGCGAGAGCCTTTTTGCTAATTCGCAGGGGATTATGATTGGAGACGGAGAAGTGTGGATCGGGGAGGTATTGGACAAAGATATGCAGTCCGAAGGATTAAAAATTATAGCCATTAATGGACTGTTCAACAATGATTGCCTTAGCCCCGTATTTGATTGAGATACTTAAAATTTTTATACTATATTGTTATGAACAGGAAGGATTAGCATATAATAGAATTAATAAGATCATTTGAGGAAATCCATGGTCATACATATTGTCCAACCCGGTGAAACAATCAATTCCATTTCAGAGTATTACAAAATCCCCGTTGACAGACTAATATTGGAAAACGGAAT
>Ga0213824_1001104_pt1 | contig 16907 bp, 14 predicted proteins | sample MC6MC0906MG_FD_179892 | JGI IMG/M metagenome (GOLD analysis project Ga0213824, IMG submission 179892) | Enriched soil aggregate microbial communities from Iowa State University, Ames, United States - MC6-MC0906-MG | ecosystem: Environmental > Terrestrial > Soil > Unclassified | place: USA: Iowa...
GTGTGCTGGCTGCCATGCTGGTACTGACCCTGCGCTCGATCCCCCCGATTGTCTGGCTGTTTTTCATCTTCTTCGGCATCGGTGGCGGCTATGTCAGCCTGTCGCCGTTTACCGCAGCGGTGGTTGGGCTGGGGCTGATTACGGCGGCGCACATGTCCGAGGTGTACCGCGGTGCGTTCGCGGCTATCCCCGCCGGCCAGTTCGAAGCCGCCTACGCGCTTAACCTGTCGGCGCCGCAACGGTTCTTCGATGTGGTGTTGCCGCAGTTGGTGCGTATCGCCATTCCTACCTCAGCCACCTACGCCATTGGCCTGCTGAAGGATTCGGCCGTGGCCTCGACCATTGGCGTGGGTGATATCAGCTTTCAGGCCTATCAGGTTTCACAGCAAACCTTTCAGGGCCTGAGCGTCTACAGCGCGGCGGCGGTGGTGTACCTGGTGCTCAGCGTGCCAGTGGCCCTGTGCTCACGTTGGCTGTCGGCCACGTTGAAACAGAGGATTGCCCGATGAGCGAACTGCTGACGATGTGGGCGCAATGGTTGCCGGAGTTGTGGAAAGGCTTTGTGCTGTCGATGCAGGTGACGGCGGTGAGCCTGGGCCTGGGCGTTGTGCTGGGGCTGTTGCTGGCACTGGGCGTTTCGGCACCGAACCGCTGGTTGCGTTACCCCTCCCTGGTTGTGGTGGAACTGGGGCGTGGTGCACCGGCGTTGATCCTGCTGCAGTACTTCTACTTTGGCCTGCCCAGCGTCAACCTGACCCTGACCTCGTTCTGGGCCGCTGCGCTGGCCATGGCGTACTGCACGGCGGCCTACACCAGTGAAATCATTCGCGGTGGCATCGAGTCGGTGGCCGCAGGGCAAACCGAGGCCGCCGAAGTGATCGGCCTCAACCGCTTCGACGCGCTGCGCTTTGTGATCCTGCCTCAGGCCTTGCGGGTGGCGCTGCCATCACTGTTGGGGTTCTCGATCATGATGTTCCAGGCCTCGTCGCTGTGTTTCACCATCGCCCTGCCAGAAATTGTCAGCCGGGCATCCTCCATTGGCTCCTCCACGTTCGAGTACATGCCGGTGCTGATACTGGCCGGTTTGATGTATGCCGCTGTCTGTGCCCCGGCGACCTTGGGCGTGGCAGCGCTGGAAAAAAGACTGGCACCCAGCCAGCCATAACAACAAATGCCACTCGCGCCGATTTCGGCTGCTGCTCTCTTATTGCAAAGGTGACGTCATGACTCGCTCATTCAAACGTTTTACCCGTTGGATGTTGTTGTGCTCGACCCTGGCCGGCGCCCCGTACGCCCTGGCCGAATGCACCCCCGCGAACCAGTTTGAAACCATCACCCCAGGTGTACTGACCGTGGCGGCGTATGTGTTCCCGCCCTACTCGATACCGGGGCCGAACAACCAGTTGAGCGGCGTGGATGGCGAGATCATCAAGCGCATCGCCGAGCGCGAATGCCTGAAAGTCAAAACCATGGTGGTGGACACTGCTGCCGTCGTGCAGGCGGTGGTGGCCAAGCGCGCCGACGTCGGCATCGGCGATTGGTACCGCACGGCAGAGCGCAGCAAGGCGCTGGGCTTGTCGGCACCGTTGTACCTGGACGTGATGGGCATTATTTCGGATGAGGGTTACACCAAGATCTCCGAACTGGATGGCAAGCGTATCGGCACCGTGCAGGGCTACCTGTGGGTGGACGATTTGAAGAAGGCCTTTGGCGACAACCTGGTGCTTTACCCCAACCCGGTGGCCATGGCCCAGGACTTGGCGTCCAGGCGCATCCAGGTTGGCGCGGACAGCTTCGCGGTGGCCGTTTCTTCGCAGCAGAAGGGCGGCTACCCCGGCAAGAGCATCAAGGTGTCCGAGCCCGATCAACGGGTCAAGGCCACGCTTGAGCCCGGGCAGAGCGCCTTCCCGTACACCAAGGCCAACGCAGCCTTGGGCGAGGCCCTGGGCAAGAACATTCAGGCCTTGCACGCCTCGGGCGAAATCGCAGAAATCCTCGCCACGTTTGGCCTGGACCGCGAGGCTGCAAAAGTGGGTGAGCCAAGGATGATTCAGTAAAGGTCATCAAATCCTGCAGGAGCGGCTAACGCCGCCCCAGCAGGTTCTCAGGCTGCGGCACACCAACAATACGAGGACACCGAAGCCACCATGGAAGACCACAAACCTGAAAAGCGCCTGTCTCTGGCCGATGCCACCGCCTTTGCCCACCAGCTCTGCCTGGCCCACGGCGCCAGCTACGCCGTGGCCTCGGCGCTTGCCGACGCCACGGTATCAGCCCAGGCCCATGGCCAACACGAACTCGGTTTCGGCCATTTGCCTGACTACCTCAGCGGCTTTGCCACCGGCCGAATCGCCCCGGCGGCCGAGCCCATCGTGACCCAGGTCGCGCCGGCCATGATCCGCTGCGACGCGGCCCGAGGGATCGCGCAATTGGGGTTCGATCACGCTTTTCCAGAGTTGTGCAGCAATGCGCATCAACTGGGTATTGCCCTGTTTGCGCAGTTCAACGCTTTTACCTGTGGCGAGTTGGGTTATTACACCCGTCGCCTGGCCCGGGAGGGGCTGGTCGCGTTGGCGTTTACCAATGGTCCGCCACTGCTCACCGTGGCGGGCCAGAGTCGGCCGATGTTTTCCACCAACCCCATCGCATTTGCCGCCGCCAGTGCAGCGGGGCGGTTACTGGCGATTGACCAGGCCAGCAGTGCCACGGCCTACGTGAACCTGTTGCAGGCGGCTGAGGCGGGGGAGGCGATACCGGCAGGCTGGGCGGTTGATGCGCAAGGCAATGAGACGCGCAGTGCGCGGGAGGCATTGCGTGGGACGTTGCTGGCGTTTGGGGGTGGGCGGGGGGCTAATATTGCGTTAATGGTTGAGGTGCTGGCGGCGGGGGTGACGGGGGCCAATTGGTCGTTGGATGCAGGCGATTTTCGGGCTGGTAGCGAATCGCCGGGGGCTGGGATGCTGGTGATTGGGATTGCTCCCAGGTTGTTGGATGAGTGCTTTGCTGCACGGTTGGGTGAGCAGATGGCCCGGCTTGAAGGCTTGGGGGTTTACCTGCCGGGGAAGGGGAAAGAGCAAGCTTATGCTCGTGCGGTTCGTGAGGGCATCAGCTTGCCGTTAGCGGCGTACGATGCGTTTAAGGTGCGGGTGGGTTAGTTCTACTCTTTGCCACGGGCTGCTGCACTAGTAAATGCTCAAAGGCAGCGGTTAGTTTGGTAAGGTCTTTGATGCCCCCTACAGTTCAAACCTGCGCGTAGACCAATCCAGGAGACAACGCTGAGAGGCGTACGTGTGTTTAGCCTCTGTGTCATTGTGCCTCGCTCTGGAGTTTAGGTGTGACATACCGCTCGCGTTGTAGAGCTCTCCGCTAGCGTTTGGGCGGGACGTAGCCTACCCAAACGCTATGAGCCGATTTAGCTAATTCAGCACACCCGCTATGACATCATCCACGCTACTCGCACGCCCGAAGTGCAGGCTGGCCGCATCGGCCGCAAGCATTTCGAAATGAGCGGCGCCGCAGTCGATTTTTGCTTGTTCAATAGGCCGCAGGTCATCATTGAACAAGCTACCCTTGGTTTCTATTACGAAGTAGAGGCGCTCCGCACCATCTTGCTCTACCAATATTGCCCAGTCAGGGTTGTAGCTGCCGAGTGGGGTGGGGATACGGAACCACCCAGGCAGCTTCGCGTAAACCTTCACAGTGTCGTTATGCTCCAACGCCTGGGCGAAGTCGCGTTCGACTGCTGAGTCGTAGACCACGTGCTCGTAGACGGATTTCTCGGTATTGAGCAGCATGTTTTTCAGGTAGCCGGTCAGTTCCTGCTGCTCGAACAGTTCCTGAGCGTAGAAACTGTTGTGGCCCAGTTTCACGTACTTGATTCCGTGCACCAGCGCCAGGCGCTTGCATCGGTTGATGATTTCGCCGGCCAGTTCAATAAATTGCTGGGGGTTGCGCTTGAAGTCGTCTAGGCGCTTACTTTCCGTGAGGATGCGTACCAGCGTCCGGCGGGTCAGGTGGGTGCGATCCTGTAGGTCGGTCAGAATGTCTGGCAGCTCAATATTGCTCTCGTCCAGGTTGACGGTATATGAGCCTTTCTTCTCGTTTGCTTCTACGCCTGACTTGCCGATGGCCAGATCTGCTTTGCGCCATTGAAGGCGAGGGCGGATTACAGCAGGGGCTTTCTGCAAGTTTTCGATGCAATCGGCGATCAACTTTTCGTTATCAAAGTCAACGCGGTAGGTCGTCTGATGCTTGATCCGATCCCAAAGGGCTTTGAACTCTTCGCTCTGCAACACGGCCTGGCGGGTAGGGATGGCACGGCGCTCGTCTGCATTCTTGATCTCTAGGCGGCCGGTGACCTTCTTCAACTGTTCGATGATCTGCATGCGCTGAGCTTCGAATTCAGGTGGTAGGTGCAGCTGGCCATCTTTTAATGCCTGTTTAAGCAAGTCTTGCACCTTGCCCTTGGCATCGACGTAATGCTGTGCTCGCAGGAAATCCCACAGTACCTTAGACTGCTCAAAACCAAGTGGCTTTAACTCGCCGTTAGGATCGGTGACTGCGACTGCTGCGAACTGGTGTTGTTCTACGATACCGAAGCGGATGCCGGTGTCTGCCTCAATCTCTTTCTGTAGGTTCTCGGCAAAGGCCTCGTAGTTCTCCGTGGCAATCACCGTCAGGGTGTTCACCTCAAAACCACGCACTCGCTCGCCGTTCTGGTTGACACACAGGCGAAGGCCGCGGCCGATGGTTTGCCGGCGCTCACGCTCAGATTGAATGTCGCGCAGCGTGCAGATTTGGAAGACGTTGGGGTTGTCCCAGCCCTCCTTGAGCGCCGAGTGGGAAAAGATGAACTTCAAGGGGGTACTGAAGCTGAGTAGCTTTTCCTTGTCCTTCATGATCAGGTTATAGGCACGCTCTGCGTTCTCTCGGTTGCCGGCGTTATTTTCAGCGGTGTCAGACCATCCACCCTTTTTGTCGATGGAAAAGTAGCCGTTATGCACCTCTTCAGCGCTGTGGTTGAAGTCGACCTCGCTGAACAGGCCTTGGTAATCCGGATGCTTGGCGAGTCGTTTGTATTCTTCCTCAAAGATGGTGGCGTATACACCTTTGATTGGATTGCCGTCAGCATCGTACTGGCGATAGCGCTCTACCGTGTCGATGAAGAACAGCGACAGCACTTTTATTCCCAAGGGGCGGAAGCGCTTTTCCTTATCCAGATGTTCCTTGATCGTGCGGCGGATCATTTCGCGTTGAATCGCCAACGGTTCCACCCCGCCATGAACCTCGCCAATGCGCAGATACTTCTCACCGCCTGGATAGCGCAGCTCGACGAACTCCTCGCCTTTGGCGATGTTGATTTCGCCAATACGGAAATCTTTGTAGATAGCGCGCTTGGTAGTCTGCTCTAGATCATCGCCGTCGTACGCAGTAGCTTCTTGGGTCGCCACACTGCCGGAGGCTGTAGCTACATCCAGCTCGACTTTGGCTGAAATCGTGCCGCGCTTATTGCTTACCGCCACCAGTCGCACACGCGGCTTGTTGTAGGAATCCTCGATCGTCGCCGACGCCACCTCGATCTGCTTCACCAGGCGGCGCTCGTAGGCGTCAACCGCATCCAGGCGGTAGACCATGTGATGTTTATCTACATGGGTTGCGGAATAGCGGAGGGTGCATAATGGATTCATGGCATCCAGAGCGGTCTTGCCTGCCCCTTTGAGGCCGCCATCAACGCTCTGCGGTTCGTCGACAATTAGGATCGGGCGAGTCGCTTTGATCAGGTCGATTGGTTTCTCACCGCCGGTCTTTTCACTGTCCTTATAGAGGTTGTTAACGTCCTTCTTGTTGATCGCACCTACGGTCACCACCATGATTTGGATGGTCGAGCTGGTGGCGAAATTGCGCACTTCTCCAAGCTTGTTTGAGTCGTACAGGAAGTAGTCGTAGGGCTCGCCGGCATAGAGCCCCTTGAAGTGCTCCTCCGTGATCTGCAAAGACTTGTAGACGCCTTCCTTGATCGCAACCGACGGTACCACGATGACGAACTTGGTAAAGCCGTAGCGTTTATTCAGTTCAAAAATGCTGCGCAGGTACACGTAGGTTTTGCCCGTGCCGGTTTCCATCTCGACGGTGAAGTCGCCGGAGGTAAGTAGGCCCGAAGGAGGTAGGTTGCCACGGAGCTGGATTTCACTGAGGTTTTTGTGCAGTTCGTCGTCGAGTAGCGTCAGGCGGTTGCCGACGCCAAGGTCGGATTCAGCGATGCCGAGGGCGTACTGCTGAGGTGCAGTTCCTTGCGAGACATCGGTGTCCGCGGGGGAGGGGGCGTTCATGGTAACCGTGAACTCGGTACGGCACGCTTCTTGGCCACGAAATAGATCGCATACCGCTTCGATGGCCTGTATTTGATAGTCGAGATCCGGCTCGAAGTGCAGTTTCATGTTCAATCCGTTTCAAAGCTCGCCTTTAGGCAAGGGCGAGAAATTCTGTCAGTTAGCTTCTCGACTCCCCCATCGCAGCATAGGGAGTCGAGTGAGTTTCAGGGTGTCGTTTCAGGCACTCAGGGCTATGGGCTTGATCCAGCCTTTGCTTGCGAGTACATCTACGGCGATACCTATTTGGCGTGGCGTGAACTGCTTCTTGCGAGCGTTCCAGGCGTAGGTACGGGCGACCACCTCTTCGACGCTGGAAACAGGATCATCCTCTTCGACGATCCAATGCACGGTCGCCAGCAGTTCCAAGCCGAAGGGCGTTTCAAAGCCTTCCACCAGCTCTCCAACCCGGTCAAATCTGGCGCGGGTTTCAGCATTCGCTTCCAGGAAGACATTAGCTTCATCGACTGCGCCAGGCACCAGCGTTAGGGGTTTTTCGGGTGCATCCCCCCCATCGGCATAGCCCGCTACCAGGTGACCTTCAATAGCACGCAGTACATGGCGAAGATTCTCGGCATAGGGCCCATAGGGAGCTTGAACGTACTTGAGGCGCAGAGGCTCGCCCGCTGCCTGCATGAAGTACATCAGCTTGTGTACCTCCAGCAGACTAATCGTCGGGTCAAGTAGGCCGCGCACATAGCGATTCATCAACTCCACCAGTGCAGCGCGCCCAGGCGTCATTCTCGCTACTTCGCGGCTGTGGTGCAGGGTGTCTGTAGCGGGCCCCCCCATGGGTTCGTAGACGCGCACGCGCACCTCCGGCAGGTCGGCCATGGCTGCTTCGATACGCGGGCGCACCTCAGCCCAATCCAATCCACCCAAACCGCTGCCCAACGGTGGGATTGCGATGGAGCGGATACCCCGGCGGTGAATCTCGGCCAGCAGGGCACTAAGTCCAGCGTCTATATCCTGCAGGCGGCTCTTGCCGCGCCAGTGACGCTTGGTGGGGAAGTTGATGATGTAACGCGGTGACGTGAGCTGGTTGGTGTCGAAAACGAACATCCGGCCGGGCTGTACCTCTTCGCGCTTGCAGGCCGCTTCGTAAGCTTTGAAGTTTTCCGGCCACATGTTCTTGAACTGCAAGGCAATGCCACGGCCCATCACACCGACACAGTTCACGGTGTTGATGATGGCTTCAGAGTCATCCCGCAGTATGTCGCCGCTGGTAAATTCGATCATGACAGGCTCTTCACTTAGTAATACCACTCAGGACATAGCTCGACCCCTGGTCTATGCCCCTGTGCAGGCAACGTATTCGCTACCTGCGTATAAATCGGCTTGGACTGCACGCCGATTCGCTCGATTAGGTGCCAGGGAAGGCCGTTTTCGAGCAGAAACTCGGCCTGCTTGCCTTCCTTGCACTGGCGCCAGTCGCGTGCTTGCACGGCATTCCAGTCAATCTCATTCAGCCGGGCAAGATCCGCTCTGTCTTCAAAGTAGCGGGCTCCGGCATTGGATAGCGTGAACGCCCAACGTCTGGTCTGGGCGTTTGCCCACTGCACGGTTGCGTGCAAGTCCGATTCCAGATGCACGATAGGCCCTTGCCCGCCCTTGTAGGTTAAATCCTGATGCTGCTGACGGATCAAGTACAACATTACCGAACGTGGGCAGAAGTAAAACGGCACGCATTCGCCGACATGCAGGCCTGGATGGCTATCCAGCTCCAGTTGCAGGCGGCGCTGCTTGATATGGTTCATGCCAATTACAGTACCTGGCAACGCCTGATTCAACAGTACAGCATCGGACAGCAGCCCAGCGCTGGCAATGATGGACGGCAAACGGTCCACATGGCAGATATGGTAGATCTTCGGCTGCGCAGGTACGGCCATTTTACAGGCTCCGCACGTTTTTGATGCCGGCCTGGCTGAGGATGGCAGCCAAATTGGTTTTGGCGATGTCATCGGCAAAGGCGCTGTCGCGGAATACGCAGGTGCTATCGCTGGCTGGGGCTTGCGCCTTTTGCCAGGCGACAATCCCTTGAGCCAGGTCTTCCACTTGGCCGCTGGTTATCTGCTCGGTCAGGCAGGCCAGCAGGACACCACCGCCGATGCTGTGTACCGTTTTGCCGGCGATCTGCTGCTGCTCGATGGGGACGCATAGGTCTAGACCGAGCTTCAACAACAGTTCGTAGAGAATATCGGACTCGCTCCGGCCCTCAACAAGATGGTCTTCGTGAGACAGAAGATCCGCTTCGATGACAGCTGGCGAGGGGTTCCATGCACGAATGTTGGAGCTGTCGAGTTTGAATGAGCGAAACCCCGTATCACCTTCAAAGAGAGGATTCTCTGCCTTGACCTTCGCCGCTGCCCGGCGAAGACGTTCTTTGGTGATCTCGGCAATGGTTCGAGGTTTACCTATTTGACTGCAGAACTCTGCAGCGGTCCTCTGATCTTTGTTCTCTATGTCGAGGGGTTCGGGCAATTGTACCAGGATGTAGCGCCGACTTCCGCCATCAATGGCGTTCTGTGCCAGCACAGCATGCCCCGTGGTACCGGAGCCTGCAAAGAAATCACAAATCAGATCATCAGGTTCGGTCAAATATCCTGTAAGTCGGCGGAGATCATTAACAGGTTTTGGATTGTCAAAGACTCGCTTGCCATCGAATAGCGCATTGAACTCGTTTGCTGATGTTTGTGCGTAGCTGTAGTGAACGCTTACCATTACTTGGTCAGTGTTGTCGAACAGGTTTGTGCGGATACGTGGAACTGTGGACTCATCGGAGCCGAAAACTACTCGTCCCTTAGCCACCTCTTCCCAAAGCCGCTCTGGATTAGGGTAACGCCATCCGCTTACAGGCAACTTGCATGGAAGACCAGTTTCAGGGTGAAGGACTTCATAAGTTGGCCCGTCGCCTCCAGGCCAGTTTATGTTACCGTCGTCTCGAAATGGTCCGTTCTCATCGACTTTGGTAAAACGTTTGAGCGGTGCTTTGGGGTCGTCGTCAGGTATTAGTTTGTAGAATTCCAAAAGCCCTTCGCGGACTTTCCCCCAATTTGACTCGTGTAATTCTTTTAGGCGTTCAAACTCTGCTCTCACCTCTTCTATACCATCTTTCTCGCCACGAAAGATAATTTGATTGGCCGAAAGGGAAGCCTCGTTCTTGACGTAGACCGCCATGTACTCGTGCCCAACTGAGAAGTACTTAGCGTCATTTTTCCTGTTTCTGTCCCAGACAAGAGTGGCGAGGAAATTTTCTTCGCCAAAAACCTCGTCTAAAACTTGACGCAGATTAGGAAACTCCGAGTCATCAATACTTACCAGAACGGCACCATCGTCACGAAGCAGGTTTCTTGCAAGTTTCAGTCTTGGATAAAGCATATTGAGCCAGTCAGTATGAAATCGGCCACTGGCTTCACTGTTTTTAGCTAGTGAGCTGACTTTTTCGCCTGTTTCATCACGCCACCCCATCAGTTGCTGGTAGTTGCGAATGCTGTCCTGAAAGTTGTCCGGGTATACAAAATCCTTGCCGGTGTTATAAGGTGGGTCGATATAAATTAGTTTGACTTTTCCCGCATAGCTTTTCTGAAGTAACTTTAGTACTTCGAGGTTGTCACCCTCGATTATCAGGTTTTGTGTGGTGTCCCAATCTACGCTTTCATCGGGGCAGGGCAGTAGTGTGCCGGTGCTGGGTGTCAGTGCCAGTTGGCGCGCGGCGCGTTTTCCGTGCCAATTCAGGCCGTATTTTTCATCGGCGTCCGTTGATGAGGCATCGCCGACGAGCTGTTTGAGCACGTCCTGGTTAACGGCCACGCCATTGGGGCCCTCGGTGATCAGCTCAGGGAACAAGGCTTTGAGTTTCGCTATGTTTTCGGCCTTGAGGACGGCGCTTTGCGCTTCCGGCGACTGTGCGTCGAGTTTTTGCAGGGTCATTCGTTTTTTCCTTCACGGTCTGCCTGCAGATAGTGGTGTGCAGGCACGGTGTCATGCTGGCTGGCATGGTATTTCATTTCGCCAACCTTTTAACGGTTATTGGCCAGGGCTGCTGTTTGCAGAAGGCCAACCGCCTAAAGTTTTTCTCGGGTCTCGTCGAGGGCCTTCTGCAACTGCTTCAGTTGTAGGTTTAGCTCCACCTGGCGGGCAATTTGCTGGGCCTTTTGAGCCAGGGTACGTACTGCGCTGATCTGCGCTTGTAGCTCGATGTAGGTCTGCAAGGCTTGGTGCCTTGCAGCGGCATGTGGTGGGCTGCTGGCCATACGAAAGCTGCCGGTAATATACGCTGCCTGCAGTGCCCGTAAGATATCTATCCAACCTTGATAGAATGCGTAGAGGTTGCTGCGTGGTTGTCGCTCCAAGCTTATTGAGTCCAGAAAGCCTGCCTTAACCTGAGGGGCTGCTTGCAACGCGACAGTGGCGATATCTCCATCGAGCACGATTTTACCAGCTTGGTTCTGTGCCCAGCGTTTGTGGCAGGCGGAAAGCAGTAACGAGTCTAGTGTGCTGACCAGGACTAGGGTCGGGTGCGGTACAGCACGGTGCAGCAGTTCAATCAGCCTGGCCGGCCTTGCGGATTGGCGTAGACTGACGTGCAGTACAGCCGCCTCAACATACTCACGCTGAGCGTCACAGTAAGCGGGAATTCCGCAATTGCCTGGCTTAAGTGCGGCCACCCACTGAACCTCTTCGACCCCGTCATTGATCTGTTGGCGATCCGAGGTTGTGGGGGCAAGATTCTCAATCAACAGCTTCTTGGCCACACGTTGGTTGACTCGCGTCTGTTCCGGTAGCTGCAGGCCTGCAATGATGTCCTCGGCAACCACGGCTTACTCCTGCGGCAAGACGACTATAAAGGCGATTACCTCGAAGTCGTTGCTGCCGGCGAACTCGCCCTTCATCGCATGACTACCGGCTGGATTGAATAGGCTGGCAATGGCGCGCTCTTCGCTTTTGCCGGTTACAGATGACACGGCTGCCGCCAGCAGGCTTTGTGCATAGCGCATGTCTTCGCCCTGTTTGGTTGCCTCGTCGAATCGACTGCCAGCGCTGGCATCGGGTAGTTCACGGCCGAGGGCCAGACGCTTGAGCCGATCCAGAATGCGTTTGGCCTGGGTGAATGGCAGTAGCACAGTTTCATCTTCGGCCACATGGACGAGATAGTAGGGGGTGAGTGGATAGCCATCGCTGATCTTGTCCGCCGCTTCCCCCTCTGCGCGTAGGCAAAAAATAATGCCAGGCGGTATGTCCTCATCGCGAGTTGTAGTAATGGCACAGGCCCCCAGTGGCATGTTCTCCAAGACGCCGGGCTGGGTCTTTAGGTACTGGGCCAGGTCTATGCGAAAGTCAGTGAGGGTGAGGTCAGTGATCGAAACCCCACTGGATAGGTCTTCCAGATCAATAACGGCATCCTGCAGCTTGAGTAGCTGCTTGCGGCGGTATTCCAGATCATTCATCGCATTGCCGGCCTGCGCCTCGATCAGGTTCTCTTCTCCGGTAGCCGACACGTCTAGTAGAACCATGCGGCCGCTGACGCGTTGCTCCAGATTGATGTATTCCTCCAGCTCCATGTTGGGCCAGAAGTTGACCAGCTGGATGTGCTGGTTCGGCGAGCCGATGCGGTCGATACGACCAAAACGCTGGATGATCCGCACCGGGTTCCAGTGGATGTCATAGTTGATCAGCCAGTCGCAGTCCTGCAGGTTTTGGCCTTCGGAAATGCAGTCGGTAGCAATCAACAGATCTAGCTCGCCTTCCTCGGCCAGGTCGGCAGGGCGCTCTTTCGAGCGTGGGGAGAAGGTAGTCAGTATGGATGCCAGATCGGTACGCAGGCCTGGGATCGTGGTTTGGTTGCGGCCGGAGCCGGTGACCAGGGCAGTTTGCACGCCCAAGGTTTCGCTGGCCCATGAGGCGAGGTGGTCGTACAGGTAGCGAGCCGTATCGGCAAAAGCGGTGAAGATGATGACCTTGCGATTGTCTGGATTGATCGGGTTTTGGCGCTTGTTAGCGAGCATGTTGCGTAGCTCCGCCAGTTTGGCGTCGCGCTGGGGTTGTACTTGTTGTGCCGCCGATAGCAGGGTGGCCAGGCGATTGCGGTCTTCCAGTAGATCTTGCTTCCAGCGCACCAGATCAACGTCACTCAGCAGCACTTTGACCTTGCGTCCGACCAACAGTGCTTCAAACGCCGGATCGTCGATGTCGACATCGGTAATATCGATTTCTTCAATTTCGTGAGCGTGCTGCTCGATACGTTCGAGCGTGCGTTCGACATCCTTGAGCTGCCGTTCGAGGGTCAGCGCAAATGAAGACACCGCGCTTTCCATGCGCTTGAGGACGTTGATGCGCAGCAGGTGGATCAGGCTTTCTTCACGATCAGCCTGGCGGAAGAAGCTCTCGCCTCCACGAATCTCCGTGCTGTATTTAGCGTCATATGCCGCTTGCTTGTGCTGCATGACATAACGCAGGGGCGCATAGCTGGCGAGGTTCAGCCGGCGAATCTCTTGGTTGATTTCACGTATGGCACGGAACTGCCCAGCTGCATCGACGTCCGCCTTTATGTTGATCGGGGGTAGGCGAGTGGGAAAACGACCAGTTTCGGTGGTGCCGTAGTACTTCTCGATATGCCTGCGTGAGCGGGCGATGGTTAGTAGGTCGAGCAGGGTGAAGTAGTCGAAGCCGAGCATTTCGACCAGGCGCTCTGGCGTCTTCTCACGCTCATCCAGGTCCAGCCATCGATTGAATTGCAGCTGGGCTTTGCGGGTAGTGGCTTCGATGCTGCTGATGCCGTGTTCAAACAGGGTGCTGTCATCGCCCTCGGTCACGAAAGCGATCTGGTTACGCAGATCAGCCAGCCGGTTATTGACCGGAGTGGCTGAGAGCATCAGGACACGGGTCTTCACGCCTTCGCGGATGATTTTGCGCATGAGTCGGTCGTAGCGCGTTTCCTGGCCTTGGCGTGGCGCTTTCTTGTTGCGGAAGTTATGCGATTCGTCGATCACGACCAGGTCATAGTTGCCCCAGTTGATATGGGATAGGTCGAGGTCGCCGGATAGCCCGGCCTCCCGCGATAGGTCGGTGTGGTTGAGGACGTCGTAGTTGAAACGATCTGACGCCAAAGCGTTGCGCCGGTCGTTTGCCTTGTAGAGCGTCCAGTTGTCACGCAAGCGCTTCGGGCACAGCACCAGTACGCGGTCGTTGCGTAGTTCGTGATACTTGATGACGGCGAGTGCTTCGAAGGTTTTTCCCAAGCCAACGCTGTCAGCGATGATGCAGCCGCCAAACCGGTTGAGCTTGTCGATAGCCCCCACAACGCCATCGCGTTGGAACTTGAATAGCTTGTTCCAAACCACTGTGTTGCGTATGCCAGTGGCAGATTTAACCACGCGTTCTTCATCCAACCCGTCGTCCTTCTCTTTGAAGAGCTGATGGAGAACCAGGTTGTACAGGGTGGCCGGCGAGCGCTGTTCGGCAATCTCGCTTAGGGCGTTCAGCAGTTCAGTTTTGTCGCTGGGCCGGGCGTTGAGGGTTTGCCATTGGTTATCGAACCAAGGCGCAAACATCGCCGCCTCTTGGGGGGATTCGCTGGCCTGAATCAGGCTCATAGGGTTGCCGGGAGTTATACCGAGGCCATCGGTGGTCAGTGCAAAGGAGCCCATGACGACCTGATCGGGGGCACCGTCGGCGTCCCTCAGTAAACCAATGCCTTGAGGAATAACAGAATTGGCGCATTTCAGTTCGACCTTGGTATTCAGCCATTCGTGGCAGCGCCGGGCGAGGTTACGGGCAGTGAGACGATTACGAGCGGCTCGGTCTGCTTCTCCACCAACCAGTCCTAATTTCTCGCTGTCGGACGGGAGAATCATCTGAACCTTGCGCAGCTGAGTAAGGGCCTTGGCCAGTTCAGAGAATGCGAACAAGGAAAGCGCTGGGGAGGCACAGGCTAGCTGGTGATCCGCTTTCATTCGCTCGTTGAGCAAATCGATTACTCGGTCTTGGCCCGCGTTCTGAATCAACCTCATTGCATGTTCCCTTACGCAGTGGCTCAGATTGGTCAGGCATCATAAACGGGTTTACATATGTGGCGTAAATACCTGTGTGGCCCACGCCAGCGAGCCGCTAGGATTCGTATTCTTGTGAAGGCGATCAGGGTTTTTCTCTAAGCTGCGTCGCTAAGGGTATAACGACTGTGCGAGCTTCGTACGAGTTTGTGAAGCGCGGGCCAGCGCTGACGGAGGGGAAAACCGCATCCCGCTTGAGCGCCAGCATACGGCTATCACACTCCATCCAATTCATGCTTCACTCCCGCAGATCTGAAACGCCAAAGGAATAGCCCGTGCCCATCAAAACCGACGTTTGGACCGTTGGTTCAACACCAAGCAAGCTGTATCAAAGCAAGTTACCGAGTGAGCAGCTTTTAGAAGACATGATCGTCAATTCCCCAAGCATCCTTTCTGAGGAGTGGATGCTGATAGGACGGCAAGAAGCCACTGGTATGGGCGGGCGAATCGATCTATTGGCCATTGCACCTGACGGCAGTCTTGTATTGATCGAGCTGAAACGAGACCGGACGCCTCGTGAGGTGGTTGCTCAAACACTTGATTACGCGGCTTGGTTGGACAACCTCACGGAAAATGAGATTGCCGGGATTTATCAGCGCTTCTGCCCAGGGCGCAGTCTTTATGTGGACTTCCAAACGCGCTTTGGTCGCGTTCTAGATGATGATGAGCTGAATGCTAGCCATCAGTTAATCATTGTCGCTACCGAACTGGATGCGAGTAGTGAGCGAATCGTGCAATACCTGAGCAAGCGAGATATTCCGATCAACGTGCTCTGCTTTCAGGTTTTTCAGTCTGGTGGGCAACAGTTGCTGAGTCGATCGTGGCTTCTCGATCCTGTTAAAACCCAAGTTAATGCCGCCTCGACCAGTGAGGGGCAGAGCGAGCCTTGGAATGGTGAGTTTTACTGCTCATTCGGTGACTCTATCTCTCGCTCATGGGCGGACGCTGTGGAGTTCGGCTTTATCTCCGGTGGCGGGGGCTCTTGGTATAGCAAGACTCTCCAGCAGCTGGCTGCTGGGGACCGTGTGTGGATAAATATTCCGCAGCAGGGTTATGTGGGGGTTGGCCGAGTTCTCGGCGGGGCATCACCTGCAAATGAATTTACAGTGATGAAAGATGGCCAGGAGCGTCCGGTTTTGGAGGTCGCAACCCGTGCTAGCTACCACGCAGCATTCATCGACGACCCAGAGCAGTGCGAGTATTTCGTTCCGGTGCAATGGTTGCAAACCGTACCGATCAGTCAGGCAGTCCGAGAAATTGGGATGTTCGGCAATCAGAATACGGTGTGCCGGCCAAAAACACCTAAATGGAGATCTACGATTGAACGGTTGAAAGAGCGCTTCCCGCATTTCGATGATATGGCCGCTACCTAGGTAGTGTGGTGGCGGCCGTAAGTGGAGGGCGTAGGCCTTAGCGCATCATGCCGAGTTCGGCATCATCCAACAGCGCTTTGCCCAAAGCACAGAGATAGTGTGCGGCCCAGATAAGCTGGGGCTTGTCTTCCATCAGACCATCGATGGTCAGGTCCCGTGCGTAGCCCATCAGTTCCGAGGCCTGTTCGCGGGCGTTCTGGCAAGGGATGCCGGGTTCGATGCGGAACAGTGGGTGGGTCTGGTTTTCGCCTTGAAAGAAGATGGTTTTACCGACAGTGCAGTTCGTGTCTTCGGTGGTCATTGATCAATCTCCCTGGTCTGGTGGTTGCCTGGGCTGGCCCTATCGCCGGCAAGCCGGGCTCCCACAGGTTTTTCGCTCGGTATGCGAATCAGTGCATCGGTTGCGGGTTCGCCGGCTGCTGTATTTGCACCAGCGCTGATTCGAGTAATCGACGTAGGGTTTCGAGCTCGTGCATCGCCGCCATGATCAAAACCGATGCGGGCGACCTGGGCTGCATCAGCATCGCCTGCTGGGCTACGGCTTCTGCACAGAGTGCGTAGTCCGAGGCCATCATGATCGTGTCTTCCAGGGAGTGGAGGTGGTGAGGTGGGTCAGGAACAATCTTTAACATTGTGCTGTGTTCTCGATAGGGGCCACCGCCAACCCGCTGTCAAACGGAATGGTGGCAGCTGTGCATGGGTTGACAGACCGGCGAACACAGAAACCGGCGCACGCGAGCGTGCCCCATGCACAACCGCCATGAACGGTTATGCGCGCTGTGTATCGTTGCGGCCTGTCAAAGCCGGTCGTTGATGGGCAACGACCCACCGAGACTAAAACCCTGAAAAAATGACCGCAACGGAAAACAGCCGCTGGGAGTATCTTTGGGAAACGCCCTACAGGAAAGGGGGCAAATCTGATTTTTTGGCTCACCGATCCCAAAATCCAGACACAAAAAAAGACGCCCGAGGGCGTCTTCTTCTTTGGATTTGGTGGAGCCGGGGGGATTTGAACCCCCGTCCGCCAGTACTCCGCTGTCGGTACTACATGCGTAGCCGTGTCTACTGATTTAATCCGCAGCCGCCCGACGGGCAGGGTGCTTTGGATGAGTTGTGTA